>Ga0154721_1262_pt4 | contig 17356 bp, 13 predicted proteins | sample Rifle2008BG16ft_FD_105729 | JGI IMG/M metagenome (GOLD analysis project Ga0154721, IMG submission 105729) | candidate division KSB1 bacterium RBG_16_48_16 | reverse complement strand
TTGGATTGCAATGTTTCCGTAAAACCCACACAATTAGGTATGCTCATTGACAAAAAGCTGTGCTACGAGAATATCGAAAAGATCGTGCAAAAAGCCAACCTGTACAAAAATTTTGTTCGCATCGACATGGAAGATTCGAGCGTAACAAGCGACACCATCGACCTGTTTTTGCAGTTGAAAAAAGAGTACGATCAGGTCGGCATCGTCATCCAGGCCTATCTGCGGCGAAGCATCGACGACGTCAACCGGCTGGCTCGGTTGAAAACCAATTTCAGGCTGTGCAAGGGCATATACATAGAACCGCGCGAGATCGCTTACAAGCACCCGGATATCATTGTCAAAAATTTTGCCTTTCTTGTAGAAAAAACTTTGCATGCGGGTTGTTACATTGGCATAGCCACCCACGACGAAAAAGTCGTGTGGGAGAGTCTGCGGCTCATCGACAGGCTGGGATGCAAACGAGATGCTTTCGAGTTTCAAATGCTGCTGGGCGTTGATGAACAGTTGAGAAAGATTCTCGTCGACGCCGGTTACAAATTGAGAGTCTATGTTCCCTACGGCCGACAGTGGTACGCTTATTCCATGCGCCGGCTGAAAGAAAATCCCAAAATCGCTTTCTATATCATCAAAGCTTTTTTCGGGATCAAATAAGGATGATATTCAATGGCCGATGATGTGACGAGAAGACTTTACGAATTATATGATGTGCTCAACTATCACAATTACCGCTATTACGTCTTGGACGACCCGGAAATCTCCGATGCGGAATATGACAAGCTCATGCGGGAGCTGCTGGACATTGAAAAACATCATCCGGAGCTTGTATCTGCCGATTCGCCCAGCCAGCGCGTCGGTGCAGCACCATTGCCGGCGTTTGAAACAGTTGCGCACACCGTTGCCATGCTCAGCCTGGATAACGCCTTAAACGAGGCCGAGCTGCTGGATTTTGACCAGCGCACCAGAAAAGCGCTTGGATCGGCCTCCTCGGTAGAATATGTATGCGAGCCCAAGCTGGACGGCCTGGCGATCGAGCTTGTTTATATAAACGGACTGCTGAGCCTGGGATCGACGCGTGGAGATGGCGTGACCGGCGAAAACGTCACGCAAAATTTAAAGACCATAAAAAGCATTCCACTCCGTCTCATGGAAACCCAGCGAAAGGCTCCGGCCCGGCTGGAAGTGCGCGGCGAGGTCATACTCGGCATCAAAGCGTTTGAAAATCTGAATCGCCAGCGCGAAGAAGCCGGCGAGCCTGTTTTCGCCAATCCGCGCAATGCGGCCGCCGGCTCATTACGGCAACTGAATTCCTCCATAACCGCGACAAGGCCGCTGGATATCTACTGCTACGGCATCGGCCGGGCAGAGGCACTGAGTTTCGAAACGCATTTGGATACGTTGCAGGCTTTCAGGCAATACGGACTAAAGGTCAATCCTCAGGTCCAACTGTGCCGCGGCATTCATGAAGCCATCGAATACTACGAGCGGATGAAGGAGATGCGGGAGACACTGCCCTACGAAATCGACGGGGTGGTGGTTAAGGTGAATTCCATCGCCCAACAACGGCAGCTGGGCATCAAATCCCGCAGCCCGCGCTGGGCCATTGCCTATAAATTTCCCGCCCGGGAAGAGACCACCCGGATTTTGGATATCGACGCCCAGGTCGGGCGTACCGGTGCGCTGACGCCGGTAGCCATCATGGAGCCGGTGATCGTCGGCGGCGTCGAGGTGAGCCGGGCGACGTTGCACAACCAGGACGAAATCGACCGCAAGGATATTCGCATTGGCGACTGGGTGGTGATCCAGCGCGCCGGCGATGTCATTCCTAAAGTCGTCAAAGTCATAACCTCGAAAAGATCGGGAAATGAGCAACCGTACAAATTACCAGACAAATGTCCCTCCTGCGGCAGCCGGACGGTGCGGCCCATCGGCGATGCCGCGCAGCGATGCATCAACCTGTCCTGCCCGGCCCAGGTCAAGGAACGCATCTTTCACTTTGCCTCAAAAAGAGCGATGAACATCGACGGCCTGGGAGACAAGCTCATCGACCAATTAGTCGATAAAGGCCTGGTGCGGGACGTGTCCGATCTCTATTATTTGACCAAAGAACAACTTGCCGCTCTGGAGCGCATGGCGGATAAATCCGCAGAGAATATCATCAATGCCATTCAGGAAAGCAGGAAAAGGTCTTTGGATCGGCTTGTTTTTGGCTTGGGAATTCGTTTTGTCGGCGAGCATGTGGCCAGGGTGCTGGTGAATGCCTTTGGCAGCCTGGAGAAGCTTTCCAGGGCATCCGAAAGCGAGCTTGAGGAAATCTATGAAATCGGGCCGCAGCTTGCCCGCAGCATTGTGGATTTTTTTGCGCAAAAGGATAATCATGAGATCATCGAGCGGCTCATTGCCGGTGGCGTGGACATCCGGGCCGCCGCAACGACTGGTATGAAAAGTGACCTTTTGGCAGGCAAGACGGTGGTTTTTACCGGTGCTTTAACGCAATTCACCCGCCAGGAAGCCGAGGAGCTGGTAGAAAGCCTGGGCGGACGGACGGCATCGTCCGTCAGTAAAAATACCGATTACGTGGTCGTGGGCGATTCGCCGGGCACCAAAGCGGCCAAAGCAAAAGAATTGGGCGTAACGATCCTGACAGAGACTGAATTTAAAAAAATAGTTGAAATGTGATATGAGCCTTAGTTGAAAACCGAAAGAGAGATACATTGTAACAACAAAAATCCAAATGCGTCAAAGGTATGGCGTGGGATTGCGTTTCTTCACTTTATTATTTTAATAAAATTCTGCCTTCCCCGCGGCGAATAATTCGGGCTATACAAGCTTGTTCATATAATTCACAGGTCGATTGATAGTGTGAAAAAATCAATAAAAAGAACACATATAATATATTTTGCCATAATCACACTGGCGATGTTGAATTGCGCCGGCAGCAATAAAACCGGTAAATTGAGTTTTGTGTCCGAAGACGAGGAAATCACTTTAGGAAAATCGCTTGTCGGCGAAGCTTCCAAACAGTTCAATGTTATCAGAAACCAGGAAATCACAGACTTTATCAATAATATAGCCCGGGAGATCGGCGTGCAATCGGACTGGAGTGCTCTGCCCTACCAGGTCTATATCGTCAACAGTCCGGACTTGAACCATTTTTCATTGCCGGGCGGCTCCATTTTTATTTTTCGCGGCTTGATCGAAATCTCGGAAACAGCCAGCGAAGTTGCCCTCATTATCGCCCACGAAATGGCGCACATTTCCGCGCGGGACGGCATAGACCAGTTGTCTGAGAAATACAGTTACGCTTTCGCCGCCCAAAGCGTCATGGGGGAAAATCCTGAAATCCCCGCACAAATCATCGCCGACCTCTATTATGAAGGTACCATTCTCGATTATGGAGAAGACAAAGAATACCTGGCCGATAAACGGGGATTAAAATATGCCTGGAAAGCCAATTACGATCCCACGGGATTGACGGATATCCTGGAAAGAATTGGTCAAGCGGAAAGTGTTTCCCCGGAGAGCGTGGAATTGCTGTATACCACCCACCCCTCGGCGAGCGACCGGCTGCGAAGAGCGAAAATGGAAATCGATCAGATACCTCAAAAAGCCTCTTTAAGAAAAGACCTGGACGAATTTCACAACATCAAAGAGCTGCTTGCCAGGTTACCACAATGAAACCATTCATCTTTTAATAATGAAAAGGCCTTTCACAATGTACATAAGTCGAATTGAGCTTAGAAACTGGAAAAACTTCAAGGAAGCTGAGGCGACGTTGGGAAATCGCGTTTTCCTCATTGGCCCGAATGCTTCGGGCAAATCCAATCTACTGGATGCTTTCCGTTTTCTACGAGACATTGCCAATCACCAATTAGAAAAAGCTGTTAATGATTTTCGAAGTGGGGTTTCAGCACTCCGTTGCCTGGCAGCAACGCGCTATAGCAACATTGATTTGGAAGTAACGCTGACAGAGGCAGATCAAAAACAATGGCGTTATTGCCTGTCCTTTAGTCAGGATAACCTCCGACGGCCGGTTGTGAATAAAGAGCTTGTTTACGGACCGGATGAAATAATGATTCTGCAACGTCCCAATTCAGAAGATCGACAGGATCCATTTCGACTGACACAAACGGCTTTAGAACAGGTATCTGAAAACAAGGAGTTTCGCAAGGTAGCAGACTTTTTTAAATCCATTTCCTATCAACAACTGCTGCCCCAGGTGGTTCGCGATCCACGTGGTTTCTCACCATTACCGGTTCAGAATGATCCCTTTGGCCGTGATTTCCTGCTACGCTTGTGGAGGACGACACCAAAAACGCGTGATTCACGCCTGAAAAAAATCACTGCGGCGCTGCGTAGTGCTGTGCCACAGTTGTCGGATCTGGTGGTAAGAATGGACAATTCAGGCACGCCGCATTTGATCGGCGGATACTCCCACTGGCGACTACATGATGCCAGACAAAATGAAAGCCAGTTTTCTGACGGTACTTTACGATTGCTTGGCCTGTTGTGGACAGTCTACGAAGGTTCCGGTCTCCTTTTGCTGGAAGAACCCGAAATATCGCTGCATCCGGAAATCGTACGTCGCCTGCCCACCATCTTTTACCGCATTAATCGCAGTCGCAAAGAGCCGCGCCAACTTGTTATTTCGACACATTCTGAAGAAATGCTCAGTGACAAAAGTATCGGGCCTGAGGAGGTGTTACGCTTAGAACCAAGCCCGAATGGTACACGGATTTGTCTACCGGATGAAGCAGATCGCAAGGCCATGTCTGAGGGATTGACTGCGGCCGATGTGCTGATGCCCAAGGCTGCTCCAGAAAATATCGGTCAACTTACATTTGAGTTCGAAGCATGATCATTGATACGTTGGTTGAGGGCCCGACGGATGAAGCCGTTGCCAGAAAACTGATTTTAACGTGTGGGCACAAATTCGGAACGGCTTATGGGAAGCGGGGAATTGCATATATGCGCCAAAAGGCAGCCGGATTCAATGTACGTGCCAAGTATGGCAATCCCATTTTGATGCTTGTCGATTTCGTTGATACAGGCTTTGAGTGTCCGCCTGAAGTGCCATTCGGTTGGCTACCCGATCGCACTGACAAAATGCTGCTTCGGGTAGTTGTACGTGAATTGGAAAGTTGGCTGCTAGCGGACGCGAAAGGGCTGGCGCGATTCCTTGGTATTTCTGATGCTGTAATTCCTAAAAATCCAGAAGCCCTACACGATCCAAAACAAATGCTCGTCAATCTTGCTCGCCGTTCACAAAGGCGAGCTTTGCGTGATGCTATTGTGCCGCCCTCTCATGTTTCATCGGTTGTTGGGCCTGGTTATATTGCTTCCATCGAGGAATTTGTGGCGCGATACTGGAATGTAGAAACGGCGATTGAAAGAGCACCTAGCCTTGATAGATGTATAACACGACTTGGAGAATTATGATAACCTGCGGATACATCATTTAACCAGCATCATCGTTCTTGTAGCCGAAAACTCGCCCGCATGCAGACAGCAAGTATACACCCCTGACGAAACTCGCCTGCCCAGGCCATCCCTGCCATCCCACGCCGTCTCGTGAACACCGGCCTTCATTTTTTCTTCCACCAGCGTCCGTATTTGTTGCCCGAGGAAATTATATATTTCAATCGTGATAAATTCGTCTTTGGGTAAAGAAAAGCGGATGCGCGTTTCGGGATTGAACGGATTGGGGAAATTCTGTTCCAGCGCAAACCGATTCGGAACATTTGTATCAGCTTCTTCGACACCGGCGGCTGTTCCCTGAATGTGGAACTGGCCGTTCACTGTCTGAACGCTCAGCGTCTTGCCATCCTCATCGATCAAAATCGTATTTAGGGAGACAAGCTTTAAAATCTCACCGATCTTTGCTTCTGACGAGACCGAATAAATGACATCAATAATCGCCCCACTGCCGATGGTAATATCGTCATCGGTGGAAAATAAGATAATGTTCAACGACTCTTCGGCATCGTAATAACCCAGCATGAATCCGTCGGTTCTCGAGGTCAGCATCACGGAATCGGCTTTCAGCCAGTCGGGCTGGTCGGCTATCTGCAACTGGACTCCGCGGACGTTCTCCGGGTTTTTGAGCGCGATGGAAACCACATTCTCTTTCGTGCCCACTTTGCCGACTCCGGTGCCGATAACGACCACGTTATCCGCTGCGGAAACAACTGTTGCGCATACTAAAAATATGACCAAAAAGATGAATGATCTCTCTTTCATTTTATGTGCCTTTGAAAATCCCAGCCTGGACGAGCCAGAACCAAAAAGTTGAATGACGATTTACGCAGTGTAACTCTGACAGGGTTTGGAACCCTGTCAGAGTTACAAGCTCTGCTTAGACACTAATGCTTTGAAGGGCAAATGAAACGCCCAACGTGAAAAGTGAAACAGGAAATGCCATTTGCCAATGTTTCTCGTTTCACGTTTGACTTTTCACGTTTCACGTTTCACAGAAATTCTTGTATGGCAACGTGCAAAAATTTTGCAGCGTTGTCAGGGAAATGGAATAAGCCGTCACTCTCTCAAACTGAACGAAGTCGAGGGGCATAAGATGCAGGTTATTATCATTCCTCGACCTCGCTCAATATAAAGCCTCATCCGGCTTCTGATTTTGCCCGTTCTCTACAGGGCATCGTACAAGATCAACAGGTCAAACAGATCGATATCGCCGTCGTTATCCAAATCCGCGGCGATCTTTTCTATATCTGTCGGCGTGGGATTTGCTCCGATACCCAAAATGAGCTCGATGATCCTGGTGTAATCAGCCTCTGTTGCCAGACCGTCATTACCGACCAGATCGCCCATTGTGATAAAGAGAAATTTGCCGTCTATCAATTGGGGAGTAAGCAAAATATTGTTGGCATCACTCACCGTCGTATTCGCTTCTTTTAGATCAAGCGCGAGCTGCGTTCCGGAAACAGGATTTCCGTTCTTGCCGAATTTGATGGATAAAATATTACCTGTTCCAGGGGTAATCAACGCTCCGGATGTCGACACCATAAGAATAGACACGATGTTATTATTCTGATAGGCACTCACATGGAATCCGATGGCACGGCCACTGGCAGCCGGCGTTTGCGCCAGCGTCAGATTATCCGGGGTGTCTTCCAATTGCACCATCAGTCCTCGAACACTGGTCTGGTTTTCCATCCAAAGGTTGACGGTAAATTCAGTGTTATCCGGATCGCCACTGGCATCCTGGACCTTTATTTTGACCAGCGATGTTATCGTGAAAGGATTATCGCTGATATCCTCCGGAAAATAATCTCTTGAATCACTAATGCGGATATAGGCCGTCGCGGTAAACGCCGAAGCCACGTTCCATACATAGGATTTGAGAGAAGCAGTCACTTCGGCTATGGGTTGCCAATTATAGTTGTTACTTAGATCCTTACCGACACTATACTCGATTTTCACTTTGGGAATATTGAATGTGGCGTCCCAACGGATATCGTGATCTCTGCCCACGATCCAGCTTTCGCCTCCGTTCGGGCTCAACAGTGTCACCCTTTCCGCTTCCTCGATAATCTTAAAGACGGCGTTGCTTACATCCGTCGGCGTCGTCCCGCTGGCATTGGTAATTCTGATGAGGCATTGATCCGAAGGCGAGTTTGGCACAGTCCAACTGTAGCTGCCGTCATTGGTTTCAGAAGCGACAAGAGTCGTCCAACTGGCGCCGTTATCACTGGAAAACTCGATCTTGACGTTGCCCGTGAAATCATTTGACGTCCAGGTGATGTTTTGCGACGAGCCGACCTTCCACTCTTCCCCGCCATTGGGCGCAGTCACCGTAATGCCGGGCGCTTTAATGGTAAAATCATCGATATTGTTGTTCAGATTGCCATAAAGCGCCACGCCGGCAAATTTCTGCGTGGTGTTGCCATATTGTTTACTCACGTCCGAAACGCGCCCGTCAAGTACGCCGTTCAGGTAAACATCAAAATGATGGCCGCCGGCGTTGGTCGAAGCGACAACCTTCAGGATATCACCCTTTTGATTATTTGGTTTGGCCGTGGCCACACGGTTGATAAAGATATTCCTGTCGACCGCGCCGTTAACGATCGGGTGAAGCACAAGCTCGTTATCGCGCCGCATGACGAAATAGCCGTTTGCGTTGACAGAGGCGGCGTCCAGGTAAACAGCAAAACCTGCGGCGTTCGCACCTGCGGCATCGCTGCCGTCGCCAAATTTGAATGAGACTTCAAAAGGATTGATCACGGCATTATAGACGGCCAAATAGCTCCAGCCGGCCGTAGTGGAGGTATTATCGAGTTCTTTGGAAGCCACGATCTGGTATTCCGGATCGGCGGTCCAATTGGCGCCAAGGGTAGCCCTGTTAAAGTTATCCACAATCGCCTGCGCGTTTAACTGCACCGCGGCTATGGCAACAAGGGCACCTATTAACCAAAAATGTTTTTTTACAGTCATCGTTTATATCCTCATGAATAGTTAATTCTTCAACAGTGAGCTATTTCATAACAGCCATTTTCTTGCTCAGCACCACATCATTCGCGTCGAGCTTGTAAAAGTATACTCCCGACGAAACGACCTGGCCGATGTCATCCCGGCCGTCCCAATGAACGGTGTATCTTCCCGCCGTTCGTTTTTGGTTTTCCAGCGTACGAACGAGCTGACCCTGCATGTTATAAATCCGCAATGTGACATTCACCTCTTCGCGCTCGGTGCGGGGAATATCATAGGTAATAAACGTTGACATATTGAATGGATTCGGGCTGTTTTGATGAAGAGCGAACGATTCCGGTACGATCAATTCGGATTGCTGCTCCTGGCTGGTATAGGCTTCAAGCCTGGAGCCTGCATTTGCAGCCGCCATGGCCGAAGAGATTTGCAGGTATTCATTGGACTTTAATGGCGATTGAATGTCAATCGGGATAGAAAATATCGTATTTTCACCGGCTGGTATGTTTTCCCCGGCGGCATCAAAAAGAACAAGTGTCAGCTCATCTTCGTTTGTCTTAAAATACATTTCCAGACCGGCGAATTTGTCATCCAAAACCGGCGGCTGGATTGTATAATTTTCCGAAGGCAGCTTGAAAGACATTTGGACGCCGGCAACAGGCTCGGACGCTCTGACAGTCACCGGAATTTCAACCCGACCTGTGGTATTGACAGGAATGGGCATCACACGAAACCTGATGCTACCCGAGCTTTTTCCGGCGCCATCATCATGCGCGCTTGCCGCGGCTTGAGGTTGGACTGCGGCTGTTGCCGTATCATAAACATCCTGTATGTCGATGCTGCCGGAATTGTTAAAATCTCCTGCCCATCTTTCATAGGCTGTCGGCTCGGGTGGCCGCCCCAGGGCAATATCGATCATCCGCAGGACATCAAAGAGGTCAATTTTTTTATTAAAAACAACATCTCCCTTTTTCCCAATCCAAAAATAGCCGGATTTAAGTCCGTGTGTCACAGGCTTGTTTTGATTATCAGCATAGGTAGCCAATGCAACATTGATAAGTGATATCGATGTTTGTGATCCACCTGTGGCCGTGGCCTTGACAGACATCCATAAATTGAGAATCGCGCTATTTCCCTCGCTGATCAGATCGACAGTAGCATTGCTCTTGGGAATGATCAGGAAAGTAAGGGTATCACCGGTTACGCTCTTTTTCGTTACCCTGCGGAAATTTTGGGACAAAGTCTGATTTGTAGCAATGCTTCGGTCAGTAAGCTTGACATCCGTCGTTGTATCGGCAATCGTCAGCCACTTGGGCACATTGATCAGGGTAAATTGTAAGCCTTTGATTGGCGTTACATTTCTCAACATGATTTGAACCGGTTGCTCGGGTGTTTCCAGTTTGCCTCCCGGCCACTCAAAACTGCCCTTTACGTATAATGTGTCGCCCTCGAATGCAAAAGATCGCTGCTGCGCAAAGACAAAGAGCAGGATCACCGTACTGAGGACAAACCATTTCGATAAAAATCTCATCACATCCTCCATTAACTTGTTTGGTTAGAAAATCATAGATGAAATGTTAATAGGATTTATTGACCTGATCATAGCCGTATCTTAAAAGATGCCATATCACTGTTTCACTGTGAAACGCCCACTCACTGTGATACGATTTGTGAATTTTCATAAATGTTCGTATCGCCTCCCTTCATCTAAATCACGGCAATTCAGTTACATATTTGTATAGTCTTTTTGACTGTTTTTCAATTTGTTAGATGTATTCTCACGTTCATCAAACATGACCACTAGGTCTATCCCTGTCACTTTTGCATTTATTAAAATGATTTGGCGCAAAGAATCGGGCAACTCGGATGCCAAAAGAGCAGGTTAGTCAGTGCGCGGACGAAAACCCTGGTAATGCAATATCATGGATTCGACTATTTGCTTGCAATTGAGTACCCTGTTTGTTATACTTGCCACGGTTAATAGCGGAAATCGATATGAAACCGAATATTCCGGCGAAACGAAGTCTGATAGGCAATGAAGATCAAAACTATCCTATTCGGTGCCACAGGCATGGTTGGGGAGGGAGTTCTCCACAAAGCTCTCAAACATGCCGATGTGGAATCGGTCCTGGTTATATGCAGGAAATCATGCAACGTGAAGCATCAAAAACTGACGGAGCTGCTCCATGACGATTTTTTCGATTATTCGACTATCGAAGAACAGCTCAAAGGATTTGACGCCTGTTTTTTCTGCCTCGGCGTTTCCTCGGTGGGAATGAATGAAAAAGATTATAGCCGGATCACCTACGACCTTACGATGCGCGCCGCTCGGACATTGTCAGAACTCAACCCCGGTATGACGTTTTGCTATGTGTCGGGAACGGGGACCGACAGCACCGAGCAAGGCCGCAGCATGTGGGCGAGGGTGAAGGGGAAAACGGAAAATCATCTGACAAAGCTCCCATTCAAAGCGGTGTACCTGTTCAGGCCGGGATATATCAAACCCATCAAAGGTCAAAGAAATGCTCATGCAATCTCCAAAGTAGCGGGATTGTTGTATCCGGTCTGGGAAATCCTGTTCCGCAAGTATGTGTGCACAATGGAGGAGTTGGGTCTGGCGATGATTCATGCCGCTAGTGAGGGCTATCCAAAACAGATTTTGGAAAACAGGGATATCGCTCAACTTGCCGAAGGCAATTCCGGCGGCAGCGCCTAAAACGTGAGACGGTTGTTTCAGGCCTTGTTACATGAGTTACAGAGGTATATCTCCGTAGCTGGTGGCAAACTGCTTCAAGCCAAATGTGGTATAATCAGATCATGTTTCAATTTCTTTATTGACAAATTAGAAATGTATTTCTAAATTGCAAATCATGATTCAACGAGAGCTTGAAAAAATCATTACAAAAAATCTTAACGAGTACCCCGCCGTTGCGCTTATCGGTTCACGACAGGTGGGCAAAACCACCCTCGCCAAAACTTTGTCTGATGTTTATTATGATTTGGAATCGGAAGAAGAAAAGCTGCGTCTCGATTTTCAATGGGATGATATTCTACAATCCGATAAGCCAATTGTATTGGATGAAGCTCAAAATTATCCTGAAATCTTTCCCCGATTGAAAGTTGCGATTGACCGGAATAGAGAAAAAAATGGCCGTTTTCTTCTGCTGGGTTCTGTATCGCCGTCACTGATGAAAGATGTATCTGAATTCCTGACCGGCAGGATTGCACTCTGTCATCTTTATCCTTTATCCGTGACGGAGTTAAATCAAAAATTAAGCGATACATTGTGGTTATTGGGCGGGTATCCGGACGGGGGAATACTCGATAAAAATAAATTTCCATCATGGCAGCAAAATTATCTGGATTTATTGGCGATGAGGGATCTTCCCACCTGGGGCTTGCCAGCAAAACCACAGGTGACGAAGAGGTTCTTTAAAATGCTCTCAGCGCTTCATGGTCAGATATGGAATGCCAGTCAATTGGGCAAAAGCCTTGGATTGAATTATCATACGGTTAATACCTATTTGGATTATCTGGAACACGTTTTTCTCATCAGGAAAATTCAGCCCTTTTTTACAAACGTCAAAAAACGGTTCTTGAAGAGTCCGAAAGTGTATTGGATGGATTCCGGATTGCACCACGCTCTTGCAGGTATTCTGTCAATGGAACAACTGCTGGAACAGCCCTGGGTGGGCAGCAGCTGGGAAGGATGGATCATTGAGCAGATTTTGGTGTTTCTGAACAACCGGGGTATTCATTTTGACGGCCCTTACTACCTCCGCACAAGCGATGGCTATGAGTTGGATTTGATTCTAATTATCGAAGGAAAACTTTGGGCAATAGAAATTAAGCTTACGTCTACTCCTGGCAGAGATGATACAGTAAAACTACAACATGTCGGATCGTTAATCAACGCCAACAAGCTCGTATTGATTTCACGCACAACCAGGATCATCGAGAAGGATAATCTTTTTTCATGTTCTCTTTCCCACTTGCTTGATATACTTGTAAAATAGAAATTGATTTCTTTTTTGAAAATCTTGTGGCTCAAAAATGACTTTATTTTTTTCGAATAAATCTATCCCCCTTTGACGCGCGATGGAATCGCCAATAAATTTCACAAACATCAGATTGCCCCATTGATCGGCATTGAATCTTACCAATTCAATGCTCTATAATATGCACCTTCATTATTGAAAATAAGTAAAAACATTTTCAATGATGGCTGCTATTGTCTGCCGATTCATGCACCGGGCTTGCTTTATCACACATCCCGCCAAAGATGATTTCAGCCTCCCCTCACTCCCCCATCGCCTTGATCACCATCCTCTTTCGTCGCTGGCCGTCGAATTCGGCATAGTAGATCTGCTGCCAGGGGCCGAAGTCCAGCCGGCCTTTGGTGATGGGGACGATGACCTGGTGATGCATGAGCAGGCTTTTCAGGTGGGCGTCGCCGTTGACCTCGCCGGTGCGGTGATGGTGATAATCCGGTCCCTCGGGCGCCAACTGTTGCAGCCATTCCTCGATGTCGCGGATCAGCCCGGATTCGGCGTCGTTGACATAAACCGCGGCGGTGATGTGCATGGCCGATACCAGCACCATGCCCTCCTGAATGCCGCTGTTGCGCACCACTTCTTCGACCTTGTCGGTGATGTTGATAAATTCCCGGTGTTGCCGGGTATTGAACCATAAATACTCTGTTGCGGATTTCATGGACACTCCTCTGTGGTTGTTATTCCATTATCCCACAAGACTTTTCTTCAACACATTTCATGTATGGCACTCGAATGATTTGGGTGAAACGTGAAAAGTCAAACGTGAAACGAAAAACATTGAAAACGGTTTTTCCTGTTTCACTTTTCACATTTGACGTTTCACTGTGCATTAGGAATTAACGGCTTTTTCGACTTCTTTGAGTAACTCTTCCAACCAGCTCGATTCTTCATCCACGCCCATCCAATGCTTCATAAAGACCGAGCGCATGGCGATCAGGTGATCGGCATCCGGCTGGTGATCCGGCAACATCCTGGCGGCAGTGTTTTTGTCGATCAACAGCTTGGACAGTATGAACGGTGCATGAGGATTTTCAATCGATAGTTGGTTATAAATCTTGAGAGTCTGGCTGTTCACGGCTGATATTCTCCTGCTGTGGTCCACGGCGTAAAGACAAAAAATATCCAGCTCCGGCGAGGTGAGCGCGCGCAGATTTTCAGCGCCATCGACGAGATGGGCAAAGCGGCGGGCGGCAGCCAATGTGGCGTCGAGCACCGAGCCGATACCGTCTTTGAACAACGGAAACATCTGATGTACCAGCCAGCAGCCGGCGGCCGCAGCGCCGGGGCGCGATCCTTCCAGCGTAAACATGCCGATGTTCGGTTTCTCTTTGACATGATAGGTATAGGGCGCGGTATTGAGAATGGCCTGGCGCAGCTCCTCGCGGCGGTAGAGGACGGAGCCGGCGCCGTAGGGCATGAGGCCGTGTTTGTGCGGATCAATGGTTATGGAATCGGCCCGGCAAAGCGCCGCGGCCTGGTCGTACAGATAAGGGGAAATCTGTGACCCGACCTGCTCCCGGCTTAACAGGCGAGATTGTTCATCCAACAACAGGGAGCGGAAATAGCCGCCATAGGCCGCGTCCACATGCAGGTGAAAGCCGTATTGTTCCCGCAGCGACAGAATCTCATCCAACGGATCGACGGCGCCGCAGCCGGTGGTGCCGAAATTGGCCATGACACAGAGCGCCTCGCCCGATGCCAGCTCTTTTTTCAGGGCATCCACATCCATTCGGTAACGACTGTCGGCAGGCAGCTCTTTGAAATCGCGAATGTCGAGAATATCGCAAATCCGTTTCCAGGACAGATGCGACGCGACGGAAAACAGCACCCTGCCTTTGCCCTTGTAATTTCGCACTGCCCAAAGCGCTTCCAGGTTAGCCAGCGAGCCGCCGCTGGTCAAATGGCCCCAGCCGTTTTCGAATCCCACCAGCCGCTGCAAATCTTCGATGACTTCCATCTCCATCTCGGTCGTTGCCGGCCCACCTTCGTAAGCGTGATTGTTGGGATTGATCAGCATGGTCAGGAAATAGCCCACCAGCGCGGGGATCGAAGGGTCTTTCAGCATTTGCGCCGAATAGCGGGGGTGAAAGTAGTGGGGATTGTCACGTTCGAGCCGGTCGAGTAAAGCTTCGACGGCCCGGTGCAATTTTTGCGTATCCCGGGAAAAATCCGTACCGGCAACAGGCGAGGGATCGTCCGGCGTGTAATCCGAGCGCCAGCGTTTGTGCCTGTCCAGACCGTACAAAATTTCGTTTTTTAAAATCTCTATGTTTTCCCCCTTTGGCCCGATGAACATGGAAAACAGCCTGGAGTCCCTATGCTTCATCTACTCGACTTCCTCCGGTCGTTTGACCAGCGAGTATATTTTTGCATCCAGAAAGAGCTGGAACAGGTACGGATCGATCTTGCCTTCTTTCATCTCCCCGGACAAAATATCGAGGGCTTTTTCCGTAGGCACGGCTTTTTTGTAGGGCCGGTCCCAGGCGGTGAGTGCGTCGTAAATATCGGAGATGGTCATCATTTTTGCCGGCAGCGGAATGCGCTCCGAAGCCAGTCCCCTGGGGTAGCCTTTGCCGTCCAGCTTTTCGTGGTGAGCGTAGGCGATCTCTGGAATATCCTTTAAATGCGAGGCCCAGGGAATCTTGCTGAGGAAATTAAAAGTATGAATGACGTGCGACTCGATGTCCTTGCGCTCGCTCTCGCTCAAGCTGCCCTTGCCGATGGACAGCAGCCTGATTTCCTGATCGTTCAGGTAAGGCTCGATGCTGCCGTTTTCGCGAAAAACGAATTGGCCGATCTCTATCAACCGCTCGTAACCGCCTTCCTCCAGGATTCTCGGCTCGTTGGCTTTGAGGATGAATTCCAGGTGGCTGTCGAGGGTATTCAGGTGCGCTTTGAACTCGTCCTCAAGAATCCTGATGCGCGATTTTCCATTCTGTTTCCCGTGTTCGAGAAGGATTTGGTATTTTTTCTCGGCGTACTTCAGCTCCATGGCTTTCTTGATGTATTTGAACCGGGACTTGACAGCTTCGAGCTGTTCGGGGTACAATTTTTTCGCCTTGACCAAAACGTTCTCCCTGACGCCGATCTTGCCAAAATCATGCAGCAGCGAAGCGTAATTGATTTGTTGAATGTCATCCCGCGAAAATTTGGCGTTGCGGTACGGGCCGCTGTCCAGGCTGTCCACGGTCCTGGCCAGGCCGACGGTCAGGGTCGCCACTCTTTCCGAGTGGCCGGAGGTCGTGGGATCGCGTTGTTCGATGGCGTGAACCGAGGCGACGATGAATCCTTCAAACAGCTTTTTTATCTCCTCGTACAGGTTCATGTTTTCGATGCTCACCGCGGCCTGGCTGGCGAGCGAGGAGGCCATTTCCACGCAACGGTTGTCGAACGGCTCGATCTGCTCCGACAACTCCTTATCGAAAGACAGCTTTGTTTGCCAGTCGCGTTTTCTATTGATGAGCTGCAGAACGCCGATGATCTCGTTGCGGTGATTTTCCATGGGGATGCACAGCACCGAAACCGTACGGTAGCCCATTTTTTGGTCGAAGGTGCGATTGATCTGAACTTCGCTATCGGGGTTGAGCTTGTAAGCATCCTCTATATTCAACGGCGCTCCGGTCAATGCGGTATAACCCGCCATGCTCTTTTTTTCCACCGGCAGAACGAATTCCGTGTAGCTGGCGCTGATGCTGTCGTTTTGCGCCAGTTTGAAGCGCAGTTGTTTGTCGCGCCAAAAGTCCTTTTCATCGGTCGGGATCTCGGGGATTTTTTCCACAAGATAGAGGCTGCCGGCATCCGCCAAAGTGATCTCTCTCGTCCTGGTGAGGATCATCTCCAGCAACTTATCGGGGTCGCGTTCGGCCGAAAGCGCCACGCCGATTTTGTTCAGCTCGGACAGCTCCTGGCCGCGCAAAGTCAGTTTTTTTTGCAAATCCTGGATCTGTCGCTGCGAGCTTGTATAGGCGATGAGCTGGTTGATGGAACGAACAAATCGCCAGCTCGTGACGGGCGATTCCACATAGTCGACGTTCATTTCGGGATCATCAGGTGGTTTTGCCCCTTCCGGCAGGATGGTCAATATGGCGAAGGAATGTCCTTTTTCCTTTTTCAAAAGCCACAGCCAGGAATCGTCAGGTCGATGATCTTCGTCGATCAAAATGAGCGTATTCCGGGGGAGTTCATGAACGGATTTGAGCTCATCGTCGCTTGTCGGATGCAGCTCCCAGGCGGACCTGGCCGGCTCGATGATCTGCTCGATGGCCGACCGGTTTTTTGAGCCGAGATAATAAATGGTTGCTTTTTGCATGACGCGGTGCCTTCTTAATAGCTGTCAATCGGATATTTCCAAACCCGGATAAACCGGAACCCAATAAAATACGACCACGAATTCACACCAATTACAGACGAATTTGCACGAATTAGAATTAATCTTGGTGTACAAATTCGTGAAATTCGTTTGATTCGTGAAAATTCGTGGTTAAATTTTTTAGAAGCTAACTTTTGCCATATTTGTATAGAAATTGATTTCCAAGACATTAAGTACGGGAAGCACTTCGGTGTACTAATAAAATCTTTTAACATTATGTAACATTTGCGGCGGTTTTGTATTCCTTCGATTCCGTGAGGAAAACCAGGCAGACACCAACCAGGATGATGGCGCAACCTGCAAGTTTGAGCGGGCCAATTTTTTCTCCGAGAAGGATGTATGCTAAAAACGTCGCGCCGATGGGCTCACCCAAAGTGAAAATAGCGACGGATGTCGCTGAAAAATACTTTAACGCCCAATTCAGGCTGGTGTGGCCGATCATCTGCGGTACGATGGCGATGGCTGCCAGCAGGGCAAAGGTCCGCACGTCGTAGGT
>Ga0154721_1001_pt3 | contig 17537 bp, 9 predicted proteins | sample Rifle2008BG16ft_FD_105729 | JGI IMG/M metagenome (GOLD analysis project Ga0154721, IMG submission 105729) | candidate division KSB1 bacterium RBG_16_48_16 | reverse complement strand
TCGAAGACACAAAGGTTCACAAAGATTTTTTGTATTCCTTAGTGGCTTTGCGACCTGGTGGCTGAATAGATACCCTCTCTCCGCTCAGGAGGTTTGCTTTGTTTCTGCTTGTTCCACAGGTGTGCCATTTCCATAATCGATCCCGGCCAGGCCTTGATACAAATTCCAGCGGGCGTTGACCTCATTTTGCGCCATTTCCAGCAACATCCTGGCCCGCTCCGGCTTGATTTTAGTGAGCATCTTGAAGCGGGTCTCCTGGTAGGCGAAATCCTCATAAGAAATGGAGGGCGCCTTGGAATCGAGCTTTAGCGGATTCTTCCCCTCTTTTGCCAAATCGGGATTGAAGCGGAACAACGGGTAATGGCCGCTTTCCACGGCCGCCTTTTGTGATTCCATTCCTTTCGCCATATCGATGCCGTGCGCTATACAATGGGCATAAGCAATAATGATGCTCGGACCGCTATATGCATCGGCTTCGGTAAATGCCCGTACGGTTTGCAAATCGTTAAAACCCATGGCCACGCGGGCTACATAAATATTTCCGTAGGTCATAAAAATCATGCCCACATCTTTTTTGGGCAAAGGCTTGCCGGCAGCCGCAAATTTGGCCACCGCACCCAGGGGCGTGGATTTCGACATTTGCCCGCCGGTGTTGGAATAGACCTCGGTGTCCAGAACCAGAACGTTCACATTTCTGCCGGAGGCGAGAACGTGATCCAATCCGCCGTAGCCGATATCATAAGCCCAGCCGTCGCCGCCGACGATCCAGACGCTCTTTTTCACCAGCATGTCGGCTACCGAGAGCAGTTGTTTTGCCTCGGCCGACTTGTTTCCGGCCAGCTTTTGCCTGAGAATTCTCACCCGATCGCGTTGTCCGTAAATGCCTGCTTCGTCACTTTGATCCGCTTCCAGGATAGCCTGTGCCAAATCATCACCGATCAGCGAAGAGAGCTTTTTGACCAGCTCTTTGGCGAATTCGGCATGTTTGTCATAAGTGAGACGGAAGCCCAGGCCGAACTCGGCGTTGTCTTCGAACAGCGAATTGGACCAGGCCGGACCGCGTCCCTCCGCATTGACCGCGTAAGGGAAGGTAGGCAGGTTGGCGCCGTAAATGGAGGAACAGCCGGTTGCGTTGGCAATGACCGCACGATCTCCGAATAATTGCGACAGCAGCTTGACATAAGGCGTTTCACCGCAGCCGGCGCAGGCGCCCGAGTATTCGAACAGCGGCCGCAGGAATTGCGATCCTTTGACCGTGGCGACTTTCACCTCGCGGCGGTCCAGGTCGGGAATGTCGAGGAAAAATTTATAATTTTCTCTTTCCTGCTCGCGGATGGGCGGTTGCGGCGCCATATTGATGGCCTTTTTGCCCACCTCCTGTTTGTTTTTCACCGGACAGACTTCGACGCACATTGTGCAACCGGTACAATCCTCCGGCGCGACCTGTAGCGTATACAGCCAGCCTTCCGGAAAATCTTTGCCTCGGGAGGGTACGGATTTGAAGGTCGCCGGCGCTCCCTGTAAAAGCTTGGGGTCGTATACTTTTTGCCGAATGGCCGCATGCGGACAAACCATGCTGCACTTGCCGCACTGAATACATATTTCCGTGTCCCAAACCGGGATTTCCAGGGCGATGTTTCTCTTCTCCCATTGGGTGGTGGCGCTGTCAAAAGTGCCGTCATCCGGCAAAGCGCTGACCGGGACATCATCTCCCTTGCCGATGATGATTTTCGCCACGACATTTTTGACAAAATCCGGCGATTCATCCGGCACGGTCTTGGGCATCTCTTTGGTGCTGGTCACTTTGTCCGGCACCTTGACCTCATGGAGGTTGGCCAAAGTCTGATCGACGGCATTGTAGTTCATTTGCACGATGCGGTCGCCCTTGCTGCCATAGGTCTTTTTAATGGCATCTTTAATTTTCTGGATAGCCTCGTCCCGCGGCAGGACGCCGGAAATCGCAAAAAAGCATGTTTGCATAATGGTGTTAATTCGAACGCCCATTCCGGTATTCCGGGCCACGTCGTAGGCATCGATGACATAAAATTTCAATTTCTTTTTAAGGATTTCCTGCTGAATGACACGAGGCAATGAATCCCAGGCGTCATCCGTTTTTGTCTGTGTATTCAACAAAAACGTGGCGCCCTCAACCGCTTTTTCGACCACATTGAATCTTTCCAGGAAGAACTGCTGGTGGCAGGCGACGAAGTTCGCCTTGTCGATGAGGTAGGTCGAGTGAATGGGTTTGGGGCCAAAGCGCAAATGCGACACGGTCACCGAGCCGGCTTTTCTGGAATCATAGACAAAGTAGCCCTGGGCGTAATTGTCGGTTTCCTCACCGATAATCTTGATCGAATTCTTATTGGCGCCAACTGTGCCGTCCGAACCGAGTCCGTAAAAAATAGCCCGAACGACATCTACACCCTCGGTCGAAAAATCAGGGTCACAGGCCAGGCTGGTATTGCTGACGTCGTCGTTGATGCCGACGGTAAAGTGATTCTTCGGATTTGGCTTGTCCATCTCGTCCAAAGCGGCCTTCACCATGGACGGGGTAAATTCTTTTGAAGAGAGGCCGTATCTGCCGCCAATCACTCTCGGGTATTTTGCCATCGGAAGCCCGCCGTTCATCATTCCTTCGGCTAAGGCGGTGATGACATCCAGGTACAACGGCTCGCCCGAGCTGCCCGGCTCTTTCGTCCTGTCCAAAACGGCAATGGCCTTCACGGTCGCAGGGACAACCTTTAAAAAGTGGCTGACGGAAAACGGCCGGTAAAGGCGCACCTTGATCATTCCCACTTTTTCTCCCTGCCCCATCAGGTACTCGACCGCTTCCTGGGCCGCTTCGGCGCCCGATCCCATGAGAACGACAATTCTCTCCGCATCGGGGTCGCCGAAGTAATCAAACAGATGGTATTGTCTGCCAAGGATAGCCGCAAACTTGTCCATTACTTTTTGGGTGATCTCCGGGCATTCTTCATAGTAAGGATTAACGGTTTCGCGCGCCTGGAAAAAAATATCCGGATTCTGGGCCGAGCCGCGTATCTTGGGACGGTCGGGCGACAGACCTCTCATCCTGTGCGCGATGACCAGCTCGTCATCGATCATGGCGCGGATATCATCCATGCTTAATTGCTCGATCTTTTGAACCTCGTGGGAAGAACGGAATCCGTCGAAAAAATGCAGGAAAGGAACGCGCGTTCCCAGTGTGGCGGCTTGGGAAATCAAGGCAAAATCCATGATTTCCTGGATAGAATTCGAGGCGAGCAACGCCCAGCCCGTGGAACGTGTCGCCATAACATCGCTATGATCGCCAAATATGGACAAAGCGTGAGTGGCCACCGTGCGGGCGGAGACATGAAAAACAGTCGAGGTCAGCTCGCCGGCAATTTTGAACATATTCGGAATCATCAATAGCAACCCCTGCGAAGCGGTAAACGTCGTCGTCAACGCCCCTGTTTGCAGGGCGCCATGCACAGCCCCTGAAGCGCCCCCTTCACTTTGCATTTCAATGACCTGGGGTATGGTGCCCCATATATTTTTTTGATCTTCAGCGGAATAGGCATCGGCCCACTCCCCCATGTTCGAAGACGGGGTAATCGGGTAGATCGCAATGACTTCATTCACTTTGTGGGCGACATAAGCGGCTGCTTCATTGCCGTCTACGGCAACCATTTCTCTAGGCATCAAAAACCTCCATACGAACTTTAAAAAAAAAGATGTTGAATTTTTAAATGGGATAACTCGTTGTGCGGCAGTATGCTGCGCGAGCGAGATATGATGAGGACATCTTAAACACCGGCCAATGTACTGAATAATATCACGGAAATCAAGTTTTTCTCTGGCGCTTCCCCGCTGCAATCAGGCGCCGTTACTGCGGCTTATCCAGCACTACAACGTAACTTTTCATGTCAATTCCTTAAGGAATGACTTGTGGTGTGTCGGATGCGTAGTTGTAGTAGACCGAATACCATTTACCGTGTCCCCAATTCAGCGTGACTGTCATTCTCTTGAGAATGACACCCTCTTTTAGTAAACGGAATAGATGGATTGTCATTCTACTTTTAAGTTACCCTGGGCGTCCGATAATGATAAAACCGAATCTCTTTTATCCATCGCAAAAAATCACTAAATTGTTTTCCCAAAACATCTTTTATGATTTAGCTGAAAAGGCGACACGCTTATGAATTTCAAACAACCGATAGATCGCTTTAGCCAATGCCAGGCCATCGTCTGCGACCTGGATGGAACCCTTTACCTGGACCAGACGCCCGTTGACGGCGCCTCGTTGTTTTTGTCTCGGATTCTGGAATCCCGAAGAAAGCTCTTTTACTTTTCCAACAACACTTCCAAATCGCGCCGAACCTATTTGACCAAGCTGGAAAAAATGGGCTTTCCGGTCGACGACGAATACCTGATCACCTCGGCTGACTGTGCGGAAAATTACCTGAAAAGCAGGAACTTGTACCCCCGGATTTATCTTGTCGGGAATAACGACCTCGTCGCCGATTTTGCCAAAAGAGGGTTTACTTGCCTGGGCGATGAAGAAGCGCTGAAAGCCCCTTTGCCGGCCGCCGTTGTGCTGGGTTTTGACACCGAGCTGACCTACCAAAAAATCGAAACCTGCTACCATTTGATTTTAGCCGATGTCCCATACATTGCTACGCACGGCGATGTTCTGTGCCCGGTCAATAAACATCAATTCAAGCCGGACGTCGGATCGTTCATCTCTCTTTTCGAAACGGCCACCGGGGGGGGACAGCCGAGGATCGTGGGCAAGCCGTATAAAGCAGCGGTGGAGGCGATCTGTTCGCGAGCCGGTCTTCCGCCTGACAAGATTGCTTTTGTCGGCGATCGCCTGTACACGGACATGCGCATGGCCAAACAAAACAACATGGCCGGCGTGCTGGTGCTCAGCGGGGAGACCACTTTGGCAATGGCTCGAGAGTCTCCGGACGCGCCGCCGATCATAGTCAACAGCGTGACGGATTTGATCGAACATCTTTAATAAATGTGAGGTGAGCAGGTTGCCCGAAGAAGCAACTATTTATCCACTTTCATCGCCTTTATCACAATGGATTTGTTCGCCATCCAGTAATCGAACGCCGACCACAGGGTGACGGACGCGGCAACGGCAATGATGATCGTGGTGTAGAGAACGTGATTCGGCGGGGTCAAAAACGAGGGCAAGAGGGAAAATTTCTGGAAAAGCAGAATAAAAAGGACGAGAAAGATCGAGACAGCCTGAACCCAGGCTTTTGTCTTTCCACTTTGGCGAGCGGCGACGACCACGCCCCTTTTGATGCTAAAGAGTCTGACCACCGTCACCAACGTATCGCGGTAAAAAAAGATGGCGATGAGCCATACAGGCGCCAGGCCTGCGCTAAGAAAACACAGGAAAATCGTAAAGCGGGAAATGCTGTCGGCAAAAGGGTCCATCAGCTTGCCAAAATCGGAGATCTGTGCATATTTCCTGGCGATTTTTCCGTCCAGAAAATCCGATGTTTCGATGACAGCCGCAAGGACGATACAAACTAAAACAGACCAGGGTCTGTCCATAACAAAGAAAAAGATGAAAAATGGCGAGATTAAAATTCTCGTCAATGTCATTATATTTGGCGTTTTCATCTATCTCGGAATTGTTGGTGAGACAGCATTTGGGGGTTGAAAAAAGCAGTCAAAGATATAAAAAAATAAAAGAAGGGGCAAGAGAATTTACACGCAAATCATAAATCGTTCATCGTAGATCGGAGATCATATTGGGAAATATCTGATTACTCCGACGCTTGGGTGATCTCTTTTAAGCCCATTTCCACCATCTTGTAGTTCTGGTTGATTTTTTTCAATCTATCGGCGACGTTTTCCAGCTTGCCGTCGCGTCCGTTAAGCTCTAGCTCTTTGCAATAAGATGAGAGCACCATGGCGCCCACAGTGGCGCTGCTGGTCTTGAGGGTGTGGGCGGCTCGTATAAAGCTCTTTAATTCATTTTTCTTAAAAGATTTTTCCATTTCGCCAATGAGCTTTGGTGCATCATCAAGGAAAATATCGATCAATTCTATAAAGACCTGCTCATCGTCTTCCCCTAAGGTGCGGCGCAATTTACTCAACACTTCTTTATCCAAAGCACTCACGACGGGTTGTTGTTCTTTGGCAGCACCACCCGGCTCTTGAGGTTGCGATTGAGAGCTTTCCAGCGATGCAATGAGCTCTTCCATTCTTATCGGTTTGCTAATATAATCATCCATACCGGCCTCCAGACATCTTTCTCTATCCCCCTCCATCGCCAATGCCGTCATGGCAATGATATAGGGCTGTTGCTTTCCGTTCATGTTTCTTTTAATAGTTTTTGTGGCTTCCAGGCCATCCATTTCGGGCATTTGCACATCCATGAGCACAATGTCGTATGGTTGCCGTTCCAGCGCCTGCAATACTTCCAATCCGTTTCCGGCCACTTCAGCCCGGTAGCCAAGCTTGTTCAATATTCTGGTTGCTAATTTTTGATTCACCGCGTTATCCTCGGCCAGTAGAATTCGCAGCGGTAGTTTTTTCGCCATCTCCGAATCGATGGTGAATTGTAATTTAACCGGCTCGACCGAGCCGGCACCGTTGCCAAACACCCTTGTCAAGGCGTTATATAATTGTTGTTGCTTTACGGGTTTGACTAAAAATGCGGAGAACAAGCCGTTCTGTTTTCTTTTATCCTGGGCGCCGACCGAGCTGAGCATAATGAGCGGCAACGCCTTGCCATTTTGCATGCTCTTTATTTTCTTTGCCAGTGTCATTCCGTCCATTCCGGGCATTTGCATATCCAAAAGCGCCAGATCAAAAGCATGCTTGTCTTCCAATAACGCCAGGGCCAATTGAGCGGATTCAACCTCCGTGGTGATCATACCGAACGATTTGGCTTGCACGGAAATCACTTTTCTGTTTGTCGCATTATCATCGACAATCAATATCCTCTTTCCGGCCAGATTTGCTTTCCGTTGCGACTGGGAAAGCATATCATAATTGCCTGCGTCGGTAGCAACGATATCAAAATAAAAAATGGAGCCTTTGCCTTCTTCGCTTTCCACCCACATCTTTCCGCCCATCAGCGCCGTTAAATGCCGGCTGATGGCCAGGCCCAGGCCCGTTCCGCCAAACTTGCGCGTAATAGATGCGTCCACCTGGGTAAACGATTGAAAGAGCTGGCCAATCTTTTCTTGTGGAATGCCGATCCCGGTGTCTTTGACCGAAAAATGGATCCGATGCTGGTTATTTGGCAATTTGTTCGATTCGACCTGAACAAATATCTCACCTTTGTTGGTAAACTTGACGGCATTGCTCAGTAAATTATTGAGGATTTGCCGTAACCGCGTAACATCGCCTTTGAGAATTTGCGGTGTTTCGTCAGCTATGACATAGCCCAGCTCCAGGTTTTTATCCGAAGCCTGGCTTGCATGCAAATCGATGCACTCTTCGATGCAATCACGTAAATTAAAAGGCTGGTTCTCAAGCCTCATTTTGCCGGATTCGATTTTTGAAAAATCCAATATGTCATTAATGATCGTCAACAAATCCTCCCCGCTTTTGCGAACGGTCTCGACGTATTCCCTTTGTTCCTCGTCTAGCTCGGAACACAACAGCAATCCGGTCATTCCGATGACGGCATTCATCGGCGTCCTGATCTCATGGCTCATGTTGGCCAAAAACTCGGACTTGGCCCTGGTGGCCGTTTCAGCCGCCTCTTTGGCTTTTTGCAGCTCCAGCTCTGCCTGTTTACGTTCCGTGATATCTTCAAAACTCTGGATATAGCCGATGACGACTCCATTCGGGTCTTTTAACATGTCCGTATTTTTTGATATTATTCTGATCTTGCCGTCTTTTCTTCTGACTTCGCATTCAATATTGAGCTCGGGAGGTAACGCCTTTCCCTCTTTAATCTCACAGCTCGAACAATATTCTTCCATTCCAAATAGCGAACAATGTTTATTAATCACCTCCGCCGGCTGGTACCTCAATATCTGAGATGCTTTATCATTAAAGCTGGTCACTTTCCCGGAAATGTCTGTGGTGAAAATGGCGCTGGGCACAACCTTGTACAAAAGCTCGGCCTTTTCTTTTTCCTGTTTCAGGGCCTTCTCGGATCGTTTTCTTTCCGTAATATCACGAATTACAGCAACACCGTTCAGATCGCCTTTGATTTTTACGGCCGACAGGGATAACTCGATGGGAAATTCCGTTCCGTCTCTTCGAATGGCCATTAATTCGAATGTGCTGAGCGTGCGCCCTTTTTGCGCTTGTCGCATCTCCCGGAATTGCCGGAGTGCCTCCTGAAAACTGGTGGTCGAGGACAGCAGCTTGAAAACGCCTTCGCCTAACAATTCTGCCTGGGAATAGCCAAAAATCTTTTCCGCCGCCCTGTTCCAATATGTAATCGTCTCATTTCCGTCGATCATAACGATGGCATCGTAAGCCGAATTGGTAATGCGGCGAAATTTTTCTTCGCTCTCTCTCAGGGCTAGTTGAGCGCTGTGCCGCTCACTCACATCGCGAAAAACCAGGATGGATCCGTTTAAATTTTTTCTCTCATCCTGAATGGGAGAAATATTGATATCGATCAGAATCTCTTTGCCATTCTTTGAAGAAATCGAACAGGAATTTTCGAGCTTGATCGACTCCCCCTTATAGATCACATCGTTTATTGAAGAACCACTGGTCCCATTTTCACCAACCGAATGAATTTTTAAAATGTCCGATATTTTTTTACCCAGGGCTTCATCAGAGGAAAAGCCCGTAAGGTCTTCAGCCACGTTGTTCATAAAAGTGATTTGATGATCCAGGTCTGTCGCAATAACCGCGTCGCCGATGCTTTTAAGAGTCGTGGATAGCCACTGTTCCCGTTGTTTTAGCCTGGACTCCACCGAATGTTTGTAGAGCGCCATTTCGATGCTTGTGTAGAGCTCTCGCTCCTCAAAGGGCTTTAAAATGTAACCGTAAGGTTCCGTTATCTTGGCGCGCTCAAAGGTGCTTTGATCTGCGTAAGCCGTGAGATAAATAACCGGAATGTCGAATTTTTCCCGGATGTGGTTAGAGGTCTCGATCCCGTCCCGTTTTCCCTTTAACATAATATCCATCAGCACAAGATCGGGCATAAACTCTTCGGCCTTGGCAATGGCCTGTTCTCCTGTATGAGCAATCGCGGGCACTTCATACCCCAGGGACTTTAGTCTGTTCCTGATATCAAGAGCGACTATATTTTCATCTTCAACAACGAGTATCTTCCGCATACTATTCATACTTTCAAACCTCTTCAGCCATGGATCTGTGTTTGATCGAATTCGAATAATCCACTATGCTTAAAACTCCCTACATCCGAATGCAAACAGCATTCCTTTTTTAACAATAGACGGCAAAAATGGCCCAAAAAAGACAACTCTTATAGAAAAGATACACAGGCCAATGTGCAATAAAATAATGTGTTACAATAAGGCGCTTCGCAGTGCGCCATCCTTTCCAAATATATTTTCCCCACACTATTGTAACTTTTGAGAATGTATAAGGCTTTTGGGGCGAAAAGAGGACAGTCCGTCACAAAAAAATGTCTGTCCTGCCACACAGTAACTGCTTAGCTAAATGAAGTCAAAGCAGGTGAATAACGAATGATGAAAACCGTTCGAAATTCACCCTTCTTCATTCGATATTCATTTTTCAAATCAATGTATCGACTTGATCTGTGATAAATCGTAAATGGCGTGCCTCGAATTTCGATATTCTTCATCCCCATTTCTGTTTGTGTTTTTTCTGGTTGTGCACACTTGACAAGGAATCCTAAAGCCTGAATTCCTGTCTATTACAATTTCCGGGATTCACTTTCAGGATCGCCCCTGTGAAGATTCAGATCTTTCATAACCTTTTCTTTACATTCCGGACATATACCATGACTAAACTGCGTGCCGGAATGTTCGCTCAGGTATTTTTCAACCTGGTGCCAATAGTTTTGATCGTCGCGTATTTTTTTACAGTAGGAACAAATCGGCAGCAATCCCTGAAGCTTGTGAACCTTGACAAGAGCCTGTTGCAGGTCATCGAATCTCTTTTGTAAATCTTCCTGTAATTGGACCAATCGTGCCCCGACCTCAAGACGCGCCCTTAAAATATCCCGGTCGACCGGCTTGCTCACATAGTCGTTTGCGCCCGCTCGCAGTCCCTCCACAACATCCTCTTTTCCTCCTTTTGCCGTCAGCAGCAGCGCGTATACCTGTTTGCCCCGCTCCGTCTGCCTCAGTTTTTTACAGACATCCACTCCGCTAAGTCTGGGCATAATCCAATCCAGAATGGCAAGCTTTGGGGCATTTTCAGCGTCCAGGATGTGCCATGCTTCCTCGCCGTCCTGGGCCATTTTCACCTCATAGCCCCACTTTTGCAGGACGATTTCTAAATAGAAACGTGCCGTACTATCATCATCTGCAATGAGAACCTGCATGATTATATCTCCATCAAGTTACGAATTTTTTTGCCGAGCTCAATTTGCCTTCGGGCCGAGAGACAATTTAATGACCTGGTCTAATTCCGCTTCATGGAAGGGCTTTAAAAGATAACCGTTCGGCTCGGCCATCTTGGCACGCTGCCGCGTTTTTTGATCCGAATGGGCTGTCAAAAATATGATCGGGATTTTAAACTTTGTGCGAATCCTGCACGCCGCCTCGATACCATCGATGCTGCCCTTGATAATGATGTCCATGAGAATCAAATCCGGTGACATGATCTCGGCTTGTTTGACTGCGTGCTCGCCGTTCGATACGACGCCCAGCACGTCGTAACCAAGTTTCATAAGCATGCACTTGATATCCATGGCCACGATATTTTCGTCTTCTACCACAAGTATTTTAACTTCAGTTGCTATCATTTGCAAACTCCATCCTATAGCGGAAATGTAATTTTAAATTGTGTTCCCTTTTCGCTGACTATCTCCATTTTACCACTTAATTGCTCGGTAAGCGTCGTGACGAGCTGCAAACCAAGTGAGCTGATTTTGTTTATGTCAAAATCCTGCGACAAGCCACAACCATCGTCCTCGATGGTCAGGACACATCGCGCTTGCTCCTGTTTTGTTCCGTCCGGATCATTCGATCTTGAAAAAGAGACTTTGATTTGTCCACAACTTCCGTTGTGAAATGCATGTTCCAGCGCATTTGAAATCAATTCGTTGACGATCATTCCGCACGGTATGGCCGTATTGATATCCAGCGAAATATTTTGAATGTCCATTTGGAGCTGCACTTTTTCTGCAACGGTGCTGTAAGAAGACATTAGATAATTGCTCAGGCTCTCCAAATAATCTTTAAAATCGATCTGAGTAAAGTTTTTCGTCTGGTATAGCTTCTCGTGAACCAAAGCCATGGTCTTGACGCGGTGCTGGCTTGCTTTGAAAATATTCAACACATGCTCATCCCGGATAAATGAGGATTGCAGGTTTAACAGGCTGGAAATAATTTGCATGTTGTTCTTCACGCGGTGATGGATTTCTTTCAGGAGAATTTCTTTTTCCTTTAACGACGCCTTGATCTGGGCTTCCGCTTTTTTCACATCGCTGATGTCGACAAAATTCTCCAAAAGATAGTGTTGATTGTCCAGCACTATCGGGATAGTGGTTCGCATCACGGGCACCTTCTCGCCGTTGATGTCTTTGATCTCGCTTTCAATGTTTTGGCTATAATGGTTTCGTCGGGTGTTCAGGCAATGCTCATGATCATCGACACAGATAATCTCACAGCTCTTTTTGCCGATGACTTCTTCCGGTTTTGCCTTGATAATATTTAAAGCAATGGGATTTGCATCGACGACCGTGAAGGTGATCGGATCGATGAGGATGATGCCGGTTTGCACGCTATCGAGGATGGTTTTTATTCGTTTTTTGCTCTCGCGAAGAATGCTTTCCGACCGTTTGCGCTCGGTGATGTCCCTGACCACGTATACCCAGAAGCATTGAGATTGACTGGGATAGCCCACGATGGATGCGGAAATGGATACCGGGAACTCTTGTCGGTTTTTTCTCACATGTTTAAATTCCAGCGAGCGCTCCGTCGTCCCGCTTTTTAGTGCGAACTGTTTCAATCGATCTGATTTGTCCGCATTTTTCCATAACAATACACTCGGTTGTCCCATAATATCGCTGTCGCCGTAACCGTAGCAATTGTGAAATGCCCGGTTGACAAAAATGATTTTATCCTCACTATCGGTAATATAAACGGAATCGTTAATACTCATGATCGCATCGGACAATAATTTTATTTCCCGTTGAGATCTTTTTGTCTGAATAGCCTGTTCCACGGTAATAGGCAAAATCTTGAGATAATTTCTTTCTGGGTCCTTGATAATATAATCATGAGCGCCTTTCCGCATCGCCTTGACGGCAATTTCTTCGTCGCCGGCTCCGGTGGCAATGATGACCGGTGCGCCATGGTTCATGGCCATGATGTCGAATGCCGTGCCGTCGCCCAGATTAAAATCAGTTATGATCACATCAAAAAATCGTTTCTTGAGCAGCTCACCAGCCTGGCTAACCGAATCGACAATCTCGAAATCAAATCGATGGCTATGTTCCTTAATAAACCGTCTAAAGGCCAATTGATCGATCCGGTCGTCTTCAACTAAAAGTACTGTGTGACATTCTTCGGCCATGCACAAGCCGTCCTTTGGGGGTAAAAAGAATCCGGTTAATCAGGTATCTCACTAAGCGTCCAGTACATCTGGATGGTTCGCATCGTCTCGACAAATTGCAAATAGTCAACCGGCTTGATCATATAACCGGCCACGCCGTTACTAAAACCCTCCATTCTGTCCCGCTCCTCCTGGGAGGTTGTGAGGATAACGACCGGGATCGATTTGATACCGTGATCGTTTTTTGCGATTTTTAAAAATTCAATGCCGTTCATTTTGGGCATGTTGATATCCAGTAAAATAAGGCAAGGTTTGTCATTATTACCGTTTTGAAGAAACACCAATGCTTCTTCACCATTGCCAACCGCAACCAATTTATTGGTCACCTTAAGGTCGCTAAAAGCCCTGCGCACTGTCATGGCATCAACGCGATCGTCTTCAACGAGAAGGATAGATTTGTCGTTATGCATGTTCTTTGTTATTCTCCAACGTTGTTTTTTTAGGAAACGTGAAATAGAATGTACTGCCACTGCCAACCGTGGATTGGACCCAAATGCGTCCCCCGTATATCTCGATAATCTTTTTTACCAGCGTCAGGCCAATGCCGGTACTCTCATAATCATCTCGGGGCGAAAGCGATTGAAATATCTGAAAAATCTTGTCGAAATACTTTTCCTCTATGCCCGGCCCATTATCCGAAATGCTGAACTGCCATTCGCCATTTTTGTTCAGACAATCGATCTGAACCAGTCCTTGCGGTTTATCCATAAACTTTACGGCATTTCCAATGAGGTTTTGAAAAACCTGGTTCAGCCGGGTTTTCTCAAAACGCACCTGTGGCAGCTTTTTCTTTATGTCGATTTTTATGTTGGAAGGCGGTGAAATGAGATCGACGGCATCTGCCACGACCTTGTTCACATCCAGTTTTACATAGTCCTCTTTTATTCGTCCCAGTCGCGAATATTGCAGCACACCTTCGATGAGATCGTGCATCCGTTGTACCCGGCTGCGCAGCAGTCCTAACAGCTCCCGGCCGTCATCGCCCAGCTTGTGGCCGTGATCCGAAATGAGCCAGTCCGACAGTGAGCCGATCGCCCTTAACGGCGCCTTCAAGTCATGCGAAACGATGTAGGCAAAATCCCTCAATTCCTGATTAGCCGCCTCCAGTTGGTCGAGCAGCTTCTTTTGTCGAATTTCTATCGTTTTATTTTTTGTGACATCTCGCGAAATTCCGACAGTGCCGATAATTTCGCCCTTTTTGTTGAAGATGGGCACTTTCGTATCCGAGAGCCATATATAAGAGCCATCGTCACCTCGCCGAACCTTGCGCACGTAGTTGACTAATGGCTTGCCGGTTTCCATGATTGCATCTTCCTCTTTCCGCGCGGATAGCGCGTGGTCCCTGGTAAAAAAATCTATATCCCATTTGCCAATGGCATCTTCCTCTTTTTCCAGTCCCAGGAGCTTCGCTTGCGTCTTGTTAATCCGGGTGAACCGGCTTTCCCGATCTTTGAAATAGATCGAATCCGGTATGTTATTCATTAAAATATCCAGTAGCTTGCGTTTATATTCTAATTGCTCGGTAACCTGTTTTTGTAAAGCAAGCACCTTTTTGAGCTTATCCTTATGACGATCGGAGATTCGTTTCGCTCGAAGGAGATCCTGGTTCCATTGTTGGATTTTAGACAGCATAATGTTAAAAAGGTCGATGAGCTCACCGAATTCATCCGCGCTCGTTTTTTGCGCACGAACGGAATAGTCGTGCTCGTTCGTCACTTTTCTCATAACGTCGGTGAGATGGTTTATGGGGCTGATGAACTTTTTATTCAACGCCGGCGAGATAATCAGAACAATAAGAACAGTCCCCATTATGATGACGCTCAGCGCCCCAAAATAGCGAAGTGTTTCGCGGTTTATCGCGGCAAGATCGGCCTTGATGTACAGCTTGCCAACCCGTTCTCGCTGATAGAAAAGATGCTTATAAAAATATAAATACTGCTCGGTAAACTGGTAAGGATTTCCGTTTGCAAATGAAAATAATGGGGAAATTTCATTCTCGTTTTTAGCATAATGAGCAAATACCTTTCCGCTCTCATCTAACAGACAGGCGTAGGCAATATTCGGGTCTGCAACAAAAGTAGAAAGAACTTTATCGGCGCTGCTCTGGTCTCCTGCCTTCAGGGCAGTAGAACACATCCGCTCCAAAAGGAGAGACTTGAACTGGAGATCTTTGACCAGTGCGTGCTCACTGTCTTTTTTATCAAAATAGACAAGGAACGTAGCGGCAAAAAAAATGGCAATCCCGCTGATCGTCAAGATAACAATCATGAGTTTTTGTTTGATCGGCAGGAGGCTCAGTATTTTCATGTTTTTTTTGCTCTCAGCTACTCTATCGGTAAAAGGATCGGAACCTGCTCTGTTGCATCGAAAACAATTCCTGATCACAAAACGTAAAAATTCGAACCCCCTCATAGACGGCCCGCAACCTGCAAATACTATTCCGTTATTCAGATTCTCCAGGGTCTGTTGCGCAAAACCATGTTGAACGAGTGCGGCACGATCAAAGGCGGGTGAAGTGGCTTGGTGGGCTTGGCTTAACAATCTTATTTCTAACATATTATACCACCGCATAACAAGAGAAACAGACCCCCTCCATAACCTTCTTGAAAAATCTTTGGAATTTTAACAGCACAACATTGTTTGTTGTTTTCCTGGTTAGATGATTTTAATATGGACAAATTGTGGCGTCTGCGGGACATGCTGGTGACATGGAATGCCCCCACGACAGGTAGGAGCTCACTTGTGGGTGTGTAATAAACCGAGAAAAGGCGGGCGGATGATTCAAGATTGACGATTAACGATTTTTGATCTCAGATCTATTATCCGGTGAAAAAATCGCAAATCATAAATCGCCCATCGTAAATCGTAGATCATAGCGGAAGAATTCTTGTTGATAAAAAGATTTCTTTTTAGTATTATTGACGCTTTTATTTCCCACCCCGGACCTGTGTCGTCTTGATCCGAAGAATTCATCCATTGTAAATTCTTGACGGCAATGGCACGGAACCTGGGGTTCATCCGAATTTTTCACAATTATTGAGAGTCATTATGATCGCTGATCTAACGAAAATGCGCAACATCGGTATTAGCGCACACATCGATTCCGGGAAAACAACTCTGACGGAACGGATTTTATTTTATACACAAAAAATCCATGCGATTCACGAAGTAAGGGGCAAAGACGGCGTGGGGGCAAAGATGGACTCGATGGAATTGGAGCGGGAGCGCGGCATCACTATTTCTTCCGCATCCACCAACGTGAGCTGGCGGGATCATTCCATCAACATTATTGACACGCCCGGCCACGTGGATTTTACCATCGAAGTCGAACGCTCTCTTCGTGTTTTGGATGGAGCGATCCTGGTGTTGTGCGCCGTCGGCGGAGTACAATCCCAATCGATCACCGTCGACCGGCAAATGAGCCGCTACAAAGTACCCCGGATCGCCTTTGTAAACAAGTGCGACAGAATGGGTGCCAATCCGGAAAAAGTCGTGCAACAATTGAGAGACAAGCTCAATCACAACGCCATTCTTTTGCAATTGCCCATCGGATTGGAAGCGGCATTCGCCGGCGTCGTCGATCTGCTCACCATGAAAGCCTATTATTTCGAGGGCACGGACGGCGAAGATATTCGGGAGGATAAGATACCGGAAAGCATGATGGGAAAAGCCATCGAAAAAAGAGATATTATGCTGGACGCAGCATCCATGTTCAGTGATGAGCTTGCCGAAGCCTACCTGGAAGACCGGGTGACGGATGAATTGGTATACGATGCCATCAGAACAGGAACGCTGTCCTTAAAAATGACCCCGGTGTTTCTCGGTTCCGCAGTCAAAAACAAGGGCGTACAACCCTTGCTGGATGCCGTTGTCAAGTATCTGCCCAATCCTGTTGATGTGGAAAATACGGCTCTCGATTTGGACAAAGAGGAAGAAACAATCCTGCTGAAAGCGGATGCAAATCTGCCCTCAGTTTTGTTGGCCTTCAAGCTCGACGATACGCGATTCGGGCAGCTCACTTATGTTCGCATCTACCAGGGGAAAATTCAAAAAGGCGATGAGCTGATCAATTTGCGAACGAATAAAAAAGTGCGTGTTGGACGACTCATCAGGATGCACGCCGATGAAATGGAGGATATTAGCGACGCCGGCCCGGGCGATATCGTCGCCCTCTTTGGTATCGATTGCGCCTCCGGCGACACTTTCACTTCCGGCGATGTGCGTTACACACTGTCTTCGATGCACATTCCCAGTCCGGTTATTTCCTTAGCGATAAAGGCGGGGGATAACAAATCGGCTGCCAATATGGCCAAGGCGCTCAACCGATTTACCAAAGAAGACCCGACCTTTCAAACATACGTGGATGCTGAAACTGAGGATACCATCATCCGGGGTATGGGAGAGCTTCATCTCGACGTTTACGTCGAAAGGATGAGAAGGGAGTACGACGTCGCCATTGAAACGGGAAAGCCGCAGGTGGCTTACCGGGAAAGCATTTCTCAATCGTGCGCCTTCGATTATATACATAAAAAACAAACCGGCGGTGCCGGACAGTACGGCAGAGTCGCCGGTATCGTCGAGCCATTTCACGAGGGAGATTCCGAATTTGTCAATCAAATCAAAGGTGGCGTCATCCCCAGTGAGTACATCCCCTCATGCAGGCGCGGTTTTGAACATTTTCTGCGCAAAGGAGAGATCACCGGATTCCCGATAGTCGGCATGAAATTGACCTTAAACGATGGGAACTATCATCCGGTCGATTCATCGGACATTGCATTTTATTTGGCCACACTGGGCGCTCTCAGGGGGATATACCATAAATGTAAACCCGTTATCCT
>Ga0154721_1125_pt1 | contig 17641 bp, 13 predicted proteins | sample Rifle2008BG16ft_FD_105729 | JGI IMG/M metagenome (GOLD analysis project Ga0154721, IMG submission 105729) | candidate division KSB1 bacterium RBG_16_48_16 | reverse complement strand
AACAACAGAAGGATCAGCAAGAGCAGCAAGAAGAACAGCAACAGCAGCAGGAACAGCAATCCGAGCAAAATAACGAACAGGAAGAGCAGGAGCAGGAACGACAGCAGCAACCGCAGCCTTCCGAGGAAGATATTTCCAAAGAGGATGCCGAGCGTATCCTGGACGCCTTGCAGGAAAACCAGCAAGATGTACAAGATGCCCGCAAGCAGAATATGCCTGCGGGCGGAAGAGTTGCTAAAGATTGGTAAATCCGGACGGAAACGATTTTTTCAATGAAAAACACGATTCGAAAGCATAATTTTTGGGGAGCAACGACACTATTCATTTTTTGTATCGGCATATCCTTTTGTCAGGCACAGCCGTTATCCGTCGATGTTTCTGCGGACAAAACGACACTGGCTGTGAATCAGCAGCTCATGCTGACCGTCGATTTGTCCGGCGAAGGCGCCCAGTCCGTTCAGCCGCCGCAGTTGCCGGATATGGAAGAATTTTTGTCATTCCTTGGCTCCGGCGGCAGCTCGCAAAATATCCAGGTTATCAACGGCAGAATGTCAATAACCAGGTCCTTTTCTTATTATTATCTGGCAAAGAAAGAGGGGCAGTTCACTATCCCTTCCCTTGAAGTGCTTTACAAGGGAAACAGCTATCGATCAAAACCGATCCAAATAACGGTTGCCGGCCAGGCTCAGCAGCCAGCGCAATCGCCATCGCAGCCATCCCCCACCGATCAGGAAGCCGCCTCAGATGAAGAGCTTTACGTGCGGGCTATCGTAGATAAGCGCACGATCTATCAAAACGAGCCTGTGGTCGTTACCTTTCGCATTTACACACAAGTGGCCGTCGCCAGCTACAGCATCACCAAAGCCCCGGACACAGCCGGTTTTTGGGCCGAGGAATTTGAGATGCAGGGGCAGCCGCAAACGCGGGAAGAAGTGATCAACGGCCGCAAATATATTGTTGCCGACTTGAAGAGGACGGCGTTGTTCCCCGCCTCCTCGGGCAGCAAAGAGATCGGCCCGATGACGCTCACCTGCGATGTACGACAACGACGCAGCAGAAGAAGCCGCGATATATTTGACAGTTTTTTCGACGACCCGTTTTTCAATCCGACTGTCAAAAAGACCATTTCGTCTTTGCCGGTGAAATTGAATGTATTGCCGCTGCCGGCGGAAAATCGCCCGCCGTCTTTTTCCGGCGCGGTCGGCGACTATAATTTAAGCGCCTCGTTGGATAAATCGAGTGTCACCACCAATGAGGCGATCACGCTCAGGATCAAAATCTCCGGCACCGGCAATATAAATCTTTTGCCCAATCCCAATGTGGCGATCCCCCCGGATTTTGAGCAATACGAGCCAAAAGTCACCCAATCGATAGCGCGGAGCGGCGCTACCATCTCCGGCGAAAAGACCTTTGAATACGTCCTGGTGCCGCGTTTTCCCGGTCAGCAAAGAATAAAGCCCGCTACCTTTTCTTTTTTTAATCCGCGGAAAAAGACCTACGAGACGCTGTCGTCGCCCCAGTTTGAGGTGAACGTGGCTAAAGGAAGGGAAGATAAAATTGTGGTGGGAGCGGGCCTGAGCAAAGAAGAAGTTCGTCTTGTGGGGCAGGATATCCGTTTCATCAAATTGAGCAGCACCGATCTGCGGCAAAAAGGTAAAGAGTTTTATAACAGCTATCTATTCGCCATCTTACTTGCTTTGCCGTTGCTTGCTGTCGCCGTCGCATTTGGCTCTGTAAAGCGCCAGGAGCAGTTAGCGGGAAATAAGGCGTATGCGAGAAGTCGCCGGGCAAATCGCCTGGCGCAAAAGCAGTTGAGCAAAGCAAGAGCGCTGCAAAATGAAAAAACACAGAAGGAATTTTACGCAGAAATATCCGGAGCGTTATTAGGCTTTGCTGCCAACAAGCTCGATCTTGAAGCAGCCGGCATCATCAGCGACGAGCTGGAACGGCTTTTAAGAAAACGCAATTTGGATAACGATTTGATCGAGAATTATATCGAGCTCATCCGAACCTGCGATTACCAGCGGTTTGCACCGGCCACCACGGGCAGGGAGGAGATGTCCTTATTTTATCAAAAAGCAAATCAAGCGATCATTCAACTCGAGAAAGCTCTGTAAATTTTTATGGTTCTTCTTATTGGCACATTATTATCATTAGCAGTTGCACCCAGAGCAGAAGTCGACCAGGCGGTTGTCCTGTTCCACAAGGGCGTCGAAGCCTATCAGCAAACGGAATATCAAAATGCCGTCAGTGATTTTGAATCCGCATTATCTCTGGGATACGAAAGCGCCGAGCTATATTACAATCTTGGCAACGCCTATTTTAAAGTGAACGACATTGGCAAGTGCATTCTAAATTACGAGAGGGCAAAAAAACTATCACCCGGCGATAAAGATATCAGCTATAATTTGCAGCTCGCTCAACTTTATGTGGTTGACAAAATTGTCGTGCCGCCGCAGCATTTTATCGGCAGAGCCATTGAAGTCATGGCACACACGCTCAGCAAAAACCAGCTTGCCTTGATTTTGGTTTTCTTTCATATAATATGGGTTTCGGCTTTGATTCTGAGAATGCTCATCCGACGGGCCGGGGTGAAAAGATATGCAAAAGGTATTTTTGCGACATTTTTGGTTCTATTCCTGTTTACCTCTGTTATTTTTGCATACCGCCTGCGCGACGACCTGAGAAATCGCCAGGGTATTATATTGGCTGAAAAGATCGAAGTGCAAAGTTCTCCTGCCGGTGACGCAACAGAGGTTTTCGCGCTGCACCAGGGCGCGAAAGTCAATTTGCATGGCCAGTCCGGCGATTATTATCAAATTTCGCTGCCGGATGGAAAAGTGGGCTGGCTGCTGCGGAGTTCCCTGGAAATTATATAAAGCGAAGATGACCCTGTTTTTTCCCTTACATTTTGTATGGCGCCCGCCTTGGTTCTTTTATGAATAACTTGTCTCTTAACAAGCAGTTCATGAGGGCTTATTATTTGCGGTTGGAAAAGACGACCGCCATTTCCCTCCTTTCTCTCATCCTGTTTTTCCTGTTCATGCCAAAAAAGATCGAATTGAAATTAATGGAACCTAAACAGCTTCATCTTAGTATCAAAATCGAAGATGTTCCCGTAACTGTTCAACAAATAAGAAGAGGAATTAAGAAGCCGTTACGTCCGATGATTCCGTTACCGGTGGAAGATTTGAGCGTACCTGAAGATGAGACGATAGATTCGACGGTAATAGATTTAGATGCCGGTTTTTCGCCTTTTGGAAGAGGCGTGTTAAATGCTACACGAGCCGATACGATCCCTCCCCGGCCCATCAGACAGGTCATTCCGGGTTATCCGGAAGAGGATCAAAAAAAGAACATTTCGGGTGTTGTCGGATTGTTGATAAAAGTGGATAAAAGAGGCAAGGTCGTGAACGTCGTCGTAACTTTTAACTCAACGGAAAGCGCATTCTGCGAACAGGCAGCGATCGAGGCGGCATACCAAAGCCGTTATTATCCCGCTGCTCTGGCAGACAAGCCTGTGGCCATGTGGACGTCGTGTGAATATGGTTTTAAGCCGGATTAACGCAAATTTTTGGTTATAAATATCGTCTCTGGAGATTGTGTATAATATCACAAACTTTAGTCACGCCCTGTCGTTTGATTGGTGTGAATGAAATCAATGAGCAATATTGTTAAAAAAGAAGTGAGAAATGTCTTTGGATAATAAAACCGATCACTTTATATTCACTTGTCTGATTGCAGAATTTAAATTTTATTTGTACTCTCCTTAAAGGAGGATATAATCATGAAATGGCTAAAAGGATTCGCCCTGCTGTTCTTCCTGATAGTTGCTTCATCGTTGCTGTTCCAGGGTTGTTATACCCAAATCGGAAGGGCACACGATTCGGCGGACGATGATGATTACTATGGCGACTATTATTTGGAATCCGACACAACGTCTGCTGAGGAAGATACAGAAAGAGATGTCATCATCCAGCATTATGATCAGGATGTTTATATTGGCGGCTATCCCGCTCCACTCTATATGGATTATTGGTGGTATGAGCCTTACTGGTATTACCGGGATTATAGCTGGTGGCGATATCATCATTATTGGGACCCCTGGTATGGCGTCTATGTGTATTCAGGCGATCCGTTTTATTGGGCCCCAGTTTCCCACTATGGTGGCTGGGCATATTACCACCACCATTATCCCTCTTATGGATATGGCGGCGGTGGCGATGGCGGTCGCAGTTATCCGTATAAACAACGTGATTTTGATAAAAGAAGAGTGGCAACCCGAGAGCCGGTTCGCGTCGGCGTAAGGGGAGACGATGTCCCGTCTTCACAGCCGGCGGTAGACACGGGTCAGCGGACATCGACCAGAAGAACCGCAGTGCGAACGAGCACGCAACGTACTACATCCACCAGGCCGGAAATTTCTACGCCTGCATCAAATAGCCAGCCTGAAGCCAAACGAACGAGAACCGTAAAGTCCAGCTCATCAGATGAAGAAGTTACCAAGAAGCCATCTTTGACAAAACAATCCCCTCCCGAGGCTGTGAAAAGAACTCCCAGTAGTCGTACATCGCGCTCGGCAACGGCTCGCAAAAGCTCCTCCGAACCATCAAGCGATAATAAATCGCGCGAGGTGACGAGGAAGCGCTCAAGCAGCGGAAGCTCTTCAGGAAATTCGCGGCCGTCATCATCTTCATCATCAGGAAAATCGTCATCCGGCGGCCAGAGCGTTTCCCGATCATCAGGCAGCTCGTCCTCAAGTTCGGGATCAGGTTCTTCCTCCAGCGGAAGTCGATCATCTTCCGGCAGCAGCTCTTCCGGTGGACGGCGAAGATAATCAGGTGTTTTAGCGAACGAGTTGGCAAAACATTTACATCAGGCGAAATGTCATAGGAGATAAGAGAATGAAATTCGCTCAATCTAACAAATCTATGATCCTGTCCCTCTTAATGCTGCCATTGCTATTGACGCAAAGCAGCCTGGCACAGGAAGAGATTTTCTTCCTCGGTGAAGAATTAGGTGTCGGCACAAGGGCGATGGCCATGGGTGGTGCTTATGTTGGTGTGGCTGACGATTATTCTGCCATTTATTGGAATCCTGCCGGACTGGCACAACTGAGAAGAGGCGAATTGAATCTCGGTTTTTCGCATAACGAAATTACCAATAACGCTTCTTTTCTCGGCGAAAAAATAAAAGGACAGACGAGCTTTTCCCGGCTTAATTCCGTCGGCATTGTCATGCCAGTGCCAACCTATCGAGGAAGCCTGGTATTTGGTATCGGCTATAACAAGGTTCGCGATTTTGACAATATTGTCAAAGTAGAAGGCTTTAACGAGGGTTATGCGGCTTATAAGGATATCGTCATCCCAACCTACGAAGGCGCCTCAACGACGGTCAATGGGAATCTCTATCAAAATGAAACCGTCCTCGATGAAGGCAGCCTCAATCATTTCTCCATCGCCGGCGCCATGGAAGTGCAGAAAGATTTTTATCTTGGGGCCACACTCAATTTTGTGGGCGGGACGGACGACTATAGCGTGCGGTTCAGCGAAGAAGATGTTTACAATCTTTATAATACGCCGTTCGATGAGGCAAGTCAAATCTTTTCCGATTTGGATTACTGGGATTATAATCAGCGCATTTCATCGGAATTTAGCGGAGTCAATGTCAAGGTCGGTGCTTTCTATCGATTCGGTACCGGGCTAAACATCGGAGCGGCCATTGTTACGCCAACCAGGTACACAATCAAAGAGACCTGGAGCGAGAGCTGGGATGAGTATTATGATAATGAAAGCGAGCCTTTTCCGTTTTCGGACGAAGGAGAATATGAATACCAGATACAGGAACCCTATGGCTTCAACTTTGGCGCTTCATTCAAATTCTTGAACTTTTTGTTTGCTGGTGGATTCGAATTTAAGGATTGGTCGCAGGCAAAATTCAGAACCGATCCGCCGATTTATGGCATGACCAAGACCGAGGTCAATGCACGGATCAAAGACGAGCTGCAATCCGTCGCGAAAATACATTTGGGTGCTGAAGCTTACATTCCACTTATAAAGGCGCGTGTGCGGGCGGGCTTTTTCAGCTCTCCGTCGCCTTACAGAAATGCCGAATATATGCCTGATAAGGAGTATTACACGGCAGGAGCGAGCCTGCAGCTCGACAAGCAAGTGATGGTCGACGTCGGGCTGGTGCATGGTATATGGGAAAAAACGACAGTTGATAATTTGACAAAATATAGCACCCTGGAAGATATGTCTTATGATAAAATCATCGGAACTCTCTCCATTCGGTTTTAGTGATTTTTCCAGGGGTAAATAATACAGCGTGTTCACATTTTTAAGTTGAACTTTGGCCTCACAGTTTTCTGTGGGGCTATTCATTTTAAGAACAAAATCCAGGGCTTTCCATGGCACGGTATCCGGCAAAATACATACTTTGTATTTTTCTCTTGTCCTTCATTTTTTGTTCACTCTTCAATTGCGGGCACAGTCGCTATCGCTCACCCAGAGTTGCTTCGGATGTAGAGCTTGATTACCCGATAGCCGCGCAACTGGAAAAAATCGAGGGGCAGGTGCAGGTCGCTGTTTACGTGACCGAAGAAGGCAAAGCCGAGGACGTGAGATTAGAAAAATCGTCGGGCTATAAGCTACTCGATGATGCGGCGTTAGAATTTTCCAAAACTGTAGAGTTTACCCCGGGCATGATTGATAAAAAGCCGATAAGCTCCTGGACGAGACTGGTTTTGAGATATAAGCTGAGCGAGGTGTATTTTGATAAGGAAAGATGGCTGAACGATGTGTTGTTAGTGCACCAGCAAATCGAAATGGCCGGAGAGGACCGGAAGGAGCAGAACCGGCTGCTCCGACAGCTTTATACCAACAATGCCGGCCTGGTCAACTATGTCAAAAAGTACGATGACGTCTCGATAAACACTTTTATTCGCGCCACGGTGACGAACGCAATCCGCAACCGCTATAGCGATTTTTGGAATGCGTATGCCGCTCCCTGCGCCGCGTTGGACGATTTCCTGGAACGGTATCCTGATAGTGAGTTTGAGGAATTAGTAAAAAGAGACCTGACTAAGGAGCTTGTCGATATGGAATATGAAATTCGCATGGCATCATTGAAATCCGACCGCGACCAGCAGAAAAATCGCGAGCTTATCAAACAAATTGAAAAACGGCTGGATGAGCTTCAGGAACAGATACTCGAAAAGAATTAAATGGAGGTTTTATGCAGCGAGCAATGAGGAGCTTGATCCTTTTTCTGATCATTTTGTCATCCGTAGCCCAGGCCCAGAGGAAAGGAGCGATTGAGACCGGTGGATTATTTTATTTCAAAAGTGAATCGGGAAGCAAAAATGTCACCAACAACAGTATGAACATTGACTGGCTCATCGGTTTTTATCTGGATCGCAATTTGGTCGTAGATGTCGAGCCGAATATCATGTTGAGTTTTGGCGGTGATTCCACCAATATAGCTACAATCAGCACGATCGGATTTTCGTATAGAATTATTGACATGATATCATCCTATGATGAACGGCGGCAAACCTGGATGGCACGCGATGTAGGTATTACCGCCGGTGTATTTGCCTCGGTTGCGGCGGGATTTTGGCTGGAGACGCAATCCAAATCAGGCCGGGAAACGGCTTCATCCTCCGGAGGCGCCTATTCTGTCGGCATCGGAACGCATGCCGGTTTTGGCAAATTTACCGTGCTCAGAACAAAGTTCGAATTCATATACCTTTTGCCCAACCCGCCGTTGTATGATAAAGGCCGTACCCTGTTCCAGGTAGGTGTGGGCTTTTCGGTTTTCATCAAAGTATAAGAATGGGCGCGATCAAACAGATGCCAGGTCAGTTCCGCCTGGGTGATGAATGTTGATGAAAAAGGGTGCAAGAAGCCAGGAATCGGGTATAACATTATATTGTTATACTGCTTGACTTTAAATACTATATGTAGTAAATTTTCGCAAATTTCAGAATTAACGGACCAAAGGAAGCTTGCGATGGTTATCAAATCCCTATTAAAATTATCAGCCGTCTGTTGTCTTTTTATTTTTACGTCGATTTTTGGCCAGGTCAACGATCGAACGCTCACATCCGGAAGCACCTATGTAAAAAGAGATTCTTATTTTTCCAAGCCAATACACCTGATTGACCTGCCGACGGCGAGCATACTTAGGGGTGGTGATCTGGAAACAAGTATAAGGTTGTATGAAAACGGCGGTGCTCTGGCCAAGATATCCGTAGGCATTTCCCGCTATTTTATGTTGGGCGTGGCCTACGGTGGCACCAACATGCTGGGTGGGCAGACGGTTTCTTTCAACAAGATGCCAGGCGTTCAGCTCGTTTACAGAGTCATCGAAGAAAATCTCAAATTGCCGGCTCTGGTCGTTGGCTTTGACTCGCAGGGATGGGGCCAGTGGTGGACTGAGTACGATACAGTATTACCGGATAGCGTAAATAAAGATCAATTGGCGATCATGGATAACCGGTATACGGTCAAGTCCCGCGGGTTTTACGTCATGATGTCCAAAGCCTTTGATCCATCGCTGATTCGCGTCGGATTGCACGGAGGCATCAGTCTCAGCCTCGAAGGGAGAAACAGCATTGGTAAATATGTTGATAACGACCCGACCGTGTTCATGGCGATGGATAGCCAGTTGAGCAAAGATATTACGACTCTTTTTGAATACGATTTCGGCATCAACGATGAACAGCTCAATGGAGGTAAAGGCTTTTTTAATATTGGGCTGAGGTGGGCACTAACCGAGTCCATGTTCTTTGAGTTTGTTTATAAAAATATACTCGCAGATGGTGTTGACTTGATGGATGGAACGCAGGTTCCAGGTAAAGTGCGGCTGATACGGTTCAGCTATACGAGCTCGGTAAAGTGAGCGCTGGCTTGGGGGAACCCGAATGAATAACGTATGCCAAGGGGCCTACTTATCTAACCTGATTAATTAACAAAAACGTGAATCGTCATAATTAATTTTATAATCCATGTGCATTTGTGGCGAATGAATTATGCAGGTTAATTTAATTGTTGATTTCTTGAAAAGAATTCGTAAAATTCCCTAAGAATAAATCCTATGCAAAGCCATGCGTTTAGGGCTGAGTATTCTCGCAACTTGAGTGTCGCAGCAGCTTGAATGATAAATCTTTAACAGTTGAATACTCGCTATGCTAATCCAATTTACGCAAGCAGTTTTTTACAAATACCTGTTTACAGCCCAATAGCCGGCAAGGGGGAAACCATGAGACATTTCACACCCGGGCAATCCATTACCGAATTTTTTATCCTTCGAAAAAAAGAATTACGTAAAAAACACAACTCGGATGAATTTTACCTTTCTGTCGAGCTGACCAACGAGAAAGGACGGATATTCGGCTCGTTGTGGACAGAGGCGGAAAAGAGGTACAGTGAATTATCGGAAGGCACGCCGGTAAAGGTGCAAGCTTCGGTGATCGACTGGAAAAATAACGTTCATTTGTCCGTAAACAAAATTCGTCCTGCCACAGAGAGCGATGGTATCGATCCGGAGAGATTTTTGCCAACATCGCCAATGAATGAAGAGAATCTCAAAAAAGAAATAACCGAAATGATTGACGGTGTTGAAAATCCTTTCTTAAAAGGACTCTTGAATAAATTATACAAAGATGAATCTTTCTGGAAAAACTTTGCCAGGACTCCTGGGGGCAAACTCTGGCATCACTGTTATAAGCTTGGATTAGCGGAGCATACGTTGTCTGTGGCAAAGCTCGTTTCGCATTTATCCGATGTTTATCCAACCTTGAATAGGGCTCTCTTAATTACCGGAGCGCTTGTTCACGACATCGGCAAGATAGACGAGTACCAAACCAAAGGCTACATCGAATTTACGGATAGAGGCAGGCTGCATGGGCATATTACTATTGGTTTTCATAAAATCGCCTCACTAATCGAAGCCTGCGATGATTTCCCCAAAGAGCTGAGCGCCCAATTGCTCCACCTTATCTTGTCACACCAGGGGGCTTTGGAAAACGGCTCTCCGGTCGTACCGATGACCAGGGAAGCCTTTGTATTATATTTTGCGGATGAGATTGATTCCAAGCTCAACGCGATCGACAGAATCACCCTGCGTGACCGGGAACCGGACAGGAAATGGAGCCAATATATTAATTTGCTAAACCGTTTCATCTATTTTGGAGATCAGGCAGGTGAGGATTCACAGATCGCATAGAAATCCAAAGTGGCGAATAAAAGCGAGTATCGATGCGTTGATACAGTCTCATGCAGTGGCATGCTTATTGTAAAAGCGGCATTAATTTGTCACTCACCCTGCGGCGAGCATGGCGCATCAATTTAAGAATTTGCAGGATGAACGGAACAATGGCAAGAGCGAAATCTGTTGATCAGGATCGTTTAAATCAAAGCAGGTAAAAACTTATCGCAGCAAGATGAACCATCCGCAACAGGCAAAATTTTACGTGTGTTTCTAAAACGAAGTATTTTTAAATGAAAAAAAATGCAAACAGAAAATTGCTCGTATTATGTCTCACATTTGTATTCCTGGTGTATTGTAACGAACCGAGTATCGTCGATTTGGAGGTAGACCTTCCTGAAAAAACAAGCTTGCCGGCCGATGGTCAATATGATCTTTATCCCGATTGGCATCCGAACGGGCAAAAGCTGATCTTTCTTTCCTTTGATTCATCCTTAACAAACACATTGGAGGACGACCCGCCTTTTGCGCTATCTTTTCAAACCGGGGCCGTCGCCGGTGTTGTGAAAGAATATGATCTTGAATCTTTAAAACTTGTAGACTTGATCGATAAAAGCTACGGGCCGCTCTATTGCAAATATTCGGCAGGCGGGGATACAATCGTTTACTGCCGTAAGGAGGAAAAGTCGGCCGAGATTTGGATTTACGATGTGACAAAAAAGAGCCATACGAGAATTTTTACCGGCGAGCATCATGTTTTTTTGCCGCAATGGTCGCCTGATGGAAAATATATTGCCGTATTAAGCGACAAAAGTTTCATCATACTCGATGCTCTGGATTTCACTGTCGAACATCAGATCGAAACGGACTTGACGGTTCACTCCTTTACCTGGCATCCGCTGGAAAATAAAATCATATTCTCCGCAGCGAGCGATATGGATTTTTATCTTTATGAATATGACCTTGAAAATAATAGCACCGGCTGTCTGTCGGACTGTAGCTTGAAAGGCGTCTGGCCGGATATGTCAATTTTGAGCCATATCGGATCGCCTTTCGATGGTGTTCAGATTGCGTTCCAGGCGGGAGACGATATAGTCGTCACATCTTTGCGTGAACTCAGTTTGACAAAAGTTGTGGCCAACGGTCGAACTCCATCATGGTCCCCGGACGGACGAAAATTAGTTTATTCTCAAAATGGACATATCGAAATAGACACTATTTGGATCGATATAAATGGCTAGTCTGCGCAAGTCCGAAATATTTTATTGCCTGCTTATGATGATCACGTCTTATGGTCTTGCTGGCGAAGCGGCAACTTCCCGCCTGCATTATGGCACCGTGCTCGGTTATGTGACGGATGCGGAGGATAAAATCCCGTTGCGCGATGTAAACATATTTTTTGCAAAAACAACCCTGGGAGACGCCTCTGATGAGAAGGGGTATTTTGAGATTAAGCGCATTCCGACAGGAACCTATACGTTAATTGCTAAAATGATCGGCTATCGGCCGCTGGTCGTTCATAATGTCCGTATCGGGACAGGCGCGGTCAGGAGATTGAATATTCAGCTCAACAAACAAGCGGTCGCATTGGACAGTGTGCAGATATCGGCCAGCCGGCTGAAAAAACTGTTGCAGCGGGAAATATCCAATGTCGGTCACGAAATCATTTCGCCCCGCATGGCTGTGCAGCAGCCCGGCGTTTTGGATGATGCCTATAGATCGATGAGGAGCTTGCCGGGAGTGGCTTCGCGCAACGATCTGAATACCCAGCTCTATATCCGCGGCGGAAGCCCGGATCAGAACTTGATCTTGTACGATGGCATCGAGATTCTCACCCCGTCACGGCTTTTTGTGGTAATGGGCGGCGGCATGAGCCTGGTAAATCCGGATGTCATCGAGTCAATCGATCTGGCGCCCGGCGGATTTGACGTTGAATACGGCAACAAAATGTCGGCACTGGTCAACTTAAATAGCCGCAACGGAAGAACGGATCGGCTTTCCGTCAGGAGTTCTGCTTCACTTATTACTGCCCGTACGGTCATCGAAGGGCCGATTTTTAATAATGGCAGTTCCTGGCTGCTGGCCGGGCGCAGGAGTTTTTATGATGTATTGGCGAATAGCGTAAACTCTGAGAATTATATATTTCCCTTCTTTTTTGACATCCATTCGAAATTAAACCTCAAATTCGGCCCGGATCAAAATGCAACTGTGTTTTATAGCCACCTCGGCGAAGGTGCACGACTTTATGATGTCGAAGGTGAGAATCTCGATTTATTGAACAAAGGGGCAGGAAACATCTTTGGCGTGAAATTCACTTCCGTTGTGAATCCGAACGTTTTTGCAAACCTGACGATGGGCTACTATGATGACAAGAACAGTGTGAAAATTTATGATACGTTTAATTACAATTTTAATGCATTATTAAATTATCACGTTCGCAGGACGAGCGCCCGGTCTGAAATTGAGTATTATCCGGCGAAATGGCTGATGTTAAAGACGGGCGTGCAATTCAGTTTTAACAAGACAGACCTTTTATGGAGCCTCGATTGGCGAAATTATGTCAATCTGCCGGATTATATAAATTTCAATGAAAAGTATTTTTCAAACGGTGTTTACTGGAAAGCGAAATTTCGCTACCAGAACTGGTTTGAAATCATTGCCGGACTGAGGTATGACTATTCAACGCTTTTCAATGTTTTGGACACCAGTCCAAGGGTAAAAGCCAGGGTAGGTTTGTTGCCAAACCTCAATTTGTTCGCGAGCATGGGCAAGTATTCGCAGTTTCCGGATATCATGACGGTCATTGGCAGGGGGGAGCCGCTGGATATCACCAGGAATATTCACTCACTTCGACCGGAGTATGCTATTCACACTATGGGCGGCTTGGCCTGGCAAATTGCCGATCGTTTTGAAGCAAAATTTGAATTGTACCATAAAAAACTACAAGACATACTTATCGGAGAAGAGGAGAATTTTTTTGTTCCGGAAAATATCGGGTCGGGTTTTGCCGAAGGAGTGGAATTGTCCGTCAAGCGAATTCGCTTGGAAAACGAAAAATTCGGTTTCTGGATCAATTACGGCTATTCTTCGTCCAGGTACCGCCGACCCGGAGATTTGAGCTGGCGTTTTTTCGATTACGATCAACGCCACCGCTGTTCTGTGGGATCGGAAATTCAGTTTTATAAATTTTGGACCCTGAGCGCGGAGTACCATTATGGAACAGGATTTCCTTATACGCCCATCTCAGCAATGCGCCGTAGTATTAATGGAAACAGCCCGTATCTCGAAGGATGGGACGTACTGAAAGATGAGAAAAACTCCGGGCGCTATCCCGATTATCACCGGCTGGATCTGAGATTTGCCTATCGAATTCACCAGAACGGAAAAGGAGTTTCCGCCTACCTGGATTTGATCAATGTCTTCAATCATAGAAATGTCTATTTGTACGAATGGGATTATTATTCCGGCGAGGGATCATCCGGGAGCGCGAAACGGAGTGTCATTTACATGCTGCCGTTTATTCCTTCCTTTGGGGTGAATATAAACTTGTAGAAAAAAGTCATCATTAGCTTCAAAGTAAATGCTTGACATTTTTGGCCAAGTTAATTATATTGGCCGTCGTTTTGAGCTTATATTGTGGCCACACCTTTATGATTCCGGTGTAGCTCAATTGGCAGAGCGGGTGGCTGTTAACCACTAGGTTGTAGGTTCGAGTCCTACCACCGGAGCGAATGAAAAGCCTCACAAGCGTATGAGGCTTTTTTTATGGTTTGCCTCAAAGGGATTTGAGGCTTTTTCATTCGGACGAGCTTGGGTGGCGAATGTACTTTTGAAGGTTGAAATTTATGCAAAGTGAAGTGATAGGTGATAAGATGGGTATTTATTCAGCCCACTAAATACACAAAATAAGCGAAAGGAATCAACACGGCTGAACGTACCCGATCACAGGTGCTCAGATTACCCAGCCTTTATGAAAAGTCAAAATAATAAAAGACAAAATCATTTTGACTTTTTGTTTGTTTCGTGTGTTTCGTGGGCTGAATGGATACTAAGATAGTGCCGAAGGGGGGAGTCGAACCCCCACGGGCGTAAGCCCACACGGCCCTGAACCGTGCGCGTCTACCAGTTTCACCACTTCGGCAGTCTTGAAAAAAGTGCGAAAATATAGCTAACTCATGCTATAAATGCAAGACCTTTGTTTTGTGAGAATGCCTACTTTTGTTCTTGTTGATTGTCAGCCTGAAAAATATATATTAAAACTTTTGCGGAAGGCGAAGGATGTTCGATTATAAGCTTGCTGGGATTTTTGTCGTTTGTTTCGTATGAACTTTTGGTGGGCCAATCGCGCGGTATGCAACAACCGGCAATTCTGTTGCGTGTCGAAACATGAGTAATATGGGTTTTCATATTGGAAAAAAATAAGAAAAAAATTGTCGTCGCGAATCGTAAAGCATTTCACGATTATGAAATTATCGAACGGATCGAGGCAGGAATCGTTCTGAATGGAACGGAGGTAAAATCTTTACGCGCGGGCAAAGCAAACTTTAAGGATAGCTATGCCAGGGTGGTGGATGGAGAGCTGTTTGTCGTCAATTTGCATATAAGCCCTTATGACCACGGCAGCGCCTGGAACCACGATCCTGTCCGGCGAAGAAAGCTCTTGCTGCAGAAAAGGGAATTAAAGCGTTTAATCGGTAAAATCGAAGAAAAAGGTCTTACAATAGTGCCGTTGAGCATTTATTTCCGGGGAAGCTGGGCAAAAATTGAAATTGCCATTGCGCGGGGGAAAAAATTGTATGATAAGCGAAAGGATATAGCAAAGCGCGATTCTGATAGAGATACGCAAAGGGAATTAAAAAACAAGTTCCGCTTGAAAGTGTAAAAGATTTAATTCGGGAATATGAAAATGGAAAACGTTTATGACGTTTTGCAGCATCGCGGATTCATTCAGCAGGTAACCGATCCTGAGCCGTTGCGTGAATTGCTCGCTTCACACAGGGTTACTTTTTACGTGGGATTCGATCCTACGGCAGAAAGTCTTCACGCGGGCAGCTTGTTGCCTATTATGGCGATGGCGAATCTGCAAAGGCATGGGCACAAACCTATTGTCGTGATTGGCGGCGGCACGGCCATGGTAGGCGATCCCAGCGGTAAAACGGAAATGCGGAAAATGATGTCACGAGAAAGAATCGATTCGAACGCTCGGGAAATGAGATTGCAACTGGCTCGATACCTCGATCTTTCGGAAGGAAATGCCATTGTCGTCAATAATTATGATTGGCTGGGCAATTTAAATTATATCGAGTTTTTAAGAGACATTGGTGTGCACTTTAGCGTCAATAAAATGCTCACTTTCGAAGCTTATAAGAAGAGAATGGAGACCGGATTATCGTTTCTCGAATTCAACTATCAGTTGTTGCAGGCTTTTGACTTTCTCGTTTTGAATAGAGATTACGATTGCAGGTTGCAGATGGGAGGTGATGACCAGTGGGCCAATATTCTTGCCGGCACCGACCTGATACGCAGGATGGAAAGAAAAGATGTTTATGGTTTGACGTTCCCTTTGCTTGTTACAGCCAGCGGCGCTAAGATGGGAAAAACCGAGTCGGGAGCGTTGTGGTTGGATGCTCAAAAAACAGCACCTTATGATTTCTACCAATACTGGATCAACGTTGCCGATGACGATTTGGTGAAATTTCTTTTTTATTTTACTTTTTTACCCACATACGAGATTGAAGATGTTAAAAAACGTCAGGGAGCTGAGCTGAATGCTGCCAAGACAATACTCGCTTATGAAGCAACCAGGATTGCCCATGGTGAAGACGTTGCGAAAAAAGTTTTCAGTTCATCGATGGCCGCATTTGGGACAAGAAAAATTCCGGATTCTATCTTACCGTCGAGCACCATTCCCAGGGGATCAGTAACCGCTGACGAAGCAGGTTTGCCGATAGCCAGAAAGGACTACTCATTTTTCGAAGCCCGGCCTAAAATTATATCCGTTCTAACGGATCTTGGATTGACTTCGTCAAAGCAGGAGGCGAAAAGGCTTGTTCAGCAGGGTGGTGTTTATCTGAATGACGTGAGGGTGAGTGATACAGAAATGGCCTTGGCAGAAAATGATGTCATAAATAACAGAATTGTGCTCAGGGTTGGGAAAAAGAAATATTTTTATCTGAAATTCGAATAAATCCGGCACGATGTTAAAAATACGTTGACTTTTAATATTAAAAGCGTATATTATTCGCGTTTTCGTTGGAAGAGAAGTTGGCACTTTAGTAAAAAAGTGCATTAAAAAAATAAAATAGCTTGACATTCAAATTATTAATCGTTATCTTGTCCAGCTTTTTAACGAAGTAAATACAAATGTTCTTTGAAAATATGCGTGCATAGCTCAACCGTCAAAGAGCTTGGGTTTCGAACTGAATAGAAAAAAATAAATAAATAACAATGAAGGGTTTGATCCTGGCTCAGGACGAACGCTGGCGGCGTGCTTAACACATGCAAGTCAAGGAGAAAGGAAGCCTTCGGGTTTCCGAGTAAACTGGCGAACGGGTGAGTAACACGTAGGTAACCTGCCCTAGGGTTGGGGATAACACTGCTAACGCGATGTTAATACCGAATAATGCAGCGGATCCGCATGGATATGTTGTTAAAGCTGGCCTCTACTTGTAAGCTAGCGCCTTAGGATGGACCTGCGTCCCATTAGCTAGTTGGTGAGGTAATGGCTCACCAAGGCGACGATGGGTAGCCGGCCTGAGAGGGTGACCGGCCACACTGGGACTGAGATACGGCCCAGACTCCTACGGGAGGCAGCAGTGAGGAATATTGCGCAATGGCCGAAAGGCTGACGCAGCAACGCCGCGTGAGGGATGAAGCTCTTAGGAGTGTAAACCTCTGTTAGGAGGGAAGAACAAGTAAATATCGAACAGACATTTACTCTGACGGTACCTCCAGAGAAAGCCCCGGCTAACTCCGTGCCAGCAGCCGCGGTAATACGGGGGGGGCTAGCGTTGTCCGGAATCATTGGGCGTAAAGGGCACGTAGGCGGGATGATCAGTCTGAGGTGAAAACTTATGGCTTAACCGTAAGCTTGCCTTGGATACTGTCATTCTTGAGTTCGGGAGAGGGAAGCGGAATTCCTGGTGTAGCGGTGAAATGCGTAGATATCAGGAAGAACACCGGTGGCGAAGGCGGCTTCCTGGCCCGATACTGACGCTAATGTGCGAAAGCGTGGGGAGCGAACAGGATTAGATACCCTGGTAGTCCACGCTGTAAACGATGGGTACTAGGTGTTGGTTCCTTTGGGATCAGCGCCGAAGCTAACGCATTAAGTACCCCGCCTGGGGAGTACGACCGCAAGGTTGAAACTCAAAGGAATTGACGGGGGCCCGCACAAGCGGTGGAGCATGTGGTTTAATTCGATGCAACG
>Ga0154721_1326_pt2 | contig 18299 bp, 14 predicted proteins | sample Rifle2008BG16ft_FD_105729 | JGI IMG/M metagenome (GOLD analysis project Ga0154721, IMG submission 105729) | candidate division KSB1 bacterium RBG_16_48_16 | reverse complement strand
ATGAGCCGCAGCTTGACCGAATCCTGCAAAATCGCAATAAACTCTTCTTCCAGCTCCTTTGTTGTTTTCTCGCTGGCCTGGTATTGCAAATGCCAATACCGGTGGATGCTCACCTGCCCGTTTTGATAGCTGAGGCTGTGGGCCGGCGGCAATTTAAAAATGTTTTCAAAAATGCTCAAGGGGGCGGGAATGTATTCAAAAGTCAGGAAATTATCAAGGGCTTTCAGGTTGATGCGTTTCGGAATGTTTTCCGCTTCGAGGATGGATTTTAGCTCCGAGGCAAAAACGAGTTTTTCGGCATCATGATAATAATAGAGCGGCTTGATGCCCAGCCGGTCGCGAGCAATGAACAGTTTTTTCTGACGGTCGTCCCATAAAGCAAAACCGAACATGCCGTTCAATTTTGTCGGACACTCATCGCCAAATTCCTCGTAGGCATGCACGATCGCTTCGGTATCGGATTTGGTATAAAAGCTGTGGCCCTTGGGTATCAACATATCCCTCAGAGCCGACTGGTTGTAAATCTCGCCGTTGAACACAATGGCAACGGAATTGTCTTCGTTATAGATGGGTTGCGAGCCGGTCTGCAGGTCGACGATGCTCAGCCGGCGCATTCCCAGCCCGATGTTGTTTTTCAGATAATATCCTTCATCATCCGGTCCCCGGTGGGTGACGACCCGGCACATATTCTTGAGGTCGGTGAGATGTACTTCCCTGTCCTTATCGCCATAGACGATCCCGCAAATTCCGCACATTTATATCGTCGCTCCTGCTGCCCGTTCCAATATCCACTCGGTTTTTTCCAGGAAATGTCCATAGTCATATTTTTTCTGCGCCAACCTTTTGGCGTTAGCCGCTAGTTGTCGTCCCTGCTCCTCATTTTGCAGCAGATAACCGATGCCGTCGGCAAAATCGACCGGTTTGGGCTCGACCAATACCGAGACGGAATCGTCCAAAATTTGTGTATGGGTGATGTGGCGCGTGGCCACGATGGGCTTACCCGAGCGCAAATAGGAATATAGTTTCAACGGGGAGTTGGTTCCGCTGATGCGCGGCGACACCAGGAGACGTGCCAGCGAGATAAAAGCCGGTATCCATTGCGGTTTGACAAAACCTGTAAACTGCACGTGTTCATCCAGCCCGTATTGTCGGGTCAGTGCTTTGTACTTTTCGATTTGTTTTTCATCGCCGCCGATCAACAGGAAGCGGGCGTTGATATGTCTGTTGTTGATCAGCTCATTGGCGCTTTGCAGCAATAAATCCAGGCCCTGGTAAGCTTCGAATGTCCCGTAATACAGGATGACGGGTGCGCCGTTGAGATGGAAAGCGGATTTCAGCTTTTCCCGGTCCACTTTATCTGCCGGGAAGACAATGCTGTTATCCGCCACGTTTTCAATGAGGATATGGGTTTTTTTCGGAAAGCGAGATTCGACGTACTGGTCCAATTCCGGGCATATCGTAATTACGGCTTGGGCGGAACGGATCGTTCGCTCCTCAAGCTTTTCGAAAATCTTTTTGATCCATGTCGATTTGGTATACTTAAAGTTGCTCAACTGTTGCGGCAGCGACGAGTGCATATCGTACAGGTGCGGGATGTTGTACTTGCGTGCAAAATAGTCACCAAAAAAGCTTGCCTCTTCGTGGGTGTGGATCAAATCATACCTGTTCCTTTTTAACAGCCCGGAAGCTGTAAAAAACAGCGCTGCATCCAGCAGAATTTTGGATTTTGACGGCCCGATTTTGATGGTTTTTATAAACGGCACCCTGCGGGAGCGGTAGATGTTCAGGTTGTCGATGGGAACGTCTTCGCCAATGTGGTAGGTGGCCAGGTCGATGGAATGGCCCAGCAGCGACATGGCTTTGATCCGGTGCAGCACGCTAAAAGGCGTGCCGCGCGGTTGAAACCACGGCTGCGGCGCAATCATCAAGACGCGCAATTTCTTTTTTGGCTGAGGTATCTGCATGAAGAGTATCCTAACCTGGACAAGCCCCGTTGGATGTCTGCTATCCTGCGTGGCAAGCCAGAATCGATATGGAACACGGATTTAACGGATAGGACGGATTTCTTTGGCAGGGGATTAACAGTCTTAATTTTAGCATAGAATCTGATCTTAAACGAAAGATTTTTCACAATCATCTTAAAACAAGAGTTCAAATCCGTATTGATCCGTTCAATCCGTTTCATCCGTGTTCTAATAAAATCTTTCTCATTCGGCGCCGTAGCCAACCAGGACGACGAAAAAGGTCTTGAACAAAATTTTCATATCCAGCCACAGCGACCAGTTATCGATATATTGAATGTCCATCTGCATCCATCGGTCAAAACTGATTTTGTTGCGGCCACTCACCTGCCATATACAGGTGATGCCCGGTTTCAGGCTTAGCCTGCGTCTCTGCCAGATCTCGTACTTGTCAACTTCGTTCAGCAGCGGCGGTCTCGGCCCGACAATGCTCATATCCCCCTTTAAGACATTGATAAATTGCGGCAGCTCATCGATACTGGTCCTTCGTAAAAAATGGCCCAGCCTGGTGACGCGGGGATCGTTGCGGATTTTGAATACCGGGCCATCCATTTCGTTCAACGTCATCAGCTCATTCTGGCGATCTTCCGCGCCGGCTGTCATCGAGCGGAACTTGAACAAGGTAAATCGGCGCCCGTTCAAGCCATAGCGCATCTGTTTGAAAAGGATTGGGCCATTGGAGGTTAATTTAATCAAAAGACTGACAATCAACATCAGCGGTGAAAAGAAAATCAGCGCCGTGCCGGACACCAGGATATCGACGACGCGCTTGACAAACAACTGCCACTCTTTGGCATAGAATGTTTCAAATTCCAATAGCGGGAAGCCGTTGAAATCGGTCTGGTGGGTTCTGGCAATGTGCAGGTTATACAAATCGATGGAAATCGATGTGGGCACGCCGACCTGCTCACATGCCAGGATGGCTTCCTCGATGCGATGAAGCCATAACCGGGGAACGACGAATATGACCCGGTCGATGACGATACGGTTGACAATGAAAGCGATATCCTGTATGCGGCCGATGACGCGGTATCCTTCAAATTCTTTTCCATAAAGTCCGTGCTCGTCGTCAATCAAGCCGATAATATTCAGCCCCCAGTTGCGGTGCTCTTTGACGGCTTTGATAAAATCACGTGCCCTTTTGCCGGTGCCGACAATGAGAAGGTTCTCCTTGTTATAGCCTCTCTTATGGACAAGATATAAAAATTTTAGAATAAAATATTTTTCGGTGATGACCAGGGCCAGGGCACACCATGCATAAACAAGGAAGAAAAGCCTGCTGGCAAGCTCGAGTCGTAAGAGGAAGAGGTAGCTTCCGGATGCCAGCACGGCCCAAAATCCGGATGAGATGATCAACCAGGCAAATTTCTTGAATTGCCGGGTTCTGAAATTTCTATAGACTCCGTTAAGGTAGAGGATGCTGACCCATATCACCGGGTAACCGATCAATAACGGCCAGTACTTGGAAGAGAAATAAACAAAACCTTCGATCGTGGGTCCGATCGCATAGGCTTTGACACTGAGATTGGCGGTGATCCGGATGAACTCATCAAAAAAGTAGGCAACTGGAAATGCGATGGCCAGAGCCAAAAAATCCAGGACTCTCATAACCGCTGAAATGAATTTCTCTTTTTCCGAAAACATAGATCACTTTACTTCCAGGCTCATTTCGTTCAGTCCAAGTCAATTTTATTTGGTGTTTTCGACAAACCACTCGGCAAATCTTTGTATACCTTCTTCAATTCCCGTTTGCGGATTATATTTTAAATCACTTCTCGCTCGGGATATATCCGCATAAGTAATGGGGACATCGCCGGGCTGCTCGGCTTGAAAATCGATGTGTGCTTTTTTCCCTAAAGCTCTTTCTATCAGGGAGATGAGCTTGAGCAGCTCGATGGTTCTCGACTCGCCGAGGTTGTATATGTTATAGCCGGAACAGTAGTCCATGGCACCTTCGATGCCCTGAATGATATCATCAATATAGGTAAAATCGCGCCGGCTTTTTCCATCGCCGTACACTGGTATCGGCTTGCCGGCATAGATGAGTTTGGCGAATTTATGAATAGCCATATCCGGCCGCTGGCGCGGGCCGTACACGGTGAAGAAGCGCAAACAGTTGATGCTTATGTCATACAGGTGATGATAGGTGTAGCAGATCAGCTCTCCCGCCTTTTTCGTGGCGGCATAAGGCGAGATCGGGTTATCGACATTATCCGTTTCGCTGAACGGCACTTTTTCGTTTTTGCCATACACCGATGACGACGAAGCGAAAACAAATTTACCAATGCTATGTCTGCGGCAGAGGTCCAGCAAATAAGTCGTGCCGACGACATTGACTTCGCTATACAAAAAAGGCTGTTGTATCGATGGCCTGACACCGGCCCGCGCAGCGAGATGCACGACGATTTCATAAGCGTTTTTTTCAAAAATGCTTTCCAGCCATTTGACATCGAGAATGTCGCCCTCCAGCAGTTTAAAATCATCATAACCGGAGGAGACCAGAATGTTTTGCCGTTTGATTTCCGGATCGTAATAGTCATTAAAATTATCCAGGCAATCTACGGCGTGGCCGCGTGACAACAACCGTTCGGACAGATGCGAGCCGATAAATCCCGCTCCACCGGTGATCAGGATTTTCATGTCGTTGCGTTTCTCCTTTTCGAGCTGTTTGTGCGATGGATTTCTCAATAGTGATAGTAGCTATAATTATGAACGAGGGCTGTTTCGGAGCCGTTGAGGATAATTCCGATCAGTTTTACCGGAACCGTTTCAAAAATTTCCAGCTTTTCTTTGGCCAGTGTCCTGCTGGTTTTTCCGGAGCGCACCACCACGGCCATGGCATCCACCTGGGTGCCAAGCACGACGGCATCGGTTGCCGCATCCAGTGGAGGCGTGTCGAAAATAATGACGTCGAATTTCCTTCGGGCGTCTTCCAGGAAACGGCGCAACTGCAACGATCCCAAAAGCTCCGAAGGATTGGGAATCATGGAGCCGCAACTGATCAGGGAGAGATTGGGGATATGGGTCGGCTGAATGGCTTCCAGCAAGGTGATCTTGTTGGTCAGGTAATTGGTAAAGCCGGGGTCTTTCGGCAGACCAAAGGTGTTGTGCAGCACGCCCCTCCTCAGATCGGCATCGACCAACAACGTATTGGTTTTTTGTTGTGCCACGATTATTGCCAGGTTGCTGGAGGTAAAAGATTTGCCGTCCTCGGGGCTTATGCTGGTAATGAGCAGGCTTTGAAATTTTCCGGTGTTTTTGGAAAACATCAGGTGGGTGCGCAATGCCCGGTATGCCTCACCAACCGGCGTCGCCGAATAGTCATCGGTCACCAGTTGCTTGTCGATTTGTCTTACTTTTTCGAAATCATGAAACTCCGGCACGTCCTTAAAATCCATCACCGGTATGGCGCCAATGACCGGCAGCCTTAATGACCTTTCCACATCTTCGACCGTTCGCATGGTTTTGTCCGTGAGCTCCCAGATGACGGACAAAATAATTCCAAGCAAAAAGCCCAGGCTGCTGCCCAAAAGCACGCTCCTTTTGGTGCTGGGATTGATCGGCTTGCCCGGACGAACGGCCCTGTCGAGGATGGCGATTTCATCCGTTTCAGCTATTTCCGAGATGTTGGTTTTTGTGAGCTGGGAATAAAGGGAATTATAAAAACCGTCGGCAACGTCTTTATTCCTTTGCAGCTCCATCAGTTGGTACTCATCGCGCGGCAGGTTTTTTAATTGCGCCTGAATATCGGCGTACATTTTGCGATAATCCGTCTCCTGCTGGGCCAAGGTATTGCGATACTTTGAGGCGAATTTGATGATTTTTTCTTCCGTGTCCTTGATCTGCCGTTTGAGATCGATCACCGGCTCCCAATTTTCGGAAAAGTTTTTCACCAGGTCGTTATAGCGCGTTTCCTGTTCTTCAAGAGTCTGTCGAAGTATGGCCATTTGCGGTTCATCGTTAAACACCGCAAAGTTTGCGATCGTGCGAATGATCAATCGGCGATACTTGTCCGTATCGACGCCTTCCTTTTCTTTATCCACCTCATCCAATAAATCTGTGAGCTTTTGTCTTTGCAGCGGCAAATCCCGTAAATAGGTTTGCGTTGAATGCAGCTTTCCAAGAATGGCTTGTTTTTCCGCATTCAGAGAAAGAGGATAGCGTGTATTGAAATCTTTCAGGTCTTCCTCGGCTTTTTTTACCTGTTCTTCTGCCGCGGCCATGCGCTGCATCAACAGCTTCTTTTGGTTGTCCAGGTCTCTTCTTTTCAGCTTTTTTGTTTCTTCGACATAAGTTTCGGCTATTCTGTTTAATTCCGCCGGCAGCACATCCGGGTTTGTTCCGGTCATGCTCAGCTTCATGGTGGCGCCGCTGCGGCTGATCTCCAAATTGACTTTTGATTTGAGATAGGACACTGCATAACCAAAAGGCAATATCTTAAATTTCACCCGAGAGGCATTTTGGACGAATTCTGAATTCAATCTAAAGGTGACGCCGTTGACGCTGCGAGGTTTTTCAACGGCATCCCAGACATTGGCGCTATCAAGGCCGACTTTTTTGCCGCTTTTGATCATGGATAGGAAATACTGGCCGAACTCGTTTATCTCTATTTCGTAATCCCCCGCTGTCGGCTCTTCGGTGGTATACACCTCGGAAAAAATGGATTCGCGATACATCGTTGCCGAGCTGCTTTCCACCTCGATAGCCAATCCCATACGCGCCGCAACTCTTTCCAAAAACGTCCGGCTGAGCAATTCCAGTTGCCGTTCGACGCTGAGGATTTTGTCTTCCGTAGCCGCGAAGGCATTGGTTTTGATGAGAACGGCCGCACTGTAAATCGGGATTTGATTTTGGGTGCTCCGGTAAAATGGGAATGCGAAAACGAGTATCAGGATCAAAGGCAGCCACTTCCTTTTCCAAATTCCCCTGAGGTACTTTTTGAAATCTATTTGGGGAACGTCCTGTTGATCCGAATCGAAATATGATTGATCCTGGTATGGCATGGTATGATAATTTCTACCTGTTGTTACGGTAACTTTGCAGTGTGAAATAAAAGATGAAAATGGACATCATAAATTCAAAGTAGCGCTGAATCGTATAGAGAGAGATGGTATTTACTCTCGGTGCAATCAGCTCGTCGCCGGATTCAATCCCCATCTCATACAGGGAGCTCGCATTATAAAAAGCATCTTCGAAATTCTGATACAGCACCTCATCTCTTCGAATGATGTACATCCCTTCGATGGAGGAGAGGTTGCCGATGCCGCCGGCTTCTTCAACGATTTGCCAGAATGATTCGTCCAGGTTGAAACGGTACATTCCGGGCCGACCAAAATTTCCTTTCAGGGACAATTTGATCAACGGTATAGTAATGACCATCGGCTCTTTTGTGAACGGCTTGAGTTTTTCTTTGACGAGCTCGGATATTTCATCAGCGGTCCGGCCGGCAACTTTGATTTTGCCCAGGGAGTAAAGCCGGATTTCCCCCAAACCGTCGACAACAAACTCAGCGTTATGAAAATTGGAGACGAATTTGTTATTGTCAGTAGGGAAAAGGCCATCATAAACAAGAAGCCTGACGGCATCGCCCGCTTTGAGCCGGACTTCCCGCGGCTCTCTCCTTTCCTGGGCAATGGCGATATTTTGCCATACGAACACGCTCAATAATAAAAGCGCAACGTGTTTTATCAAGACCTTTGTTTTCATAAGTATGACCATTTTTGTCTGAATTACTGTCCTGTCCTCATCGCGAACGAAAATACCGGTACCGTTTGCCCTTTGTGTCCAATGAAAGTCGCTTTAGCAACGAACGGGTCTTAAAATAGCTCAATTTTGTATAGCCGAAGCGCGGGGAGTAGAGAGTTTTTTTTATCGTCCAGGCGCCGATTCTTGGGTTCTCCAAAATTAGTTTTTTGATCTTTTCTGTCAGCGGCAGGTCGGCGTCGTCCAGCCCTTTTTTGCTAAAATATTTGGATTCGCGCGAAAAAGACGGAAACTCTTGTGATGCCGTTACCGTCCGGGCTTTATCAATCCTTTCGGGCACTTTGACTTGGGTCAACGATCCGTTGTGCGTTTTACTGCCGATAGAAATATTGCGCAACGATTGAAAATCGATACCCCGGCAATAATCGAAATCATCGATGGCTTCTTCGAGCGAATCGTAGCACGTGAGAATTCGGTTGAATTCGAGCATGTCAAAAACTTCAAAGACTTCCGGCGGCATTTGCGTCAGTTTTAAATCGCCGCCGCGTTCCCTCAGGTTGCGAATTTCTCCGACAAACACACCCCAGCCCGCGCTGCTCACGTATTGAACGGCGCCCAAATCGATGACAAATTGCGACTGACCTTCCTGGATTTCATTGGTCAATTGCCTTTGCAGCTCAGGTGCCGTTGTGGTATCCACATATCCTCGGATTCTAAAGAGCGCAATATCTTTGTAGGCTCCCACTTTATCTACATTTATATCGATACCTTCCATAAAAAGATGCTATTTCATAATTTGAAAAATACAGGCTGTGCCGGCATGCCGTTCTCTTTATCAGCTCACTACAGGGATTGTGGGAAAAAAGTTCGTAGGTGTAGGTCTAATGTAGCCCCTTGAATGCAAAGTTGGTGCCATCCGGGCTGTGCGAATGATTATGGTTTGGAAGCAGGTTATATCCATTGCTTTTATCACCAGCAGGTAAGTGCTGGCATAACTGCAAAATAATCATGCCTGATTTTATACGGACATTCACGGGATTCGAGATTTTATGACAATAAGAATGAATGATGCTGCGCTCGAATAGCCATAAAAATACCCCTGTCGTAGGGCGAAACATCGTTGTGCCACATTAATACAGGGGATCAGGTCATTTATTATGTCGTTTTCGGAACCGAATCATGAACGGCGAGAGCTATTTTCTCCTGTTTTGGCTTTCCATTTTGTAATAGTATTTAACATAATTATCAGCGGACACTTTCCATGAAAAGTTTTGCCTCATGCCGCGTTTTGCCAGCTTTAGCCACAGTTTTTTGTCTTTAAAAGCCTCAACGGCATTTTTGATAGCCTTCACCATATCATCACCGTTGTATGAATCAAAAACAAAACCGTTACCCTTATTGGGATCGGTGATAAAATCGACAATTGTGTCAGCGAGTCCTCCTGTCCGGCGAACGATCGGTACGGTGCCATATCGCAAGCTATATATCTGGTTTAATCCACATGGCTCAAATCTGGATGGCATGAGGAACATGTCGCTGCCCGCCTCGATAAGATGGGCTAATTCATCGTCAAATCTTGTTGCCACGCATACCCTGCCCGTGTATCTGCTCTGAATCTGGTGCAATGCTTTTTGGTAAAAAGAGTTGCCTTTTCCCAGAATGACCAGTTGCACATTCAATTTCATGATATTCTCGATGGCGTTAATAACCAGATCGATGCCCTTTTGCTCGACCAAACGGCTTATCATGCCAATGACCGGAATCGATTCGTCAAAGGGCAATTTGCACACTTTTAACAGCTCAACTTTATTAGCCTGCTTTAGATTGAATGAGTTTGCCGTATAAGTCTTTGCTATAAGGGGATCTTTTTCCGGATCCCAGACGGAATAATCAGCACCATTCTGAATGCCATAGAGTCTGGAGCTACGGGATTGCAAAATGCCTTTCATTCCCGCGCTCAGCTCGTCACTTGTTTGGATCTCTTTGGCATAAGTCGGGCTCACTGTGGTGATAACATTTGCCGACGTGATGCCTGATTTCAAAAAGCTTATCTGCTGGTAAAATTCCATGTCACTTTGCGGTTCCCTGAGATAGTCGGGCAAGCCGATGCTGGGGAGTATATCGAGGCTAAAGTTGCCTTGGTAGGCCAGATTATGAATAGTGAACATGGTTCGCGTCTTTTCAAAAAACGGATCGTGACGTATGTAATTTTTAATCAGCCACGGCATCAGGCCCATTTGCCAGTCATTACAATGGATAATTTGCGGCTCCCAGTGCAAGATTTTTACCGTCTCAAGAACCGCATAGGAGAACAAGGCAAACCGCTCTGCATTATCAGGATAATCCTTTCCTGTCTTCTCATCGACATATAATTCCGATCGGTCAAAATATGGGGGGTATTCGATAAAGTAGATTTGCACTTTTGAATCGGGTACAAAAGCGGATTTTGCGCTAATAATCACTTCCTTGTTGCCAAATCGAACAGGAATTTCCTTGAGTCGGATGACTTCACGCAGAGTGTATTTTCTATCGCCTATCAGTCCGTACTTTGGCATCATGACTCTTACATCATGGCCCAGGTCGAATAACGCTTTTGGAAGTGAGTTTGCAACATCGGCCAGACCACCTGTTTTGGCAAAGGGTGAAACTTCGGAGGATAAATAGAGGATTCGTAAGCGATTTTTCATATACTTGCCTTGAAGTATTAAATTGACACAATGCCCTGCCACGTGAATTTGGTACGATCCGCACCCCGAAAAATATAACGTATAAATTTAAGAAAAATCGTAAGAAATGCAAATAAAAAAGGGCGGCCAAGGCCACCCTTTACTTAACTCACCCGAGATATTTTTTGTCAGGATGAAAGATAGGCTCTCGCTTTGGCAATGTATTCGCTATCCGGATAGTCTGAAATCAACTTTTCAAATTCAATTCTGGCGCGTGCGCTGTTGCCTAATTTCAGGTAACAAAGCCCCAGTTTTAGCTGAGCATCGTCGTATTTATTGGAATTGGCGAATACGAATACCTTTTCAAATTCTATAATAGCCTGATTGTAATTTCTCAAGGCATAGTAGCATTCACCTTTCCAGTACTGACAATTATCGCTCAATGAATTATTTTCGTTCAGCGCCAGTAACGCATCGAATTCATTTATGGCTGCCTGGTATTGCCGACTATTGTACAAAGACAGCGCCTGGTCATAGCGATCTTTGAATGTTCCTGATGTACTGACCTGCACGGTGGTTCTCGTGGGCGTCGGCTTGCTGATCTCGCTTTGCAGGTCGGCAATCCTTCTATCCCTTTCAGCCAATTCCGCTCTCAGGTTTTCGATCTCTGAATTTTTCTCACCGACTCTCTTTTCCAGGTTGCTGACATCGGTCTCTAAGGTTTTCGCCTCCACATCCGTCGCGGACGGGCTGGCATCCAGGGCGGGCTGTTCTTTGGCTTCATCCTTTGTTATGCCGAGCAGCTTGAGCACTTCTTCTTCTTCAGGCGTTGGCTCCTGGCTGCTGCTTGCTTCAGTTTTTGCCGTTTCCGATGGAAATGCTTCTTCGTCTATGACCAGGGAATCGTCCTTCGAGCCGGCACAAGAGAGGATGAGCGCCGTTGAAATGACAGCAAAAAGAATTAACATCCAACCAATTTTCGTTTTCATCTTCATATCCCTTTCCTAATTTTTTTGCTTTCTTATTCCAAAATAAACGGCAGAGCCCCAGCTTATTGCGGCGACGGCGGAGCCAACGATGCGCCATGTGGATGCTTTTTCAATAACCTCTACTCGAATGGGTCTTTGCGGCAAACCGGAATGGCCGATGTTTTTTGCTTTACTGTCAACAGCAACCAGGCAGTACTCAATTCCATTTTTATTTACAGACTCTGCGGGTATTTTCGCAGTAAAATTCGTTCCGTCCTGGGTGAGCAATTTGGACACGCTCCATTGTTTTTCGTCGAGTCCACGGTAAAGAACCGCTGCCACTCTCAGGCTGTTTTGCGATTGAATTTGCGCATCGACGCGAATGTCATGATTGGCATAAGCTTTAAACACCGGTTTGTGCAAAAGAATGACCGGATTTTTCTGGAAAGGCTTTACGCCGCCTTCGGGACGACCGTCGTGATCCATGAACATGTTCAAGTCTTCGGGAATTCGCGGCGATAAGTCCAGCTCATTCGGGATGCCGTCTTTATCAAAATCGTTTTTATTGCCACTTTTAAGATAATATGTCATGCCAGCCCATATTGTCGTGATGGCATCATTTTCGTCCCCACTATCCCGCAAATCCAATTGATCGGTGAAAGCAAATTGAAAGTCGGCGCCGACATTGAGTGACGTGACCTTGCTTAAATGAAATTCCAATCCACCGCCTGTTTTTACGAAAGAATCCAGATGATATTTGGTGCCTATTTGCGACGACCAGGAATCGTCATACTTTGGTTTCCACCACAGCCAGCCTGCTTGAGCAGAAACAAATGGAGATACGGTCGAGAGCGGTGCAAAATCGATTTGGAACCCAATGCCCAGGGGAAGCAGTACAGTTGAGAAATTCTTGATATCTCCGGGAGGGAGTGACAAGCGGCTTGGATCGTCACGAGTTTTCAGGTGGGTGTAATTAAAATCGCCGATGACTTTAAAAAATGGCGACGGCGAGTATGAAAGCGCCAAGCCAGCCATCGGTGTGAGGCGAGGCGATGACCAGTCACCATCCACATAATCGCCCCCGACCTTTAATCCTATTCCGAATTTGGTTTCTGATGCTTTACCTTGATGGGAAGCGAAAACGAGAACGAAGAGGAAGGCCAACGCAAGGGCAAGAAAACGAATTCTATCAGAAAAGTTACTCATATTTGATACAGCCTTACTAACTGATTATCATAAAGCTATCCAATCATATCCAAAAAGTCAAGAGAATTTTATTGTAAATTCGTTTGCAACATCGGAATTATTTTTGTAGCTTCAATCCCTTTAATTCAAAGATCGCCTGCCCACAAAACATGTATTTTCCGCCACAAAGCTATGCCTACTCCAGTCGGTCATTTGCTATCGGGTATTTCTGCTTACACAATTCTCAAGCCTGCGAGGCCAAATCGAAAATGGATTTTTTTCGCCGCTCTGTTCATGGCCGTAATGCCCGATTTCGATTTTGTCTTTGGCTTTTTTGTCGACAACCCAAACAGGTATCACCATCATTTCACCCATTCGATTTTTTTTATTACCGTTATGAGCCTTTTTGTCGCCTTCATTCTCGCACAAAATAGTCGTGCGCATCTTTTAGCCGATTTTGTACTCTTAACAGTGGCCGGCCTAAGTCATTTGTTTCTGGACATGCTCGCTGTCGATACCAGCGCGCCTTATGGCATGCCTCTTTTTTGGCCGTTATCGGAAAAATATGTCATATCGCCCGTTTCGATATTCAGTGATATTCAGCGAGCCTCACATTCGGGCCGGTTTTTATCAAGCCTTTTTAATCTGCACAACCTGGTTGCTGTTGGCAAAGAGGTTTTGATTTTAGGATCGATAACTCTGTTTTGTCTCTATTTCAAAAGATATGGAATTCTTAAAAAAAATATCGGCGCGAAGCCGGGAGAGAGATTCAAAAGATGAACAGCCCTATCTTTCCATTGTTATCCCTGTTTATAACGAAGCGGACAATATAGAATTATTATGGCAGTCGCTTTACAAGGTGCTGAATCAATTGGGCAAGACCTTCGAGGTTATTTTTGTCGATGACGGCAGTACCGATGGCACGCGGGAAACCCTGGCAAATTTGGCGCACGATTATCCTGCGGTAAAGGCGATCCTGTTCCGGGCCAATTTCGGACAATCCGCGGCTATGGCCGCCGGGTTTAAAAAGAGCGCAGGGCAGGTGGTCATTGCCATGGATGGCGATTTGCAAAACGATCCCGCGGATATCCCAAAACTCCTGGCCAGGCTCGGCGAGGGTTACGACGTAGTAAGCGGGTGGCGAAAGAACCGGCAGGACAATTACCTGATACGAAAAGTGCCTTCAAAAATCGCCAATCGCATCATCTGTTCCGTAACGGATGTGACATTACACGATACCGGCTGTTCGCTCAAAGCGTTTCGGGGTGATCTGCTGCGCAGGATTTCATTGTACGGCGAGTTGCACCGCTTCATACCGGCCCTGTTGCGCAGAGAAGGCGCCCGTATCGCCGAGCTGCCCGTTTCTCATCATGCCCGAAAATTCGGTACATCGAAATATAATCTCAGCAGAACCTTCCGCGTCATCATGGACCTGATCACCATCAGGTTTCTATTAAGGCACTTGTCGGCGCCGTTGAATTTCTTTGCGACTTTTTCATTCTTTTGCCTCTTCACTGTCCTCCTTTTATCCGGATTCGGCCTTTTTGCAATCTGGCACGACCGCACGCCTTTCAGTGAGCTAAATATTCTCGTCATACTCATCCTGCTGCTTTGTGTCACCGGGATACAGTTCCTGTTCTACGGATTGGTGGCAAAACTCATTGTGCAAAGCGGCAGTCGCAGGCTGAGCGATTTCCAACTTTTTACGAAACAAACTGTTGTCACAGGCTATGACAACTTTGCGGCTTAGATATCTTCTCCTTATGGTAGATGGACTAATTTTTGCTGAAACAGGCAACACGCGATTTATTCATGAATTTGGCATCCTTATTTAAACCTATGGAAACTCTTGAACGGATAAAAATCGCTTCGGTTGTTCCGGATAACGAAGTAAAGGACATGACAACACAAAAAGTATCTGTCATCGTTGCCTTGAAGAACCAGGCGGAGCAGCTCCCGGAGCTCAACATCGATCTGCAAACGACCTTCAGGCAATTTGGCCGGGACTTTGAGATTATCTATGTCGATGACGGCAGCACTGACAGAACCTGGAGAGAATTGCTTGAATTGGCCAGGGGATGGAATAATATCAAGCTCGTCAAGCTGCGCACAACTTTTGGCGAGTCCTCGGTTTTGGATGCCGGAAGAAACCTGGCCTGCGGTGAGTATATCATCTATTTTACCTGCAGAGTCAATATCAACCCGAAAGATTTAGGCAAGCTTTTGGAGAAAATAATGGGCGGGGCGGACGTGGTCGTCGGCGTCCGGCACCCGCGAAGAGACTCCAGGCTCAACCAGCTTGTTTCCAAAGTGTTCAATGCCATGACCAACCATTTCGCCAAACTCGGCCTGTCGGATATCAACAGCGGCGTCATCGGTGTGCGCCGCTCAGTCCTCGAACACGTACCATTTTATGGCGCATTGAACGCTTTCATTCCAGTGATGGCCAGGCGCCAGGGCTACCGGGTGGAGGAAGAACAGGTCGAACAGTTGCAGGGGCGTTTCAACCAGTCACTGTACCCCAAAGATTATATCCGCCGGTTTTTGGATTTGATCAGCGTCCTTTTTCTCAGCAACTATTCCAAAAAGCCGCTGCATTTCCTCGGATTTGCCGGTGCTCTTTTTGCCATTCTCGGAGCGGCCATCAATATTTATTTATTCTTTTACCGTATCCTGGGCATCGGCGGCATCGCCGGCAAGCCCATGCTGCTTCTCGGCACGCTATTGCTGATCATCGGCATACAAATGATTTCAATAGGGCTTTTGGGAGAAATCATTATTTTCACCCATGCGAAGGACATCCAGGAATATAATATCGAGGAGATCATCGAATAAGTAATGAAGCTGTTTATTCAAATACCCTGTTACAACGAGGCAACCAGTTTGCCCGTCACCTTGAAATGCCTGCCTAAAAAAATTCAAGGCGTCGACTCGATCGAGGTGCTGGTTGTTGATGACGGAAGTACGGACGACACCGCGGCTGTTGCCAGGGAAAACGGCGTCGGTCATATCGTTCGCCTGACGAAAAACAAGGGACTGGCCAGTGGGTTTATGGCCGGGTTGGATGCCTGTCTTCGCCTCGGCGCCGATATCATCGTCAACACCGACGCGGATAACCAGTACAACGGCAACGACGTTGCCAAGCTTATCCGGCCCATTCTTGATGGAGAGGCTGAGCTGGTTATTGGCGACAGGAATACCAACGGCATCAAACATTTCTCCTGGATGAAAAAAAGATTGCAGAACATCGGCAGTTGGGTGGTACGCCAGGTTTCGGACACCAGCGTACCCGATGCCACCAGCGGATTTCGCGCTTTTTCCAGGGAAGCCGCCCTGCAGATGAACGTCATTTCGCGTTTTACTTATACATTGGAAACGATCATTCAGGCCGGAAAAAAGAACCTGGCGATATCTCATGTGGAAATCCGCACGAATAAAACGCTGCGGGAATCCCGTTTGTTTTCCAGCAGCCTGGCCTATATCAAACAATCCGTGGCCACAATTGCGCGGATTTATACCATGTACGAACCGTTAAAAACTTTTTCATACATAGGCGCGGCCATATTTGGCTTGGGATTTCTTGTTGGACTTCGATTTCTCTATTTCTATATTACAGCCGGCGGAATGGGCCACATTCAGTCTTTGATCCTGGCTGCCGTGCTGCTGATCGTGGGTTTTCAGGTTTTTATTATGGGTCTGTTGGCAGACATCATCGGCTCGAACAGGCAGCTTATAGAAAATGTCCTCCACCGAGTGCGAAAAATGGAGTTAGGTGATTCGGAAAAGAAAGACCCAGGCAGCGGCGAAAAAGTGCGATGAAAATTCTTTATGTTGCGGGACGGGAAGCAACTTACTCACGAACCCATAATGTATTCAAGGCTCTGCAAAAGCAGAATTTCGCTGTTGTCGGCTGTTTTCCCCCGGACAAGTCATTTAAGCATTATCCCAAACTCATCCTCAGCGCGATCCGGCATCGCAGGCATTGTGATGTGCTGCTGGTCGGTTTTTACGGACAACTGCTGTTGCCGGTTTTGCGCATCTTTTTCCGCCAGCCGATCTTGTTCGATATGTACATCGCCACCTGCGACACCATGGTATTCGACCGGGGTGTGGCCAGGCCCGGATCATTAAAAGCAGAAATTTATAAAATGAGCGACAAGCTGTCGTGCCGGCTGTCGCAAAAGATCGTTCTCGAAACCCATGATCACATTGCGGATTTTGCGTTCAAGTTCGGGATTCCGGTCGATAAATTTCAGCGAATTTTTCTTGCCGTCGATGATGAGCTGATCTACCCAAGAAGCCGGCAGAAGAGCACGGAAAAATTTCTGGTGCATTTTCACGGAGAATTCGCACCGTTTCATGGTGTGAAATATATTTTGCAGGCCGCATCCATTCTAAGGAAAGAAGCCGTGGCCTTTCAAATTGTCGGCAAAGGCATTACTTATGCCGCCGACAGGAAACTTGCCGATGAGCTCAATCTGGCTAACGTGCGTTTCTACGATCCCGTTCCTTATACGGAGCTGGCAAACCAGATGGCGCAGGCGGATGTGTGCCTGGGCATTTTTGGCGACAACGAAAGAATGCTGCGCGTGACTACCAACAAGGTCGTCGAAGCATTGGCCATGGCCAAGCCGCTCATCACCGGCAGGAATGAGCCGGTGCAGGAGCTGGTCGCCCATCGTCACAGCGCCTACCTGGTGGAACGAGCCGATCCGGCAGCTTTGGCCGAAGCCATTTTGGAATTGAAAAACGATGATGCCCTGAGAAAACGTATCGCCGAAAACGGCTATCGTGTATTCAAAAAAAATTGCACGATGGATGTTTTTGGAGACGAATTGAAAGAGGTTATTAAAAGCTTGCGACGATGATGGATTACAGCCAATTAAAAAACAAAAATGTTCTCATCACCGGTGGATTGGGATTCATCGGCAGCAATCTTGCGCATAAACTGACAGAATACGGTGCAAGAGTCCTGATTTACGACGCCTGTCTGTATCCCTACGGCTGGAATTATGCCAACATAAAGGAGATCGAGGATGATGTCACGGTCGTTGTCGGTGACATCAGAAACGGCGATCTCATAAAACAACACGTCCGCGGCCAGGACATCATATTCCATCTCGCCGCCCAGGTTGGCCGCGAAATCTCCATGGAAAATCCTCATCTCGATACGGAAATAAATTGTCACGGCACCATCAATTTATGCCAGGCCTGTGCCGACCTGCCCGCTGTGAAAATCGTCTATGCCGGCAGCCGCGGACAGATCGGCGAGCCGGTGTACCTGCCGGTGGATGAAAAGCATCCGGACAATCCCACGGACGTTTATGGCATCAACAAACTGGCGGCGGAAAAGTATTTATTGTTGTACGGAAAAATTCTTCGATTCCCGGTGGTGTCGCTGCGGCTGAACAACGTCTACGGTCCCCGCTGCCAGATGCAGCACGGGTATTATGGCGTTCTCAACTGGTTCATCAAAAACGCCATGTTCGAGAAACCGATCACCGTTTACGGCGACGGCCAGCAAACCAGGGACTATGTTTATATCGACGATGTCGTGGACGCCTTCATCCGCGCCGCCCTTTGCGAAGATACGGCCGGTGAAGTCTATATGATCGGCTCCGGGGTGGAAACCGTTTTTCTGGACATGGCCAAAACGGTCATCCGCGCGGTTGGCAAGGGCAAGATCGAGCACATACCCTTCCCGCCGCAGAGAGAAAGTATCGACATTCGCAAATTTGTGGTGAGTTATGATAAAT
>Ga0154721_1277_pt2 | contig 18385 bp, 13 predicted proteins | sample Rifle2008BG16ft_FD_105729 | JGI IMG/M metagenome (GOLD analysis project Ga0154721, IMG submission 105729) | candidate division KSB1 bacterium RBG_16_48_16 | reverse complement strand
GCAACCATGAAACGCCCGTTATCCCCCCACACTCTGCCGGCAATCTCCCTCTTTAAGGCAAATTTCAAAGCGGCGGAAGATGCCCTGGCCTCCTTTTCCAGTTGCAGCTCACCGGCATTTCGCAGGAATAAATAAAACTGCTCCAGCACCGGATCGGTGACCTGGTATTCAAACACGAATTTTGTCTGATCCTGGGTAACTTTGGGATTCCCGGAAACGAATCGATCGGCGAATTTGAGCATATAGTTTTTATTGAGCCTCGACAGCTTGTAAATAATCTCCGGCATGGTCATAGCGGATTCTTCGAGAGAAATATCAGGCGCTATGCCGCCGCCGCCATAGACGATCCTGCCCTTTGGAGTAACGAATTTTTGCGGAGTGACTTCCAATTTTGTTTTCGTCTCTTTTTTAACCTGCGGGCCCGCACCAACGTCCGCCTGCCCGGAATCCCTCTGAATGAGCCTGCCGAGCGGGGTAAAGTATCGTGCCGTCGTCAACAGCAGCGCCGAGCCGTCCTGGAAAGGGTATTCCGTTTGCACCAGCGCTTTACCATAAGTTCTGTCGCCGACAATGAGAGCCCTGTCCCAATCCTGCAAAGCACCGGCAACTATTTCGGCATCACTTGCCGTAGCTTGGTTCACCAGCACGATGAGCGCAAAGTCATCGTAGGTGCTTTCATTGGTGGAAATATATTGTTGATTCGATTGGACAAAACGGCCCTGCGTAAATACGATGATCTTTCCGGCCGACAAGAACCGATCGGCAACCTCGACACCGGCATTCAATTCTCCGCCCGAATTGTCGCGCAGATCGAGTATCAACCACCCCATATTTTCATCCTGGAGTTTGGCAACAGCGATATCCAGCTCGGTCGGGGTCGTCGAGGTAAAATGGGCGATCTTTATATAGCCGACCTGATCATTGTACATAAAATAGCAGGGTATACTCTCGAGAAGGATCTTTTCCCTGGGCACTTCAAAAACAAGATGATCGTCGAGGCCGTCTCTTTGAATTTCAACGATCATATATGAATCCTCGGGGCCGATCAATAATTGCCGGATCTCTTCGTTTTTCAGATTCGCCACATCGGCGCCCTGGAGGGAAAGAATTTTATCTCCCAATTTTATTCCACTTCTTTCTGCCGGACCCCCTTCTACCAGTGCACATACAATAAGAGCGGGGTGAAGAAAATTGTATTTCAAACCGATACCATAATAGCCTGTATATTGCTCTTTCCATCTGGCGTATTCGGAAGGGGAAAGATAAACGGAATGGGCGTCAAGGCTGGAGAGCATGCCGGAAATGGCGTGATCCAGTATTTCATCCGGGTCTTTTTCCTCGACGTAAAACCGCTCTATTTTGTCCAGAATGAGCGTCAGCAGCTTCCATTTGTTATAGGCAGCCTGTGCTGCGCCAGCTATTTTCGCCGGATGCCAGAGGGCAACACTTCCGAAAAACAAAAACAGAATGACTGCCAGCCAGACGCTGTTTTTAAAAGCGCTTTGCTTTTTCGAACGGCAGAACTTTTGTTGATTTCCCCGCCCCTTGTCGCGACAAAAGGCTCGAAACTCTCGCCGGAGCTTATTTAATCGATTTTGAAATTCCATTGCTCGGACTGATATTCAATAATTGAGATACTGACACGACTTTGTTATTATAAAATTTTATTTTACCAATATCAAGGAATTAAAAAATATGCCTCCGTTCATGGGTAAAATATCCGGGAAAAATTTAAGCGTGACAACTCGTTAAATTAATAGAGGTTTCGGGCTAGAAAATTATCTTGACATTTAATTCGTATAAAAGTATCTTACTCAACTTTTTTGCAAAACGGATGAAATAACACCATGCTTGAGGACCCTGTTTGTCAACCCTTGTTTCGAAACTCGATAAAGTTGTAAAAAATACGCCCGAACAAATCGCGATCGTTTTCAATGACACAAAAATTGAATACGGCCGGTTTCATGAAGCAGTCCTTAAATTGGCACAAGGCCTCCATGACCTGGGGGTAGCGAAAGGGGATCGCGTCGGTCTTATGCTGCCTAATGTTCCGCATTTTTGCATCAGCTATTACGCAGCAATCTCTATCGGAGCTATTGCCGTACCCATAAATTTCCAATCACTGCAGAGCGATATCGAATATTATCTCCAGGATTCGGGCGCCAAAGTTATGATTACCTGGCAGGGATTCTGTAATGAAGTCCTGCCCGCTGTCGAAAAAACGGAAACATGCCGGGAAATTCTCGTTCTTGGCAACAAGATACCCGGAACAGCCAGGCCTTTGACGCAAATTATTGCCAGCTCAAAATCTTTATCCGAGTCCGTTTCCATGGATTCGAGCGACGTTGCGGTAATCAATTATAGCGCCGGAATTACGAACAAAGCACTGGGCGCCATGATGACACACGAAGCGCTGATCGCCAATGCAAATGCCGCTCGCAACCTGTTTATGCTCACGTCAAAAGATACTCTCGTCTCCCCCCTGTCGCTTTCCCATCCGCTGGCCCAGACCCTGCAAATGAATGCCGCTTTTTTCAGTGGCGGAACACTCTCATTGATCTCCCGTTTTAACCCGAACGATGTTGTAGAGAATATTCAAAAGAATCGCGGCACGTTCTTTTGCGGCGTGCCGGACATGTATAAAAGCCTGGCTAAATTGGAAATCGACCAATCCAACACGCCCTCATTGAAGCATTGCCTTTGTTATGGCGGTCACCTTGCGGAAAAAGTCATCGAGCAGTTTGAGGCCAAATTTGACGCCTTTGTCTATCAATCTTACGGACTGACCGAAGCCGGACCTTTGGTGGCATCAAACCGTTTCGACAAAGACCGAAAATCACAATCGGTAGGCTTGCCGTTGGTCGGTGTGGACATCCAAATAAGAGGGCAAAACGGCTCTCTGCTCAAACCTAATGAAAGCGGCGAGATTTGGATTTACAGCCCCAGCACGATGAAGGGATATTTTAACCGCCAGGACGAAACCGACAAGAGGTTTCGGGATAACTGGTTATTCACGGGTGATATTGGCTACCTCGACGAAGATCATTACCTGTACATTCAGGAGCGCAAAGAAGACATTATCATGAAAGGCGGATTCCAGATATTCCCGCGTCAAATCGAATCGGTTCTGGCCCAACACGATCTTGTCGACGAAGTGGCCGTTGTCGGTGTGCCGGACCCGGTTCAAGGCTCCGAATTAAAAGCGCTGATCGTCCCTAAAAAAAACGCAGAGATCAACAGGGATGATATTATGGAATTCTGCAAAAATTCTTTGCCGGTCTACAAAATACCCAAGTATATTGAATTCACCAAAGAATTGCCCAAAAGCGCTGCCGGACGCGTCTTAAAACATGTGATTCGACAAAATCTCGCTGCGACAAAAAACCCATTCGTGATTTCGAATAAAACCACAAAGATCGCTTGATGACATATACAATGACTTTTTAAGATGCTATTGTAGGAGGAAATCTGTGAAAGAATACGATCCCCAGGACATCAGAAATGTCGGCCTTGTATCGCATCAATCCATCGGCAAGACTTCATTGGCAGAGGCCATTCTATTTACGGCAGGAATAACCACCCGTTTGGGCAGAGTAGAGGACGGAACAACGACAGCAGATTATAGCCCGGATGAAATTTCCCGAAAAATTTCCATCAGCGCCTCTCTCATGAATCTGGAGTGGAACAAGAAAAAGATCAACCTCATCGACATGCCCGGCTACAATGATTTTGTCGGAGAGGTCAAGTGCGGGCTGCGCGTAACGGATTCCGCCGTGGTTTTGATTAACGGCGTCGAAGGCATCGAGGTTGGCACCGGGCTGGCAATAGAAATTTTGGATTCGTACAATTGCCCCAGAATGTTTTTTGTCAATCTTTTGGATCGTGATCGTGCGAATTTTGATAAGGTACTCGACGATTTAAAAAAAGCCTACACCAATGCCGTGGCCGTTCAATTACCCGTCAATGCCGGAGAAGGCTTTAACAGCATCATCGATTTGCTTACTATGAAAAAAGTCACCTACCAGGATGACGGCAGTGGCAAAACAACCGTTAGTGATATTCCGGGCGAGCTGAAAGAGAAGGCAGAGGCACTACGGATGGAGCTGATCGAAAAAATTGCCGAGAGTGATGATACGATTCTGGAAAAATATTTCGAGGCCGGTGAGCTGTCTGACGAGGATATCGTCATCGGTCTGACGGCGGGAATTGCCAACGGCACCGTGCTTCCGGTGTTGTGCGGCTCGGCGACAAAGAATATCGGCGCCTCGCTTTTGCTGGATTTCATCGCCAATTACGGACCGTCGCCGAAAACACGATCGCCGATTGCCGCAAAAGATGATAAGGGCAACGACATCCAGGTGACTACGGATGTGAAAGGATCCTTCACGGCGCTTGCATTTAAAACTTTTTCCGAGATGCACGTCGGCGAGCTCTCTCTCATCAGGGTCTATTCGGGTTGTTTAAAATCCGGCGACGAAGTCTATAACACCTCTCGCAACGTGAGCGAAAAAATCGGCCAGATTTATTCGCTCAACGGCAAGAACAGGGCCGAAATCGGCGTTCTTTGCGCCGGCGACATCGGGGCGCTGGTCAAGCTAAGAGACACACATACGGGAAACACACTATGCGATAAAAAGAAAAAAATTCTTTTCCAGGGCATTGAATTTCCCGTGCCGGTCGTCGACGTTGCTGTTACGCCAAAGAGTAAAGGTGATGAAGAAAAGATTTCGAACGGCTTCCACACGATTCATGAAATCGACCCAAGTTTTATTGTCAGAAACGATCCCGAATTGCGCCAGACAATCGTTTCCGGCCAGGGCGAGCTGCATCTTAATATCATCATTCAGAGATTAAAAGAACGCTTTGGCGTGGATGTTACGCAAAAGAAGCCACGGATACCGTACCGGGAGACGATTACCGCAAAGGCGGACGAAAAATATCGCCATAAAAAGCAATCCGGTGGTGCGGGACAGTTTGCCGAAGTCTGGATGCGCATCGAACCCCTGGCCCGGGGAGAAGGTTTTGCCTTTGCCAGTGCAGTCGTCGGCGGCGCTATCTCGTCATCATTCATTCCGTCCATTGAAAAGGGCGTCAAGCAGGTTTTGGAAGAGGGCGCCGTGGCCGGATATAGAATCGTGGATGTCAAAGCCATTGTCTATGACGGCAAGGAACATCCGGTGGATTCAAAAGACATCGCTTTCCAGATTGCCGGACGCGAAGTGTTTAAAATGGCTATAAAAAATGCCAGGCCCATTTTGCTGGAGCCGATTTATCAAATTGAGGTAAAATGTCCTGAAGACAATATGGGCGATGTGATGGGCGACCTGTCATCGCGGCGCGGCAGGATTTCGGGAATGGAATCCCAGGGACGGTTCCAGGTCGTGAAAGCACTCATCCCGTTGGCCGAGCTACACAACTATGCAACAACGCTACGCTCGATGACGCAGGGACGAGCGACCTACACGCGCCAACTCTCCCATTACGACCCCGTTCCAAAGGAGCTGGAAGCCAAAATCATTCAGGAATCAAAGCAGGAATCATAATGAAAAAATTGTGGGCGCCATGGAGAATGGACTATATCCTCCAACCCAGGCAAAAGGACTGTATATTTTGCAGCAAGCCAAAAGAGGATCGGGACAGGGAAAATCTCGTCCTGCACCGGGGAGCACACAGCTTTGTCATCATGAATTACTATCCCTACAACAACGGCCACCTGATGATCGTGCCGTACAGACATACTTCGGAGCTGAACGAATTGACAGAAAGTGAGAAACTGGAAGTCATGGATTTGCTGGCAAAGAGCGTGGAAATTCTTAAACAAGCACTAACAGCCGAGGGGGTGAATATCGGGATGAACTTGGGCAAGGTGGCCGGAGCCGGCATCGACGATCATTTGCATTTTCATATCGTCCCCCGCTGGAATGGCGATACCAATTTTATGCCGATAACCGGCCATACGAAGGTGCTGTCACAAGGGCTTTATGAATCGTGGGATGTGCTGAAAGGATATTTTGATCTTGATTGAGCGATTTTGACTTGGAACGTTCACTTGGAGAGCGCCATGTCATTCTGAAAGAATCTTTGTTTTTATGCGCAAATTTACAGAGATTCCTTTTGAATGACACTTGAATCGCTCAATTTGAGTCTAAATAATATCCTGGCGAACCTGTCAGTCCTAAGCTCCCTGCGATCGATTACGGTTACGTTTCTTCCTTTTTGATCCTGTCCCACACCTCATCCATTTCCTCAAGAGTCGCTCCCCTCATCGCTTTGCCCTGTTTTCCAAACTCTTGTTCGACCTGGCGAAACCTGGAATAGAACTTTTCAATGGTCATGCGCAACGCATCCTCGGGATTCACCTTCAGGAAACGAGACAGGTTGACCAGCGAAAATAATAAATCGCCAAATTCTTCTTCGATTTTCTTTTCATCGCTTTTAGTGCAGGCCTCACCCAATTCTTCAAACTCTTCCGCCACTTTGTGCCACACCGGTTCCACGTCCGGCCAATCAAAGCCAACCGTGGAGGCCTTTTTTTGCATGCGAAAAGCCCGCAGCAGAGCCGGCAACTGTTTTGGCACGCCGTCGATGGCGGATTTTTTGCCTTCGTGAGTCAGCTTTAACTGTTCCCAGTGGGTGACCTGCTCCTCCGCGCTGTTTATCTCCGCGTCACCAAACACGTGCGGATGCCGACGGATCAATTTTTCATTGATCTCCTGAATGACATCATGAATATCAAACCGTCCTTCCTCCGAGGCCATTTGTGCGTGAAACACAACCTGCAACAATAAGTCGCCCAGCTCACCGGCCAGCTCATCGTAGCGCTCCTTGTCGATGGTCTCGATAACCTCATAGGCTTCTTCCAGCAAATGCTGCCGCAGGGATTTATGCGATTGCTCCCTGTCCCACGGACAACCGTTCTCGCCGCGCAGGATGCTCATGATCTCCACCAAACGGGAAAACTGCTTATCGATTTTATGCAAATCGCCACTCCGGTTTTTGATTGAAGTGCTTGAACGAAAACTCCTTATCAGCGGTGTCATTGCGAGGAGTGAGGAACGAACGACGAAGCAATCCCCTTACTTTTCAGGAGATTGCTTCGGCAAAACTTGTCCTGAGCTTGTCGAAGGAAACGCCTCGCAATGACAGCAAACTTTCAAATTGAATAGTGGGCGTTCAGATTCTGTACAGTTCCTTTTTCAACCCGGTGATGTTACAGAAATTTATCTTAAAAATCAATTGCTATAAACCGACGCCGTCAAAACCATGATAAAATATTGCGATTCACTACAAGACCTCACTCTTTGGTGGGAAATGCCGGCATCCGCAGGCATGACAGCCCGCCGTGACGTCATTCCTGCGCATGCAGGAATCTCCTTCGGGCCGAACAAAATGCAAAATCCACCCGTAAGTGAGGTTTTGCGATTCACTCTTAAAAAGCCTTGACTCTTGTTAAGAATTTTTCTAATTTCCGCTCGTATTGCTACAGAATGAGCATCCTGAAACGATTTGACAAAATGGATAGGCCCCTGCTAATTAAAGTCATCGTCGTCATGTCGGCTGTGACTTTTTTCTTGTATCAGCGTGCTCAGTTTACCCGTTTTATAAATGCAGTTGTGATTCGCATTACATTCTTTTAAAACGAATTGATTATCTTCTTTTTGATCCCTCTTTAAAAAACGGGCATCTCGGTCTGGCAATTACATCAGTAAAGATGGGTCAGATTATATACGCTAAAAACGAAAATAAAGGATTTATTCCCACCTCTACTGTAAAGCCCTTCACCACTGCAGCAGCACTACTCAAGTTCGAGCCTGATTATTTTCACTCAACACAAGTCATCATGTTTTTAAAAAACCCGACCCCAAGAAAATTTGAATACCAGTATCGGTATTACAAGCCGGAGCAAGATACGGAAAAGAGGGTACACTTCCGCCGGATAAGAAAAAGCACACCGGCACAAAAAGGCTCGGTCATTCGACTGGCTATAATCCTGTTGATTCTGGTATTCATGTTCATGTACCTGCATAAAAAAGGCGGGCCATCGGCGGATGGAATACAAAGAGGCTCTGATAAAATCATTGTCGAGGATGTGATCGTCGTCGACTAGCCTGAATAATTCATCGGCCACAAAGACACGCGCATGACAGATCGAGGCATCAGTAATAACGACATAATCGGTTAGGCATTGAATACTGTGATAAGGCTTATAAAGAATTTCTTTTTTTTGATTTTTGAATTTATCTACAAATGCAAAAAAACTCTTTACAAGCGGTTTGGCGCGTTAAGAATCCGCATAAAACTGATCATCGTCACCGGCTTATTATTTATCGGTCTCACCTCGATTCTGAGTTTTATCTTACTGCAAAACGGGATAAAAATCCTCAGAGCCAATCGGGCCGAAACCTGCAGCATGTCACTCCTGCATACATCAGCCGCGATCAAAGACGATCTCCTCGCCTATTATCGCTATCGCTCCGATGTAAATAATGGTTCTCTTCCGCTCGGCCACATCCGCGAAACCATATTGAATGTGTTTCGCGAAAATATCCGGGGAATCGAGTACGCTGCTGTTGTGGATCGTCAGGGCATCATCATCGCCCATACCCAGGCTGAAAAAAACAACATGAAGATTTCCCCGGCTGACAGCCTCTTCTTTGCCGGCCTGGAAAAAACTTTCCAGCGCGAACGCAAGGATGTCATAGAATATATCCACCCGCTCTTTTCCCGACTGGAATCTTCAACCAACGGAAAGGCATACCTGGGCTCGACCATCCTGGGATTTTCCAAAAAAGAGATTTTGCAGCCCATCCACAGCACCTCCACCACGATTATCAGCGCCACTATCAGTGTGATCATCTTATCGGTCATCATCATCTTTTTCATCGCTCGTCGTATGACCGGGCAAATCGATGTACTTTCGGAAGGCGTCAAAAAAGTGGGACGCGGCAACCTGAACGTCCAAATTCCGATTATGTCCAGCGATGAGCTGGGAGCGCTGGCAAGAGAATTCAACAGCATGATCGTCCACCTGCGCGAAAAGCTGCAAATGCAGAAATTCGTATCCAAGCTGACCGTGCAGATGATCCGCAAGCGTTCTTCTTCAGCCGAATTGCCGCCCGTGGGCGAAAGGCGGCTGGTCACCCTGCTTTTTTCCGATGTGAGAAGCTTTTCCACGCTGACGGAAACACTGAGTCCGGAAGAAATCGTGCGTCTGATCAATATTTATCTCGATCTCCAGGCACGGATTATAGAAGAACACGGCGGCATCGTTGACAAGTTTATGGGCGACCAGATCATGGCCATCTTTTTAGGGGAGACGATGGCCGACGATGCCATCCACGCGGCCGTGTCCATCCAGCGATCCATTCGCGAATTGAATAAAAGAAGAAAAAGAGGGGGAGAAGTCGTGCTGACGCTTGGCTGCGGCATCAACACCGGCAGCGCCGTTATGGGTAATATGGGCTCCAAGAACCGGCTTGACTATACCGTCATCGGCGATGTGGTCAATCTCGCCTCTCGTTTATGTGCCATTGCCAAGCCGGGGCAGATCATTACGCCCATTGACACCATGAGGTCTTTAAATGAGGAATACCCGACAATCAGGCTCAATCCGATCACGGTAAAAGGACGCACTCAGGTCGTCGACGTTTTCGAGGTGGATTACGACCGGGCTATAATTATGTAGATGTGTGGGATTTTGGAGATGTGCGATTGTTAAAACAAACATTCTATGTTTTGCTCTTTGCTTGCTGTTTTGCCGCTACAAGTTTTTCTCAGGAGGCGCTGCTCTCCTTTTCGCCGGGAGCAAAAGCAGTGGGTATGGGCAAATGCGGTGTTGTCGAGGTATACGATCCTTCCGCCGTCTACTGGAATCCGGCGTCGTTAGGGGCTTTACATAATCACATAGCAACCCTATCCATTCAGGAACCATTCAGTCTGAATTACGCCGGCTATGCACATTTTCTCCCTCTTTACGGTTCATTTGCTTTCAGCATAGCCAGGACTTATGATCCCGCCGAAAAAATCGAAATGGGCAGTTTTGGCTACGGCTTCCCGATCGGGCGGCACCTCTCCACGGGCATTTCCCTGAGCGCACTGCAAATAGACCGCGAAGGATGGACCACCGCAGGTGCCGGACTCTTATTCCGGCCGACCTCTGCCAGCCCGGCCCGAAAATCCGGCCTGCTTCACTCGATATTTGCCGACCGTTTTACGTTCGGATTGGCCGTTCAGCATATTCCGATCATCGTGTCGGATTACGATCACCAGGCTCGCATCGGCGTGTCCTATTCTTTTTCGAAAATCGGGCCCAGGATTATTTGGGCCAACCATTTCCAACGCGGCAAAGAAACAAGCCATGCCGGAATCGTATTTTCGCCGCACGATAATTTCGACATCATTTCCGGATTGAGAGACTATGACGGGCGCAACATTTCCTTTGGCGCGCAAATCAAGTGGCAAAACATGAACATTGCCCTGGTGTACGATAACGAAACCAAACGAATGGCTTTTACGACATCTTTTCGAATCGGCCTCAAGCCGGAGCTGCTGGCGCAGCAGGAATATGAAAAAGCGGCCAGGCAGTTCCAGCAGCAAGACAAAAGAGAAGCCCTAAAGATAAGCCAAAAAGCATTGGCCTACGATCCGTACAATGCCGATGCAGGTAAAATGATCCAAACTTTGGAGCCGGTCATTGAAAAAGAAAATAAGGAGATTGATTCGCTTCTGGTTTTGGCCAACAGTTATGAAAAGAAAAAATACTATATCAGCGCCGCAGTGCAATATATGAAGGCTTTAAAAATGAATCCCGGCAATAAAAAAGCCAATGTAGCCATTCAAATGATCAGGCCCAAAGTAAACATCCATACGGAGCGCTGGTACCAGTCCGGTGTCAGGTATTTCGAGACGAACGATTATCAGCATGCCAAGGAAATCTTTGAATATATATTGCTGGTGCGACCGGATCACGCCGGCTGCAAAAGCCATTTGGAAAGAATACATGACATCTATATAAAAGAGGCGGAAAAATATTACTATACCGGCCTGGGTTTTTACAGTCAAAGAAACCTGGATCGGGCCGAAGAAGAGTTTAAAAAAGCATTGCAATTCCAGCCCAATTATTCCGATGCGCTCTATTATATAGATAAAATCCGGCAGGACCGGCAGTCAAATAGCCACCAGGTAAGCCAGCTTTTGCAGGAAGCCGAAACCTTTGAACGAACGGGCGCATTACTATCCGCTTTGGTTCGATATCAAAACATCATGAATATCCAGCCGGACAACGCGATTGCAAAAAACAAGACACTCGAATTAAGCAAAAGTATTGACGCCATCGTCAACAGGCAATTCAGCCTGGGAAAAGCGGCTTATGAAAGAGGCGATCTTGCTGCCGCACGAAAAGCATTCAACGCCGTTGCCAGCTTTCAGCCTTCCAATAGCGGGGCAAGACATTACCTGCAGCTCATCGAGCAATCCACCAGCGGCCGCATTAAAAAGCTTTACGACCGTGCCGTCAGGTTTTACGAAAACCAGCAATGGCAGCAATCCCTGGCCGTGGTCGATTCGCTTCTGGCAGTCCATCCGGATCATGGAGATGCAAAATCCCTGCAGGAGCAGATTATCTCGCGCATCGATGCCGGTCAACTGCTGGAAGCAGCCAAGTCAGAGTATTTGACAGGCCAGTACCTGGAGGCTTTGGAAAAATTCAACCAGGTTCTCCTCAAAGATGCCGATAACGCCGATGCCCTGGAGCTGCGCGAACAGTGTCAAAACAGGTTGAATGAACAAGTCGAAGATCATTACACCAGGGGGATTCAATTTTATACGGAGGAAAAATACCGGCAGGCCATTGACGAATGGAATCTTGTCCTGCAAATCAATCCTTACCACAGCGGCGCGTTGGAATACCGGAAACGAGCCGAAGAGCGCATCGAAGCGCTTGGCAAGCTGCCGTAGAGGTATTTGCAAGCCGGAAGCGGCAGGTATACGGGTAACTGTTTACCTAAGTACACCGTTTCGGAAATACGATGATATATTATCTTAGACGGGATCAACAAGATGAACAGGATGTTATTTATCTTGTTCACCCCGTCGGATAGAGTTTCATCCGTCAGTGCCAGCATCAAATTAAGTTATCCAACGGGGTGAATCCTGTCATCCTGTCTAATTTTTTTTAAATTCGTTACTGAATTTACGAAACATTGAACACTAAAGGGGACAGGCATTCTTTGCATAATTCATAGTAAGAAAGAGAATCTCTTTGTGAAATAAAAATGGATTGCTTATCTTTTCGCACGCCAGCCCTGCCGGACGAGCTTCATAGCGCCCGGCGGGAACTATTGCGATTTCACTGTTATTAAATAGACAAATTCTTTGGGAGCTCAAGTCAGACGTTGACGTTTTCTGATCAGGTTATCAGCAAGCTATTAACGGCCCAAAGGGTTGCCGTGCTCACCGGCGCCGGTATTTCGGCCGAGAGCGGCGTTCCCACTTTCAGAGGCAAAGACGGCCTGTGGGGAAGGTTCAAGGCGGAAGAATTGGCAAATCCTGATGCCTTTTTAAGGAATCCACAACTGGTGTGGGAATGGTACGAATTTCGCAGGAAAATCATTCGCAACGTCCGGCCAAACCCGGCGCATTTGACATTGGTTGAAATGGAAAAACATTTTCCACATTTCTCGCTTTGCACCCAAAATGTCGACAATCTCCACTTCAAGGCCGGCAACAGAAACATCTGCGAGCTGCATGGCAATATCCTGAGAAACAAATGTTCCGGCTGTGGCAAAAAATATGGTGACCTGGAGCTTTTGCCCGGTTGTTCTGTCCCCAGGTGCCACTGCGGCGATTTGATCCGTCCCGACGTCGTTTGGTTTGGTGAAATGTTAGCCAAGGAAGCCCTGGAATTGGCGTCCTACGAAGCGGAGCATGCCGATGTTTTACTTTCAATAGGCACCTCAGCGGTCGTCTACCCGGCAGCGATGCTGCCGATTCAAGCCAAAAGGAGCGGCGCGTTCGTCATCGAGATAAACCTGGAAAGAACGGCTATCAGCCACCAGGTCGATGCGAGCCTCCAGGGAAAATCGGGAGAGATATTACCCGCTTTATGGAGCGCCGTCCTGGCGAAAAAAGAAGCAAGAGTTTAAAAGATGAAAAAGGTCTATAAAAAAATCCTGGTCGTTTTACTTGTTGCTTTTTGGTTACCGGGGTGCGCTTATTTCAACACTTATTATAATGCCAAAAAGTTCTTTAACGAAGCCAGCAAACAGCGAAAAGAGCGCTTAAAAACGCAGGTTGTAGAGCTATCCCCCGAAGAGCGGGAACAACTAAAAAAACAGGGTCTGCCTTCGACCGTGGAGACCAGCAAACCCTCCACCCAGGAAATGCAAAGCTACCAAAAAGCTATCGAAAAGGCCTCCAAAGTTCTGGAATTCTATCCGGGCAGCAAGCTTGTAGACGACGCCTTGTTGCTTTTGGGCGAGTGCTTTTTTTATCGCCAGGAATACAGCAAGGCCGAACGGAAATTTCAGGAAATCATCCAACTGTATCCCGACAGTAAATTTGTGCCCAAGGCCAGGCTGTTGATGGCCAAAACCCAGCTAGGCCTGGAAAATTTCGACAGGGCCGAAGAACAGTTCCGCGAGATCGCCAGCGATGATGACATCGACAAGGACCTTAGGGAAGAGGCGGCTTATGAGCTTGGCAGTCTCTATTACGAAAAGGGCGCTTATGATCTTGCCGCAAATGAATACCGCAAAACGGCAAAGGACTCGGACGATAAGCTCATCAAGGCGATGTCGCTTTATCGTCTGGCCGAGTGTTTGATACGCCTCCAAGAATATAGCGAGGCGCCGGAGATTCTTGCTGATGCCGTTAAACAAAGTCCGAATGAAGATTTCAAATCCCAGGCGACTTTCAAGCTGGGAGAATCCTACCAACTGCTTCAGGATTACGATAAAGCCGTCAAAACATTCTCCGACCTGCTTTCTAAAGAATACGATACCAAGAGAATACCTCGCATCAAGCTGCAATTGGCCGAGAACCTGAGACATAAGGGTGAGCTCGATGAAGCATTGAGATGGTACACGAATATTATCGAAGAACATAAAAAAACGGATGCTTCGGCCAGGAGTTATTTTGCGCTGGGAGAGATCGAGCAGTATCTGAACAAAAACTATAAAAAAGCGAAAGAGAATTACGATCTGGTCCGGGGCGAGTTTGCCAATTCCTTGGTTGCCCCGGAAGCCAGGCTGCGAGCGGACAACATCCAGAGCCTGCTTGATTTGCGAAACACAATTGCCACCCTGGAGGGTCGCAGCGTTCAAGCCGATTCGCTGGCACAAGTCGACGCCAACAGCGACGGCGATCAAAAAGAGGGTGCTAAGGACGATGCGCCCATCGATTTAAGCATGGACGGATTGTGGGTGAATTATACCGGAAGGAACCGGCCGCCGCCAAAATCCCTGGCGTTTCTTCCTGCCGCTGACCTGGAATATGCTGCGCTGGCGCAAGAGAGCGGCGCAACCGCTCAGCCAGGCGATTCGCTTCTGCTCGCAAGCGGCAAACTAGCCTCTGCCCCCCGCGACAGTGCCGCGTTGGCGCAGCGAGAAGAAGAAATGAAAAAGCAAAAGGGGCTACAACTGCTGCAAAAAAAACTGGCGCTGGCAGAGCTGCTTCTTTTCAGTTTTAACATGCCGGATTCTTCAATCGATCTTTATCAACAAGTGGCGGAAAGCGAGCTTGACAGCGCACTTTGCGCAAAAGCCCTGTATTCCCAGGGCTATATTTACAAAACATTTTTTAAACAGGATCAAGTCGCTGACTCGCTTTACAGAGCCGTTTTGGAAAAATACCCCGATACGCCGCAAGCCGAAGGCGCCCGAAAAGTCATGGATCTGCCCCTGGCAAAAGCAACAGCCGACACAGCGGCTTTGCTCTACGATGAAGCCGAAAGAACATATCTCCACGATAAAGATTACCGTCGGGCCATAGACATCTATAAAGCGGTGGCGGAAAGGTATCCCGATTCGGAATTTGCGGTAAAAGCAACATTTGCCATCGGCTGGATCTATGAAAATGATATATTCGACTATGAGCTGGCGGCATCGAATTATCAATCCATACTGGAAGATTATCCCAATTCTCCTTATGCAAAAATAATCAAGCCGAAATTTCTGGCGCTGGACAGGGCCAAAAAAGAAGAGCAGGCACGCCAAAAGACCAAAGCCGATTCGATTCAAAAGGCCAGTCCACCAGACGCGGATTCCTCAGCCACAGTGACGGCCGACAGCACACCGCAGCAGCAATTGCCGGACTCTTTGGCATCAGCGCCGGGCGAGACAGAAGAAGGCCAGCCTGCCAGGAATTCTGCAAGATCGATCCAAGAGCCGACAGTTCAAACAGACGAACACCAGGGCAAATCGCCGCAGATGAAAATACCGAATCCTGATGCGCCCCGGGATTCAACGGGCGCCGATACGGAAAAGGCCGACGAAAGCGACGAAAAACAATCCCTGCAACAAAATGACAAGCCCGGTGACAAAGCTCGAGACTCGGATATATTTTGACTCGCCGGGTGATGAAATTTTATGTTGATCTTTTCCTTCAGTTGGCTAAATTGCACACAATTCGTCCTCAAATGATGCTGGAATGTAACCATTTTGCCACAAAGTCACAAAGCCGCTAAGGAACACAAAGAATTTATTTTGACAAATCTTTATGAGTGTAGATTATAATCTTCAATGCAACGCAATTTTATGTTCGAGAGTTATCTTTGTGAATCTTTGTGTGTTGGAGACTTTGTGGCAGAAACCTGAATAGTCATCCCGAAATTTAAGATAGCAAACCGAGAAAGGAGAAGTGCTTGCCGGGCGCAACGAACGATTTTCTAGTCAAAATTGAGCAAATAAATCTAGTCGCCCAAAACACGTTTCGAATCAGCCTCAAACAATCCGGCATTTCCCGGTATGTTCATGCGGGTCAATTTGTAAATATAAAAATCCCTTCCAATGAAATTCTATGGCGCCGGCCATTCAGCGTTCATAAAATAAATTCCGTTCAAAATACTTTTGACATATTATTCAACGCCATTGGCAGGGGTACGGCAGCCCTCTCCAAAATGGAGGTCGGCCAACAGCTTAGAGTTCTTGGTCCCCTTGGGAAGGCATTTGTTTACCCGGAAAATACGGAAGAAATCATCATCGTTGCCGGCGGCCTGGGCATAGCACCGTTTCTTCTTTTATTACAGGACATGGCGGATATGGACATCCCGAAACATTTATTCTACGGCGTTAAAACAGGCTCACTGGCGTGTTGTGTCGAGGAGATTCACCAGCTCGGCGCACATCTCCACCTGGTGACCGAAGACGGCAGCGAGGGGCAAAAGGGCCTGGTCACCGAGTTTTTTGAGAAATACCTTCTTTCACTTCCCGTGAGGGACAAGCGAATGGTTTACGCCTGCGGGCCGCACCCGATGTTAGTTAAAGCTCAGGAACTGGTCAAACGCTTTGGCTTGAAAGGGCAGGTATCGGTCGAAAATATGATGGCCTGCGGGTTTGGCGCGTGCGTGGGCTGCCCGGTGAAAATGGCGCGGCCGACCGAGAGCAAATTCTATTACCTTGCTTGTACGGATGGTCCCGTGTTCGATCTGGATGAGGTCATTTTAGATGATTGATGCCCGGGTTCACATAGGCCAGGTGTGCTTCGATAATCCTGTGATGGTTGCCAGCGGCACCTTTGGCTATGCTGCTGAATTCGAAGGACTGGTCGATATCAACGCGATTGGCGCCATTGTGACCAAGACGGTCACGCTGGAGCCGCGTCCCGGTAACCCGCCGCCGAGAATCGTCGAAACGCCCTCGGGGATGATAAATTCCATCGGCCTGCCAAACGTCGGCGTCGAACAATTCATCACGGAAAAGATGCCGTTCCTGTCCACCCTGACCACCAGGATAATTGTCAATGTGGCTGGCAAAGTGAACGAAGAGTTTGCCCAAATCGTCGCCCGCCTGGATGAGGTGCCCGGCATCGACGGCTATGAATTGAATTATTCCTGCCCGAACGTCAAAGAAGGTGGGCTGTCGTTCAGTGCCGATCCGGCCATTGCCGAAAAGGTAACGAAACTTGTGCGCCAGAAAACCAAGCGGCTCGTCATCGCCAAGCTCACGCCCAACGTCACCTCCATCGGCGAAATCGGCCAGGCCGTGCAAAACGGTGGCGCCGATGCCATCTCCGCCATAAACACGCTTGTCGGCATGGCCGTAGATATCAACAGCCGCAAGCCCAAAATCGCCACCATCACCGGCGGCCTGTCCGGACCCGCAATCAAGCCGGTGGCGCTGGCAAAAGTCTTTGAGCTGGTTCAGTGCGTCAACATTCCGGTGATCGCCATTGGCGGAATCATGAGCTGGCAGGATGCGCTGGAATTCCTCATCGTCGGCGCCAGGGCCATACAGGTGGGCACAGCGAACTTTATGGATCCGGGCGCAGCCACGAAAACCCTGGACGGACTCTTGTCCTATTGTCGTGAAAACGGCATCAGCCGGATCGTTGATGTGATCGGCACATTAAAAACCTAACCTGGACAAGCCAGAAGCGAAAAGTTGAATGACGATTTATGCAGTGTAACTCTGACAGGGTTTGGAACCCTGTCAGAGTTACAAGCTCGGATTCAACGGATGAAACGGATATAGAAATTCCCTCTAAGAAATGCCGTTACGGCGGGAACGATGACATAAATACAGAGATTCTCAAGAGAATGACAGTCACATGAAAAAACTTTTCAGTATACTGATTTGCTCACTTTTCATTTCCTGTATGGCCCAACAGCAATTTGCTGCCCGGGAGACGAGTGAAAATAGTTCATCCGACCAGGCCGAGGTGAAGGAAGCCGTTATCAGCCAGGAGACCGGAGAGCCGCAGAAAACGAAATTTACGGAAAAAGGAATGGCATCCTTTACGGCTGATGAGCAGCACGGCCAATTGACGGCCAGCGGTGAACGGTACAACATGCGCGAGCTGGTCGCCGCCCACCCTTTATTGCCTTTCGGAACGATTGTCAAAGTGACCAATCTCGAAAACGGCAAGAGCGTCCAGGTCAGGATCAACGACCGCGGTCCGTTTGTCAAAAGCCGGATCATCGATCTCTCTTTTGCAGCAGCCAAACAGTTGGGATTTGTCGAAAAGGGTACGGTCCAGGTACAAATCGAAGTTGTGGATTTTCCAAAATAGTGACTGAGGGAAAAGCCTTTTTGCGCTATGTCATCGCGAGCAGTGAGGAACGAACGACGAAGCAATCACCTCGCGTCTCAGGAGATTGCTTCGGCAAAACTTGTCCTGAGCTTGTCGAAGGAAACGCCTCGCAATGACAGTAAAATTTCAAATTGTGTCG
>Ga0154721_1264_pt2 | contig 18514 bp, 16 predicted proteins | sample Rifle2008BG16ft_FD_105729 | JGI IMG/M metagenome (GOLD analysis project Ga0154721, IMG submission 105729) | candidate division KSB1 bacterium RBG_16_48_16 | reverse complement strand
GATATTACCGACCAGATTCTCCGTAACGAGCTCAAAGAGCAGCTTCAGATAGGAGATGATGCCCTGCCGATCCCTGGCGAAGGATCCTGGGATATTAAAGAGCCTCCGGCCAGCGGAGAGGTCGGAAGGGCGGATGATCACGATAGCCAAAAACTCTCTTTTGATGAGCTGATCGATATTTTGGATATGGATGCCGCTTCGATTGATGAGCATCTCTCCCAGGCAACGGATTCTTTTTCCCAAAAAACGAAAAAGCATGCGGATAAATCGCCGGGGCATAAGGACAAAGACCAGAAGGCAAACATCCGCGAATCGGCGCTGGCAAAAGCCATCCAATCCTACGAGGATGGTGATTATGGCCAGGCCATCGCCCAATTTGAGACGTTGCTCACCACTTTTCCTGACGATGTACGGATTCACACCATGTTAGGGAATTCCTATTTCAAATGCCATCGATATAAAGAAGCGGCGAGCCAATACGAACGGGTGATCACGCTAGATCCCGCCAATGTGGATGCTTATGAGAACCTGGGCGTGGTCTATGCCAACCACGGCAACCTGCCCAGGGCCATCGAACAATGGGAGCGAATTATGGAAATATCACCGGAGAAAAAATATATAAAAGAAAGTATTACACGAGCCAGGCGATTGTTGAAGCAGTTGAAGGAGTAGGTGTGAATTTTTCATTGACATTTTAGCGGCTATCAGCTATATTCACAGCGTTATGAAGCGAATGCAGCATCCCTGATGGGTCAGATGTTTCCTCTTATCTTCAAAGCTAAATCTCATTGACTCAACAAGCTCATGTTTGGAGATAGTTGATCGGGCAACAACGGTCGTTTTTTCAGTGAATGGCATTCATACTTAAAAAATTATCAGGGTATAGAAAGCGGAGTAAAACATGGAAGGCATACAATTGTCTGTCGAAAAAGCAGGTCAACAAAACAGCATATCGGTGATCAAAGTGGGCGGATACATCGATACGACCACATCGTCGGAGCTGGAACATGCCCTGAATGCACTTTTAAAAGCGGGATCGAATAATATCATTATCGACCTGGGCAATGTCGATTATGTGAGCAGCGCCGGTTGGGGAATATTCATCAGTGAGATCAAAGGCATCCGCGAAAAAGGCGGCGATTTGAAGCTGGTGCGGATGATCCCGGAAGTGTACGAGGTCTTCGAGCTGCTCGAATTCCACTATATTTTAAAAGCCTTCGATACCATCGAGGAAGCGATCAAGGATTTTGAAAGAGCGGGAATAGCGACGGGCGTCAAAGAGGCCTACGTGACCGCCGAAAAAAGCGGCGCAGCCAAAGCTTCGGCAGGCGCATCAAAGGCCTCGCCGTCAGCGGCTAAAATCACGGACACGGAGCTGACCTCCATAGAGGAAAAGGTCAAAGATATCATCCGGTCGGATCCGGGAGCGAATACGGCGCAAATTGCCCGCACCCTGAACACGCCCCAATATGGGCATGTCAAGATAGGATGGTTCGGCCTGAGAAAGATTTTAAAAAACATCGGACTCGATTCCAAAAAGAAACGAAAAACGTTCTTAAAATAAACGTTCACCGGTTTAAAATCGCTCAACAAAGGGGGCTCTTTTCAAGCTCGGCAGTTTTCTCTCCCTGAATAGAATTCCTATTGCTCATTCAACGACACTCGAACATGTTCATAGACAAAGCCAAAATTACGGTAAAAGCGGGTGACGGCGGAAGCGGTTGCGTCGCTTTCCGGCGGGAAAAGTACGTACCCAAAGGCGGGCCAAGCGGAGGCGACGGAGGCCGGGGTGGAGACATTTTTGTCCGGGCCGATTGCCATTTGCGCACCCTGCTCGATTTTAAATATCAAACACGCTACAAAGCGTCGAGGGGTCAGCATGGGCAAGGCGACAATAAGACGGGCAAAGAAGGCAAAGACCTGGTCATTCGATTGCCGCTTGGCACAGTCCTCCGGGATGCATCAACCGGGGAAGTCCTGGCCGACCTGACCGAGGACCGGCAATCCGAGATGATTGCCCGTGGCGGCCGGGGAGGGCGCGGCAATGCCCGGTTTGCCACGCCGACGGATCGCGCGCCGCGTACATGGGAGCCGGGCGGTGTGGGCGAGGAAAAGGAAGTGGAATTGGAGCTCAAGCTCATCGCCGATGTCGGGCTGGTCGGTCTGCCAAACTCCGGGAAATCGACTTTGTTGTCGAGACTGTCACACGCCAAACCAAAGATTGCCGATTATCCTTTCACGACCTTGCAGCCCAATCTTGGCATCGTCAAGGTCGCCGAAGGCAAAAGCTTTGTCCTGGCGGATATTCCGGGGATCATCGAAGGCGCGCACGTCGGAAGAGGATTGGGTCTCCAATTTCTGCGGCATATCGAACGAACCAGGGTGTTGGCGTTTCTTTTGGATTGCTCGTCGGAAAACCTGCAAAAGGATTATGAGGTTCTGCTCGGTGAGATTCAATCTTATGGGCATGATTTAATAAATAAGCAGAGAATGTACATCATCAATAAAATCGATCTTTTGACGGATTGGGACACTCCGGCAATTGCCGATCTTTCCCCCCGGGATATTCTTTCGATCTCCGCAGTCAGGGGAGACAATTTGGAGCTGCTAAAAATAAAGCTGTTCGAGCTGCTATCCAGTAACCATTGAGCCCACGAAACACACAAAATAAACGAAAGGAATGAGCATGGCTGAACTACTTTATCCTGAGGAAAGTTATGCGATTGTCGGTGCATGTTTCGAGGTGTGTAGAGATAAAGGATGTGGTTTTTTGGAGGCTGTGTACCACGAATCCTTTTGTATTATTTTCATCCATTTTGTTTGTTTCGTGTGTTTCGTGGGCCGAACGGTTACACTTTCTAAAGAAAACAGGAAAGAGCGGGCCGATTTTGAGTGAGAGGGAAAATGACATCCTCGCCCTGCTTGAATTGATGAGCGTGCCTCACATCGGCTCTCAGAGAATACGAAATCTTGTCTCCCGTTTCAAGTCCGCCGGGGCGGCATTGGCGGCATCTCCACGCGAGCTGGTTCAGATTAACGGAATCGATAAGACCATCGCCCGCCTGATCAAGACGGCGATCGACAGAAAATTTGCCGAAACCCAGCTCGAATTGCTGCACCAAGCCAACGCCAGGATAATAACCTTTTGGGACAAGGATTATCCCCCGGCGCTGAAAAATATTTATGACCCCCCGGCTGTCTTGTTTGTGCGCGGCTCCCTGGTGAATGATGATGAACGAGGTGTTGCCGTCGTCGGGACAAGGTCGCCAAGCGCTTATGGGAAATTGATGACCGAAAAGCTTTCTCGAGAGCTGGCTCAAAATAGCATTACGGTCATTAGCGGCCTGGCGCGCGGAGTCGATACCATTTCCCACCGGGTTTCCCTGTCCGCTGCCGGAAGAACCATCGCGGTTTTGGGATCGGGCGTTGACGTGATTTATCCGAATGAAAACAGCTCTCTTGCCGAGAGCATCATGGAAAACGGCGCCCTGCTCTCCGAATTCCCCATGGGCAGCAAGCCGGATGCCCCTCACTTCCCGCGAAGAAACCGGCTCATTTCCGGCATCGGCAAGGGAGTCATTGTCGTCGAAGCGGGATTAAAGAGCGGCGCACTCATAACCGCACATTTTGCCGCAGACCAGGGCCGGGAAGTTTTTGCCGTGCCGGGAAATATTAATAATCCAAAAAGTCTCGGCTGCAACAGCCTGATCCAGCAGGGGGCGAAATTGATTTGTTCCATCCAGGATGTTCTGGACGAATTACAATTTTCTTCTACCGGCGGCAACGGCTCGAAAAACCGCCTGCCGGATGTTTCTCTGAGCGAAGCCGAGAAAAACCTGCTCGACATATTGACAACAGAGCCGCTTCATATCGATCAGATAGCCAAAACCGTCGGTTTGCCCACGTACAATGCCCTGGCGGTTTTACTTTCCTTAGAGCTTAAAAACCTGGTCAGGCAAATACCCGGGAAAAATTTTGTCAGGGCATAAGCCCATGAATATGCTAAAACGGCAATGGCGTGGCAGCCAAAAAACAAGTTGACTCTGTATATGCAAATTCGTAATTTTCGCGGCCTGGAGGGCTAGACCTAATCGGTAAGGCAGCGGTCTTGAAAACCGCCGGGAGCAATCCCTTGGGGGTTCGAGTCCCCCGCCCTCCGCTTTGCTAAAGAGTCCTTTGAAAATTGCTCATGGTTTTATAGAAGGGAGAGGTGCCGGAGTGGCTGAACGGGGCGGCCTGCTAAGCCGTTGTAGGGAATTTCTCTACCGAGGGTTCGAATCCCTCCCTCTCCGCAACCGAGCCAATAAATAGCCGAACATACGTGAAGCATTTATTGGCTTTTTGTTTGACTCACACAAAGTTAACCGGAACAAGCCAAAACCAATGTGGAACACGGATTTAACGGATGAAACGGATAGCACGGATTTTTGAAGGAGAAAGTTAGTCCATTCCTTTCGGTAAAGAACCGAATATTGGCGAAGTCTTGAGTCACCTTAAGACAAGACCCATAATCCGTTTTGATCCGTTCAATCCGTTCGATCTGTGTTCTATTTTTTATGATCGAAAATAGCAAAATTTATTTGTCACAAACAGGACGAACAGTGAAGCCGACAAGAGTGAGATTCGCCCCAAGCCCGACCGGATTCGTTCACATCGGCAGCTTGAGAACAGCGCTTTACAATCACCTGTTTGCTAAAAACAGGGGCGGCTCTTTCCTTCTCCGCATCGAAGATACCGATCGCACGAGATTTGTGGAGGGGGCAACGGAGAATTTGATAAACGTCCTTAAGTGGGCGGGCATTAGTTATGATGAAGGCCCGGGCGTTGGCGGCGATTTTGGGCCTTATTATCAATCCCAGCGCAGCGAGATTTACAGAAAATATGCCCGGCTTTTATTGTCGAAGGGTGCGGCCTATATGGCGTTCGATACGCCCGAGGAGCTGGAGAAAATGCGCCTTGCGGAAAAGAGTGCCCGGGACCCCGCACCACGATACAATTCCGCCGTTCGACTAAAGATGCGAAACAGCCTGGTGATGACTCAAGCCGAGGTGGAAACAGAGATCGAAAAAGGCTCGCCTTATGTTATCCGGCTGTTGGTGCCGGAAAACCGCACCTTTGAATTTTCCGATCTCATCCGTGGCGAGGTGAAATTCGACAGCAGCCATGTGGACGACCAGGTGCTGATCAAATCGGACGGATACCCGACCTACCACCTGGCCAATGTTGTGGATGATCATGAGATGAAAATCAGCCATATCATACGTGGAGAAGAGTGGCTGAGCAGCGTTCCCAAGCACCTGCTTCTCTATGAATACTTTGGCTGGCAGGCTCCTGCCATGGCGCACCTGCCCCTGATCTTTAACCCGGATGGAACGAAGATGAGCAAGAGAGACATTCAGACACTTGGTGAGCTTCCTCCCGGCAAAGTGGATCCGAATGTTGAAACGTATATCAAACGCGGTTATGAAAAAGAGGCTATTTTAAATTATATCGCCCTTTTGGGCTGGAATCCCGGAGAAGGCGATGAACGGCAGATATTTTCTCTGGACGAGCTGGTGAAAGAGTTTTCGCTCGAGCGGGTTAACAAGTCCGCCGCTATTTTTGATATAAAAAAACTGGACTGGCTGAACAGCGAACATATTTCCCGGCGCGACACATCGGTGCTGGTGAGCCAGATAAAGCCTCAATTGCTCGACAAAGATGTGGAAATTCCTTCCGAGAAGTATTTGTTTCAAGTCGTTGAATTGTTAAAGACACGACTGCATTTCCTCAACGAATTTCTTCCCATCGCCGGCTATTTTTTCGCCGATCCTGAAGAATATGAACCGGATGCTGTGAAAAAACGCTGGAAAGACGATTCGGCCAAATTAGTGCTTGAATTTTGCGAGCAAATTTCTAATTTAACCGATTATAACGCCGGGACAATCGAAGAGGCGTTGAGGATGGTCGCCGAGCGCAACAACGTCGGTGGCGGACGAATTATTCATCCCGCCAGGTTGTGCGTTACCGGCAAGAGTGTTGGCCCGGGATTATTCGAGATACTTGAAGTTCTTGGAAAAGAGACCGTGCTGCGGCGTCTGAAAAAGGGCGCGGAGACCATCCCCACGATAAAACAATAGTCAACTGGGGAGTCGTCCAGTGGTAGGACACATGACTCTGGATCATGGAACCGGGGTTCGAATCCCTGCTCCCCAGCACTTTTCAGCAAAGGACAAGACTCTCTTGTCCTTTTTGTTTTAAACAAGGAGTTGACTTTTAAGTGGGCAGTTTGTATATTTCCGCGCTCTCGTAGCATGACATGGCGCGTTCGTCTAGGGGCCCAGGACGCCGGCCTCTCACGCCGGTAACACGGGTTCGAATCCCGTACGCGCTACAGCCAAAAACAACTTAAATAAAAACGCGCTCGTAGCTCAATTGGATAGAGCATCTGGCTACGGACCAGAAGGTTGGGGATTCGAGTTCCTCCGAGCGCGCTTCTTTTTTTACTATGGAAGACCACACCGGCTGGATGAAATATGCTTTGCAGGAGGCTCAAAAGGCATTCGATAAAGGCGAAGTGCCGGTGGGCGCCGTTGTGGTCCATGACGGTGTAGTTGTCGGCAAAGGATATAACCTGGTAGAAACTCTCCAGGATCCTACCGCGCATGCTGAAATGCTGGCGATCACGGCTGCTGCCAATTATCTCGCCTCCTGGCGGTTGGATGATTCAGCGCTCTACACGACCCTGGAACCGTGTACGATGTGTGCCGGAGCCATTTTGTTGGCGCGAATACCTTTGGTAGTATTTGGGGCAAAGGATCCACGCTACGGAGCTTGTGGCTCGGTGCTGCAAGTGGCCATGAACGACAAGCTGGATGTCAGCACCAAAGTCATCAGCGGTGTTTTGGAAACGGAAAGCCAGGAGTTGCTGCAAAAGTTCTTTGAAAAAATACGCAGCATGGACGAAAAATAATATTTTAAAAATACGGAGAGGTGCCGGAGTGGTTTAACGGGACGGTCTCGAAAACCGTTGTGCCCCTTTCGGGTACCGAGGGTTCGAATCCCTCCCTCTCCGCACCGATGTTGTATTTGGAGAGGTGACTGAGAGGCTTAAAGTGCACGCTTGGAAAGCGTGTGTAGGTACCCCCTACCGCGGGTTCGAATCCCGCCCTCTCCGCCAGGGAAATTCCGGGGCCGTAGCTCAGTTGGGAGAGCGGTACGTTCGCAACGTACAGGTCGTGGGTTCGAATCCCATCGGCTCCACCAGGCTGTGCTAGACGGGGAGCTAGCGGTGCCCTGTAACCTGCAACCCGCTATAGCAGGGTCGAAAGCCTACATTGAGGTTCATTCGTTGCCATGATCGGTGCGAGTAAGTTATGTTGATAGTTCAAGCCCTACGCAATAGAGGCGTGCCCAACCCCGTCAGGACCGGAAGGTAGCAGCGGTAAGCACACAATCTATGTGCCGCAGGAGCACTTGGCTGGAGTAGGCTGCTCGTACGGTTATGCAATAGAGGAATCGAAGGTAGGTGCACAGCCATTTAGTGTTTTTTGCTGTTTAACCCCGAAAGTGCGGAGTGAGAGATCCCTGATGTCGTACTTGGTGTTTGCCAGAAAATATCGACCGATGTTTTTCGAAGAGGTTGTCGGGCAACAGCATGTAACCCAGACTCTTCAAAATGCTATTCAGCAAAATCGGATAGCAAATGCTTATCTTTTTTCCGGCCCGAGGGGAGTCGGAAAAACCACCGTAGCGCGCATCCTGGCCAAAGCGTTAAACTGTGAAAAGGGGCCGACAATTACGCCCTGCAACGCCTGTTCTTTTTGCAAAGAAATTAACGAAAGCCGCAGTTTTGATGTTTTGGAAATCGACGGTGCCTCGAACAGGGGAATCGATGAGGTTCGCAATCTTCGGGAAGGCTTGAGATATTCTCCCAATCCCGGCAAGCACAGGATTTATATCATCGACGAAGTTCACATGCTGACCAACGAGGCTTTTAATGCGTTACTGAAAACCCTCGAAGAGCCACCGGCCAAGGTGTTGTTCATCTTTGCCACCACGGAAGCGCACAAGGTTCCCGCAACCATTCTCTCCCGCTGCCAGCGATTCGACTTTAAGCGCCTTAGCGATAAGCTTATCAACGAACAGCTTAAAAAGCTTTGCGAAACGGAACAGATAGAAATTGATGAGGAGTCGCTGAGACTCGTTGCCATGAAAGCCGAGGGCGGTATGCGCGACGCCGAATCCATCCTCGACCAGATCATTGCCTTTGGCGGGCTGCAGGTCAACAGCCAGGATGTCATCAATTTATTGGGGATCATCAATCAAAACCTCTTTTTCGAGCTGACCGACCTGATCAAAGCCGGGGATGTCGCCGGCGGCATCCGGCTTGCTCAAAATATATTGATCGAAGGATACGATTTTAGCGAATTTTTGATCGGCCTGGCCGAGCATTTTAGAAATTTCATCATCGTCAAAACAACCGGCTCGGCTGATGGGATCAATGTCTCCGAAGAGCAGCGAGATCGATATATCAAGGATAGCGGCAACTTTGAAGTCGAAGATTTGCTCCGGCTCATAAAACTCGCCTCCGATACGGAAAACCTCGTTCGCAAAAGCACGAACGCGCGCCTGCATTTGGAAGTGGCCCTGGTCAAGATGATTAAATTAAGCACGAGCGTGCCGCTTTCCGAATTGTTAAAGCAGGTGAATGAAATAAAAAAAAAACCTGAACAGCCCCAGCCCGCGTTAACCAGCATTCCGCAAACGGACATTTCCTCATCTTCAACACACATTTTCTCCCAACGTCCCAATCAAACCGCATCGTCGCAATCCGCCATTTTAGAAGAACAATCTCCGCAACAGGGGTCGACGGAGGAGCCATCCGGAGAAGATGTCGCAAAAGATTTCAAGATATCACTGGAAATGATCGAAGGAAAATGGCAGGAAGTTTTGGAAATTATCAAGAAAAAAAAGATCGCCCTGGGCTCCTTTCTCAGTGAGGGGTGGCCCACCAATATTCGCGGCAACGTCCTGGAGGTCAGTTTTGGAGCGAATAACGGTTTTCATATCAGCTTGATCGAGCGGCATCTGGAATTTATTCAGGACGTTTTGAAACAAGTTTACGGACATCTTTTGAGGCTGAAATGCGTCAAAGATAAGGGGGATGTTTTAAATAAAGTGCGAAAAATAGCGATTCGTGTGGACAAGCAGCAGGAATTCGAACAGTTGCTTCAGGAAAACAAGTTTGTTCAAACTCTCGTCGACACCTTTAACGCCGAGCTGCTGAAATAAGAGAGGTAGCGACAACATTCAATGGTGTCTGTTCGATGCGGAAATTGTGTTAAAAGGAGATATAATGATGAACAAAGCTGGCATGGCCGGGCTTTTAAAGCAAGCGCAAAAGATGAAGAAAGAGATGGAAAGAGTTCAGGAAGAGATGGCCAATATAAAAGTTGAAGGCAGTGCGGGAGGCGGCATGGTCACCGTTACGGCCAATGCGGCACTGGAACTACTGGAGATTAAAATCGATCCGGAAGTCGTCGATCCTAAGGACACGGAAATGCTGGAAGATTTGGTGTTGGCGGCGGTCAATCAGGCTTTGGAGGCGGCCAGGAACCGGGCCCAGGAGGAGATGGCCAAAGTGACCGGTGGATTAATGCCCGATTTGAACTTGCCAGGATTTTAGCAGATATTCAAGGAGCGTTGATTGAAATATGCCTCAGATGTCGTTGAAAGGGCGATCAACGAATTTTCCAAATTGCCCGGCATCGGCAGAAAAACGGCGCAACGGCACGTCTTTTTCTTATTAAAATCGACAGACGATGAAATCGATGAGCTGGTGCGGGTTTTAAAGGATTTGAAGGAAAAAGTACGTCACTGTTCACTCTGTTTCAATCTTACCGAAGTCGACCCCTGCCCCCTATGCTCGAACCCGGAGCGTGACCGGTCGATGATCTGCGTCGTCGAGGAGCCGAACGACGTGGTGGCTGTTGAAAAGACCGGTGAATTCAAGGGCCTTTACCATTGCCTCGGCGGGGTGCTGTCGCCGCTGGATGGCGTGGGGCCGGATGATTTACACATCAAAGAACTCCTGGCCCGCCTGGACGAACAGACGACCGAAGTGATTATCGCAACGAATCCCAACACCGAAGGCGAAGCCACGGCCCTCTACCTGGCCAGGCTGATCAAGCCTCTGGGAATAAAAATTTCTCGGATTGCCCGGGGCCTTCCCGTCGGCGCCGACCTGGAATATGCCGACGAGATCACTCTTTCGCGGGCTTTTGAGGGTCGAATTTCGTTGTGAATTTTTTAGCTATGAAAAAAGGGTTGGAACTTTGTTTCGTTCATTCTCATTCATTTGTTAAATTTTAAAGCCAGATTTTCGAGGTAAGACGATGATTTCAAAAGAAGCAATTAAAAAGGAAATAGATAATATTCCCGAAGAGCGTCTTGATGATCTCCACGAAATAATCAAAGAGTTGGTTGTCAGCTCGCAGACTGTTCGGGAAAAAGGTAACTTGATGGCCAGATTAAGACACGTTAAGATTCATGGCCCTAAGGACTTTTCCAAAAACATTGATGCCTAACCCGGACACAGCGAAATTCAATTAAACACAACCACGAATTTGCACGAATTAAAATTAGGACTACAACGAAACTTTTATCTATAATGGCAGGCAACACCATTTTTTTGCTCTTACAAGGCACAATTATCCTGCCAATAATTATTCTGCCATAAAATTTTAAGCATAAAATCTTTCAGGATGGGCAAACTTTCGCTGTAGTATTAGTTTTAGTGTACAAATTCGTGAAATTCGCTTAATTCGCGAAGATTCGTGGTTAAATTTTTCAAAATCGACCGTTTGCCATATTTGTACAAGGATTGACTTTTAAGATATGTCAAAATATCCGTTCATCTTTTATTTGGAAGTTACTTTTGACTCAACGAAAAACAAACTCCACCCTGGCCATTGCCATTGCCACTACGGCCGGCAGCGGCTTTTTCCCGGTCGCGCCGGGCACGGTGGGCTCGCTTATCGCGTTGGTTGCTTTGTGGCTGCTGCCCGAATTATCGTGGCCGATTTTGGCGGTTACTGTCTCTGTCTTTTTTTTCATCGGCGTTTGGAGCGCCAGTGAGTGCGAAAAATTATGGAATAGACATGATCCTGGTCAGGTTAACTGGGATGAGGTCGTCGGAATGATGGTTGCGCTGATCGGACTGCCCAATCATTGGATCGTCTATCTGTCTGCTTTTTTTCTATTCCGATTTTTCGATATAATAAAGCCCCAACCGGCAAATGCGTCACAGAAATTACCAGGAGGCTGGGGTGTGATGAGTGACGACGTCATTGCCGGTATCTACACAAATGTGTTGCTGCAGCTTTTGTTGATTCTTTTTTTAAAGCGAATTCTGCACATCTGAAAAACAAATAGATTTGAGTTACCCCCGGGATGTCCTTATAAATGGTTATCGAGATAATTTCAATAGGCGACGAGCTTCTCATCGGCCAAACAGTGAACACCAATGCCTCCTGGATGGGCGAGCAATTGATGGAGCTGGGAATAGCGGTTCGATGGATCACAACCGTGGGCGATGATTTCGACGGTCTTAAGGAAGCGCTTAGAAATGCCATCTCCCGGGTCGATGTCGTGCTCGTGACCGGCGGACTGGGGCCAACCAATGACGATGTGACCAAAAAGGTTATGGCGGATTTTTTTGATTCCAGGCTCGTTCCTGATGATGATGTTCTTGAAAAGGTGAAAACTCGTTTTGCAAAACGAGGCCTGCCGTTGACAAAAGCAAACGTGGAACAGGCCTTGGTTCCGGACAAGGCCGAGCTCATGGACAATGATTGTGGCACGGCGCCCGGTTTTATATTTACCCAGGGGGAAAAGTGCATTTACGTCATGCCCGGTGTTCCGCAGGAAATGAAATCCATGATGGTCCGTTTTGTCTTACCGCGACTAAAGGGGCAACAGATCATTCCTGTGCATAAGAAGGTGTTGTGCACCACCGGCATTGCGGAAAGCTTTTTGTATGAAAAATTGGGCGCTTATCCTGAGCTTGACAAGCTGGTAAGGATAGCCTACCTGCCCAATTACTTTGGCGTTCGGATCCGCTTGACCGCGGCAGGGAACACCGATGATGAAGCGAAGGAAAAGCTGGACAGTGCGGAAAAGATCGTTCGCCGGAATGCCAGTGAATTTATTTACGCCGACAAAGACATTTCGCTGGAAGCGGCGATTGCCGAACGGATGGTGCAGGATGGTAAAACCCTGGCCGTCGCCGAATCGTGTACCGGCGGATTGATTGCGAACCTGTTTACCAACATCCCCGGCAGCTCGACTTTTTTTGAGAGAGGAGTCGTCGCCTATAGCAATCAGGCTAAAACGGAGCTGTTGGGTGTCCCGGCCGGGCTCATCGAGCGACACGGCGCGGTGAGTTCCCAAGTGGCCTGTGCCATGGCAGAAGGAATAAGACGGCTGGCAAAAACGGATTACGGCCTGTCCACTACCGGGATTGCCGGACCGACCGGGGGCACGGATGAAAAGCCGGTCGGCCTGGTGTACGTCGCTTGTGCGGACGAGGGGAAAACGGCCTTTGAGCGCCATACGTTTGCAGACCAGCGGCGGATCAATAAGGAGCGGTTTGCCCAGGCGGCTATGAATCTGTTGCGAAAAAGGTCATGGGGTTTCATTTGACATAATGGAAAAAATTCGTACATTCTTATGTTTTGAGTTGGCGGAACACGTCAAAGAGCAGATCGGCTCCTTCATCGACCGGATCCGGACGGACAGCCGCTGTGTTCGCTGGGCCGATCCGGCAGGGATTCACCTGACGCTGCAATTCCTCGGAGATGTCGATGAAACAGCGATAAGCCGGATCGATGAATGCGTCGTGTCCGCAAAGGAGAGTATCGTAAAATTTCTTATCAAGGTTCATGAGAAAGGCGTTTTCCCAAACCCCAAAAGACCGCGTGTGCTTTGGCTTGGCATAGAAGAAGGAACTGGAAATCTTGCTGCGCTGCAGCAACGTCTTGAAGACGAGCTGGTCAAAGCCGGTTTTCCCAGGGAAGAAAGAGAATTCACCCCCCATTTGACTATAGGCCGGGTGAGATTTCAAAACGGAACTCAAGAGGTAATCAGAAATTTTGAAAATTCTCCCTTCCCCGGTGTTGATTTTCAAGCCGGGGAGGTAGTCGTCATGCGCAGCGATCTGAGGCCTTCCGGGGCTGTTTATACGCCGCTGCTAAAATACAAACTTTTACCAGGATGACAAAAATGACAGAAGAAAAAAGCGAACGACGAAAAGTGCTGGACCTTGCCATGTCGCAAATCGATCGGCAATTCGGCAAGGGCTCCATCATGTGGTTGGGTCAGGACAGAAAACTGGATATTGATTTCATTCCCACCGGATCCATATCATTGGACGCCGCGCTGGGAATTGGCGGTGTTCCGCGAGGACGGGTTATTGAAATTTTCGGTCCCGAATCCTCCGGCAAAACCACTTTAGCTCTTCATGTCATTGCCGAGGCCCAGAAGAATGGCGGCCTTGCAGCGTTCATTGATGCCGAGCATGCCCTGGATGCCAAATACTCCAAACTCCTGGGTGTGGATACGGACAGTTTGCTGATATCGCAACCGGATACGGGTGAACAGGCGCTCGAGATCACCGAAACCCTGGTGAGAAGCGGCGCCCTGGACGTTGTGGTCATTGACTCGGTGGCAGCCCTGGTTCCGCGCGCCGAAATCGAAGGCGAAATGGGCGATGCGCAAATGGGCCTTCAGGCGCGCTTGATGTCGCAGGCCATGCGCAAATTGACGGCGGCCATCAGCAAATCGCACACCAGCGTGATCTTTATAAACCAGATTCGCGAAAAAATCGGTGTGATATTCGGCAGTCCGGAGACGACCAGCGGCGGCCGCGCTTTAAAGTTCTATTCATCGGTCCGTCTGGATATCCGGCGGATTGCCTCTATCAAGGATGGGGAGACCGTCATCGGCAACCGGACAAAAGTGAAGGTTGTAAAAAATAAAGTGGCCCCGCCGTTCCGGGAAGCAGAGTTTGATATTTTGTACGGCACCGGCATTTCAAAAACAGGCGATTTGCTGGATCTCGCCGTCAATCTGAAAATTATTGATAAGGCCGGGACCTGGTTTTCTTATGGCGAAGAGAGGTTGGGTCAGGGCCGCGAAAACGTTCGCAAATATCTCGAGCAAAATCCAAAGATGCTCGCCGATATTGAAAGAAAAGTCCGAGAGGCCCTGGGATTGATGAAAAAGCCCGGCTCTGCTGAAGAGAAAAAGAAGGATGATCAGGGCGACCAATAAATGAACGGCCGGTTATTTCGTGCCTGAACGATAATTCTTTATAAACAGCGTTATTGCGGGAATGAGGAACGGACGACGAAACAATCACCCCGCTTTTCGGGAGAGTGCTTCGGCCAAAACGCCTCGCAATGACAGCTCACTTTTGGATCGAATAGCTTTCGTTCAAACTTTATTTAGACCCGAATCGAGCGATCCCACTGTCGTTCCGCCTGCTGACAGGCCATTGACGTCGGCAGGGCGGATGAGCGGCCATTCCAAAGGTTTACTCAAAATAACTCACAACTCAAAGTATCTAACTACACAAGCGTAGGAGGCTAATTCCATGGAAAGAAGAATAGGCAGCTTATTTTTGGTTTTCGCACTTTTGTTGTTATTTTCACTGGCCGTTGCCCAGGACGAGCAGAAAGAAACGAGTGTGAAACCAGAGGAAAAAGCTGTAGAGTTTCAAATTATTGAAATGGATTCATTCAATTACGCGGCCGTCGAAATGACCGGCAGCTTCGAGCAACACGATGTAGCTTTTCAGACCATCTACGGCGAGGCATCCATGCAGGGATTGGGAGCCGACTGGGTTCCTTTTGGCATTTATTACAATGATCCGTCATCCACACCAGTTGACGAATTGAAATGGGAGGTAGGTTTTGCTCTCGCAGGCGAGCATGAGGTCAAAGCGCCGTTAAAAGTGAAAACGTGGGGATTCACGCTTCTGGCAACGCGGGTCTATGAAGGCTCCTTTGAATCAGAGGCCATGGGCAATGCCTATGCTGAATTGGTCGGCTGGACAACAACAAAAGGTTATCAGCCCGCAGGCCCGATTATGGAGCGCTTTGTGAGCATGCCCGAGCAAAACGCCGAGGGGCAATGGGTAGGAAAGCTTGAGATCTGGATGCCGGTAGCGAAGGTTCAATAATCTTGAAAAAAGAGGCCGTTTCGTTCGCCCCGGGAGATATGTTTCGGGGCGAATTTATTTAGTAGCATACTTTTCCAGGCACTGTTCACAAATTTTTGGTAACTATCTAGCCCACTAAACACGCAAAATAAACGAAAGGAATCAACATGGCTGAGCCACTTTAGCCGAAGGAAAGTTGTGCGATTGTCGGTGCATGTTTTGAGGTGTGTAAAGATAAAGAATGAGGTTTTTGGGAGGCTGTGTATCAGGTACCTTAAGAGATTGAATTCGAATAGTACTATTTTCATTTCTTTTGTTTGTTTCGTGTGTTTCGTGGGCGGAAAAGATACAATTTTTGCCACTCATATTGCTGACGATATAAAGTGAAAAAGATCGTTCTAAAGCCAGGGCGAGAAAAATCGTTAAAACGGCACCACCCCTGGATTTTTTCCGGTGCGATAAATCCGGTAAAAGTCCCGCTGGAAATGGGCGAAACCGTTGAAATTGTCAATAGTCATGGCGAATTTCTCGCCCGCGCCGCATGCTCTCCAAAATCGCAAATTTTTGCCCGAGTCTGGTCTTTTAATAAAAACGAAGAGATCACCCCGGAATTCCTCAGGCGTCGATTGGAGAACGCCCTGTCGCGCCGTCTCAGAATCGCGCAAAAAACTTCCGCTTTTCGTGTTGTATTCAGCGAAAGCGATGGGCTGCCCGGAGTCATCGTTGACAAATACGACAGCTACCTGGTGGTCCAGCTCTTGACCGCAGGGGCGGAATACTGGAAAGAGACGATTTTCAGTCTTTTAGAAGAAGTGGTGCCATGCGATGGCATTTACGAGCGCTCTGACGCCGATGTCCGCGAAAAGGAAGGACTGCCAAAGCGCGCCGGACTCGTGCTCGGAAAACAACCGCCGGAATATATAGAGATTCATGAAAACGAATGCCGTTTTCTGGTCGATGTTTGCAGCGGGCATAAAACCGGATTTTATATCGATCAACGGGAAAATCGCCGCATCCTGATTGATTATGTCAAAGGCGCCGAGCTGTTGAACTGTTTTTCTTATACCGGCGGATTCGGTATCTGTGCCTTGCATTACGGGGCGGAGAAAGTGGCCAATATAGACAGCTCGGCTCAAGCGCTGCGGCTGGTGGATAAAATCGTCGAGCTGAACGGGATGAAGCCGGAAAATGTAGAGAATGTCGAAGGAAATGTTTTTCAGCTTTTGCGTGAATATCGCCAGCAGGGTCGTGATTTTGATGTCATCGTTCTCGATCCGCCGAAATTTATTGAATCGGCCGGTCAAGTGAAAAAGGCTGGTCGAGCTTATAAAGATATCAATATGCTGGCGATGCAATTGCTTCGTCCCGGCGGCTTTCTGTTCACTTTTTCCTGTTCGGGATTATTAGCGCCGGAGTTATTCCAGAAAATCGTGGCCTATGCCGCGCTGGATGCCGGGAAGAATATCCATATCATTCGCCGACTCGCCCAGGCAGAAGATCACCCTGTCGCGCTCAATTTCCCCGAGGCCGGGTATCTAAAAGGATTGCTCTGCCAGGCAGCCGATTAACAATCCAAACCTGGACAAGCCAGAACCGATATGGAACCGGATTTGAAAAAAATAACCTCCATAGAAATCCAGGCAAAAAATAAAGACCGGGTGAACGTTTTTCTGGATGACGAGTTCGCTTTCGGGCTTTACCAGGATGTCTTGTTAAAAGCCGGCATTGGCAAGGGAGACGAGCTGTCGCCTGAGAGGATCGAACAGATCCTGCTCATGGAGAACCGCAAGAAGGCGATGAACAAAGCATACCGGTTGCTGGCATATCGCGCCAGGTCGAAAAAGGAGCTTTCCGATCGCCTCAGCCGGGACGGTTATGAGGCGCCCATTATCAACGAGGTAATGGCGGAGCTGGAACGATTGGAGCTGGTGAACGACCGCATCTTTGCCATCCAGTACGCCCGGACGAGGATGATCTCCAGGCCGGTGGGTGCTTTAATGCTGCAGCGCGAGCTGGCGGGAAAAGGCATCCCGCCGGAGTCCATACAAATCGGCATCGAAGAGGCGTTTAAGGAAAAATCCGAACGAGAGGTCGCCGTCATGCTCGCAAGAAAGAAGAAGGATTCACTGAAAAATGTGGAAGAATTAAAGGCCCGAAAAAGAATCTCTGATTTTTTAATTCGCCGGGGATTTCATTGGGACATCATTAACGACATTTTGGAGAACTGGAACAGTATTTGACGAGAAATTATGGAATTTGTTAAGTGGTGAAAAATGATTAAATTTTCGTCCCTGAACAATTTTAAGCTATGTAACTTTGCAAAAATTTACTTATTTTTGTGCAATTCTGTTTAGCCCGCATTATTCATGAATTTTTACCACCAAGGCACCAAGACACGAAGAATATTCAACCTAAAAACAGCTTGGAGTTCAGACGAAGTTTTTTTGTCAATGTTCTTGAACTATTTCGGCATTACTATTTTTTATGTCTTTGTGTAGCTTTGTGTCTTCGTGCCTTTGTGGCGGATGAATTATGCAGGTTAGAATCAAACCGAATGTGATCAGGAAGGTGTGAGCGAAAAACAGCGATGACCTCAAACGACGTCAGACAATCTTTTCTGGATTTTTTCAAAAGCAAGACGCACCGGATCGTCCCCAGTGCGCCGGTGGTGCCGCAGAACGACCCGACGCTGCTTTTTACCAATGCAGGGATGAATCAGTTCAAGGATATTTTTCTCGGATCGCGAAAAAAGGAGCATCCGCGCATCGCCGACTCGCAAAAGTGTATCCGGGTTTCGGGAAAACATAACGATCTCGAAGAAGTGGGACGCGACACCTATCACCACACCTTTTTCGAGATGCTCGGCAACTGGTCTTTTGGAGATTATTTTAAAGCCGAAGCGATCCGCTGGGCCTGGGAATTGTTGACCGATGAATGGCAGTTGCCCAAAGATCGTCTTTATGCTACGGTTTTTGAGGGTGATAAAAAAGACGGTGTCAATCCCGATGATGAAGCGATGGAAGAATGGCAGAAGCAGACGGACATCGAGGCCTCCCACATTTTGCGTTTTGGCAAAAAGGACAATTTTTGGGAGATGGGAGAAACCGGTCCCTGCGGCCCGTGCTCGGAAATTCATTTGGATCGGGGCGCAGAATATTGTGAGTGCGAAGACCAGAAAAGTTGCGGCGTAAACAGCGGCTGTGCCAGGTACATCGAATTATGGAACCTGGTCTTCATTCAATTCTACCGGGACGGGACCGGCACGCTGCATTTACTGCCCGAAAAGCACGTGGACACAGGCGCGGGATTTGA
>Ga0154721_1141_pt1 | contig 18551 bp, 18 predicted proteins | sample Rifle2008BG16ft_FD_105729 | JGI IMG/M metagenome (GOLD analysis project Ga0154721, IMG submission 105729) | candidate division KSB1 bacterium RBG_16_48_16 | reverse complement strand
AGATCCGGCGTCCGACCTTACCGTAGACGCGGGCAAAAATCAAGCGCTAAAGCAGGAGACGGAAAGGGTCGAAAAGGACAAAGTCGTCGTGAAATCGACCAGCGAGAGCATCAACAACAACAGTAGCTCTAACGCTCCGCATCGAGCGGGCAGCGTTCCCGATCAGAAGGAATTTTCACAGAACAGGCAGTCCCCGGATAATCAGCGGATTCAGGAAAATGTGTTCGACGGAACAGAACGCGGAAATAGCGGGAACCAGCCGGGACTTGCCGACGGCTCGAAACAGCAGCATTCGTTTTCTAAAAACACGAGCGGCAGCCAGGAAGTCGATAAAGAGACAAAAACGAATGATACCCCGAAAACCAATGAGCTTTCTGTCGGATTGGCGGACAAGGCATCGGATCACAAACAAAGCATACAGGCAGCGTCGAAAGCTCCTGTTGTGGGCAAATCGTCCGTGATGCTTATGAGCGAGGATATTTCCCAGGGTGTCAGGCTGCTCGCATCCCAAAATGAGATGAACGTGACCATAAAGACGGCAACAGAAGAGTTGGGGCAGCTTAAAATTCATATGGCCAAAACGCAAGGCGGCACGGATGTGCTCATACAAGTTGACAACGAAATTTCCAAGACCATACTCGAATCGACGTTAGCCGAGCTGCGCAAAAATCTGGACGCTTTGCACATCCAAATAGCGGGCGTGAAAGTCCAGGTGGATGATGAGAGCACGAGGCAGCATTTCCGGGAAAAGACATTGACGGAAAAGTGGAAAGAGTCCAGGAAAAAAGCCAGGATCGAGGATGTGACAACATCGACTCTGTCGAGCGAGGCCACTGAAAGTCGGTCCATTCATTTTGATTCTCATTACGAGACAGTTGCATAAAAGAAGGAGTACGACAATGGCAGTGAATGCAGTAACCAGCACGACCTCGCAGGACAGCTCGGTCAATCTGGCAAAAAGTGACGATCTGGATAAGCAGGCATTTTTGGAGCTTTTGACAACCCAGCTCAAGTACCAGGACCCCCTGAACCCGATGGAAAACACGGAATTTGTCGCACAACTGGCGCAATTCAGCTCGCTCGAACAGTTGTGGAATTTGAATACGACATTACAAACCAATTCGCAATTGACCCAGGCGATGCACAATTCAATGATCTCTTCTTTGATTGGAAAAGAGGTTTACGCCTATTCCGATTACTTGGATTTGCAGGATGGCGAACCGGCTCAATTCAGCTATTACATGGATGAGACGGCGGAGGCGAGCCTGATCGTTTATGATGAAGACGGCAATGTCGTAAACAGGATCGATTTGGGCGCGCAGGAAGCCGGCATGCACGATGGCGAATGGGACGGCACGAATATGTCGGGAGAGCAAATGTCGCCTGGGTCATACATTTTCAAAGTCGCAGCGAAAACCGGCGAAAGCGAGGAAACCGCTGTGGATACATTGATGAGAGGGATTGTCTCGTCGGTGCGGTTTGCCGATGGCGAGACAACGGTGATGGTCGGCAATGCGCCGATATATTTAAGTGATATTCTTGAGATAAAAGCACCATAACAGCAACTATTCAGCCACAAAGCCACAAAGTCGCAAAGGAACACAAAAGATTAATTTTGTGAAACTTTGTCTCTTCGTGTCTTTGTGGCGAATTAAAGCAGATATGGCTGAATAGTTACCCCTAACAAACACCAAAGGAGGTGAGTTACTTTGACGGACGCCGCCGGCAAAATTCAGCAGTCTTTGGGCTCGCTGAATGCGGACAGAGTCAAAAAATCGCAAGTCCATCTCGACAGGACTTGCCAGAAAGACTTTAATGATATCCTGGCCAGCGAAAAGGACAGGTTATCGGATGAAGTCAGGTTCTCGGCTCATGCACAATTACGACTGCAGGAAAGAAACATCAATCTCACGGCAGAGAATAACATGCGCCTGAGAGACGCCATCAACAAAGTTGTCGATAAGGGAGGAAAAGAATCCCTGGTACTTATGGATGATCTCGCATTTGTGGTCAGTGCGTCCAACCGATTGGTCATAACGGCTATGGACAGCGCCCAACTGAGAGAGAACGTATTTACCAATATTGACAGCGCCATAATAGTCTAATTCATAATCAACATGGGCTGGACCCCACAGGGAAGCCCTGGGCTGTTGACCGATAGAAACAGCCAGGTTAAAAAAACAGAAGGAGATTTCACCATGATGCGTGCACTTATATCCGGGGTCTCTGGATTGAAGAATCACCAGATCCAGATGGATGTGATTGGCAATAACATTGCCAATGTGAACACAATTGGCTACAAAGCAAACCGTGTGACATTTCAGGAAAGTATCTCACAGGCGCTTCAGGTTGGCTTGAAGCCGGATGAATCCCAGGGTGGTACGAATCCAATGTACGTCGGAATCGGAATGAATGTTGGAAGCATTGACAAGGTTTTCAACCAGGGAACTCTGGAGCGAACCGACAATCGCCTGGACCTGGCGATCCAGGGCGACGCCTTTTTCGTCATGAACGACGGCAGCCAGGACTTTTTTACCAAAGCGGGCAATTTCCAGATCGATAGCGAAGGCTACCTGGTTTTTGGCAATACCGCCTTGCGCGTTCAGGGCCGGATGGCGGACGCTATTGGCAATGTTACCAGCAGCACCGAGATCGGCGACATTGTGTTCCCGTTCGGTCAAAAAGCGCCGCCAAAAGCAACGAGCAAGATAACCCTCACAGGCAACCTGGACTCCAGCTCGGATAAGGTCTCCCAGGTTTTGACGACTTCTTTTGCCAAGCAGGCCTATGTGTCAAGCGGCGAATGGTCCGATATCGATTCCTCCGTTTTGGATACGGATGGCGACCTGGTCATTTCATCGTCCAATAACCAGATAGAGGTTACCATTGATGACGATGCGGGAAGCACTTTTAACAAGACCATTTCATTGACAGAGGGTACCTATAAGAGCTTCTCGGAGCTTGTTTCCGAAATCAACACCCAGCTCGAAAAAGACCGTGATCTGGCCGGCGAAGTAGCGGCCAAAGTCGTCGACGGTAAGCTGCGGATAGGCACTGTGGACAATGGCGGTACGGATACTTTCATCGAGTTAGGCGGCTCCTTTGCAGCCATCAGCCTGGCGGCCACACCCGGAGGAACGCTGCTGACAACCGATAGAGCCTACGGTGTAACGGCGGGCGACTCGACATCGACACCGGCTGTTGCATCAACCGACCTGGCTGATTTGCCGTTTTTGGTTGGAATCGGCTCGCTTGGCGACCAGATCAAAATCACGGCTACCGACCAGGACGGTTCGGCCATCAGCGAAACCTTTATCTACGGACCGACGGATCCGGCTGATCCGGATTACAGCGCCAGCAACAGCGGCACTACAGTCGCTGAATTTATGGAATTTTTGAATGATAAATTTTCCAGCGCATTCATCACGCTTGAAGCAAACGGCGCCCTGAAGGTAACCGATGCCGTTGCCGGCGACTCGGATACGGCCTTGAACATCACCATTAAAGATACGGAAACAAATACCACCTATAGTTTCCCTTCTTTCTCCATTGCACAAACAGGCAAAGAGGCTGCCGTGCATTCGACCAGCATCCTGGTCTACGATAGCAAAGGCAAAACCCACAATATCGAATTTCGCTTTACCAACATCTCATCGACGGAGAACCCGGACTTGTGGCGCTGGGAAGCTGTCATTGACAACGATGAGCTTGTCGCTTCGGCCGGCGGCAAGGGTTTTGTGAAATTCAATCCCAACGGCAGTCTGGCGACTTTTGAAATTACCGACGGACAGCCGTTGACGTTCGGGCCGGGTGAGGGTTCCGCCACGATGCAGATCAAGCTGGATCCCGGTACGGCGGATCAGTTAAACGGCCTCACCCAGTTTGGCCGGCCGACGACGACCGTCGCCGAATACCAGGACGGCTACGGAGGCAGTTACCTGTACGACTTTTCTATCGACGAAACAGGAACGATTACCGGTCTTTTTACGGACGGTGTAAACCAGGTCATCGGCCAGATCAGTGTGGCCAAGTTTAACAATCCCACAGGTCTTGATCAGGCTGGTGAAAACCTGTTCAGCGTCGGCGCGAACAGCGGCCGTCCGAGCAAAGGCTGGGCAGGCTCGACCATCAGCGCCGAAGTGACCTCCGGACACCTGGAGATGTCCACGGTCGATTTGGCTCAGGAATTCACCAACATGATCATCGCCCAACGCGGATTCCAGGCCAACGCTCGAGTTATTTCGACCGCCGATACCTTATTGGACGAAATTACCCGACTGAAACGATAGAGTGACAGGGCAGCAAAAGATCTCATCTTTTGCTGCCTGATTCCTTCTTTTAATTGAGAAGGAGCGTGTTAAACGCTTTTTCTTAAATCGGATAAACGTGATAGTGATAATATGGACAAAGCAACTTTACTCGGCATAGTTTCCGGTTTCATAATGATCGGCCTTTCGATTTTCACCCAGGAAGGCTGGCAGTTTTTTCTCAATCTTCCCGCCGTGGCCATCGTCGTGGGTGGAACTCTGTCCGCCACGCTGATCAATTATCCGTTATCTGATGTACTCAGGGTCATCAAAGTGGCAAAACATACCATAATGCATAAAGTCACGCCTTTGCAGGATACTATCGACTTTTGGGTCGATATCGCCAAAAGAGCCAAAAGCGAAGGCCTCCTGGCTCTTGAAGATGTCAGTAACCTCATGGATGACGACTTTGGTCGAAAAGCCATCCGCATGATGGTCGATAAGGTGGATGCCTCTGTTTTGGAGGATATTCTGCAGAAGGAAATGATGTACCTCGAAGAGAGACATGAATTGGGACAGAGAATTTTCAAGAGCATGGGCAATTACGCGCCCGCTTTTGGAATGGCCGGCACGCTCATCGGACTGATACAAATGCTGCAAAAACTCAACGATCCGTCGCAAATCGGAGTTGGAATGGCGGTAGCCATGGTGACGACTTTGTATGGAGTTATTCTTGCCAATTTACTTTTTTTGCCTGTGGCCGGCAAGCTGGAAACTCGGACAACAGAGGAAATACTTAAAAAGAACATGATATTATTGGCTATCGAGTCCATCCAGGCTGGCGACAATCCCAGGTTGTTGAGCGAAAAACTCCAGACGCTGCTTGCACCCAGCCAGAGAGTGGCGGATGACTACTCAGGAGAGAAGAATGCCGCAGCATAATCAAAGACAAAAAAAAAGCAACGAAGATCAAGGTGGCTCCTGGATACTGAGCTTTGGCGACATGATGTCCCTGCTTTGCACCTTTTTTATATTGTTGCTGTCATTCTCCCGAATTGAAATTGTCCAATTCCGGCGCTTCCTGGGTTCTCTTCAGGGTGCCAATGGTGTCCTGGGAGAGATGGATGGTTCAAGTGCGGTTCAGAGAGATGTGGCAAATCCTGGGGACGCGAACGTGAGCAGTCAGATTATTCGAGAATTAATTGAGGGAATGGACGCTGATGATGACGATGAATCCGATAAAAGCGATTTCTCTATCGAACAAACTGACGATGGATGGAAAATAAAAATTTCCGATCCGGTTATGTTCCAGGCTGCCACCGATATTTTGAAACCGGAAGCCCGTCCCGTTCTGGATAAGATCGGCGGGCTGTTGCAGGCTGCTCGGTGCGATGTGAGGATCGAGGGACACACGGATAATTCGCCTATTTCCACTCCTCAATATCCATCGAATTGGGAGCTGTCGTCGGCACGGGCCATGACGGTGCTCATGTATTTTGTCGATAAAAATTATGTTGTACCGCGCAGGATCGAAGCGGTAGGCAAAGGGCCATACTTCCCAATTGCCAGTAATGAAACGCCGGAAGGCCGAATGGCGAATCGGCGTGTTGAAATATACATGACGTATATTATTCAATCGGGAAGAGAGCTTCTCTTCGAGAGACACAGCAGCGATTACTAAAAAAGCCATACCATGTGGAAAGGACCTGGTTTTGACGAGCATGACGAGCGAAATGTGGAGTTGATTCATGAAGAAATATTTGGTTAAAGCGGCAATCTTTCTTGGAATTTCAGTACTTCAGCTCGCCCTGGTGTACGTTGTATTGCGATTTTTCGTTTTTTCATCTCCGGTAGAAAGCTCCGCACTGGAAGAAACCAAAGGCAAACCGGTGAGCCAGGATTCAATAACCACGACTGGCACGCAATCGCCAATCGATCAATTGCTGCGGCAAGAGGATGAAGAGGATAGAATCGATCTCAAGCAATTGGACAAGAAGTCGATGTTACAGATGGATAATCTCGTCATCAACCCATCGGACACGCGAGGGAAAAAATTCCTGGTCATCTCATTGACTATTTATCTGAACACTACCATCATTAGCGAGCCGGGATCGGCCGAAGAGATCGCCGTTAAAGATGCCATTATTACGCTGCTGGCGCGCAAATCGCTTTATTGGATTATTAATATCGATAACAGGCCAATCCTGAGAGAAGAGCTGAAAAAAACAGTGCAGGGAGTTCTGAAGGAACCGAAACCACCTAAAATTTTCATCACTAAATTCGTTTTACAATGATGTGACCACCGGATGAAGAAGGATCGAATTCTCAACTTGAGAGACGAAACATGACCGAACGAGAAGCATACAACGAAGATACGATTGATAATGAAGCTTTGCAGGAAACGGATGTTTACGATTTTCGCAACGCGCGACGTCTGTCAAAAGATCAGCGAGTAGGTTTACACACAGTCAACGAATCTTTTGCCAAATTATTATCAGCCTATTTTTCGACACTGTTCCGGGCGCTGGCCGATGTGCGTGTGTCGAAGGTGGATGAAATCACTTATGGCGAATTCATCACCTCGCGACCCGAGCCGGATTGCATTTGGACATTCCACATGGATATCATTCCGGCATCGGGACTGATCGAGATCGATCCGGTATTTGCGTTTTCGATTGTCGACCGCTTGTTCGGTGGAAACGGCGAGGCGAGCTATGGCGGAAAAGCCGCCACAAAGATCGAGCAGAATCTTATCAGGCGGGTCATCGACCGGATCCTTGATTTTTGGGATCAGTCCTGGCTCAACCTGATTAAAGTCACATCAGCCGTGAGAGGCTTTGAGAGCAAACCGTACCTTGTGCAGATTGCCGCCCGCAATGAGCCGGTTCTGCAGCTCACTTTTGATATCCAAATCAGCTCCGAGTCGTTCCAGATCAATATTTGTTTTCCCCTGCCAATGATCGAGCCTCTTATCTCTTCGATGAAAGACCAGACGTGGTCGTTCATGTTGCCCAAGGCTAAAAACGTTCAGGATCAGAACAAAGTGGAGCACGTGATTTTAAGAACGGAAGCACCGCTCATCGTTGTGTTGGGCAAAACCCGCTTGAACATTCGTGATTTTATGGCTCTTTCAAGAGGTGATGTTCTCGTCCTGTCACAAAATACAAAGGACCCGTTAACGGTCAATGTCGGAAATAGAACGAAATTTCTCGGCTCGCCCGGCATAGTCGATAACCAGAGAGTTGTCAGGATTACCGAGGTGCGCAAAGAAAGGGAGTAAGACCAATGAAGGAAACAACATCAAACCTGCTAAAATTCGATTCGCAGTTGATGGCACAGGTCGAAGAATTGTTGGCAAAAATATTTGATACCAGTTGCCAGATAAGCGAATCCGAAACAAAACCTGTCAATCCCAACGAAGTGAAGGCGATCATCGGCGGCACGGCTATAAGGATCGATACGTCATGGAATGGCTCCAGCGAACGGATCAGCTACTTTGCTCAGGCCTCGCATGCAAAGGAGTTGGCGGATTATATTGGCAATGAAGCCGAAAATTCTGAGGGCGTTCCCGACTCGATGCAGCTCTTGCTCGATATCGCAGAACAGGCCACAAGTATAAAAACAAATCTGGCCAAAGAGCTGCTGAAAAGTGGCAGCAGTTTCGGCAACCCCAGTATTTTGCTGTGGAAAGCGAACCAGGACGCTTTGCCCGGTGACGGCGTTGCGTCCTATTTTAATGTCTCCATTGGCGGCAGCGAACCTTTCAGAGTCGTCAGGATCATTCCTGCAAACATTCTGGCAAAATTATTTCCGGAACAATTAATAGAACGACAAATAAACAAAAAGGAAAATAATGCCGTGCCCCCTGCGAATGGTAATGGAAAAAACTATGGTGAAACGTTGCCTCTTGCGGAGCTTTATGATCTGGACCTGGAGATCTCCGTGGAACTCGGCCGTAAAAAAATGATGCTCAAAGACATATTGGATTTGGGCGTGGGTGGCATTGTCGAGCTGGATAAATTTGCCGGTGACGCCGTTGAGCTTTGCGTTAATAATAAAAAGTTCGCCGAAGGCGAAGTCGTTGTTGTGGAACACCATTATGCCGTTCGAATCACGAATCTTGTTACGGAACGTGAACGGTTCGCAACGGTCGAAGAGTAGGCTCATATCAAGGAAGCTGAATCAAAATCAAAGCTCAGGAATGAGCTCACTCTAAAAGGTCATAACCACTCATTCCACGAATTTTCATGAATTGATTCTATTGGAAAAGAGAAATAAAATTTGTTGAATTCGTGTCATTCGTGGTTTTTTAAAGTGGCGTGAAGAATCAAATAATGTCAAAATGATTAGAGTCAAAATGATTTTGTCTTTAATTATTTTGACTTTTTGGTTTTGGCTTTCTCGATTGGTCTGGATTTCCAATCCGGACCCTGTGTTTTGGCTTCAAGTGCGGGGCTGGAAGCCCAAATCCATTACAGCGCCCAGGATGGAAATCCTGGGCGATCAGCAACATTGGGTGAGTCGGATGCGTCGCTGAGGTAGACCGAATGCTATCTACCGTGTACCCAATTCAGCGTGATTGTCATTCTCTTGAGAATCTTTGTAATTGTGTAATCGTACCCGCCATCATTGCATTTTTTTCAATTTGTGAACACTTGACAAGGATTCCTAAAGGAATGACAACCTCTTTCTAGTAAGCGGAATTAATAGATTGTTAGTCGACTTTAAACTTTCGCTGTAGTCTTAGTGAGCTATAAGAAAACTAATGAGCCTTTGATCTCTCTGCAATCCTTGGCGTCCTCTGCGTGAGAATTTTGCAATTTGCCATAAACGAGGATCGACTTTATGGTTCTGGCTCGTCCAGGTTGGGTTTTATACTCTTCTTTGTGCCTCGGCGGCTGGCACAATTCATGAAAAATCCAGCCTCCATTTCACAGGGGGAAAAATTTCCCTTCAAGCGGAATTATTTCCCGTTCAAAAAACGGTACTATTGAGGCGGCGCGAATCCTTCGGTTTTGTGGCTTTTAACTCATTGAAAAATAGAACACAAAAAATCGGCGGCCGGGCCGGATTATGGCCCATCGCTTGCATAAGAGCGGTTCAGGTGTGTAGGAGCGTCCTGAATACTCATTCATTGGTGTCGTATGAAAAAACATCGAAAATTGGTTTTAAAAACATTGATTCTGTTTCTTCTGACAAGCGTCATTCTTGCCGGCATGTTTGGCTTCAGACATAGTAGCGCTAGCCCACAATCTTTGCAGTCCCAGGACGGTCCGCAGCAAAGCCAGGATGTTCATTTTGGCAAAGCGCTCTTCAGAACGACCGTCTCATTTGCGCTGGTCATCCTGCTGCTTGTTTTGTTTCTTTACGGGATCAGGTGGATTCAAAGGAAATCGCAAACGGCTGGCGACGGAAATGTCCCATTCAAAGTTGTCGGCACGCTGGCTCTGGCACCCAAAAAAAGTCTTCATCTTGTCAGAATCATCGACCGGGTAGTCGTCCTGGGTGTAACAGACGGGAATCTCACATTGATTACGGAGCTCAGCAGTGAAGAAGCGGCACAATTGCCAAAGGAGCCGTTGCGCTCCCGTTCTTCTTTTGCCTCAGCCCTGGCCAGCCAGTTCAAGCACATCAGCGGAACGAGAAAGATGTGAGGCAGCTATGAAAAGCGGATTTTTTGGAAAACCCGGTGCCCTGCTCTTTTCAGCCGTGCTTATTCTTTTTCTGGCAAGCACGAGCCTGGCGCAACCGCTGCCCAAAGTGAGCATTGGCATCGAGCAGGCGCAAAATCCCGGCGATGTCGCTGTGACCCTGCAAATCGTTCTGTTGCTCACCCTACTCAGCCTGGCTCCCGCTATCATCGTCATGGTCACCTCGTTCACAAGAATTGTGATTGTTTTTTCCTTTTTAAGACATGCCCTGGGCACGCAACAAGCCCCGCCCAGCCAGGTGTTGATCGGCCTGGCAATTTTTTTGAGCGTATTTATCATGTCGCCTGTCTGGAAAGACATCAATGAAAAAGCGTTTCAGCCTTATATGAACGGAGAGATTTCACAAAAGCAGGCCATCGCAAAAGCCGCCGATCCGGTCAGGGATTTTATGTTCGCTCAAACGCGGGAAAAAGACCTGGCTCTCTTTATCAACATGGCCAATCTCGAAAAGCCCGATGATCCTTCGGATATCCCGACTTTTGTGTTGATTCCCTCTTTCATCATCAGTGAGTTCCGTATCGCGTTTCAGATAGGCTTTTTGCTATACATTCCCTTTTTGGTGTTGGATATGGTCATTGCCAGCGTGCTCATGTCCATGGGCATGATGATGTTGCCGCCGGTCATGATATCCCTGCCGTTCAAGCTGCTGCTCTTCGTCCTTGTCGACGGCTGGTATCTCATTGTCGGCTCGATTGCTGCCGGTTTTCATTGATTGGAGTCAAGATGTCTCAAGAGGTCGCACTTGGAATCATTAACGATGCCATAATTACCTGTTTGCTCGTCTCTATGCCATTGCTGCTTGTCGGTCTTGTAGTCGGCCTGGCTATCTCTGTTTTTCAGGCTGTCACACAAATTCACGAAATGACCCTGACGTTTATCCCTAAAATATTGGCCATGTTCATCACCCTGATCATGCTGCTGCCCTGGCTGATGGGCAAGTTTATTACTTTTACGACGTCAATTTTCAACAGTATCGTTACCTATAGCCGCTAAGTGTGCCGTTTCGTAAAGACGATGTGAGCTTGTAACTCTGACAGGGTTTGGAACCCTGTCAGAGTTGCACGGCACAGGTTAGGAATTCACAATGATATTTGGTATCTCACATAACGATGTCATCCTCTATGTACTGGTTTTCGCGCGAGTGGCCAGCGCAATAGCCATTTTGCCCATCCTCGGCTCGCAAAGCTATCCGGTGCAGGCCAAAATCGGTCTGAGTGTGCTCTTTAGTCTGGTTCTCGCGCCGACGCTCAAAACTTCCGTTGTGCCGGAAGCTTCTTCCGTGCTCTTTTTATTGATGAATATAAGCAAAGAAATAACGGTGGGTTTGCTGTTAGGTTTTCTGGCTTCCATGCTTTTCGCCGGAATCGAGCTTGCCGGGCAGTTGATCGCCATCCAGATGGGCTTTGGCATGGTGAACGTCTTGGATCCGCAGTCCTTTCAGCAGGTTTCGATCATCAGCCAGGTCAAAGTATTGATCGCCAGCATGCTTTTTATCGCCATCGACGGACATCATTTTCTCCTTGAGGGATTGCATCAATCATTCACAGCAGTGCCGCTGTTGGGCGCCAAATTCCCCAGGGAGATTTATGAAATCAACATGCACATAGCGGCGATGATTTTTATTTCAGCCGTCAAGATCGGTGCACCTGTCATCGTAACGCTGTTATTGACCAGCGTGTCGCTGGGATTGATCGCCAGGGCCGTGCCGCAAATGAACGTGTTCTTTGTCGGCATGCCTTTGAAAATCGGCATAGGCATGGCAGCCATGTCCTTTTCCTTGTCTTTTTTTGCCTATGCGTTTCGAACGTTTTTTGGCCAGTTCAAAATTGAATATATGTCGCTCATACGGCTATTAGGACATTAATATGGCACAGGATTCCTTCCAGGAAAGAACCGAAAAAGCGACGCCAAAGCGGAAACAGGAAGCCCGGCGTAAAGGTAACATTCCGCGAAGCAACGAAGTCAATTCCGCTATGGTTTTGCTTGTTGCCAGCTTGTTTTTTCTCATTCTTGGAAAATTCATGTTCAAAGAATTGATGGCCGTGATGAAGGTATTGCTTGCGAATATTTCTTCGATGGATTTGACCAGTGATAAGCTGCCTCACCTGGTAAAGCGTGGAGGGCTCACTTTGGCCCTTCTGGCCGGACCTTTTATGATGACGATCTTTGTGGCAGGCGTCGCTTCGAATATCATGCAAGCGGGTCTGACATTTTCCGCTCATTCGCTCGAGCCAAAATTGGAAAAACTCAATCCTATCGAGGGGTTTAAGCGCATGTTTGCCATGCGCTCACTGGTGGAGCTGGTGAAGAACCTCATAAAGATGGGGATCATCGGCTTTGTCGGCTACCGGACGTTAAGGGGGGAGTTCAACGGATTTATCCAATTACTCAACCAGGATGTTTCGCAAATTGTCGCCTTTGTTGGTGTGGTGGCTATGAAGCTGATATTGAGAGTCGGGGTGGTATTCGCCATCCTGGCCGTGCTGGATTTTTTGTACCAGCGCTACGAATATGAGAAGAATTTAAAGATGACCAAACAGGAGATCAAGGAAGAGCATAAGCAAATGGAAGGCGATCCGCTGATCAAATCCCGGATTCGGGCTATTCAAAGGGAGCGCGCTCGCCACCGAATGCTGCAGAATGTGCCCAAAGCGGACGTGGTGGTCACGAACCCGACCCATTATGCCGTTGCCCTGAAATACGATCCGGAAAAAGCTTCTGCACCGGTGGTCGTCGCCAAAGGCATCCGAAAGATTGCTTTAAAGATCAAAGAGATCGCGCAGCAACACAATGTGCCGGTGGTCGAAAGACCATTGGTTGCGCGAATGCTCTACAAATCGGCCGAAGTTGGCAATGAAATCCCGGTCGAGCTTTACCAGGTCGTTGCCGAAATACTGGCGCATGTTTATAAAATGAAAAAGAAATCGATATAGAACTACAACGTAACTTTCGTGGTAGTTCTAGTCCAACTTGTCGTGTAGCAAACCCTGACAGGGTTCCGAACCCTGTCAGGGTTACAACCACAAACCGGAGTGCAAAGTAAAGTAATGCCAAAGGGATCTAACTTGAAATATCTGAGCGACAATACGGACATCGTGCTCGCATTGGGCGTCATCGGCATCCTCATCGTCATGCTCATTCCCATGCCGCCCATGATTATGGACTTGCTGCTGACGCTCAATATCGCTATTGCCCTGCTCATATTGCTGGTGTCCATGTACATCACCAAGCCGCTGCAATTTTCCGTGTTCCCGGGCATGCTTCTCATCGTCACCATGTTTCGATTGTCGCTCAACGTAGGGACGACCCGGCTCATTCTGGGCGACGGTTATGCCGGCAAAATGATCGATGCCTTTGGCAATTTCGTTATGAAAGGCAATTATGTCGTCGGATTCATCATCTTCCTCATTCTCGTATTGATCAACTTTATCGTCATTACCAAAGGCGCCGGCAGAGTGGCCGAAGTGGCCGCCCGCTTTACTCTTGATTCCATGCCCGGTAAACAAATGAGCATCGACGCGGATTTGAACGCCGGCATCATCGATGAGGTCGAGGCGAGAGCAAGGCGGGTGGAAATATCCCGTGAGGCGGATTTTTACGGTGCAATGGATGGCGCGAGCAAATTTGTGCGGGGCGATGCCATTGCCGGTCTGGTCATCACCGTCCTGAACGTCGTCGGTGGGTTTATCATCGGCGTAGTACAGCTCAAGCTGAGCTTTGCGGAATCGCTGTCTACCTTTACGCGGCTCACGGTAGGCGATGGTCTTGTTTCGCAGATTCCGGCTCTTATCATTTCCACGGGCGCCGGCATGATCGTTACGCGCGCCGCCTCGGAATCCAATTTGGGCAGGGATTTATCCAGACAGCTTTTCTTTAGTCCGCGTGTCGCCTTTATCGGCGCCGGCGTTCTCATGCTTCTTGGCATTACGCCGGGCCTGCCGTTTTTTCCATTCCTCATGTTATCGGCAGGCATCGGCACGGTCGGCTATATTATGAAGCAAAAACCTGCACAGCAGCCGATGCTCGAGCCGCCCGAAAAAGAGAAAAAAGCGCAGGAAGAAAATATCGAAGAATATCTAAAGGTGGATCAGGTCGAGCTGGAGATCGGCTACAATCTCATCCCTATCGTCGATTCGAGCCTGGAGGGCGATCTTTTATCGCGAATTACCCAGATCCGCAAACAGTGCGCCCTGGAGATGGGAGTCATTATTCCGCCCATTCGCATACGCGATAACATGCAGCTCAAGCCAAGCGAATATATCGTTCTCATAAAAGGAAACGAGGTTGCCAGAAACGACGTCATGTTAGGCCATTACCTTGCCCTGAATCCCGGTTCGGCGGAAGCGCCGCTGAAAGGCAAAAAGGTCAAAGAACCCGCATTTGGCCTGCCCGCCGTATGGGTAAAAGGCGAAGAGAAAGAAAGGGCCGAGCTGCTGGGCTACTCCATTGTCACGCCAACGGCGGTGATTGCCACCCATCTTGCCGAGGTTTTGAAAACGTATGCCGACCAGATTCTGACCAGGCAGGATGTCCATGAATTATTGGCGAGCCTGAAAAAGCACCAGGGTGCGTTGGTGGAAGATTTAATTCCAAACCTGCTCAACGAAGGAGCTATTGAAAAAGTATTGAAAAATCTGCTCAGCGAACGAGTGTCCATAAGGGACCTGGCCACTATTCTGGAGTCGCTGGCCGAGCATATCACCCAGACTAAGGATCTCGATCTGCTGACAGAGTATGTCAGACAGGCGCTGTCCCGAACGATTACTGCTCAATTCCAGGATGCTGTTGGCAAGCTCAATGCGTTGACACTCGATCCCGGCCTGGAGCAGACATTGGCCGAGGCTATTGAAGAGGCCAAGAAGGCAGGCATTAACAACGCCCAGGGACTTGGTTTTGCCCTTTCTACCGATGTGTTGCAGCGCTTACTTTCCTCCATTTCAGCCGAGGTCAACAAGCTCGAGGATGAAGGCGTGCAACCCATCATCATCACATCGCCGACGATAAGAATGTACCTGCGAAAATTAATCGAGCCGATTTTTAAATCGCTGATCATACTGTCTTATGCCGAAATACCGGCTCATGTCGAAATCCAATCATTAGGAAGCGTGAGGATGAATCAATGATGGTCGAACGATTTAAAGCGCCGTCGTTGCGCAAAGTGATGACGGCGATAAAAGATAAGCTCGGAGAGGATGCCGTTATTCTGAATTCTCGCTATAATGGCCACGAAGTGGAAGTGATTGCTGCCGTGGATGAAGTGGCGAAATACCAGGAGTCACTTTTGAATATCAAGACTCCGAAAAAATTAGCCACGGCCTCGCCCCAGCCGATTCCCGCACCAGCTTTTTCATCGACGGAACATGACCTGGCCTGCGAGGAAAAAGCGGCGGCCATCACCTATAGCCGGCCAGGGAAACAAGTTACGAAACACAAAGAGGACATTATGCAAAACGGTTATAATGCCAATGGATCCGATCACATCACCGGATGGGAGGAATTGCTGGAGTTAGCGGCGAAGAACGGCAATGGCCATAGCAAAACGGCAATGGCAATGACCGGCACCATCGAACCGGTGATAGATCGAGCCAGGGACAGGGCTGTTGCTGATGACAGCCCGCAAGACGATTGGGCTGATCTCGATCTGACTCGTAAGCTGTGGATGAAATCGGAAAAAAGAATGGAAGTGATGCGACAAGAGATCGCCGAGCTGAAAGAAATCCTGTTAAGACAGGAGCTCGTTGAGCTGAGGAATCGCGCTCATCGCCTTCAGCAGGGAAAAAATAATCGTGACGAAGGCGAGAAAACGCAACAGAACCGGAAGGATAAAAAGTTCTTTGCCGGGATCGCGCAAAAGCTGCGAAAGCGCGGCATACCGGCCCAAACCGCTGTATCGATTGTCAATCGGGTTCAACAGAGAGCGGCCGGCGGACAATTGACCTTGACGGAGGAAAGCGATATACGGCAATTACGTGAAATGCTCGAAGATGAAATTGCCCGGCTCATCAAAGTCACACCCGTCATGGAAGACGTTCCCGGCCAACAAAGGATTGTGCTTATCGGCCCGCAAAATTCGGGAAAAACGTCCACTGCCATCAAATTAGCTTTGCGCAATTCGCTGCTGCATGGAAAAAAGGTGGCCATGATCCTGGTGAGCACATCCGCCGACACCACCACAAAGCACCTGAGCTTGTTGGCCAATGTTGCCAGGCTGCCGCTGGCCATCGTGACGACAGCGAAGGAGCTGCAATCAACGATCGCTGCCCATGATGACAAGGAGCTTCTCCTGATCGATCTTGCCATGGAGGCACAGAAGGAGGATAGAACCATCCTGGAGTTTATTAAGGCGGCCAATGCCACGGAAACCCTTATGGTCATTCCCGCCGATCTTTTGATCGATGATGTGAACAAAACGGTCGATTCCTTCAGCGGCGTGAGCTTTGATGGCGTTGTAGTGACGAAAATCGACAACCTCAAAACACCGGGGTCGATCGTGCAAATCATCGAGGCAGCGGGAAAACCCCTTTCCTATGTATGCAACGGCGAGCTGATTCCCGATCATATCGAACGCGCCAACAAAGCGAAATTAACGCATCTTATTTTAAAAGGATAACAACCATGGTCGATCAGTTAAGCAGAATCAAAGATATTGTCGAAGGTGTGCATTCGCACCGGTCGCACTGCATTGCCGTGACCAGCGGCAAGGGCGGGGTGGGAAAGTCGAACATCGCCCTGAATCTGGCGCTGGCGTTGGTGAAACATCAAAAAAAGGTCGTTCTTGTTGACGCGGACAGCAACCTGGCAAACCTGGACGTTTTGCTGGGTGTCAATCCGAATGTAAACTTGCTGAGCATCGTGCTGGACGATCTGCGGGTCGAAGAAGTCATTTATCACCATACGTCCGGCCTGGATTTTATCCCCAATTCATCGGGCAATAGAAATTGGCAGGCGTTATCCGATGCCATAAAACCAAAAATTTTTGAAGTAATCCTGTTTCTTAAACGGCATTATGATTTCGTTATTCTGGATACGGCGGCGGGATTGGCGCCCATGTCCATCGATCTGACAATGCGCGCCGATGAAATATTCATGACCACCACACCGGAGCCGACGGCCATTTCCGATACCTATGCCATGATCAAAGTGCTGGACAGCCACAAGAAGAATTTGCCAATCAAACTGGTTCTCAATATGGTCTATGACGCTTCTGAGGTGGCGGATGTTTATCAAAGGCTTTCCCTGGTCCTTCAGCACTTTCTCGGTATACGGATCGAGCTGGCCGGTTTTATCAGCTACGATGAACGCGTTCGCCGCGCCATTCACCTGCAAAAACCGTTTATTCTATCTTTTCCCGAAACCGCTGCTTCCGAAGAAATTTTGCAATTGGCAGGATCGGTGCTGTCGAGCAGGATGGTTGTGAGTGATTTTCATGCCAATTGAGGGAGTGGTTTATTAGTGTAATATCTAGCGTAGTTCCACCTCAGACCGACGAGAAAATGAAGATTGAAGGTCGCAAACTCTCAAATTCAAAAGCAGGTTGCTGTTTGCTGTCCTATATCAGATGCCAAATAGCATTTGGAATAGAAAAAGTGACTTTTGCTGAAGAGTATGAACAATTTATAAAACGTTGCCAAGAAACTTTGCACAAAAATAAGCTAATAAGGTAAGGAGCGAGGAGGTATTGTTCGTTATCTACTAAGGTTCTTAATTATAAAATAAGGTCTATGCTATCGAGAATAAATTTAACAAAAATCTATTTTGGGCAAGAGTGACGTGATAATAGGTTTAAAAGTATTGAAAACCGGAGTGGAAAGATGAAGGATATAATCGGAGCTGTTTCCGCAGCGGTCGGATTTGCGGTGTTGGCCTTTTGTATGTGGCAGGGCGTTGACATGGGAGTATCTGTTCTACGCGCTGTAATGAGCGCCACAGTGTGTTCGGTGCTGGCTTATGCCGGTGTCTATGTTTTTAAGATTCAATTAACGAACGAAAAGACGCCGACAGATGAACAGGAGACATCGGAAAAGACCGACGCGAAGGCAAAAGCAGCGGCTAAAGCCTGACCCGGATAAACCGGAACCCAATAAAATACAACCACGAATTTGCACGAATTAAAATGAACCTTTGTGCACAAATTCGTGAAATTCATTTAATTCGTAAGTTCGAGGTTAAATTTTTCAGAATCTAATTTTTGCCATATTGGGACACAAATTGATTTTAAGACGTTAAGTCGCTTTTATGGAGGAGTGCTTTGAGCGAGAATACTAAGGAATTGTGGAAGAATTTCCACGAGGCTAAGGACCAGCAGGCAAAAGAAAAGCTGGTCAGACATTATGAGCCGCTTGTGCAGTATGTTGCCAGCGGCTTTAAAAACGGCCAATCGACGGTCATCGAATTCGGCGATCTGTTGGGCGCCGGAATGATGGGCCTGCTCGAGTCGATAGAGCGATTTGACCCCAACAAACGCATCAAGTTCGAAACCTTTGCCGTAATCCGGATCCGGGGAGCGATACTGGATATACTGCGACAGATCGACTGGGCGCCAAGGATGACAAGAAAAAAAGTCAAGCAGGCGATCAAAGCTATTTCCCACTTG
>Ga0154721_1257_pt2 | contig 18608 bp, 29 predicted proteins | sample Rifle2008BG16ft_FD_105729 | JGI IMG/M metagenome (GOLD analysis project Ga0154721, IMG submission 105729) | candidate division KSB1 bacterium RBG_16_48_16 | reverse complement strand
CTCTTCTATTATTGGTTTTAGTGCTTCTAATATCGGATCGCCAGCCACAATAAGGAAGCTTTTCCAGGCGTTTTTTAACAGCTTAATCTGGTTGTCAAATGTCCTTATCATTTTCTCGAATGCCGCCTGAGTTGCCCCCTGGGAATTCTTCATGGCATTAAGTTCGTAGGTTAAGCTCTGATAGTCCTGGACAAGGATATTGACGCCCATTGCGGCACGGATTTCCGGGAAGACCTTTATGATGTCCTGATAGGTCATCTGCTTTGCCGACATCTGCCCTATGATCTCATCAAGGGGGCGCATCTTGCCGGTGACATCAAGAACTTCCACGCCAAAGGCCTTTAGCTTCTCAGCCGTGTCCGTCTGTGCCATCTGGTTGTAGAGAGCAACGAGCCTGGTGAAGGACTCGTCCTGCTGCCCTGTATTTTTCGTCAAAACAACTATAGCTGCGCCAACCTGCTCTATGGATTGACCAAGCCCTGCGCCAAGAGCAGCCACGCTTCCTATTCCGCCAGCAAGCTGCTCAAAGGTTATGACGCCGTCCTTTACAACTTGGAAGAGAACATCTGAGACGGTGGAGGCCTTCTCCGCCCCCAGGTGGTATGAATTCAGGATAGTTATAAATGGAGATACCGCCGACTGGACGCTGGTGAGTCCAGCGGTTGCCGCTTTTGCTGCAGTCTCTAACAAGATCAGTCCTTTTTCCCCCAGGGGGATGCCGGATTGAATATCGTAAAATGCCTTTGCAAGGTCTTGAGCAGATTGCGGGAGGACTTCTGTTAATTTCAATATTCCTGCTTGTATGGCGGGGAGTTGTCCCCCCTGAGTTTCATCCAGGATAGTATTGATATTCTGTATTGCAGTCTCGAACTCTGCCGCCTCTTTTACTGCAAAAGTGGCAAACGTCGTAGCAAGGGCAATGGCCGCTATCCCGACAAGGGCGATATCCTCAGCCAGGTCCTTTGCCCGCCCTCCCAACCCTCCGAAGGAAGAGTCAATGGTGCCGATATGGTCGTTGATGTCCTTCAGCCCCGCCGACATGTCGTTCTCTACGCTGAATAAAATCTGGACTGTTTTAGATATGTCTGCCATTTATCCTCTTTACCCCATCCCCACCCTGACCCTCCCCTTGAAAGGGAGGGAATAAAGTTTCCTCTCCTTCAGGGAGAGGAGTAAGGTGAGGGTGGGTTTAACCCCTCTTCCTTGCCTTTTCCTCATAGTACATCCCCCAGAGTTCCATCTCCGTTGCCGTGAGATGTCCCTGGGGGAAGATGTCGGGACGCACCTGGAAGAGATATCCGCCTTTCAGGTCGCATAAAGCTAAACTGGCCCTGACGTCTTCTTTTCGCCAGAGCCCGGCTGAAAACCCGGCACATGCCCCAGGCCTGTCAGCTTCAGTATCTCGTTCGTTATCTGGTAGAACTCCACTGGCAGGACAGTCGCGAGCTTCACAGCCATATCGAGGCTAACAACAGGGTCAATGGAGCCGAGAACAAGCTGCTCCATCCTCTTCGCGATCTCGGAATGCACGCTTGTCGACACGCCAAGCACCTTCCTTATAGCCTCCACTTGCTCGCTCTTTCCACCTGTCGCAAGGGCCTCTGCAATTGCCTCAACCGTCTTATTCTTTGCGGCAGCCTCGTTACATCTGGCCACCTCATCTGCGGTCAGCCCCCTCACCTTCCAGACCGGCTTCTCGTCTTCAGGAAAAAAAACCGAAAGGGCAGGGACCTCGATCCCCGCCTCCCTCGGAGTGAAGTTTGTATTTTTGAATTTATCAATATCAAAAGACATTTGAATTTCTCCTTGTTTGGGCGGCCACATAAGGCCGCCCCTACTGGCCCCTGGCCACTGACCACCGGCCACTATATTTTACGCCGCCACTTCCTTCCCTACTTCTGCCGCGCTGATGGTGCAGTCCGCCTTGATATTGTCCGCGACAGGGAAGGCCCTCGATATCCCGAGCTTCCCCTGGGCCAACATATATGGCGTCTTATACCTGTCCGGGAAAAATTTAAACCACAATATCTCGCCTTTAAGCCCTACAAGCGGGTCAGTGACCCCGTCGGAGAGAAACGCGGTGAACTTCCCCTGCCCAAGGGACGCCGCCGTCTTCCCCAGGGTCGTCCCGTATATCTGGGTGGACGAGACGCTGTAGGAGTTCTCCGGCGGGGCAAAGTCGCTCGCAAGAGAGACGTCAGCAAAGATGGGGGTGTAATACTGTGCATAGACCTTTTTAGCCACACTCCCCGTATGTGCCAGAGAGAGCGCCGCAGAGAAAGTCACGGCCCCGTTTACGTTTGACTCATCCCATACAGGGTAGTCGTATCTTTCCTGGTGCTGCCCCGCCACCGTGAAAATCTCGGCTGCCGTTACGACTGCCGCGGCGGAGGTTATCAGCCTGACCTGGGCCACTTCTATGGACCCGACAGGGACAAATGGAGGGCCGCCTGCCGCTCCTCTTGTCTCGCTGAATTCCTGGGTCGCCCCGTCCGTCCCTGCAACCACGGCTATGACTCCGGCGGAGTTGACCGTGATGGAGCTGACCTTTGCCACATTTGTCGCCGGTCTCGTCAGCGTCGTTCCCGCTGCGGCGCTCACCGATGTCAGTACCCCTATCAGGTAGCAGGTCAGGGCCGCAGCATCGACCTTATTGTTCTGCCCGCTTGTCGGGACCACCGCGCCGCCGGTAACTACCCCGTCCGGCCTGACGATTGGCGCAAAGGTGTTCTTCCCGCTCCAGGGGCTTAATGCCGCGGTAAATATCTTATGGTCGCCCGAATCTGTGAGCGCCGCCATCGGCACCAGCGTCTGACCGCTTTCATATTGCAATTTGGCGTTTTCCGCCGAGTTACTTTTCCCCATCACTTACCTCCTTTTTTTATTTATTATTCTTCCTCTTCGTGTATAGAATTGAAGGCGCAGATGACGCTGTACTGCCATACGCCGTTACTCACACTCAAAAACCTGACCCCTACCAGGTATGCCCTCGGAAGCGACAGATCAAACTTGCCGGTCAGGGCCGCTTTGACTTGCCCGATGTATGCATATACCCCCTGATGTGTCCTCAGGTTCCGGGACACGACTACCGTCTCAAACTCCATTTTCTCCGTCTGGCTGATGGTCCCTGATGCCCTGGGCTCCGTCAGAGACTCTCCTAAAAACCGGACCAGCAGAGCGCCAAGGGGGTGTATAAGCTGGTAATTAGCGGGATCGTCAGGGAACGGTTTGACCTCCAGTTCCGGCATCTGCTCCTTTAACCTCTCTACAATGGCGTTCTCTGTCGCTTCAATGTCCATCTAATCCCTTTCGGGTATAAAACCAAGTAAGCTTTTACTCGAAAAGCAACTTGGATTAAAACCCCTTCATATTGTCCCGTCCGAAGATTTTCGGACTTGATACTACCTGCACAGCAGTATTGCTTTTTGACGGCGCCGCCGGTTCGGGATCAACGCCTATAGATATGGACCCTTTTGATATGAGTTCAAGCTGTCTTATGGCGTTCTTGTACCTGTCCGCCCTGGTCTGTGGTATTTCCTCTACCCGCCTGGAGTAGAGGTTGTATATGGCGACATCTACGGATATTTTTTTGATTATCCCAGGGACCACGGCAAACGGGACCGAATACCGCCCCCCGCAGTAGGAGTCGATCTCCGAATCCGCCTGCTGAATAGCCTCGTCAACCCTCCCCTGGTTGACCGTCCCCAGGTTCTCATCGTCGGTGAGCTGGATAAGGGACTCTTCAGGTATGAGCTTCTTTATGTCGGAAACCGCTGAGTACATTATTTACCCTTCCCCTTCTTTGTCTCTTTCTTTATCTCTTCCTCTACCTTTACTTCCTCCTCTACCTCTGCCTTTGCCTGCTCTATCTGTTCTACCACCAGCTTCGTTTCGCCCTTGAGTATATCAAAGGTCTTTTGATTTACCTCTATCTCCTGGGGCTCCTTTGTAAACTGTATCCCGCCCCGCCTGAAGGTCGCCGGTTTTGAACTGACCTTTATCTTCATGTTGTCCTCCTATAGGTTAGGTCAATGGTCGGTGCCAATTAACTGAACACTGGCCCCGACCACTGACCACTATTTTTACGCCCCTAACCCTGTGCTTGCCCATCCCAGCTGCCAAAACCCATAACCGGATGCAGCTCTGGCCTCCGCTCCGAACTTGTACGTGCCCCTATTGAAGACATCGTCCGACTGCGGGTCTGTCTGCTGTACGAAGACCGGCGCTTTACGCTCCTGGTAGACAAACGGCTTGATGACCTTTGTGGTATCCAGCAGCATCCATGCGGTGCTGGAGGTCATTCGAGGCGACACGACCGGCTTGTACAGCCCCTTATACAGATTGACTTTTCCATCCTCAAGCCTGTCCGCTGTATAGAGCGTATTTGCCATATCGCGCAGTGCAACCCCCACGAGCAACACATTAGGAGTTACATTCAGCGGACGCCCCTCATTGTCCTTGAAGCTTCCCATTGCCGTGGCGGCAGCTCCGATGCTCGCTATTGCCGCAGCCTGGGTAGCGGCGGAGAGTACGGCAACTCCCTTATTAGATACCGACTCCGGCAAGCCGGTCGCCGGGTTCTTGACGGGATGGTCAGTGTCGCAGAAGAACTGGCCGTCGAAGCAAACGTTGGTAAAGACCCCGTTAACCGCCTCAAATACCAATTCATCAGGGAATTGAGCGGCAGATTCTCCGGCCCCCTGGGCCTGTGTGCCGTAGATGCCCAGGTTGTCATCCTCGATGTCATTCCTCTTTACTTCCACCGTGGCCTCAAAGTCCTCGTTTTCGACCACATATTTGAATCCTTCCAGAGATTTAAGTTTTTTATCGCCGACCCAGCGCTGCATCTTCGGGAACTGGCTCAACCACTTATAATCATTAGCGCCTGATGTAGAGGGCACCTTCATGGCGATCTGCGGCCACATAGATTCTACCGCGCTGAACACCTTGTTAAACGAGGTGTTCAGGTTAACGAATATTGCGCTTAATGATTCCCTGTTGACGATCAACCCCGCTATCGGGAAAAACATCATCCCGTCCTCCCCCATTGGTAGATGGGCCGCTCCTGTGGGTGCCAGCAGGACTGCCAGAATCAGGCAGCCGAGCAGCCCCATAATGTATGATGCGTGTTTCTTCATTTTGTGATCCTCCTTTTGTTTTGCCCTTCATCCCCCCTCTTAAATTAAGAGGGGGTTAGGGGGCGTTATATTGTTTGCGTTTAACTGACCCCCGGCCGCTGACCACCGACCACTTCTTTTACGCCAGGTCATGCACCCTGTACGCTATTTTTACGACCATCGTGGCGTCAGCCGTCGCATTGCCGCCGTACTCTCCGTCTCCTGTGTTATGGAGAACGAGGGCCTTGTTTGCCGAGGCTGAAAGGGCCGCTATCGCGTCTATCTTCGGCAGCGCATTCGTCACCGTAGTCACAGCAGCGTCAACAAAACCGGTTGCCTCAATGGCCTGGCTGATTGCAACACCCGTCCCGTTTTCATACTTGACGGCCAGATTGTCCGCGGTCTCGGTCAGGACTTCCGTCCCTGCCACAAGCTTGATTGCTGCGCTCACAAGCTCGACTATCTTGTTCGCACCCTGTGCCGCTACAAGGGTTACAGGCGCCGCCCGCAATGCCTTGATGTTCGCGTTGGTCAGGTTGACCGTGGCATACTTGATCAGGGTGGCGTCCATGTCCCCGCTGCCTACCGTGGCCGGCCTGGGGATCACGGTGAACTCGACCCATACGCCTGCGGTATCGACATCATCTATCCTGCCGGCTATGGACCTGGTGGTCCCGCCGTCGGTCTTCGCCACGGTCTGATCGTCTACGATGAAGCATTCCTTGCCGATGTCCGCCCTGGTGATAGCGTCTCCTGCCGCCGAGTTGGCAAACTGAAAAACTCCCTTCCTGATCTTTACGGTCTTGTCTCCTGCCCCCCCTGCGGAGTTGTCCACATACTCCTCAGCCCTTCCCATCCCGAGCAGTGTAGTGGCGACTGCTCCGGGTGTTGCATTGCCGCTTGCGTCCCTGGCTACAAGGGAGCCTGCAAATATCTTTTCCCCCGCGGCGATGGGGAGGTCCACTTCTATCCCGTCCCTCCGTGTTGTATTCCTGTCTGCTGTTAATGTCATGTCTTCCTCCTTTGTTTTAAATTCAGTGGCCGGTTTTACTGACCCCTGACCCCTGACCCCTGACCCCTGCCTTACCCCTTCCCGTACTTCTTAATATCCTCGACGCTGTTCCCGAACATGGCGGCGATCTTTGCCTCTTCCGCGTTAAGGGCCGTTGTGGTCTCTCCCGGCTTCTTCCCGTCCAGGCCGCTTGCATCTGCCACAACCGGAGCTGCTGTCACAAACTGTTTGAACCTGTCAAGCCCCCCGTCCTGCCTGCACTGCGCCTTGTGATACTCGGCAGTGGCAGGGGTGATCTTCCCCGCCTTGAGCGCCCCGTCGATTTCGGTGTTTATCGCCGTATCGAGGTCCGCCGCGTCCCTTTCCCTGCCCTTCTGCTCGGCGTTTGCCGCCTTCCCCACAGCCGCGTCATAGTCCGCCCTGGGGACATATTTGTCCAGGGATGGGGTCTCGACCCTGTTCAGGGCCGTGGTCAGATCGCCCTTGAGCTTGCCGACGGCATTAAGTGCCTGTTCCAGTGTTGCCGTTTCCGGCAGCCCCAGGGCCGCCAGTAATGCTTTTAAATCCATAGCTATTTCCTCCTTTTGGTTTGATTCCCTGTTAAGGGCGTTTAAATACAGGTTTGGTTTGTTCGTCAACCCGACCGACGATATGCCGACGATCCTTCCCGTTGCCTTCTCATAGATAAGTACCGGAGAGATGTAGCGGTATTCCCGGTTTGCCACCATCTCCTGGCCTTTGGGCGTCCAGGTCACTTCCCCCCAGATAGAGCCTCCTTCCCTGACCTCCTCCTTTTCCACCCATGCCATTGCCGGAGCAGCATCCCCCCCAGGGGCCTTTATCTCCGTTGCATGTTCTACATCCACCGGGATAGGGGCCTTGTTCCCGGCAAAGGCCGAGACTATTCCCTGTGGGTTGTCATTGACCCAGGCACGTCCATCCCGCCCGACAACCGACTGCCCGGCAGGGATCAACTCGATCCATTCCGGGACAGATCCATCCAAAGGAAGCTCAAAGTTAAGCGCCGTTTTTAAAAATCTCTTGCTCATCCGTTCCCCCTCTAAATGCAGTGGTCGGTGGCCGGTGTTCAGTGGTCAGTTAAGACCTGGCATTTAACCGACCTCTGGCCCCTGATTCCTGACCACTGTTTTTTATTACGCCTTCAAAAGATGATCCCCAATGACCTTATTTATCTCCGTCCAATCTTCCGCCTGTACCGCCAGGAATGGCCGGGCAGGGATGGTTACTTTCTTTCCTCTCCCTGCCTTGCCGCCAAGCTGATGGATCGCTCCATAGACTACATTAGTCCCTATACTCACCTGCTTGCTGGTTGCCTTTGCATTGATAGAGTTTTTAAGCCTTGCAGTATCAACCAGCGTCAAACCGCCCGACCTTTTGGCCCGCTGTGAGGTTCCCCACTTAGAGGGCCTTCCGCCCTGTTCAAAGTTCTTTCCGACCGAAGTCCTTACGATCTGCCCTATAGTCTGCATCACAGGGGTAAGGTCCTCGACCCTTTCTTTCAGCCTGGTCAAAAGCGCTTTGACTTCCGCATCATCTATCCTTACGTTGATCTTTATCCCTGCCATTGCCTGTCCTATGGTTTTAACCGGCCCCCGGCCCCCGACCCCTGACCACTGCCTTTTAATCTTTCCACCCTTCCTTCCCCGGGTTATACGCCCAACCAGGGTCTATCCCTTTCGGAACGGTCTCAATTACGCCGGTGTCCTTATTGACCCATTCATACGTCCCGTTATCCGGCCTTACACTCAGCTTTTCATTGTCCCGTGTCATCTCTGATTGGGACACTGTATATACTGAGCACCTGCAACCCCATCCATTAGGTGGATAATGGGTATCCCACCAGGGATCGTCCGCCGGGAGTATCGTCCCGTGCCAGCTTGCATGTAGCGGTCTGGTCCTTCCGTCCATCACCGCAGAATATCTCCAGTACGGCCTGTCCGCTTTTACTGCCTGCATCTGGTCATAATGCCCTTTGGCATATGCCACCCGGAGGTTAGTGTTGAATATTACCCCCGTCCTCCAACCCCTTGATCCGTTATAGCTCCATCCGTTTTTTTGCACCGTCGCGTCAAAGGCCTTCCTGAAATCGGCCAGCGTGGTCCCGTCCGCAATTGCCTGGTTTATGGCCGTGTGCAGATCGGCAAGCAAGTCCTCTTCCATCGCCCCTGCCACAACAAAAGACCTGTTATGCATCTCCTGCCATATATCCGTCCACTTCTCTGTGCCCAGATTTACCTTGTCAAAAAGGTAGGCTATCGCCTCGTCAAACGGCAGGTTTTTGTATTCGATCTCCATTAACGCCTAAAACCCCCTTTAAATCGTTCCTTCCCCAAAACGCGGCCCACACATCCAGTTCCGTTTGACACCCCTGTTATAAACGGAGATGACACCCTTTAAGGCCTGTTCTTCCCTTCGCTCCCTCTCCTTCAGGGAGAGGGTTGGGGTGAGGGTGGGATTAATACTTCAAACCTCCCTGCCAATTCCGCCGCGCCCAAGGCCCTCTGTATCAGGTTCCCCAGGTTAACCGGGTCCATCCCTGAATAATCATTCAGGAGTTTATTTCTGAATTCCTCAAGGCTCGCTGACTCATTCAAAAGCTTTTCTATGGGGGATATCATCGGATCAAGGTTAACCTCAGTCATAAGCCTATCGGTAAAGTGGTCAACCGTGTCTTTAATCTGGGGGGATTCCTGGTTTAATGCCCGATTAACTCCCCCTCTTAAATTAAGAGGGGGCTGGGGGGCGTTAAGGTTTGACTGTGGAGGGTTTCCCAACAATTCCGCCCCTTCCGCCGGATCAGGCCAACCCAACTTATCCCTTACAACGCTCTGCTCCACCTTAAGACCCAGGGGGACGAGTTTCTCCAGCCCGGTTATGAGGAGCTGGATATCTTCAGCCTTGGCTATGTGCAGTTTAATGGAGGGATAGTTCTTTTGTGGGCCGAAGTTCAGGTCTATGTATGCCCTGACCAGGTCGCGGTTGACGGTCTCCTCGAGCTGCTCCGCGTCTGAATCCCGGATGTCCTCCCTTACCTCATTATGTACCGTCGCCTGGGACTGGCTGGAGCCGTCATCTGCGGTCATGGTCTGGCCGAGTACCGCCTTGCTCGTCTGTTTGTCTACCCATTCAGCCATGCCCTGGAAGAGCTTGTCGCCGCCTGCCGACTTTATAGCCTCCACGAACTCTATCTTCATTGACTCCGGCAGCACCGCTGCGGCGTCTGATCCAAGGTTGGCAACCGCAGTCTTCAGGATGTTTATGTCACCTTCCGTTGCCGACGGGCCGTATCTTCCGACCCTGAGCGGCATCCCGAACACCTCTATGAACGCGAGCCAGTCCTTAAATGTGTAGTTTTTCCCCAGGTAGCTCCATGCCACCAGGCGGGCCAGCCCTCCCCTGATAGGTATGCCGGTCTTCAGCTTCGGGACGTGGACAATGAACTTATAGGGTGCAAGAGGGACGCCGTTCATCATGTCCGCCTCATCCAGGAGCCGTATCTCTCTCCTGGCGATCCGGTCAAACGTAAAGAAGCGGGGGTCTCTCCATATATATTCTTTTGGGAACCACTGACTGCCGGACCGGTCCCACATGATCTCCGTGCAGGAATAACCCTTACCCAGGGCGTCCAGGGCATCCTCCAGCATCCCCTTGAACCCCGGCTTCCTGACCATGTCGCGGACCGCGTCTGCAAGCTTTTTGTCCTGGGCGGAGTCGCTGTATGATTCAACAACGGCAGGAAGGCGTTTGACTGCCCTCTTCCTTGTCCCGAGGACGGATGAGTAATGCGGCTCCTTCTCCTCCATCTCCTCAGCCAGGGTCAGATATTCGCTGGCGTCTCCATCCGCCGCATTCTGGAGGATGGAGGCGAGGCGCTGCGGCGTCAGACCGCTTGCTACTGTATTCGTCCAGAGCGTCCTGATACCGGTAAGAGTCGGGGCCGCAAATTCCCTTACAAGGTCAGCTTTCTTTATAGGCCTGTTATAGGCGTCATATAAGGTTACGTCTTTCATGTAGCTCCTTTAAAGGCAGTGGTCGGTGGCCGGTGGTCAGTGGCCGGTTTGCTGACCCCTGACCCCTGATCCCTGGCCACTTCTTTCACATCGCTCCCAGCATCCTCTTAAACCCTCCGGTACATCTGACCGGGCGGGGCAGGTCCTTTATTTCCTTTGCCGTAACCGGGTGATAGGCATAAAACGTCTGTCCGTTTGACGCCCCGTACAATCCCAGAAACCCGGCCCATGCCCTGTCTGCGTGTCCCGATGAGTCGCTTTCAGCCTCGAACCTCACCCCTCCGGTCGGAGTCGTCACCTTTTTAAGCTTATGCAAATCTGTCCTTAATTCCGTATCTCCCATCGGGATCCGCACCCTCCGGTCTTCAAACTGCTGTTTGCCTATAGTTGCCATAAGCTGTTTGCTGGCTGACGTAAAAAGGACCCCCTCTACTCGTGAAGAGCCGTATCTCCTTGTGGCGTCCTCTACCGGCTTTTCTCCCATGCCGGTCTGGTCCATGCAGAGCCTGACTACCCTGTACCTGGTCATAAGTTCATCCATCACGGCATCCTGCTCGGCAAATGACGCCCTCTTGAGGGTCCTTATCTCCCTGGTCCAGAATACGTCTCCGACCTTTTCCCATACCCAGGCGACCCATAGGTCATGGCGCCTGCCGATATCGTTCCCTATATAGCAGACGCCGTCCTGATAAAGCTCCGGGAGTCCGGCCTTGTCGGCTTCTACATTATTAATGAGATCAAAGGACAGCCAGGCGCTCGCTTCGTCAAGCCATTTAAGCTCATATTCCTGCGCCCAGGCATCGGGGTCGTTGAGCCCCATCCTTAATTCTTCTATGTCCCTCGGCAGGCCGTCTGCAACGGCTTGGTATATGTCTGTCGTCTGCCTGTACCAGAGTTTGTCCTCTCCGGTCATCAGGTCATAGAACTTATTCCCCTTGCCGTTTGGCGTCGATACGACCCGGAGCTTGTGACCGGCAGAGATCACCGGGAAGAGGGCGGCCCAAATCTTCCTTGAGTCTGCATGAAAGGCAAACTCATCAAGAAAGACATTCGCCGAAAAACCCCTGGCAGTGTCGGGGTTGGCAGGGAGCGCCGTTATCCGGCTGCCGTTAGGAAAAACAACCTCCAGTGCCTTATAGCTCGCCTCTCCCTTCCATTCGGTTTCAATGGATTTTATGGCTATATTGTAGGCCTGGCAGTGCCGCTTGACCCCTTCCTCCATCGCCTCCTTGGCCTGTCTCTCCCCTCTCGACAAAATCACCCATCGGGCCTTTTTCCCCTTGGCTTCCGCTTCAAAGCAGTCATCAACGACCTCAAGGGTCGTTGTAAAAGTCTTGCCGGTCTGCCTCGCAAACATCCCGGCCTTAAACCGGGATTTGTCTTCAAACCATCTCTTTTGATATGCGTGCAGCATCAGGCCATCCCGTAAACGTCTTCTCGTACCCTCTTCAGGGCTTCGAGGGTGACTGCCCTTCCTTCGCTCACTTCCTTTTCAAGGGCCTCAATCTTTGATCCAACGGCCTTCGACTTCGTCCTCACTTCCGCCATAAACTTCTTCTGACTTATGCTTGCCCTCGCCAGGTCCGCAATAGACCTCGAAAGACTGGCGACATTTATCTTTGCGGGGTTAATCTCCAACTCCATAACGAGGTTGAAGAGTTTGTCCTGGAGTATCCTGACGAGTGCATCATTCAGCGCCCCTTCGTCATCCCCTGCCTCGGCTGCCAGCATCTTCGCCATCTCGGTTGACTTCTTTATCCCTTCAATCTTTTCCTTGAACTCCTTGCCGTAGCGGTGTATACCGCTCTTTGATATGGCGTATCCCCTTCCCCGGAGGTCTTCTTCAAGGGCCTCATAACCGGAGAAGTTCCCCTCTATCAGGGCCTTATCCAACCACTCCTTGACCTCTCTCGGCAATCCTGTTACTGCGCTTCTTTTCGGCATATATCTCCAAAAGCTCCCCTCCTTGATAAGGAGGGGTAGGGGTGGTTGACTTACCAGTACCTCTCCGGCCGCGCTATCCCCGGATCAACCGGCACTGTATATTCAACCAGGTCAACCCCATTCCTGGTGAGTTTTCCAAACCATGTCCCTGTATGCTGGTGGCTGATTTCAATCAGCTTCCTGTCCTCCAGGTATACCAGCTCCTTACGGAGTTCTTGCTGGGTCACTCCCGGAAGCACAGACTGGATGGTTGAAAGTATCAGCCCCTCGTTGGTACCTATCGGTCGGGCCGCATTCAGCACTGAGAGGATAAGCCAGCGGGACTGCTCCCTTTCCTGTTGTTTCAAATCAATGCTACTCATGTTCCCTCCTGTCTCTAAAACTGTCTATTTTCTCCGCCAGGGCGTCGAGCTTGGAATTGATTACAACCTCCTGGCGGATAGAATCGTCCCGCATAACATATTCCACGGGGAGGGTCGCTTTCAGTTCCAGCAATTCTCTTTCGATCCTCTGCCATTCCCTATGTTCCGTATCGTTGGATTTTTCCAGCGACTCAAACCTCTTGTCCAGGTGACTCTGATATCTGTCCAGGAGCCATTTAACGGCCCCGACCAAAAACCCGCTCCAAGCCAACATCACAGTAAGAAGAATCCCCAAAAGTTTAAAATCCACTATCTCCCCTCCTCACATTGTCATTCCGGCAGGCTTACAGCCGGAATCCAGTTTTTAAAGATATAGATTCCCGATTAAATATTTCGGGAATGACATACAGATTCAAAAGCTTTTTGACATTCTATGCATCTCTGGCAGCCAGGGACCGCCTTGCGTCTCTTCGCGGGGATGACATCCTTGCAGTCTATACACTTCCTCCGCTTGCCAGCCTGCAAGCTTGCCTGTTTGCCAGTAAATCGATGCTCCGCTATCTTCGCCTCCAAGAACTTCTCATAGTGTTCCTGGGCCACATCCATCTCATCTGGCACGGCACATCTCCAGAGCCTTTAACAGCAGTTCATTATCCTGATACAACCTATCCAGCGACTCCTTCGTGATAGTTACCTTCTCCCCCCCGTTCACTACCACGTACCGCTTCGAGCACGCGGTCATGCTGATCAGCAAGAGCAGTATCAATACCACTGTGGCCGGGTTTGCTGACCCCTGGCCCCTGACCACTGACCACTTTTCTGAATTCCTGAATCTTCTCATCATGTACATCTCTCGTTTCCCGCCTGTGGAGATAAAACCGCAGGGCCGCATGTAATAACGCAAGCAGCCCTACAACGGCCTCCCACATTACAGAGCGGCCTTTTCGATCTTGTGCCCTATGCCGATGACGGCGAGCCCTGAAGAGATAAGCCCTATTCCTTCCGTCATCCCGTCAAAAGTCCCCTCGGAAAACCCCTTGAGGATCACGCCTATCCCGGTAAAGATCAACCCTGCTCCGCCTGCCCACGTCTTCCAGCCTTTCATATTTTCCTCCTTGTTTTCTGTTCGGTGGTCGGTTTACTGACCCCTGACCCCTGATCCCTGACCACCGATCTTTGCTGACCCCTGGCCCCTGATCCCTGACCCCCGGTTTATCCCCTCATCTTCTCCATCAACCTTCTTGCCCTATCCACAACCTGGAACGCCCACTTTGAATTCCCCATCTCGTGCGCAGCCTCATCCCATTTATTCACCGCCATAGCAGCCAGCATCCGCTTAAAGCCGAGGAGCCTTGTCAAGCCCATGTTGAAGCACATATTGAGCAGTATTTCTTTTTTCTCCGATGGAAGCCTGTCGTAAAATGGAATGGCCAAAGACAACTGCCTGTGGCACTGGTCCACGTCGTTGCGGAGCAGGTAGTAGGCCTCTGCCCTCGTGATCCCGTTGTCTTCAAGGTTGCGCCCGACGCCTATAGTCAGCTTCCCGGCAGGGCACCTATAAGGCTTGAGCCGCAGGTCTTCATCAACTATGAGCTGAGTCTCGACCTTTTCAAAAAACCTTGCTTTCTCTCCCGGGGTCAACACGCAGTCTCCTCGATCTTTACATTCTCGGCGCACAGGCCGTCATGGAAGGACCTGCATTTATCGGCGATCTCTTTGTCATTGGTAATTATCAGCCGCTCCTTGACTCCATCCAACAATTCCTTGTATACGATGTAGAGCATGAGACTCCTAAAAAGCGGGGCAGGTGGTGAGCCTGCCCCTAATGGAGGTGGTGGTGAGGTCTTGACTTTCGTCAAGACCTCATTGTATGGGTGGTATATCAGGTATGGCTTGGGGAAGTCTCTGGAACCACTTCAAGAAGTGAGGGGGAGGTTTGGGGCCTCCCCCTGTAATGCAGGTTTAGCGGGGTGGTTATGCGGGCAGTGCGTCAAACAGGCCCAGCTGCCGGGGAGGGGCAAGGGGTTGCCCCCATCCCTCGCTGTAGTTCAATGCGGCTCTCTTTGCAGGGCCTCTCTGAACCTCCGCCACTTTCATGGGCGCAAGAAGGCCGACACGGATCATGCTTCTTACTGCCCTTGCCACCCTGCCTCTGCTGATTTGCAGGGCTTCGGCAATGCTGCTGTAGGCCTCCCCTGCCAGAACCCTCAGACGAATCGGGGGCCAGTGGGGCCTGCGGGTAAACCAGTAGTTCTCCGCCTGGATCGACGGCTGGAGGAATTCGCCATTGACAAGGGCGTCATAAGCGCGAATCACTTTAAGCCGGAATGCTGGGCTTATCCACATCGCATAGTCATAGACGAGCTCTTTGACGATATATGTACTCGGATTCCCGACCGCCATTGTGACGACAGGCGCGACATTTCTGAACCCTAATTCGGGTTCAGAATCTGACGCCAAATTTGGCCTCAGAAATGAGATCGAGTTAGAATAAGCCCTATTTAGGGCTTTATTTTCTTCTCGGTTCGGCACCAAATTTGGTGCCGAACTATTCCCCTCCCCTCTAAGCTCTTTAATAAAAGCTTTTACTTGACTAATACGCAGCCATCTACTTGGCGTATGCCTTTTCTCCCCGCCTGCCGCCCTATGCAGGTCATTCAAGCAGTATCTCCCCTCAGCATCTTGCCGGATCACTGTGTTTGCAACTGTGAATGTATTCATTTTCCACCTCCATCAATTGATTTAAATACCTCAGTTACTTTGTCGGACGCATCCGTCAGGCCGCCGATAACATCAATCAGGATCAGGACGAGTCCATAGCTGCCCTCTTCGGACATTTCAGGCTTAGCTTGTTTTGGTTGACTGTAGAAATCGAGGATAAAGGCGAGCTTTGCTTTGCAGTGGTGGATTGTGTCCACCGGTTCGAGTGAATACATGTGTACCTCCGTTGGTTAATTTCGATATTCGGCACAAATAAAAGTGCGCCGAGAGCTATCGCGGTCCCAACGGAAACCGTCCTGCACCTCGCGATGCAAGAACTCTCGGCGCACAAGCGCACCACACCGATTAGACCCCCTTCCTCCGCATAAGATTGCGGACGCAGGACGGCCCCGTTGGAACTTTCGATGGTTCCAAGTTTATTTGGGGCCATGGTCTTTGTCAAGTTATTTTTCATCAAACAGTCCTGCCTGTTTATCCTCTTTCTCCGGCTTCAAAATCTCATAAACCCACCGCTCAGAATAATCGGTGGCCTTTGCAAGCTCTTTATGGTTGGAGCCGTTAAACTTCTTGCGGATGTATTCCTTCTTTTTCTTCTCTTCAATGGCATCCAGGCCGACAAAGTAAAACACCTGTTTAGGGTACATCTTGGCGAGCTTAAGGGTGTTCTCTACCCCTATGGCCTCAGCCATCTCGTGATACTGCTCCGGGAGGTCCTTTGCCTTTATGTCATCAAGCCACTTCATTCTTTTCCTTACGGTTCATCTCTTTAATCCGTTCCTTCAACGCCTTCAACCCAGTAACCCCCATCATCTTGTAATGCGTCTGTATCTCCCGGTTGGCGTTTATAAAGGCGTTCAAGGACTTTGCAAACCCCTCCCCCCATCTCTCCCGCGCCACGTCCTCCAGCTCCTGAAGGAGCCCGGATTTAGAGGATTCATATCTTACCACCCCTACCCCTCCTAAAATAGGAGGGGAGCTTAATTTAGATTTAGCTCCCCGCCTTAAATAAGGAGGGGTGCCCGAAGGGCGGGGTGGTTGACTCTTCCCTGTCACGTGCTCAATCACTCTCAAGACTTCCTGCGCAGAGGCCATACTCAAACGCTTCTTGATAACAGCAGGCGCGACCTCGTTCCTCAGCGTCTCCTGATCTACCCCGACCTTCTTGGCCTCCGCAAACAGGGCCGCAAGAAGCTTCTCTTTCTTGCCTTTTCCATCCTTCATCCTTCAGCCCTCATCCTTATTGGTTCCGGCCACGCAGCCTCTTGCCCAGGCGCAACCTTGATATCCCATTCTATAAACTCCGGGCAATTCTTAACGCCCCCGCCGTTGGCACCCCCTCTTAAATTAAGAGGGGGGAGGGGGGAGTTATGCTTCGGATGCAAGCACCACTTTACAAGCCCCTTAAACCAGAAATACAGGCACCCGCCGCATTCATCCTTCATCCCTTATCCCTCATCCTTCATAGCGTCCCCTGCCCGAAAACCTCTTCCAGGCTTATCTTCCTAAGCTTCGACGCCCTCACCAGAATAGATATCCCCCTATGCCTCAAAGACCTGTAAACCTCATCAATCTCCTCCGGCTCCGTAATTATGTAATACCCGGCAGGCTCCCCCGTGCGGCTCCCTATGCAGTAACCATGCTCATCTATCAGATGCCTCACAATCTCCCTCAATTTCACGTCAGAGAGCCCGACCATAGAGCCCAGCCAATGGACTCCCCTGGCGTTCTCCTTCCCCTCGGCAAGTAGGCTTATGATCCTCCGCTCCTCCGACTCTAACTCTCCCCGGCTCCCCTCCTTGCTAAGGAGGGGAATTAAAGGGGTGGTAGGGCCACTGAATATGTCCATCTGTTCGGTCATTCATCTCCTAAACTCCCCGCCTTGATAAGGAGGGGTGGCCGAAGGCCGGGGTGGTTATTTACCCTTAAAAAACTCCTTAAACGCTTTAGGCACCTCACTTGTCACCCTTACCGTCTCCCCCGGCCTTATGCCTGACTGAAGGGAGGCCTCTTTCTTTTTAAGCCTCTGCTCTTCTTCTATGTTTCTCTTTTCGGTCTCCTGCTCAGATATCCCGATCAGCACTTTGATAAGGTAGTTGTGGTTCTCCAGGTCGAGCTTCTTGCTACATACAACCTTGAGGGCCGCGACTATCCCGTCACGGCTGATCTGATAAGGGACCTTCCTGAAGGAGAACTTCCCGCTGGTCCAGATCCCGTGAACCTCCTGGAGGATGCGCAAAAGCTTTGCGGCCTTGATAGGCCGGGTCGTGTCGAACATCTCGGCATACTCAAAGACAAGCCTGGAATGAGGCGCAAAGTCCGCCTGCATCTGTATGATCTCCACAAGGCTCGCCTCTCTCATGGCATCCCGGAGGGAGTGTTCGTAACGGCATTTAGGACAGCGGATGTTCATTTGTTCAACATCCCCCTTCGTATCTAAAATCAGTCCAATGGATAATCTTTCCTGAAAAGTCAAGAGGGAACCAACGCCAAAAAGCGGCGACATCCTTAAAGCCGTCATTCTTTGCCAGTAACTCAATTTCCGAGGTTGTCAGCTCACGTCCGCCGACCCAAACTTCTTTCTCTTCACCGAAATTTCGGATATCAATAAACTGCGTTCCCTTGCAGGAATAGTCAGAAGAAAAGCATTGATACTGCTTTGTCCTTACACTTGTTGCCATGTGGATGGCGGTCCCTGCCTTCCACCGCCCTTTCTTGTCTTCTCTGATGGTGTGAATTTTTATCCCAATAAGGATCGGTGCAACAAATTGTTTACTGAATCCTAATATCATCGCTCCCTCCGCGCCTTTCTCAAACGCCCCGCCTTCGGCACCCCCTCTTTACTAAAGAGGGGGCTGGGGGGAGTTGGGTTTTTGGGCGTTATCTTCCGGCCCCTGGCCCCTGACCACTGACCACTGCTTTTCACGCCGCCACATCCAAACTTATCTGCTTATAAGCCCCGTCAGCCTGCCGCTCATAAATCCTGATATAAGCCTTTGTCCCCGTGACTTGAAGGCTCTCCCCTATGGCAGTCATGGCCCTCTGCCACTTCACGTCCTTGATATCCAGCCTGCGGAGTCCCAGGATGCGGTTGGCGTTGAGCTTCCCTTTTTTGTCAACGTAGAATGCATCGTTGATAAGGGCCTTTATCTCCGGCCTGCTCCCTTCTGACCAATCATGCAGGCACTCGTCAATAAGCTTCTTTGCCGCCTGGAGACGTTCATCAAATTCAATGGTCTCGTCAATTGCCCTCTGGACCTTAAACTGTCCGTCAAAGCTCATCAAAGTCACGTTTCCCTTGACCCCGCCTTTCTTCACGCCGTATTTCTCTGCGGAGAGGTCCACAAAGGCCTGGATATCCCCCATGGCTTTTGTCTTAAAGAGATCGATCGTCCCGGCGACATCGAGAGCCTTGGCAACGAGT
>Ga0154721_1310_pt2 | contig 18766 bp, 15 predicted proteins | sample Rifle2008BG16ft_FD_105729 | JGI IMG/M metagenome (GOLD analysis project Ga0154721, IMG submission 105729) | candidate division KSB1 bacterium RBG_16_48_16 | reverse complement strand
AACCCTTTTCTCACTTCACTGGACCGGGATTTACATCGGCTGACCAGCACCCGCCTGTTCGACTGGATCGATCATTTTGCCGTGGCCTATTCGGACCAGGCCGAAAACTCGCTCATGGAAACGGGATTTGAGCGGGAAAATGTTCCGAGTGAGGGGATTGTCTGCTATCATCCCGGCGCGCTGCTGCCCCGAATAGCACTTGTCAAAAATGCCATAGAAACATCTCTGGCGATTTTTATCAAAGTGGACAGTATTGCCGATTTCCTTCAGGCCCATGCGCTTTCCTTGCCGATCGAAGGATCGCTATTCAGCGGCTATCGCCGGGCGCTGATCTCCGGTGAGAACAGGGTCGAATGTTGGATTTGCGAACGGCGCGGCACCAGAACGCTTTTGCCTGTAAGTGAGACCGTGCCCTATCTCGAACGCTATCTCACAGCCAGAGAAAAATGGCAAACGCGCATTCGCCGCCACGAGGATGAAGATTATGCCATGAATTCCTTGCTGGATGTGGCGGACGAACTGATCGGGCTGGTCGGCATGGACGTAGCGGCCCATATCATCATGGAAAGTGAGAGAGCCTACTGGCAATCCAGGAATTCCGCCGGACAAATCCAAAAGGCTCGGCAAGACCGGCTCGGAATGGGCTGGGCCAATCACGATCACCACACCTTTCGCAGCTCCCGCCGCCATTTCCCCAACCTGGTGCGATTGTTTGAAACCGTCGGCTTCCATTGTCGCGAAAAGTTTTATGCCGGAGCCGAAGCCGGCTGGGGCGCCCAGGTGATGGAAAATCCCCGCAGCGGCCATGTCTTATTTCTCGATCTGGATTTGGCCGCGGAAGAGCTGCAATTAGATTTTGCCCATCAGCGCCTGGCCGAGCTGGATCGCCTGGGAACGGTGGGATTGTGGTGCGCGCTGCACGGCGATTCCATACTCCAGGCCGGCATGCACCATTTGGAGGCCCAGTTCAATTTCGACGATCTCATCCGGGAACTGTCGCGGCGGGGCATCGAAACCATGCCGGCGTTCAGCGATTTTTCCTATTTGAAACAGGCATTTACCAAGGGAGAGGTCTGGCCGGTCGAAGCCGCAAGGATAAATATGTTGCAGGAAAAGAAGCTTATATCCGCAGAAGAGGGGGACAGGTTTAAAAGCCAGGGCGCACTGGGCAGCCATTTGGAGAATTTACAAAGGCGGGAAGGCTATAAAGGATTCAATCAGAAAAACGTCAGCGATATTATCAAACGAACCGATCCGCGGGCGATTTCTGTCTGATTTTTCGCATTATTGTCTTAGCTTCCTCATGGGGTATACCTTTCCCGTTTTCAATTTCCTGTATGCCCCGCTCAAATTTAGTCCTAATGTATAGAGCATGAATGATATCGTCCATATCCGCCTCGTCAGGAAGCTTATCAATAACACTTTTGGCTATTTCTTTTATTGTCATTTATAACTCCTTCTTTTAAAGTCAATACACAATGTGGCTTCTGTCAGCTTGTGAAGATTAAATGAAATTAAAGCCTCTCGCAGCGATGGGCAATTGCTGCCTTACATACTTGAAAAAATAGAAATGATAACGGAAAAATGCAAGCCTAATGAATATGGCAAACCCTGACAGGGTTCGGAACCCTGTCAGGGTTACAACCATTGCAATAAAAGTTGGAAATCGTTCTACTTTATAAGAAGTAAGCGAGAAAAATAAAGACAAAATAATTTAATCCATCCCTTCCAACAGCGTGACACTGCCATTGACCGTTTTCAAAACAACAGAGGCGCCGCCGCCGTTAATCCGGCCATCGATGCTCTTGCGATGGCGGTCTCCGGAAATCTCGATAGGAAAGTCGGAATGGATGCTGCCGTTGACAGTGGAAATGTGAACGTCCGCCTGCACCTCCGTCGGCAAATAAGCCCGGATGCTGCCGTTGACGGTCTTTAGATCGACATCCTCTTCCAGCCGCTCGTTCGTTATTTCCGCGCGAATGCTGCCGTTGGTGGTGCTGGCGCTCACAGCCCCACTCGCTCCCTCGATGTCGATTTTTCCGTTCGTCGTGCGGATGTTTTGACCGCCGCCAATGTCTGTGGTTTGAACAGCGCCATTGACCGACGATACATTCACCTGTGCACCGGCCGGCGTTTTGAGCCAAATCTCAACGCTGATCGAAGGCTTACCCCCGCTAAAAATCCAGTCGAGCAGCCCGCCGCTTCGTGTGTGCTTTGGGTATTTGGGTTTTATAGTCAATGTGTTCATGTCCTTTGATACTTCAATCTGCGCCTTATCGAGAAGCTCTTCCGCATCTCGACGGCTGGTGGCCCGCACCTGAATTTCAGCGACTATCTCCACCGACTCCCGCTCCCACGATTCGACACTAATCCGCCCGTTGACATTTTCCACCACCACCGTTCCGTCCGCCGGCAGGTCGATGGTTTTATTGAATTCTTTTGACGCCGTTCTGGCGAAGGAGATCGACCCGGATATGGCGATGAAAAACACCATCCGCAATAAAAATCTGGCAAACATGAGAACACTCCTTTTCGTGATAGGCACAAACAAATGCACCGTGGTTTTCTGATCAAATGAATTGCGATAGAATAAAATTACACTCCTTTACGCGACCTGCAGCAAAAAGTTACCCGGCGTTGAATCCGGTATCAAGGTCACTCGGTTTGCTCAGGAATATGAAGAAAAACGGGGGGAATGCAGCAATCAAAATAAAAAATTGAGGACGAGGAGGAATTCGTCAAATATTGGGGTACACAACAAGATACCGCTGAACACGAACATTTTAAAAGTCTCATATAATCAAAATTGACAAGATTATGTAATTTTTGTAAATTGATACATTAGACGGCCAGACAAAGCCCTGATGAAGTTTAAAGTAACAAGGAGATGAACGATATGAAAAAAATAACGGCCACGGATGCACTTACTTTATCCATTCCAGAACGAATTCAACTGGTGGAAGATATTTGGGATACCATAGCCGTAGACGCTGGCTCCATCGAATTGACGGAAGATGAAAAAAAAATTATTAATGAACGATTAAATGCCTATCACCAGAATCCTGAATCAGGCTCTCCCTGGGAGGTTGTTTACAAAAGAATAATTGGAAACCAACAACCATGATCATTGAGAATATCATATTCGAATTCGACAACACCTTGATTGACGGCGATAGCTATGTGTTGTTCCTTGAATCCATATCAGGGCGCAAATCCCCGGCGAAGAAAAAGAGCTTCGGCTCGGCAATCGAGCAATACAAGCAGGAATTCCCCGCAGCCGCTTCTCATGATTGGGACAACCTGCTGCAAAAAGCCAAGCCACTTGCCAAAGCTGATTTTGACAGCGCCGCCCGTGCCCTGGTGGACAGGTTGTTCCCGCAGGCAAAAGAGGTCCTCTCTCTTTTGCATAACAGCGGGCGAAAAATATACCTGTTGAGCACAAGCCTCGACCTGCTGGTCAGGCCGGTGGCCGATCACCTGGGCATTTGCCGGGACAATGTCTTTACGAATGAGGTGGTCGTAAAAGACAACCGTATTGTCGGCACGGACACCTCGCAGCCGTTATCGCAAAGCCTGGGCAAGTTATACCTTGCCGAAAAATTAAGGAGTGAAGGCCGGTTGAGCAACTCAACGGCGATTGTCGGCCAAAGCCGCTCTGCCGTGGCGATTCGCAGAAACAACATCGCCGAAATGTTCATCTATTTCACAGAGGGAAAGGAAAACGAGGAGATACGGGAGCAGGCGGATTTTGTCATCGACCGTTTCGATCAGCTTTTATCGCTGTTCTTTTCCGACGACGAGTTGTCGAATATGTCCGTCCCTTTTGAATCCTCTGTTGTCACATCGCCGCGCCAGGAAAAAGCGCCCAAAATCCTGTTACTGGAAAACATACATCCCAAGGCTTCGAGTCGGCTGAGCGGAAATGGATTTCAGGTAACCAGCCAAAAGCCCGCCCTGGATGAAAAAGAGCTGATCCAACGTGGCCGGGGATTCCATGCCCTGGGAATACGCTCAAAAACACATATCTCGGCGAACACCATAGATCAACTCAAAGACCTGTGGGTCATCGGCGCTTTCTGTATCGGCACCAGCCAGATCGATCTGGATGCGGCAGCTCAGGCTGGAATTCCCGTTTTCAATGCCCCTTACAGCAACACCCGCAGCGTGGCCGAGCTGGTTGTTGGCGAAACGGTCATGCTGATGCGGCGTGTTTTTGAAAAAAGCACGGCGGCACACCAGGGCAGATGGCTGAAAACGGCGCAAGGCAGCACGGAAATTCGCGGCAAAACCGCCGGCATTGTCGGGTACGGCCACATCGGCTCGCAGGTGTCGGTGCTGCTGGAAAACCTCGGCATGTCGGTAATGTTTTACGATATCATGGATAAATTGCCGTTGGGGAACGCTAAGCAGGCGGCCAGTCTCTACGACCTGCTCGAGACTGCCGATATCATCACCCTGCACGTACCGGACACAAAAGAGACGCGCGGCATGATCGGCAAAAATGAATTGCAGCGGATGAAAAGGGGTTCCTCTCTCATCAATTCCAGCCGCGGCAAGGTGGTGGATCTGACTGCATTGAAAGAAGCCATAGAAGCAGGCCACATCGCCGGCGCCGCGGTCGATGTTTTCCCCAATGAACCCAACCAGCCTGACGATGAATTCACCACGCCGCTGCAAAGAATATCCAATGTCATTTTGACGCCGCACATTGGCGGCAGCACCACGGAAGCGCAGGAGAATATTGCCAGCTATGTGAGTTATAAAATCGAAAGATATTTGACCACGGGATCGACAACCGGTGCGGTCAATTTTCCGGAAGCAGATATACCCCGGCTTGAAGGCAAGCATCGCATCCTGCACATCCACAAAAACGTGCCCGGCGTGCTGGCCAAGATCAACACCATCTTTTCGCAACGCCATATCAATGTCGAAGGGCAGATGCTACAAACCCACGGCGACATCGGCTATTTGATCGTCGATGTCGATCACCAGATTTCCGAACAGGTATTTCAACTGATGCAGCACATTACCGAGACCATCCGGGTGAGGAGAATTACCTGAGACTGCTATGAGACTCGTTATTTCATTCAGGAGGAATTACCATGCCCGGCTGGGCGCCCGATAATGATGGAAATAGCTAATTTCCATGGTAATCTTTGTAATGTGGTGAAATGAGTTCGCCAATTTAACCAGCGACCGCGAAGGACAGTCCTTACCCCGGATTTTTTGCGCCTCGGCAATCGCCTGACTGTTGACCGGCAAAACTACATCATATATTTTTCGAATTCGAAACATCTAAATTGGAAATAGTGCACAAAGCCAGTTGGCCAATGTGCGACGCACTTTTAATTTTACAGCGGTTGTGAGAATTATTCTATTCAAAGTAAGTTCTTCGACTCTTGTCTGTATCAACCAAGTGCGTCGCACATTTTCGCGGTTAGATGTCAAACCAATTCATCGACCAGCTCGGGGGAGAGCAATTCTTCCACAGTCAGCTTACCGTTTTCGCCGGGCTGCGTATAGCGGTAGATCTTGCCGCGATAGTTGCGCAAGACCACTTCGTCTTCGTTCATGCTGAGCAGGTAATTGGGCAACAACGGGATTTTGCCGCCGCCGCCGGGCGCATCGATGACAAAATGCGGCACAGCCAGACCCGAGGTCCAGCCGCGCAAGGCCTTGATGATTTCCAGACCTTTTTCAACGCTGGTGCGGAAATGCTCGGTGCCAAAGACCATATCGGCCTGGTAGATATAGTAGGGCCTGACCCTGGCTTGCAGCAGCTTTTGCATCAATTTTTTCATCACTTGCGGATCGTCGTTGACGCCTTTTAACAAAACCGTCTGGTTGCCGAGCGGAATACCGGCGTTGGCCAAACGTCCTAAAGCTTTTTGCGCCAACGGCGTCAATTCGTCCGGATGATTGAAATGAACGTTCATGAACAGGGGGTGATACTTTTTTAGCATCCTGACCAGTTTGGCGGTGATGCGATGGGGCAGGAAACAAGGAACCCGCGTCCCGATACGCAGGATTTCGAGATGCGGAATCTGTCTAAGCTTTTGCAGTATGTACTCTAATTTATCATCGCCGAGCAAAAGCGGATCACCCCCGGATAAGATAACATCCCTGATTTCGTTATGAGAATTTATATACTCAATGCCTTCGTCGATAAACCTCAGGCTTATTTTTGACGGGTCGCCCACTTTTCTCTTTCTGGTACAAAAACGGCAGTAGGAGGCGCAGACGTGCGAGATCAGGAACAGGCAGCGGTCGGGATAGCGGTGAACGATATTATTGACCGGGGAGTCCCTGTCTTCCGCCAGGGGATCCTGCATCAACTGATTGTCTTCCAGCTCGCGAATATCTGGAACGACCTGGTTGTAGATCGGATCGCCCTTTTCCTTGATCAACGAGAGGTAATATGGCGTGATCTTTATGTTAAATTCATTTTCAATAGCCATTACATCCGACATGGGGATGTCGAACTTTTCGGAAAGCTGTTTTGCGCTTACCAGGCTATTTTGCAACTGCTTCTTCCAACGTTCCATTTTTTTTCGATTCTCCATGGACAAGGTTATTAAATCGTTTTACAAAAATGAGCCGGTCGTCGCCGGTCCGGTAGAAATCCTTTATTCGCGCTTCCAGCTTGTAGCTCTTTGATTTATAAAAATGCTGGGTGGGGATATACTTATGTTGAGACGATGTTTCGATGATCAATAATTTGCCTTTCTGCCGCATAACCTCCTTTTCTACAAATTTGAGTAATTGACTGCCAACGCCTTTATTTTGCATCTCTGGTGAAACAACGATCCAGTAAAGATCAAAGGTTGCTTCAGTGGCCGGGGTCGGGCCGAAACATACATAGCCGATGACCTGTTCATTGAATTCGGCAACGCAGACGTCATAATCCTGTTGATCTTTGTTAAACAGGTAAATATCGATCAGCTCAACGGCGACGTTCACCTCGGCCATGGTGAACATGTCCGTTTGCATGAGCATCTCATAAACGAGTCCCCTGTCCTCCGGTATCATTTTCCTGATGTGAACCATTGGATTTCCTTTTCAATGCTTGATGAATAAGAAGCTCGACAAATTCGCGATACGCTAATCCGGCTGCTTTTACGGCTTTGGCAAAACCGGCGTCTGCTGAAATATCCGGATTGGGATTGTATTCCAGCACGAAAATCCTGTTTTGCGAGTCTACGCGAACATCCACCCGGCCGTAGTCCCTTCCAATAAGCAGTCGAAATACCTGAATGGCCAGATCCTCCAGACGGGCTTTTAAATGGTCGTCCATTTTCGCCGGACATACGGAGGGAGTCTTTTCGTAGAGGGGATGTTCCGGCATCCATTTGGCCTCATAGCTGGTGATGCGCTCTTCGCCGTCTTGCAGGCCCGAAAAGTCTATTTCCGCTATCGGCAAAACCCGTGGAGATACGTTGCCAAGCAGACTGATATTGAATTCGCGCCCGTCGATATAGTGCTCGACCAAAACCGGCTGTTTGTACTTGTCCAAAAGGCGGGTCACCCTTCTTTGTAGTTCCTTGAAATCATGAATAAGAGCGTTGTACATTATGCCCAGGCTGGCGTCTTCACAGGAAGGCTTGGCGATCAACGGATATTCCAGGTAGGTGCTTTCCGGAGCACTGCGATAAACCTGGTAGGCCGGCGTCGGAATTCTTTTTGATTCAAAAAGTCGTTTCGCCAATATTTTATTTTGCGCCAGTCCCAGCGCGAGCGGCGTATTTCCGGTATAAGATAGTCCCGCCAATTCCCACAAGCTGGCCACGTTCATCTCCAGACCGGATCGCCCCTGGAATCCTTCGCAGAGATTGACAATCACATCCGGACGGAAACTGTCGATGGCCGCAAACGCCTGTTTGAGATCGTTCACCGGTAAGGTGTGGGCTTCGCAGCCGATTTCACCAAGAGCGGACATCACAGCCTCAACCTGGTGAACGACAGCTTCCTCTGAGATAAAATCCACATCCACCGGCTTAAATGCCGGAACGTCGTTATAGGCAACAAGAATCCGTGTTGATTTTAGCGGGGATGACTTCATTTCAAGCCATAGCGTTTGGCGGCGTGGACAACGACTTTATTGATCATGTCCGCATAACTATAACCGGCGGTTCTCGCCGCCTTGGGGAAACAGGAGTTGTCTTCCGGGTTGGGCAAAATGCCCGGCAATGGATTGAGCTCGAGAACATGCGGTATGCCGGAGGCATCCCAGCGAACGTCGATACGGCACCAGTCGCGGATGCCAAAAATCCGGTAGGCCGAGAGCACCAGGACTTTGATTTTTTCCTCTTGTCTTTGCGAAATCCTTGCGGGACATTGAAAAATATCCAGCGGCTTGTCCCGCGTATCCCAAATCCATTTGGCTTCATAAGAGTAGATGGGCTGGGCGCCAACCGGCAATTCCTTGTAGGAAATGGCGACGATCGGCAAGACCTCAGCCTCATGGCCGTTGCCCCACACGGCGACGGTGAATTCCTCGCCGGTGAGAAACTTTTCCAAAAGCACGGGCTGGCGGTAGGTTGCCAGGTTGCGGCTAATTTTCTCCAGCGCTTCACGCTCGTCGGTCACAACCGAGTCGTCGAAAATACCTTTGCTGCTGCCTTCGGCAACCGGCTTGATGATGGCCGGAAAATCGAATTCAATCCGCTGGGGCAGCTCGTTCGGATAAAACAGCTTGAAATCGGCCGTCGGGATGTTGTAGCACATCATCACCTCTTTGGCCCGCGCCTTGTTCAGGCAAATTGCCAGGGTCAAGGGATCGGAGCCGGTATAGGGCAATCCGAGCCGCTCGCACAGCATCGGGATGTACGACTCGCGAAAATCACCGAACAGTCCCTCGGCGATATTAAACACCAGCTCCGGTCGGGCCTCGGCTAATTTGTCCCCGGCTTGGGCATCCGCCTCAATACCGATGACATCGTGTCCCTTGCTCGTCAAAGCCTGTTTCACGGCATTTATGGTCTCAAAGGAGTCCCCTTCTGCAAAAAAATCCGCCGGGATATTTTCTTTCGCACAGTGCCCGAATCGATTTTTATACTCTTGTAGCAGACCGTCCTTACTGCTACAGGTAAGGGCTATTTTCATTACGCTTCCCGCAATAACAACGATTTTCCATCAACGCGATTTTACCAGAATACCACTTTTGTCATTATTGCTGGCATCGGAATACAAGTATTGTGCCAAACCTTTTTAGTTGGCCCAACAGGCTATTTTTATGGGAGTTGTACTATCGACCGAAATGGCCGTTTTTCCCCTTCATCCCTGTTTTTTTCCAAATTGAAAAATAGGCGGCTATAGGTGGCTTTTCGTTTTCAAAATGAAAAGATAGCCGCATCAAGGGGTTGAATCGTTTTCATTTTGGTAAAATCCGTTGTGGGAAGGTCAGTGAGGCAGAGCTAATCCCTGATCGCCTGGATTTCTAATCCTGGTGGTGAGAGACAGGGGCTTCTGCTCCAATTCATGCCATTATCTCACGATTCCTATGACCGACAGGATCATGGTTTTCACGCTCTAATGGGCTGGAAGCCCCAGTCCATCATGGCGCCCAGGATTGGAAATCCTGGGTGATCAGTTTTAGGGTTAGGCTATTTTATGATTATCATTTTTCTGGTTGTTTCAAATACACTGATCAACCTGGATTTCTAATCAAGGTCGCTGAGGTGACAAGGGCTTCTGCCCCAATTCATGCTATCATCTCACGATTCCTATGACCGACAGTATCACGGTTTTCACAAGCATAGCGGTTGGAAGCCCCAGTCCATCATGGCGCCCATGATTGGAAATCCTGGGCGATCGGCTTTTGAGATAGTCAGCGGTATTAGTTTACCGCGATAATTAAAATAGTGCTCCTGGCCTTTTAATACGACCGAGAAAAGCAGCAGCGCTATTAGCGCACAAAACGCATAAAATGAATTGGTACGCATGGCTCCTCCTTTATGTTGACTTGATTGTTGTTTGACTGAAGCTTTCTGCTTCAGCTATTTTATGAGCATTAGTTTTATACTTTTTTCACTTTTTGGAATCTCACCTGCTTTAGACATCACAGATACTCTGCAGATATATATACCTGATGCAGCCGGAAAACCTTTATCAGTCTGCCCATCCCACACAGCGTTATAGATGCCCGCTCCTTTTTCTTCATCAACTAATCTTTTAATTGTTTGCCCCTGAAGATTTATTATATCTAACCGAACATGCCCCGTTTCCTGTAAACTATATTGAATATTCGTTTGAGGATTAAACGGATTGGGATAATTTTGGAATAATTGAAATGAGTATTTCTCAACGTTCTCTTGGCTTACGGAAACAGGGAAGTTAGGCTGCCTGTATTTAATTGTAACGACCTGTTCCTGCCGATCACGAAATACTGTCACTGCGGTAATATATACATTACCTATTGAATCCGATTTGATTACAACATTAGGCGCTATAGCTGTGGCCTCGGGAAAGCCATGATAACGCATAATCCATTTCTGCTTGCCTGATGGGCTGAATTTTATGGTTGCTATATCTGAATTTCCACCCTCTCTAAAAATATATGCTAGAATATATATGTTGTTAAATCTATCGGTGCAAATATCCATGCTTGCTGAAAAAGGATAAAATGAAGGGTATTCATCAATAAATGATTCCCATAGCTTTACCCCATTCGTATCAAATTTTGTTACTCTGAACCTATCCTGATAATTTCCAAAGGTGATAGGATTACCATCGTTGTCAACTGTCATATGGTATCCCGTATTTAAAACACTCCACTGTTTTATTCCCTCTAAACTGTATTTGGTCAGACCCGACCCGCACAAATACACATTATCGCCTTCGATTATTGAAGAACTATAATATATATATAAAGTATCTATTACCTCCCACTGTTTTACTCCATCTGAATTATATTTTGTTACAAGATCGGTTCCAGCCACATAAATGTTTGAATTGTTATCTAACGCCATCGTATATCGCTCATCATGATTATCTTTTTGATACCAAATCTGATTACCATCAGTATCATATTTAAAAATATCACCTGTTCTGCTTACCATAAAAACGTTGCCTGAATCGTCAACGGCTATTTTAGCAGGCTTTGAAAGAGGAGGATTGTCTGCATCTGATATATTGGCCCATTGTAACGCCCCGGAGTGATTATATTTTAGAATAACATATTTCGTCCTATGATCAGCGGAACCAGCTATATATAGGTTATCTTGTTTATCATTAACCATGTCTTCAGTTGTACTTATACTTTTACTAGCAGGATAACGTGCTGTCCATTTTTCATTTCCATCATTATCGTATTTAACCAGTACATAATCATAACTAAAACCTGAATCAGTAGTGGCAATGTCGTCAATCGCAACATAAATGTTTCCTTCTTTGTCCAAAGCCATTCCTTTGGATATAGAATCATTGGAATCAGGTCCTCTATATGTTCTTACCCATTCAAGCTCGGCGTAATCGGTTTGGGCGTAAAGACTGTTTGTCAGGCTGCAGAACAAGGCTATTAAAACAATCTTGCTATGGAATAACATTTGGTTGAACAATAAATCTTGTTTGGGAAAGCTCTTGTGCAGCATATTGCAGATATCCGCCATAATGGTTTCCTCCCGTACCATCGAATGCTTAATTTTCTCTTCACACATAGGGAGCACAAATTTTCATAAAGATGTCCTTCTCCTTCTAATAAACATCTATAATATCAAAAAAATGCCTATCAAAAAGTAACAAATATTCTCTTAGCATAGTAGTGTCCTTCGCTCCCGTTTGACGCATTAACATAAACTCTGTTGGCAATTTCCACATCTTCACGCAACTTAAGACGTTTGACGATTTGGTCTACACTATCTGTTTGTTGTAATTGCAGTTTATGGAAATTCCTCCCCCATGATTTTAACTTGGTACTTTGTTTTAAAACTGGCTCGCTTTCAAATACAGCATCTCTTTGCTGTTCAGTAATGTTGTCCTTAAACTTTACGATAATTTGATTATCGGATGCCTCTACCGGTACCTTCTTTCCATAATAATAAAAGTATTCCTGACCTTGTGATTCGTGACATTTTCTAGCAAAAATCTTTCAAAAAAAAATGAAAAAAATTAAAAAAATCGAGGAAAGATAAAAAAACCTCTGAACACGCTGAGGCTTTTTGTTGTCCACTACGCAAACCGTTCCACATGATTAGACAACTACGCCATTGCCGCTTCTATGCGAAATTCCCTGATCGACCTGGATTTCTAATCCAGGTCGCTGAGTAGACAAAGGCTTCTGCGCCAATTCATGCTATCATCTCACGATTCCTATGACCGACAGAATCATGGTCGCGCTCATAGGGGCTGGAAGCCCCAGTCCATCATGGCGCCCAGGGTTGGAAATCCTGGGCGATCAGTGGCGCCAAGGATTGGAAATCCCGGGCGATCAGTTGGGTTTGAAATACGAGTACCTACACTATTTCTCACACAATTTCCAACTATTGCATTTTAAATCTGTAATTATTATACTTTGACTAAACGAGATATTAACATGGATAACACAGAGTTTAAAACATGGTCACGATGAGGGAAATAGAGCAACTGGGACGCCGCATTGGCGAGACCTTTCAACCGGAACGAGTACTCTTGTTTGGCTCTTATGCCCAGGGCGATCCAACACCCGATTCCGATGTGGATTTGTTCATCATAACACATTTCGAAGGAAGACCCGTCGATAAATCGGTGGAGATACGAATGAAAACCAAGCCATCGTTCCCGGTAGACCTTCTCGTTCGCACACCAGAGAAAGTGCGTGAACGCCTGACCATGGGAGATGATTTCATTAAAAATATTCTGGAAACAGGGAAAGTACTTTATGAAGCCGATCACTCGTGAGTGGGTAGATAAAGCAGAGGGTGATTATGCCATGATGGAACGCGAATCACGGGCGCGGAAAAATCGCAATTATGATGGCATCTGTTTTCATGCTCAGCAGTGTGCTGAAAAATACCTTAAAGCCAGATTGCATGAAGCCAATATCGAATTCAAGAAAATCCACGACCTGACAGCTTTGCTAAACAAGGTTCTGGAAGTCGAACCCTTATGGGAAGCTTTTCGCGAACACCTTGCCTATCTTTCTGATTTTGCTGTGAGTTTTAGATATCCCGGGGAATCCGCTGACCATAACATGGCATTAGATGCCAGGAGACGTTGTCGTGCATTCCGCAAGGCGGCTCGGAACGCCCTTGGAATGCAAGATACACCTTAATTATTTTCGCTAGCTACGGAGTTATCTCCTTAGTCCATATAGCCAAGCTTGTTGACATCACACTGTCCCTTGCGGATTTTAATCAGTAAAAATACATGATGTCATCCAGACTTTTAACTGATCGACCTGGATTTCTAATCCATGTCGCCGAGTAGACAGGGGCTTCTGCCCCAATTCATGTTATCATCTCACGTTTCTTATGACCCACAGTATCATGGTTTTCACGCTCTAATGGGCTGGAAGCCCTAGTCCATCACGACGCCCAGGATTGGAAATCCTGGGCGATCAGGTCGGGCTCCCAATAAAGACAAAGCTCACTTCTCTTCAATCCCATACTCTTTCAATTTACGGTACAACGTCACCAAACCGATTTGCAGCGTCAGCGCCGATTTTTGCTTATCGTAATTATGGGACTGTAACGTCCTTTCAATCGCCAGCTTTTCTATTTCCGGCATCGACATGCCGATTTCGGCGCCGATGTTCTTCTCGGAAAATTCAGAGCCGTTGGCCAGCCCGGGGAAATGGTACAGCTTGAGCACCTTTTCCTGCGACAACACCACCGCTCTTTCCACCATGTTCTCCAGCTCGCGCACGTTGCCCCGCCAGGGATGCCGCAGCATTTGCTTGATGACGCTGTGATCGACCCCTTCGATGACCTTTTCGTTTATCTGGTTGTATTTATCGATAAAGTGCTGCATGAGAATCGGAATGTCTTCCTGGCGATCCCGCAGCGGCGGCAAATGCAGGGAAATGACATAAAGCCGGTAAAACAGGTCTTCGCGAAACGTCCCGTTCTCCACGATTTTTTCCAAATCCGTGTTGGTAGCGGCGATGACGCGAACATCGACTTTGATAGTCTCCGTGCTGCCCAAACGGTCAAATTCTCCGCTCTGCAGGAATCGTAACAGCTTGACCTGCATCGCCGGATTCAAATCGCCAATCTCGTCCAGGAACAGCGTGCCTTCCTGCGCCAGCTCGATCTTGCCCTTTTTGAGCCTGGTGGCCCCGGTGAAAGCGCCTTTCTCATAGCCAAAAAGCTCCGCTTCCAGCAAATTTTCCGGGATGGCACCGCAATTGATTTTGACAAACGGCTTGCCCTGGCGCGGGCTCATGTGATGAATGGCATAGGCGATGACCTCTTTGCCGGTTCCCGTCTCGCCGGTTATCAACACCGTGCTGCGCGACGGCGCTATCTGCTTGACAAATTCAACAACCTCCTTGAATTTCCGACTGGCGCCCACAAGCTGCGGGGCGGAAATTTCCTGAAAAAGACGTTGTTTCAAATTTTCATTTTCTTTCCGCAGGGAAATCGTCTCATTTAATCGATCCAGCAATCGCTTCAATTCCGTCAAACGAAATGGCTTTACCAGGTACTCGTAAGCGCCTCCCCGGATGGACTCCACGGCCGACTCGACGGAAGCATAAGCCGTAATAATAATGACAGCGATTTGAGGGAATTTTTCCTGTATGAAATACAAAATCTCCAATCCGGAGCCATCTTTTAATTTGAGGTCGGTGACGACCACATCAACGTCAACAGACTTTACTGCTTTCATTGCTTCTTTTAGAGACGTTGCTATGTGTATTCCATATTTATCGGATTCAAGTCCAATCTTCAGTGCTTGAAGCGAATCAACATCATCATCGATGATGAGTACCGATAGCATCCTCTTTTTCCTTATGTTGGAATTTTTCATAAACCGGAAAGCTGGTCGAAAAAGTCGTGCCCAGACCTAACTTTGATGTGCAGGTTATTCTTCCCCGGTGAGCCTTTATGATCTCGCGAGCAATAAACAATCCCAAACCCTCGCCGGATTCTTTTGTGGTAAAAAACGGGTCGAAAATCTTTTGCAGCCGGCTGGCGTCGATACCCGGTCCATAATCGGTAAACGCAACCAAGACGCGATTCCGGCGCCTGAAAATCCTGACCTTCATTTTCCCGCCCTCGGGCAGCACGTCCATGCCGTTTCTTACCAGATTCATAAACACTCGTTTCAGTTGCAGCCAGTCCGCCAGAATCCGGTAATCGCGCCTGGACCTTTGGTATTCGATGGATATTTTCTTGATGGCCGCTTCGTAGCGGACGTCCTGGATAAACGTGTCCAAATTTTGCGACAGATTAACGGCTTCCATGCTGAGCTCGGTCAGATGGGTGTACATCAGGTAGTGATTTAAATTTTGGGTGAGCTGATGAATCTGCCCCTGGATTTTATCCGCCAGGGCCTCAATAGAAGGCGGTACGGCGCCAATTTCTTTTTCCAGGAGATCTTTTAGAATGTCCGCGCTCAAACCGATGGTGTTAAGAGGATTTCGAATATCGTGCATCATGGCGCTGGTCAGTCGCGAAATGGCTGTCAGCTTGTCGATCGTTTGAATTTGCGACGAAAATTTCACCTGATCGCTGATATCCTGAAAACTGATGACGTAGGAAATATTCCCCGGCGACGGCTTTTTGATTTTACTGATCGACACGCTGGCGGGAAAGTACTCCCTGCTCTTTTGAATGATATTGAGCTGCAGGTTTGAAATCCACTCTCTATTCGAGCGGATTTTTTTCTGAAAAATCTCCCGCGATTTGCCATAAAAAATATCCGAAATCTCCTTTCTTAAAATATCCGGCGGATTAAAACCGGTCAACCTGGCGGCCATACGATTCCAATGCACTACCTGCAGTTGAGAGTCACAATCGACCGCGCCTACCGGAGATTCCTTGACCATCTGGTAGGTCACGTTGAGCTGCTTTTGCAGGTCATTTTTTACCAGCTTGAGCTCATCGATAAGCTGTTGGTCCTTCTGCCGCAAGGCCTGGTAAATGTTGCCCCACCACGAGCTGAGATGAATAATGGCCAGGTCAAAAATACGTTGCACGCGGGCGAATTGCGACTGAAAATCCTCGGAAGACCGAGGGAAGGCATGGCTAAAATAGTGATTCGCGACGATTCGCGCGGCACCCAAAATGGAGAGCTGCGCGTAAAAATTCTGCCGCAGATCTTTATCCCTCTGAAAAGCTCTCAGGTAATATCGTGTGAGGTGGAAATCCTGTTTCTTCGGTCGATCCTGCGCCAGGTCTTTTTCGATGTTTTTAAAGATGCCATTGAGAATTTTACTGCACACGATTTCCTCGATTTCGATTTTCGAGCTCCATGAAGACGTGAACAACGTTTCCAACGCCGCATTGACCAGGGCGGGTCGCTGGGTTTTTAACAATTCTCGTAATATGACGGGTTTTTCAACCAATTCTATACTCTCTTTGGCCTGCATAATTCACAAAAAGTGACATAGGTGCGACGCACTTTTTGAAATGACTGAAGCTATGCCTATTTATTGCTTCACTGCAAGAAAAGCAAGTGCGTCGCACATTCAGTCAATTCATGAATTATGCGGGTTAGAAAAAAAACTTTCTTGGCCGCAGCTTCTTCTTTATATAGGTGACAATTTTATTGGCGACATTGATGACGACATCATCCAACACGCCGTCTGCATACCGTGATTTCGGCCGCATGTCGCACGATTCGTTCACATAATCAATGACAATGAATTGACCGTCTTTTGACTGGCTGATCTCCGTTGAAAAAAAGGACAAGTGGCTGATAGCCGCTATTTTCTCGACGATCTTGAACAGCGGAGAGAGATTGTATCTTTTCATCTCCTGTTTTTGCAATTCGTAATAAAGATGGGACTGATCATCCCACCAACAACACTGCACCAAGCCGCAGGAAAAAAATCCGCGAAACCAGAATCTTTTTCCATCCATCTGCAACGGCACAATCTTTTCCTGCAACAGGTACTTGTCCGATTGAAACTCCTTTCGAGCTTCCAGCACATCCTGCAGGCTTTCCGCGCCTTCGACAACGCCGATGCCGCCGCCGGTGGTGTTTGCCGGTTTGACGACAAAGGGCCGGCCCAGCCGGTGCAGCTCCTGCACCGAAAGCCGAACTTCGCGGGATTCATCGAAAGGATCGAGAATGATGGTGAATGGCGTTTGCAGGCCGTTCGCTATGAATTCCAGGTGCATGGTCGCCTTGTCCGATGCCCAACGCAGCTTCTCGACCGGATCGATGATCTCGATGTTCTCTTTTTTTAAAAGGTCCTGAATCGAGCGGAATTCAGGCGAAGTGTCCGAAGCCCGATCAAAGAGAAATTGAAATCCCAGCTCACCGGCTTGCAGGTCGTGCAACGTTTGCTGCAAATTCTGCTGATCAACCGTGTAACAACTCAAACGCCCCTTTCGAGCAGCATTCACGATGAGCTGAATGAAATCAGCGTCGTATTCCCAATCATGGGCTATGGCGAGGTCGTAAATTTGCATGAGTATTTTATAAGCCAATAAATCGGAACTTTTTTACAAAGAATTAAATCTTTGCCACCAAGTCGCAAAGTCACGAAGAAGCACAAAGAGTAAAGGATAAAATAATTTTGTCCCTAATCATTTTGTCTTCTTTGTGTATCGTCGCCCTTGTGGCTAATAAATTCTCTCCACTTTTCTGAATAATTAAAAATCAATTCTCGCATTCTGCGTAGAACTACTGCTGCAGTATTAGCATTCATTTCATTATCGGCGTCAAAACGATATTTCGATACAATACCTTGCCGTGGTCGCCCTGAAAATAAATCGGGCCCGGCGCAAACTCATCGGCGGACAAAGCGCCGCCGGTGACGCCAAACAACGGCCGGTTGTCGATGATTTTGACTCCGTTCAGCACCACCGCCACATGACGGTCGCATAACGTGATGTCCAGCTCCTGCCATTGGCCCGCCGGTTTTTCCGCCGCAACAGTGGGGGTGATCCGGCTGTAGATGGCGCCCATGTTGTGGGAATCCACAGCTTGGCCATAACTGTCCAGCACCTGCACCTCATAAATACCGCGCAGGTAGATGCCGCTGTTGCTGCCTTTGGGGACATTGACCTGTGCTTTTAAATGAAAATCTTCAAATTCCTGCACGGTCCTCAGATTGCCATAATGTTTGTGCGGCTTCCCTTCCTCCTGAACGGGATCGTTCACCAGCACACCGTCAACGACCGTGAATCCGTTTTCACTATTCGGATTTGTAAGCTCCCAGCCGTCCAGGTTGCGGCCATTAAAAAGCTCGATAGGCTCGCCATATTTCACCTGTGATAAATCGGGCGGAGGCGGCAGAGGCGGAATTCGCTTGCCGGCAAATTCGACGACATCTATGGATTGTCTTTGACCACCTGGAATCCGTGCTATCCCTTTGAGGTCATCGCCACTCGCGCTGAATTCATACCAGCTCGTCATGGTGTGTTTACGAAGGGCATTGCCGTCCTCATCTTTTTTGCGGATGACTTCATTCAGCCGTGTGACCACTAATTTATCGCCATCCATAAAAACGCCGGCCACCGGTTCGACGCTGCCGCCGTACCACAGCAGGTCGGCATCCAGGTAGCCTTGCTCCTGGCGCAGCTCGAGCCAGCCGGCGCCGCCGGGCAGGTAAAGCGACCAACGGCCGATGAACTTTTCCGCGGAAAGGTTCTCCGAAGCCGCTGTGCCATAAGGGGCG
>Ga0154721_1054_pt3 | contig 18804 bp, 14 predicted proteins | sample Rifle2008BG16ft_FD_105729 | JGI IMG/M metagenome (GOLD analysis project Ga0154721, IMG submission 105729) | candidate division KSB1 bacterium RBG_16_48_16 | reverse complement strand
TTGAGCTGCCGAACGTGATCTTTGAGCAGAGGTCATTCAGAAGGCGCTACAGCTACTTTCGCGACATCGACGGCATCCTGGTCAGCGCTGTATGGAAACATCTCGAATTTACCCTTTTGCACGGAAAACCGCTCAATAAGAATTATCCCCCGCAGATCGAAGGGATCGACCGGCGTGAAGGTGGGTCGACGGAGCCGAGCTTAAACTGCGGCCGGCGCACTGGCTCATGGCCGGCAGCGCCTATGCAAAAACCCATTTCCGGCAATTTAGAAACTATGAAATAAACTCCCTTTTCGGTGAGATCACTTTAAACAGGCTGCTGCGCCAGGCGGGCCTGCAAAGAGCGTCGCTAAGTCTATACGCCGAACATGCGCGTTCTTTCGCAAAAACGGATAATTTCTTCTCCACAAAAAAGAGCGATCCCCATGCCACCTACCTTTCTTTGAATTTCGGTTATAACAAGATCGGCTTGACGGCCGAGTACAAAGATTACCGCCAATTTGAAACTTCCATGAACCTGCCGCCGATATTGTACAAGGAGCACAGCTATTACCTGCTGAATCGCACGACCCACGAGCTCCTGTCCGATTTTGAAAACGGCTACCAGCTCGAATTATCTTACAGGCCCATCACCTCGATTTTGCTGGTTGGCAACTGGAGCGTTGCCAAAAATGACGCAGGCTTCTCCACCTTCGACTTTGCCGACCGGTTTCTTGAGGCAACAGTTTATGCCACGCCGGACATCTCAACCAAGGTTTTTTACGACTGGTCCAAAGATGAGGTCAAAGGCGAGGACGACCGGCGAACCAGCGGCATCGACCTGGAATGGAGTTTTTATCGCAACTATGCCATCACCATCGAACAGCAATACCAGGGGGTTGACAAAAATCTCGGTCCTGAGTTGCGTGAATTCTATGTCAATTCCTATTCATCGATCACCCTTTCTAAAGCGCCTTCCTTGTCTCTATCCGCGGTGGTCAATCGCTCCACCGATTCCAGCGAAACGGATGACGCAACCACCCAATTTAAAATCGAGCGCAACCCCAGGTACTGGCTGAGCTTTGTCGGCTCCTACCAGGTGAACATGTCCAACGAGCTGACCGTTTTTGTCGGTGCTCGCCGCGGTGGCCTGGTGTGTCTTTCCGGCACCTGCTACGAAGTGCTGCCGTTTAAAGGGCTGGAGCTTCGCTGGATAACGACGTTTTAATGGACTTTCACTTTTTCCCTCATCATATATGCTGCTGGCCACGGAGTTGCCTCCGTAACCCATATAACAGGACTTATCACAACCACATCTCCTCGGGGATTTCAATCTATAAAGGCAAAAAGTACATTCCCACTTAAACCATTTGAAAAGGTTTAAGCACAACTTCCTGTCGGGCCGAAGTATGATCACAACGGATTAAAATCGCCAAAGTATCTCCAAAATGCCGAGAGCATTAAATTTCATTGCCGATAAATATCTGTAACGAACTTAAATATCATCAAGGTCAAGTATTTATTTACGTAAGAAAACATCCGGGCAAGTTACGCTGCCCGGAATGTGGCAGCCATCTTTTGACGCTACGAGACACAAAAACCAGAGAATTTAAATGCATACCAATCGGTAGAAGAAAAGTCGTCCTGGTTGTTCAAATTCAGCGTGTTGGTTGCAAAAAGTGTCGTTGCTTTAAACTGATAATCTTTGCAATCCATAGGGCTAAGGACGCATTAGTCGAATGAGCCAAAAAAATATCTTCTTTTGTGGGCCATAGCGAATATTTTCAGCAATGTCGCCTGATAATTTTCCAATTTCCACAAACAAATGAGATTTTACATGCAATTCTTCTTTGAGCTTGATTAGTTATCAATTATGCTGTATCTTTAAATAATGCAAGACCTCGAAAGCATGTTACTGGTTTACAGCAGACCCCATCAATGGCGGCGGATAAATAGAATAGCCCCATATCGGCTATTTTTAAAATAATAAATATGCCCAATTGATGAAAAAGTGCATGAAATCTTTCCTGAAAAATAAAAAGCACCTGATAAATTTTTTTCACTCGCTCAGCTTTAAATTGTTCATCATATTGCTGCTGATCGTCATCATTTCTTTCCGTTTATACAGCAGTATTAGTTCTAACTTGCAGGAAAAAATACTCGAAGATACCGTAAGAGCCAGCGCGTACCGCGTGAGCGATGTTGTAAAAGAATCGCTTTACCGCTTGATGCTGAAAAATGAACGCGATGCATTATACAGCACCATCCAACTGCTTGGCAATGAACCCGGGATGGAGCGTATTTGTATCTACAACAAAAAGGGGGAGATAAAATTCTCCACTAAAGAAAATGAAATGGGGCATTCTGTCGACATGAAAGCCGAGGCGTGCTACACATGTCATGTTGCCGGAGAGCCAATCCAATCTTTACCCATGAAAAAAAAGACGCGCATCTATCGGGCCGAAGATGGTCGAAGGGTCATGGGAATGATAAATCCTATAAGAAATGCGCAGGCATGTTCTAACGCGGCCTGTCATGTTCATCCACAGAGCCAGACGATTCTCGGAGTCCTCGATGTCCAGATGTCATTGAATGAACTTGATCAGGCTAGGCTTAGAGCCAAAGTGTTTGCGAGTTCAGTCTTTATTGGCTTTGTCTTGCTAACATTAATCCTGGTTGCCTTTGCTGTTTATTATTTGATTTATCGTCCCGTGCACAGCTTGCGGGTTGGCACGGCTTCGCTTGCCAGCGGCAAACTGGAAACACGCATAAAAATGCAGCGCAGAGATGAGCTTGGCATGCTGGCTCGATCTTTTAATAATATGGCAGCAAATCTGGAATCCGCCAACACCGAGCTGAAAAGTTGGTCGAATCAACTGGAAAAACGCGTTGAGGAAAAGACCACTGAATTAGAGCGCATCCACCACGAGATGCTACAAGTTGAAAAAATGGCGTCGTTGGGCAAAATGGCCGCCTCGGTTGCTCACGAGCTAAACAATCCTTTGGCCGGAATTGTCACTTATGCCAAGCTGCTAAAAATTAAGATGCAAAACTTTCTGCCAGAGATACCAGAAAAGGATAAAATTATATCTGAATTGGAACTGATCCGATCCGAGTCAATGCGTTGCGGAAATATCGTTCGCAATCTATTAACTTTTGCCCGTGGCAAGACGACTCATTTTCGGGAGTATGTATTGGAAGATATTGTTGAAGATGCCTTCAAAATCATCCATCACCATTTGGAGTTAGCCCCGATTGAAGTTTCCATTCACATCGAAATTCAGCCGAAGACGATTGTCTGCGATCCCGATCAGTTGGTGCAATCCTTTGTAGCACTTTTAATAAACGCCATTGAAGCTATGCCAGGTGGTGGACGGTTAGAATTTACCGCGCAAAACTCTGAAAATGAGGAATGGGTGGTCATTAAAATACGCGATACCGGAATCGGCATACCAGAGGATGTGAAGGATAAAGTTCTTGAGCCGTTTTTCACCACCAAGACGGACAAAGACGGCGTTGGATTAGGGCTTGCAGTGGTGTATGGAATTATCCAACGACATAAAGGAAAAATGTGGCTAGAGTCCAAGGACAAAGAAGGAACAACAGTCTTCATAGAATTGCCGCTTAAACATATAAAAACAGAAGAGGAAGAGCCAGATAATCCACAGCATTTTTGATTCGCATTTCATTGCCTTTTATCAATATTTTTCAATCAACAATGCTTTAATTCCAACATAGCATTCGACAACGATAATGAAAAAGAAAGCCAAAAAATTCTTTGTTGTATTTTATTATTCTATCAGCTTTAAACTTTTTGTGGTTCTATTGTTGATTATAATCCTGTTATATGGGCTATATAGCGCCATTTACTACAAGCTGCAGAATCAAGTTTATGAGGACACCATCGGATTAGCTGCCTACCGAACGAGCGATGTTGCGAAAAAGTCGCTTCATCGATTGATGTTGTTGAATGAGCGAGATGAATTATACAATACTATTCAGGTAATGGGAAGCGAGCCCGGAATAGAGAGCATCTCGATCTTTAACAAGAAAGGTGTGATCAAGTTTTCGACTAAAAATTCGGAAATCGGGCATGTGGTCAATATGAAAGCAGAAGCTTGCTATGGGTGTCACGCGGCAAATGAACCGATAACTTCTTTGCCTATTAAGGAAAAGAAGCGAATATACCGTACAGAGGATGGTCGGAGAATTATGGGTCTGATCAATCCCATTCACAATGCCCCGGCGTGCAGCAACAGTAATTGCCACGCTCATGATCCCGAACAAACCATTTTAGGAGTTCTCGATGTCAAAATGTCTCTGGCAGAGTTAGACCAGGCACGTTTGCGGACTCGAATTATCGTCTATACGCTATCGTTTGGATTAATACTTTTTGCCATGTTTCTCCTTGCTGTCGTTGTTTTTCTTGTCATTTACCGTCCGATTCGCACTCTGCAAACAGGCATGCTAAAATTATCGGTGGGCGATTTGGATTATCGCATTAAGATGGATAGAAAAGACGAGCTGGGAATGTTGGCCAATTCCTTTAACAATATGGCCCGGAATCTCAAAGGCGCCTATAATAGAATGCTGCAAGTTGAAAAGATGGCTTCGCTAGGGAAAATGGCCGCTACTGTTGCCCACGAGTTGAACAATCCGTTAGCCGGAATTGCCAGCTATGCAAAGTTGCTTCAGCGAAGAACTTTAAAAAAGTTACAGGATGGGGAGGAAAACAATCATATCCAGAAAGACCTGAGCCTGATTCTTTCGGAAACTTTGCGCTGCGGAAACATTGTTCGCAATTTATTGGAATTTGCTCATGGTGAATCTGCGAAATTCCAAGAGATCAAATTAAAGGAAATCATCGACAAAGCTTTGGGAATCGTGGGACATCACATCGAGTTGGCCAAAGTCGAAGCCGAGAGTCACGTCAAAATTCATCCTGAAAAAATCACTTGCGATCCCGACCAATTGTTACAAGCCTTTGTCGCACTATTGGTCAATGCCGTTGAAGCCATGCCTCAAGGCGGGCAGCTAAGAATAAATGCTCAAAATTCTGACAATGAAAAGGATCATGTCCTGATTGAAATAAGCGACACTGGCTATGGGATAAGAGAAGAATTTCATATTAAAATATTTGAACCGTTTTTTACTACCAAAAAGGATAAAACCGGCATAGGATTAGGACTCGCTGTTGTTTACGGTATCATTCAGCGTCACAAGGGGAAAATTTGGTTTGAATCCCGGGAAAAAAGCGGAACGACATTTTTTATCGAGTTGCCGGTTACTCAGCATCAGAAAAAATAGAACTATTCATAAGGTCAAAAGATATGCAGCCCTATAAAATACTCGTTGTTGATGACGAACTCTCTGTGAGGACGGCTCTGGAAGGATGGTTTTTGGAGGATGGCTTTAAAGTCGACACGGCCGAAAGTGCTGAAGAAACATTAAAGAAAATACAGCCCGGATCTTATGATCTCATTTTGTTGGATATCAAAATGTCGGGCATGGATGGGATAACACTACAGAAAAAAATAAAGGACATTGATCCGCAAGCCATTATCATTATCATCACCGCCTATGCCTCCGTGGATACGGCCGTAGAGGCGTTAAAGCTGGGCGCCTTCGACTACGTGACCAAGCCGTTTGATCCCGACGATCTATCAAACCTGGTCGGCAACGCCCTAAAGCAGAAAGAATTGACCACGGAGAATATAAAACTAAAAGAAAAGATTTCCGAACTCTCCAGCATAGACGAAATTGTGGGCGACAGCATTGAAATGAACCGCGTATTTGAAATGGTGCAAACGGTGGCTGAGACGGATTCGACCGTATTAATCCGAGGAGAAAGCGGGACGGGCAAAGAACTCGTCGCTCGCGCAATACATAGTCGCAGCAAAAGACGTTACTTTCCAATTGTTGCAGTAAATTGCGGCGCCATTCCCGAGACTCTTTTGGAAAGCGAGTTGTTTGGTCATGAGAAAGGGGCTTTTACGGGCGCTCACTATCGCCGCAAGGGTAAAATCGAATTGGCTCATGGAGGCACGCTCTTTCTGGATGAAATTGGTGATATTTCATCAAAAATGCAGGTAGATTTACTTCGAGTACTGGAGAACAAGCGCTTCACTCGATTGGGGGGTGACAAGGAAATTCAGGTGGATTTTCGGCTCATCTGCGCCACAAATAAAAATCTGGAAAAACTGGTCGAAGAAGAAATTTTTCGTGAGGATGTCTATTACCGCATAAATGTCTTTACCATTTTTTTACCGCCCCTTCGGGAACGCCGGGCTGACATTCTGCCGCTAGCCCTTCATTTTATCAAAAAATGCGCCCGCTCTATGGGAAAAGCGGAGAAACAAATTTCTCCCCAGGCAGAGGCAATTCTGCTCACTTATCCCTGGCCAGGAAACGTGCGCGAGCTGGAAAATGCTATCGAGAGGGCAATGGTCATTGGCAAGCATGCCGATGTGCGCCTGGAGGACTTGCCGTTGCGTTTGAATGAACAGGAACGACTATCCGAACGGGCGATCTCTTTGTCGGATGTCGAGAAACTACATATTGAAAAAATATTTAAAGATACAAAAGGAAATATAACCCGGGCTGCCGGTTTATTGGGTATCGACAGGGTGACGCTTTACAAGAAACTGAAAAAGCACGGCATTCAACGCGAGTCGTTTTAGCCGCTCGACAACACCTGCAACCGAGCTTTTTTATGCCTGTGATTTTTGGTTGCCTTTTTGCCCCCTTCAGCGAACCATTTTGACCTTTCGAATGAATGATCATAAAAAAACAGTTTATCTGGCTTCCATAAATCACGCAATCCCACCCTATTGGCAAAACATGGCAAATGATCTAGGCAGCGCCGTGAATTTTGCCTTTCCATGTATTGAGATCGCCATCGACCTGAATTTGTTTTACTCCGAGGAACGCGGTCAATACCATTCCACCCTAATATTATCCAAAATTTTGAATCGCCTGCCGAAGAATGGCGAAAAAATTATTGGCGTCACCAATGTGGATATTTTTGTTCCCATTTTAACTTTTCTGTTCGGAGAAGCCCAGCTAGGAGGCAAAGGAGCGATTGTTTCTACTTGCCGGCTGCACAATGAATTTTATGGATTACCGCAAGACGATCGCCTGCTCTATGCACGCACTATAAAAGAGGTATTGCATGAGCTGGGTCATCTGCTGGACTTGGTACATTGCCGGGATTATGAATGTGTGATGCATTCCTCAACCTATGTCGAGGATATTGATCTGAAAAAACCTCAATTTTGTCCAGTTTGTCAAAGCATTTTGACGACGGATTAACCACAATTCATTTCTGCACTATTCCCTGTGAAAAAGAGTTCGTTCAATACATCGCGAAAAATATTTTCACCGACGACTTTTTCAATGCAGTTTTGAAAAATACCTCCATCGGCAAGTGTAACACCTATTTCCACCGGAATATCCTGATTAAATGCTTTTTCAAGGTATTTCCTCACAATAGAGATATTTCTATTAAAGCTTTCCAACCTCGGTATCCCGCCGCACAGTTGTTGGATTTTTTCTTTTATTCCATCTTCCTGCAGCTTTAAACAAAAAACGTCATCATCCAACACCTGTTGAATATTCTCTTGCAAAAATCGATCATTAATCTCGATAACTTTTCCTTCGACCGGAGAATACAACGGCAGCTTTTTGCCGTTGCGCAAAATCCATGCGATCATTTGGCTCTGATGGACTCGATCGCCGACTTCCGGCAGAATGACTTTTTTAACAGGTTCAATAATTTTTATGACAATCTTATCGATACCAATCTTTAAAACATCTTCAGATTCAGCAACGAACCAGAAATGCGAGGGGTGGTAAAAACGATCCAGATGGAAGGCGCAATCAAAAAACAGCGAATACAAATAGCGATTGATGAGCAAGAATGCCGCATCGTTTCGTTCTGTATTTTCCTGGTTGAAAAGGCGGTTGTCGATCCGGGATTGGGGAAGCATCCCCTGCATGGCCTTATTGAATTCGCAATCCTCACATTGAAAATCCCTGTCGCAGAGCTTGTAGTTTATGATACCGGCGCTCATCCACACGCATCGCGGATCAGCGCCGGTTTTTTTTGCTGTATCGCGCATAAAATTCATTATTATTTATTTCGTCAGAAAAAACTCGGCGGCGATTTCATCCCACTTTTCCGGCGCAAGTTCTTTTGCAAACCCGGAAATGGGCAAACCGCCATCCTGCATGATAACTCCGAGATCGCCGGCCATTCGCTGCCGCAGCGTTTGAACCGTATTCTCCATCCAGGCGACCGCCAGCTTGCCGGTGAGCAAATTCTTCAGGTTCGAATTCATTTTCGGCGCCTTGACTTTCAGCAGCCAGCCTCTATTGTAGGGATCCTGTTCAGCCAGCTCGGGCGAATCCAGGGCATTTTTATTGACGGCCACAACTTCGCCGTTGACCGGAGAAAGCAGTTCAATCTCTTTCGAATTAAAGCGAATCTTCCAGCCGGCATCGCCCTGTTCAACATGGGTGCCAACTGCGGGCAGGTGAAAAGCATCCGCCTTGCCGAGTAATTTAGCCGCAAAATCATCCATGCCGACTTTGACCAGGTTATCGCCTTCGGGCAATGCCCAGGTATGGCCAGGGTGGTAGTAAAAATTCTTGGCGAGATCAAACCATTCCGCCAAGATGCCGGCCGGCATTTTCATCGCGGCAGCCCTCGTGGCTCTTGCTGGTGAATTTAAAAATCGCCAATAAATGATAAGCACCAGCAAAAAGCCAATCACCAGCAGATACTCCGTCCCTTTTGTGGCAAACAAATCTATATAATGGAAACCTTCCATGCTTCTTGCTCCTCTTTAATTCTGATAGGTTGAATTTTTTCCACGGTTTTTTTATGCTCGCGGGCCCAGATCGGCGGCTCACTGAGTATGGGCATCCTGTTGACAATCCATCTGAAAACCAAAATTTGTACAACCAGCACCGCGATGGTGATCTCGATTTCCATCCACGACGGAAAATATTTTTCCGGATTCATCCAATTAAAGGCAATCATCGAGGTATCCAGTCGGTTTAACACGATGCCAATGAGGGTCATTGCTGAACTGATTTGAATCAGCAAGATATTCTTTGTCTTGACGCTCCAGGTAAAAAGCACACAGGGGATCAGCCCGAAGCCGACGACTTCGGTCAGGTACCAATAGCCCCATGGAGTGGTTAGCATGGAGAATTGTTGTCCGTGCACGAGAACCAGCAATTTTAGGAACAAATAAGCAAACATAGTTCCGGCGCAAATTTTCGCCAGGCCGACAAGAATGTCATCGTTGGTGCGGATAACTTCCGAGCTTGAACGACGTCGGAAAACTTTGTTGCTTATGCTGCGCTCGAAAATGACCATTGAAAGGCCAGCAAATATGCTGGAAATAAAGAAAAGTATTGGAATGAACTCGGAGTACCACAGAGGATGAATTTTACCTTTTGCCATTAAGAAAAGCGCCCCAAGCCCTGACTGATGCAAAGTCGACAGCGTGATACCAAAGATGACGACGCCGAGTGTCAGCGTGCCAAGTACTTTTCTTATTTTTCGCCAACTCAGCCATTCGGCTACTGCGGGCGAGAATTCAAGGAACTCGGCAGCCATGTAGAGCATGAAATGCCAGGCAACCAAAAACATCACCGAGCTTACGCCAAAGGAATTGCCGATGATGGGATTTATGACATGCAATGGCCTGCCAAGGTCCAAAACTAGTGCTCCAGCGTAAAAAACATAGGCAAGGAATCCGTTGAGAACAGTCACCCTGATAATAGGATGATATTTCTTGACATGCAAAATATAAACAATAAAAGTAAGGACATAAGCTCCGCCCGCAAAAGCAACGCCGGTTATCACGTTAAAGCTGATCCATAATCCCCATGGATGAAATTGTGAGAAATGAGAAATTGCTCCCAATCCCTTTATGAAGCGAAGCGTCAATATTGCCGCGGCGACTGCCAGCACGATTGTGGCAAAAACATTAAAGGGGGTCACTATTTTCCCTTTTGGCTTGAGTTCACTGAGAAGAAACTGCGCAAATCTTTTTAATTCACTCGTCAGCAACGAAAGCGATCCTTTTTTTCCATCCATTCTATCCCTCGCTTCCTGTGGTTTCGTCTTGGTCTTTTGTGGAATTACTTAGGGCGAGCAAAAATGCAGGCCAAAGGGTTAAAACAATGGGCACTGCATAGAGAAAATCGGTAGTGAGTTCTGGGAAAGGCTTAGTGCCCACATCTGTATTAAAGCCAAGCCGTTCAAAGGAAGCGCCCGCCAGATAGAGGCAGCCTGTTCCGCCGACTTCGTGTTCGCCATAGATATGGTGCACATATTGATCAGAATTCCGATAGATGCGTTCTTTCGCAACAACCAGGAGTTCGCTCCGTTTGCCGTACATTAATGCTTCTGCCGGACAGTTTTCGACGCAGGCCGGCTGTTCTCCTTCTTGTAAACGTTTCCAGCACATTTGGCATTTTTGAATCTTTGGTTTGGGACTATCATCCTCAAATTTCGGCATATTGAGCGGACAAGAGACCATGCAAAATCTGCAGCCCATGCACTTGTCTTCTCTCCAAATAACAGGGCCTTCTTCCGTTTTAAGCATCGCCTTGGTCAAACACGCTGAAGCGCAAGCCGGTTCGTTGCAGTGCATACATTGTTGTTTGACATAAACATCTCCTTTTTCCGTTTCAAATCCATTAATAACCGAATACTGTGTTGGCGTCGGCGTCCGTTTTGTTTTTAGAACATCAACATCCAAATCCGGCGCGGGCAGACCGTTGACTTCAGCGCATATCTCCTCGCAGGTTTGGCATCCAACACAGCGAGTCGTATCGATGAGAATGCCCATAAATTCTTTTGGTGCAACTTTTTCCCTGGCTTTAAGCGGAGAGGCCATGGCGAGCGCCGTGCCGCTGGCAATACCAAATGTCTTTAAAAAATTCCTCCTGTCCATCGCTCAATTCCTTTGTTTTTAATCCACATCCTGCCAAACATTCTGAGATTTTCCACCATTATTTTTTAAAGGCAAAATCTTGCTTCAAAAGCCTGCCACGTTTCTTTGTCAAATCCTTGCAACACGCCGACCGGCAATTCGCCGCCATCAGCCATAGTCGTCCCCATTTGCTTCTGCGGCAAACTCTGGATAAAGAAATTCTTGATTTGTTGAAACTTTTCATTTACCCACTCGCTTGCTTTTTCACCGATGAACCAACTGGCAATATCCGATGAAAGGTTCTCCGGTTTGATGCTGTAAATCCAGCTACTGCTGAATTTTTCCCATGAGGAAGCATTCAAATCCGAATTGATGGAGGCAATGGTACCGGTTACCGGCGATTTCACGTGCAGCTCTTTGGCGTCATTTTCCAATTTGATGAGGGTCTCGCCCTTTCTCACATGTTCTCCCTGCCGTCGCGTTTCGATTTTATCAGAATTGCCGATTAATCCAACGAGTATGGGATGAACGCCCAACATCAGATTGCCGCTATCCTGAATTTTGCTCCAGGTAAAGGATGGCTGAATGAAGACTCCGGCGGGCAGCATATTCATTATTCTGGGCAGTGACAGATTATTAACCCTTACCTGAACAGCCTCTGCGTTTTTGCTTTTGCGCTCAATAAAATAGCTAATCGTCCCACCGACGATAAAAGTAAGAATAACAAGCAATACAACTAACATTTTAGGTCTCCTCATTTTGTGAGTTTAAGACAATTTTCAGGGAACCATTTGTTCTTCTCTCAAAATTCATACCAATTATTTTATCTTTCATGAACATACTATTATTTAGTTAGTTGAAACCTTTTCATACAATTTTAATGTCAGAGCGACTCTCAAAAGATCGTTGAATATATTTACATAAGAACTGCTTGAATCCCTTTAAGAAAGGTTAATTTTAATAGCTATTAGGCATTGGCAACTGTTTAATAATTCAATGGCGAGTGTTGTATTAATCTACAATGTGAATAAATCATTTATAAAACGAGCAAGCAAAACCAAAAAGCGAAAATCGCAGGTCAAATAAATATCTGTAACGAGCTTGCAGGATGGATAAAGCGCGGTAGGCAGGAATTCTTGGACGCGCTGGAAAATATTCTCAGGGCGAACAAAAATATTTGGAACATCCTTTCAAGCTAAAATGTTATATGCCGGTAATTGAGGCCCTCATGTTGTGAATAAAATAACAAAAATTATTTGCCCACTCTTTGTGATGGCATTCGCCATCTACTCGCTCACCTGGCCGCTCATATCGCTCGCTATGGTCGATGAGTTATTTCCAGAGCGCGCTAATGCGACGGAGCATGCCTTCTCCATCCTGGATATCCGCAGCAGCGTTCTGATCAGTCAAGTCAAGATTGATTCCTCTTTTCAGCCAATAAAGGTTTGCCTGCTCTGGAAAAAATTTTCGCATGCGTTCGATAAGGGAGACAAGGTCGAACACTATATAATCTGCAACTTTCTTTTTAACCACAATCCTTTCATCAATTGCAAATACTCTTTAGCCGCGTATACGGCAAGCGGCTGACCTGCCACTTTTTACACACTCCCAATATTTATGAGATTTATGCGCGCCGGCTGACAATTCAGCGCACCGATTCTGTATAACATACTGCCGGCCTGCCTCCAGCTATTTCTTAGCCAATGGCCTGTATGCTATTTTCATACACTGGCTTAAAATGCGTAAAAGCCGCGCTGCGCTTTGGTGACGGACATTTATACTTTAAACATACAGAGGAGCACACTAATGAACCATCTAGTATTAAATATCGGGCTTTTGCTTTTGGGAGGATTATTTTTGTGGCTTTTGGCTTATTCTTTTTTTCTCATAATGTTCCCCAAAAAGAGTGAGCAGAAAAAGAAGGCGCAAAAACTGGATATTTCAAAGAAAAGATTTCAGCATTGAGGCGATAACATGTTTCCTGGCATTAGCAGTTCCGAAGTTCTGATCATTCTGCTCATTGCTTTCATTTTGCTCGGACCCAAAAATGCAATCCATACAGGAAAGCAAATCGGCAGGATTGTAAATGAATTTCGCCAATCTGTTCAAAAATTGAAAAAAGATATTACAGATTTCCCAGATATTTAAAACTATGTAAGACACTTTGTGATTTATAACGCATCACCTTAAAACAGGGAGAACGAGAAATGGGAATGCCAAGCGGACCAGAGTTACTGGTCATCATTTTTGTCATATTGCTGCTATTTGGCGCAAAGAAATTGCCCGAGCTCGCTCAGGGATTAGGCAAGGGCATACGCGAGTTCAAAAAAGCAACTCGTGGCGATGATGAAGTTGGATCGCAGCAAAGCTAGCGATTGAGACTGTTGAAATAGAACGATATGCGGCTCTCATCAGTGAACAAACTGGGGAGAGCGTGACATTGTTTTTTGTCCATGATTTCACGCGCTTGTTTGCCTAGACTTTTCAAATCTGCTTTTGCATAAAAATACGAAGAAGAAAAGTCCTTGAAACGAACCGCGTCTTTGTTGGCTAAATCGTGCATACCAGAGAGGGACCGATGATGCATGGCTATTTCAACAGTCTCGCCTGGCCAAAAGACTATTTTATTGTTGGGGCAAAGGATTCTATTTTGGCCACCTGCGACCAAAAAGAGAGGGGGATTTTTTTGTCGGCATATTAGGGAATTATATCCGACGCCAAACTGCACCTATAGACGAAAAGCAGGCAGTCTCTCTTACTAAAGCGAAAGTTCTTTGCAGAATAAAAAGTATTTCCCCCCTTGAAGATTTTTCTTATATTTCTCTCAATTCGCGAAAAAAAACTATCAAATCAATTCTCTTCCAGGAGCAAGATCATTCATGGCCACATATTCTTATAAAATTTTATCAAACAAGGTCTTGATTTACGCCAACAGCAAAATGTGCTATACATCTGAAGAACTGATAGAAAGTGAGATTTTTAAAAAATTTCTGCAAAAGGCGATTAAAAATTTATCTGCCAAGAATTCTCCATTGCTGGACATCTTTGCTGACAGTCAGAACGTTCAAAAAGAAGATCTGAAGCTGCTCTGTCAAGTCTTGTCTTATCTCACCAAGGTTGCTGCTCAGGATGTGCCGAAACTCGTCGTCGCATCAGATATGCTCTTTAGGGATGCGGAGCTTTTGAATGCTTTTGTCGAATATCTTTATAACTACTGGCGACATTTTGAAAGGTTTATCCTTTGTTCTTCAGCAGTCCACGAAATGGATGAGAAACCCTACCGCACCTTTAATGCAACGATCGAAGATTTTACTCACCTCGTCCGAAAAACCTATCGCGATATACAAGAAAACATCACCGGCAAACATCCGATGATTTATCGCCAGGTACGCGCCGGCGCTGAGATAGCGGTCATTACCTCCAACAAATTTTCATTAAATTTTGGCGGCGTATACGGCAAATTGAAGAATATTCAAATAATCAGGCAGATATTGCTGAATCCACCGCTCATCCTGAATCCGCCCATGAATAAACGGACCGGTCGATTTATTCGAATTGAAGAGAATCCACTTGAACGCATTTCCATTCAAGAGAACGAATGGTTATGCTATCCGGCCAAAGTCGGCCCATTGCTCATCTATATTTATTTCCATGAAAAGTTCTACGAGCTGGGATTTTCCTTGTGCAATTTATTCGAAATGGCGGATAATGAAGATTTAGCCAAAAAACCGGACGGCATTTATACTTTTGGTGTTGCCGAAGGCGAACTGGATGGATTGGCAGATTTTCCCACAGTGTTTTACGAGGACAAAGAAAACGATATTCTGGTGGCGGCCGTGCCCAATAACGACGATTTTGGCTATTTTGGCTACCTGAAAAAAATGGTGCTAACGCTTCATAATATCAAAATTATGAAACGGCAGGAACTGCCCTTCCACGGGGCGCTGGTCAAGATCAGTCTGCATAACCAGAACGAGGCGACTGTACTGCTGATTGGCGATACCGGCGCCGGCAAATCGGAAACGCTGGAAGCCTTTCGGATTCTGGGCGACGAAAAAATTAAGGACATGAATATCATTGCCGATGATATGGGCTCCATTCGCATCGCACCGGATGGGCACGTGCTGGGATACGGTACCGAGATCGGCGCGTTTGTTCGTCTGGACGATTTGCAGCCCGGCTATGCCTTTGGCCAGATCGACCGGGCGATTATCATGAGTCCAAACCAGGTGAACGCCAGGGTCGTTTTGCCGGTGACGACATTCGCCAGTGTGGTCAAAGGATTTCCAATCCATTACATTCTCTATGCCAATAACTATGAAATGGTGGATGAAGACCATCCCATTGTCGAACGATTTTCCTCAAAGGAAGAAGCCTTGCGCGTTTTTCGAGAAGGCACAGTGATGAGCAAGGGCACCACAACATCCACCGGATTGGTTCACTCTTATTTTGCCAATATCTTTGGCCCGCCCCAGTACAAACAGGAGCACGAAATATTAGCCGATGAATACTTTGAGGCATTTTTTCAGCAAGGACTCTTTGTGGGACAGATAAGAACCAGACTGGGAATCAGCGGCTGGGAAACCAAGGGGCCTGAGATGGCGGCAAGAGAACTGCTTAAAATGTTTGAGGAATCACAAAAAATAATAAATAGCGCTTGACAAAAGAGCGGGTTTCGCTTAAATTTCCTTCCGATAAAAGACCCGATGCCCCCCAATCGCGGTTGACCTTGTCTATCAAGGATTATTGTTGTGCACTGCTCAAATAATCGAGCACAAAATCAACTCCATCAATAGTGAGGTCTTTGAATTGCAGATTGGCGGTTGTGCGGATCGCCTGCTGTCACTCTTCATGCCGAATTAGCCTCTGGCGTCATGATGGACGCCACACGCCGAATGAACTTCCAATAGTACCTTCCATCAAAGTTTCTAGCAAGACAGGCCATTCGCTCCGCTGCCGAAAAATCCAAATCCCACCATAAAATATATCAGCATGTAAACAAATGCCAGATGGCTGAAGATGGATGAGTGTCTCTTTGCCTATGGCATATTGGCTTTTCGAATTTTATCCCAAGACAATCGGAGGTCGTTATGCGCTGCACTGAAATCACTCGTTCCAGACTTTTAACATTTTTCTATCCGCTGGTCATCAGCGTCGTTTGCCTTCTCAGTCTGCCTTTAAGCGTGCAAGCTCAGCTTGAGGTTGTTTCCACATTCCCTGCCGACGGCGCTGCTGGAGTTGACACGCTAATCACCTTTGAATTCACCTTTAACACGCCATTGGACACCACGGCGCGGTACGAACAACCCGGAGATTTTTTCCTGGGCCTGCTAGTGAATCCTGACTCACTCATCGGCGAACCGGATTCAATTGCCTTGAGCGCGGACATGAAGACGGTGCGCGTTTATGGCGTCCATCTCTGGCCAAACACGCGCTATTTCTTTGCTGTCATCGGCGCAACGAGCATTACCGGACAATTATTGGACAAGCCGGCGATTTTCACATTCACCACAGGTCCAAGCCTGCCTTCAGCGCAAGTCACCGGCCAGATCAATTACCCCGGCGGCGATCCGACGGCAACAGTAGCCGCTCTTTTTAAGAATCTCTTTAGCGATGAAAATCCAGAAGCCGGCGGTGTTGTGATGTCTTCGGCCGGTGATTTTACCATCAATTACATACCAGCGGGCATTTATTATCCCGTAGCGTTGCTCGACGTCAATAAAAGCGGTGTTTTCGAGCCAGAGGCTGGCATCGATCTTGTGGGAATCTACGATCCGGATAACAATGGCGTCCCCGACAGTCTCGTTATTGGCGAAGGAGAAGCAGTCACTGGCATTAATATGACTCTTGTTCCCATGTCGGCTATCGCGGCTCGACAAAGATACTCTGAAATTATAGCCATCGCACAGAGCTGGTCGGCTGATGCACATCTGGTGCAAATTGTCGGCCCGGAGGTTTCGGCTGAAGGACAAACATGGTCCTGGTTTTACACTTTTTATTCGCAGAGCCAAATGGCTTATTCCGGGATTCTTGCAACCAGCGCTTTCCTGGCGCCGGCAATGATATTCGAAGACGAAGAACTTCCCGATGCCACCGCCATTCCAGAAAGCTGGCTGGATAGCGATGTTGTCGCCGATACGGCCGAAAGCCATGGCGGCAGCGACTTTCGCGCAACCTATGATGATGCCTCTGTCTTTGCCGTATTGTCCCAGTTCGAGCTACCGGGAACGTCAATGGCCCAAAGCAATGGATTCTTTCCTAAATTCTATGTTAAGCGAAAAGTCGATCTGCCCGCCAACGGCGTAAGCTTTTCTCGTCACTCGGTAACGACGGCTCTGCAAAAAATGCAAGCCTTATGGGTCTATCAATATTCCTCCGGTTCCACAGAGGAATCCTTGACTGTGGCCATGGATGCAACGACCGGAAAAGTCATTGAGATTCCCATGCCCGAGGCAACGACCGCAGGCGTAAATGTGAGCGTTGCCAATCACGCTGCCCAATCCTGGGCTCCGGATGCTGCATTGGTTATGGTGGGAACCCATCAAGGTGAGCTGGATGCGCAAGGCAAAGCCCTGATTTGGTTTTTTGTCTATTATTCCGCCAGCAAGGATTCCAGTCAGGCCATTTTCCTTTCCAATGGGCTGCTGCTGGGACAAGGACCGCTGGGGTGGGAGCCGCTTTCCAAAACCGCATTGCCGGCAAACTGGCTGGATAGCAACGTTGCCATGAGCATCGCCGAGGCAAATGGCGGCAGCCAGTATCGCGGCGATAACCAGAATGTCTATGTAAGCGGCGGCGTTTCGCGCGGATTCTACCCTGCCACGCTCGACCGCGCGGTTTGGAAGATCGACTATTCATCCAGCACGGCGCAGCCGCTGACGATTTTTATGGATGCAGTGACCGGAGAGGTCCTCTCCCAGGCCGGACAGTTGGAAATTACAGCTCGCAACAGGATGCAGGATGTGGTGTTTGCAGCGCACAACTGGGCGGCCGATGCCGTGCTCGCCTTTGTCGGCCCGGTGCAGCCCCTTAATCCGGATGGCACCTGCGGCGGCTGGGCCTATGGTTTTTCCTCCCCGTCGTCCGGCTATCGTGTTTTTTATGCGGCAGCGCTGGGGCCGGTTAGCAGCGAATCGCCCGGTACAACCCTTCCTTCCATGCAAGCCGTGCCGGAAAATTGGATCGATAGTGATGCCGCCACTGCAACTGCCGAGGCAAATGGCGGCAGCGCCTATCGTTCCGCAAACGCCGATGTGGTGGTGGTGGCTGCCTTGTCGGCGAATATCTTTGGCTATTGGGGCAAATCGTCCAGTGCGGTGTGGAGATTTGTTTACGCCTCGAGCACCGCAGCGCATCTCATCATCTATGTCGATCCTGTGACCGGCGCGCTCATTCCCAATTCTGATCCCATCCTCACCACTGCGCGCTATAATCTTGATGCGGCTAACTATTGCGCCCAGATATTGGGCGGCGACGCGCAACTGGTCTATGTGATGAATAATGTCGGCCATTTAACCGCGGAAGGAAAAGCGGAAGCGTGGCTATATGTCTATTATTCCGCCAGCAGCGATGCATTCAAGAGTTTTCAGATTATGAGCGGCAATTGGGCCTATACCTGGACTTCGGACGGCGGCCTGGGCTCAAAAGATGCTCTTGCGCCGGGATGGATGGATAGCAATCAGGCCGTATCCAGTGCCGATGCAGAGGGCGGCACCAGCTTCCGCGCCACCTACGCCGATGCCGAAGTACAAGGACTCTTGACCAAAAATTTCCCCGGTGAAAATTATGCTGTACCGCCGGAGACAACAGTCTGGTTCATCCAGTATTATTCCGCCACTGCCGATAGCCATTTCGCTGTTTTGCTGGATGCGGT
>Ga0154721_1024_pt1 | contig 18810 bp, 15 predicted proteins | sample Rifle2008BG16ft_FD_105729 | JGI IMG/M metagenome (GOLD analysis project Ga0154721, IMG submission 105729) | candidate division KSB1 bacterium RBG_16_48_16 | reverse complement strand
GACTCCTCATCCGTTTTTTAAGCGCCACAAAGTAACATAATTTTCAAAAGATAGTCAAGAAGATTCGCATCAGCAGCCTTCTCGTATGGTTGTCCGATAAAAAGCAGGGAAATCATTCGCGGGAGAGAACTCTTTTGATTTAGATTCGTTTAAAAACTCGGTTATCTTCCCGGTCAGAAGGGTTGTCTTACTCTTTGTTTTTTAAGAGCAAGCAGTATGGCTGCGAAAACTTTTTCATTGATTTTAATGTTTAGAAAAACTATATTTGCCTCTTGCAAAAAAGGAGGATGCCCCTAGATGGGCAAAGTGATTGCGATAGCAAATCAAAAGGGCGGTGTTGGGAAAACAACAACGTCTGTTAATTTGGCTGCATGCTTAGCAGTAGCAGAGTATCCGACGTTACTCATAGATATCGATCCGCAGGCAAACAGCACCAGCGGACTGGGTTTTAATTCGGGGGAGCTGAAAAATAAAACGATTTACGAAGTTATCATTAACGAGGAAAAGATAGCCGATTTTCTTCTGTCTACGGATCTTAGCTATTTGAAATTGTTGCCATCCTCCATCAATCTTGTCGGTGCTGAAGTTGAGCTGGTTTCTGCAATATCCCGTGAACAACGGCTGCTTCGTGCGCTCGAGCAGGTGCGCGCCGATTACGAATATATCCTCGTAGATTGTCCGCCCTCTCTGGGATTGCTTACAATTAACGCACTCACGGCTTCGGATTCGGTGCTCATCCCGATTCAGTGCGAGTATTATGCGCTGGAGGGCCTGGGTCAATTGCTGAACACCATCCGGCTGGTTCAAAAACATCTCAACGAGCACCTGGCGATTGAAGGTGTGTTGTTGACAATGTACGATGCACGTCTCAACCTGTCCCGCCAGGTTGCCGAAGACGTCCGGCGTTATTTTGAGGGCCGCGTTTTTAAGACGGTGATAAACCGGAACGTCAGGTTATCCGAGGCGCCGAGCTTTGGCAAACCCATTATCCTCTATGATGCCGTTTCCGCGGGTTCCGAAAATTATATGAGTTTGGCTGAGGAAATCATACAAAATGGCGAGCAAAAAAGCGTTGGGCAAAGGGCTTAGAGCGCTTATTCCGGACATTGCTCCCGATATGCCGGACGGAGACGCAATTAAGTTCATTGAGGTTGCCAAAGTAGAGCCAAACCCGTTCCAGCCACGCGGACATTTTGACGAAGCCGGGCAGCAAGAGCTAAGAAGCTCGATCAACGAAAAAGGCGTCATTCAACCCATCACCGTGCGACGGCATGACAATGGCTATCAATTAATCGCCGGTGAACGTCGATTAAGGGCCGTGCGCGATTTGGAGATGGAAACCATACCGGCTTATATTCTCGATGTCCAGTCCGATGAAGAAATGTTGGAGCTGGCGATTATCGAGAATATTCACCGCGAAGATCTGAATCCTATCGATATCGCCAATGGTTACAAGCGACTCATTGAAGAATGCCATCTGACCCAGGAGGAAGTAGCACAAAAAGTCGGCAAAGACCGATCCACAGTGACGAACTTTTTACGGCTGTTAAGACTGCCCGGGCCAATCCAGAAAAGCCTGCAGGAAGGCGGCTTGTCGATGGGACATGCGAGGCCGCTGCTTTCATTGTCGGACAAAGAAGATCAGATGGATATTTGGAAAAGAGTGCTAAAAAACAATCTCTCTGTTCGAAGAGTCGAGGAGCTTGTCAGAACTTTTGGCAAGAACGAAAACACGAAACCACAGGAACGTGATATCGTCACATCCTATTATTTTACCGAGCTGGAAGACAGGCTTCGATCCAGGTTGGCCACCCAGGTTAAGATCAAGCCGAAACAGAAGGGCGGCTCCATAGAAGTGGATTATTACTCGGACGATGAGCTGGATCGATTAATAGCTCTTATATGCGACGACTGATTTTTGTGAAGGAATGTAGCCGGTTTTTTTGATCGCTATTTCCGAAAAAATTTGTGCCTATTCAGGTATCATAATTTTTTTGCCACGAAAACTCAAAGACACAAAGGTTCACAAAGATTTTTTGTGTTCCTTAGTGGTTTTGTGACTTGGTGGCTGAATAGATACCAAAATTTTGTATTTATTCAAAGGCTATCATCACCATGACACATAAGCGAAAATATCGAAAGTTCATTCAGGTTCTCATCGTTCCTGACGATAACGATGAACCAAAGGCATTATCGATTCCGGCGACCCGTGTCAGGTTTTTCAAAATTTTAGCTGTTTTCCTGGCCGTTCATATTTTACTGGGTTTTGTCGGCTATTCGCAATTCATCCGTGTGTACAAGAAAAATCGCGCTCTTATTGACATCAATAAGCAGCTCGAAACGAATAATAAACGCATCTATGATCTGGCCAGCATGTTTCAGCAGTTGGTGGAGTCGCAGGCCAAAGTCCGGACGGCTTTGGGATTAGGCCAATTGACCGTCGAGGGGACTACTGTCGAACAAAGCCTTTCAACGCCGAATATTGTGCCGGAAATTTTGCCGGCGCTGGAAGCGGCAAGGACGAATTATCAGTTGGTCGAAACGGATGTTAAGGAAAAGCTTGGATTCCTGCAACGCGCAAAAAGCGGCATACATGATTTTGAGAGAAGCATTCCGACACTGCTTCCGGTTGAGGGAATTTTGACCACGGATTACCAAATCTCAAGACTTGATGGCAGAACGGAGCACCGTGGAATTGACATTGCGGCCCAAAGAGGAACGTATATCAAAGCGGCTGCCGACGGTACGGTCATTTTTTCCGGTTGGACACCCGACCTGGGCAACCTTATCATTATCAATCACGGCTATGGATTTGTGACCTACTACGGCCATAACGAAAGGAATATCGCCAGGCGAAATGACATAGTGAGAAAAGGCGATAATATTGCGCTGTTAGGGAACACCGGTCACAGCTCGGCACCGCATCTGCACTTTGAAATTTGGAAAAACGGCCAGCCGTTGGATCCCAAAGAGTATATTTTGGCGTTCGACGGTCTCTAACCTGCACAGTTCATGAATTGGCTGAATGTGCGACGCACCTGGTTTTCTTGCAGCGAAGCATTAAATAGGCAGAACTTTCGTCATTTCAAAAAGTGCGTCGCACATTTGTCACTTTTGGTAACTTACACAGGCTAAAAAGATTTGAAAAGTCAAAACAACAAAAAACATATTAAACACGGAATGAGCGATGAAATCGATTGACAAGACAGGCGAGTTATCAACCATACTCGGTAAATCATCGGTTTTCGAGGGAAATATCACTGTTGAGCACAGTTTGCGGATCGACGGAAAGGTGATTGGTGACATCAAAACACCGGACACCCTGGTGGTAGGAAAAGAGGGTGAGATCGTTGGCAATGTGAGCGTAAAAAACCTCATCCTGGGCGGCAAATTGCATGGCAAGGTTCTTTCAAGCAGCAAAGTAGTGTTGGAAAGTCAATCCGAATTTCGTGGTGAAATCAATACACTTAAGATTGTCATAGATGAAGGCGCTATTTTCGAAGGTAAATGTTCTATGTCAGGTGACAAAGGCGATGAAGTGGAGGAAACGACGGCGAGCATCCTGTCCGATACCGAATCAGTATAGTTGTGTGAACAGAACCCATGAAAAATGATGCTGAAAAAAAAACAGGCACTGTTAAGAGCGTAGCGCCTTATCTTAACCTTGGGTTCGAATTTGCCCTGGCGATTCTTATAGGATTAGCATTAGGTTATTTCATCGATTCTAGATTGAGCACAAGGCCGGTGTTTCTGCTCATCGGACTTTTGCTGGGAGCTGGTGCCGGCTTTCTGACTATTTACAGGGCTGTATATCCACAACCATCTGATAGGCAGAAAAAGATCAAAAGGAGTAATGAATCCAAAAAACAGTCATTCGATCGCTAGATTGGCTCTTTTGACTCTGGCCGCTTTTTTGCTTATCATTTACCCGGTTTATGCCTTCTTTGGTTGGCAGACGACAAAAGCCGTTTTTTTTGGATATCTGCTGAGCCTCTTAAACATCATTCTAAGCTATTCCTCCATTTGTTGGGCATTCCGTCGCGAGACAAAGATTTTTTTTGCCGTGGTTTTAGGTGGCATGGCCGTGCGATTTATCGTGTTTGCCCTTGTCTTGATTTATTTCCTCCGCTACACGCCGCTACCTTTACCAGGATTTATTATTTCTTTTATTACTTTTTATCTCTTTTTACAGTATTACGAAATTCGTTTTATTAACCGGGAATTGAGACAGAAAAAGTATTAAGACATGCTGGCACTGTTGGTAGAAAAAGTGGCCCAAGGACACCAGGCTGTGGAGCACGCTTCCGAGCACAGCGGCAGCGGCACGGATTTCATTATTCACGACATTCTCGCGCGGCCGGTGATCAAGCTGCCCACGGTGCTGGGCATAGACCTGACCATTACCAATCACGTCCTCATGATGTGGATCGTGTCGGCGCTGCTCATTTTTATGTTCAAATACGCATTTCGAAAACGCCAACAGGTGCCGCGCGGATTGGCCAACGCGCTGGAGGCGTTCGTCCTCTATCTCCGGGACGACATCATTGTCCCCAATCTTGGGGAAGCAGGCAAACAGTACGCGCCCTACCTGTTGACCGCGTTCTTTTTTATCCTGCTCAGCAACCTGTTTGGTCTCGTACCGGGAGGCGCAACGGCCACCGGAAATATCGGTGTGACGGCGACATTGGCCTTGTTCACGTTTGTTATGGTGCAACTGGCCGGGATACGCAAAAAAGGGTTGGTCGGCTACTTGAGGCACTTTAGCCCCCCGGGTATACCGGTTCTGCTCAATATCATCATGATCCCGGTCGAGCTCATCAGCATGCTCACCAAACATTTCGCCCTGGCAATCCGATTATTTGCCAATATGATTGCCGGGCACATTACGGTCCTGGCTTTGATGAGCGTAATCTTTTTCTTCAGGAGCTGGCTGATTTCTCCGTTTCCGCTGGCCCTGATCATTTTTTCCAGTTTGTTGGAAATTTTAATCGCCTTGATTCAGGCTTATGTATTCACCATATTGTCGGCGGTGTTTATTGGGGGATCGGTAGCCGAAGAACACTAGGCCATCATCCCGGAAAGCTTTTGTTCTTTTAACAAGATTTTTGTATGGCACGAATAATTTTGGTGAAACGTGAAATGTCAAACGTGAAACAAAAAAAATTAGAAACGGTATCTCCTTTTTCACTTTTCACTTTTCACTTTTCACGTTTGACGTTTCGCTTGCCCTTTAGCGCATCAGGAATTATTCGAATTATAATCCGTAAACTACTCATCCCCAAAGGAGGAAAAATGGACGCCCAAGCGATTGCGTTTTTGTCGGCAGGATTTGGAGCAGCCGGAGTCACATTTGCGGCAGGATTTGGAATCAGTAAATTGGCCAGCGCCGCCATGCAGGGTATTGCCCGACAGCCGGAGGCCGCCGGAGAGATTCGTGGCGCTATGATTATCACCGCCGCCATGATCGAAGGGGTCGCACTTCTTTCCGTCGTTATCTGTCTGTTGCTCGGATTTAAATAACAGGAATGGGTGGCAAAGCATGGATTTAATGACTCCCGAAGGCGGCACGATTTTTTGGACCGCCGTTACTTTTGTGGCGCTGCTCGTCATTCTGACAAAAGTGGGCTGGAAGCCTATACTTAAAATGCTGGACGAGCGGGAACGAACGATCAAAGAGTCTCTTGAGCAGGCTCAAAAAGCAAGGATCGAAGCGGAGAAAACTCTGGCCAGCCAGTCCGAGATTCTGGAAGCAGCCCGAAAAGAGGCCGGGGATATTATTGCACGAGCCCGCCAATCTGCACAAGAGGCCAGGGAGGAAATCGTCGTCAAGGCCAGGAGTGAAGGCGATAAATTGTTGCAAAGAGCAAAGCGCGAAATCGAGCTGAGCCGCGATAAAGCCATTGAAGAGATTCGCGATCTTTCCGTCGATCTCGCCATGGCCGCGACGCAAAAACTGATCGGTAAAACGCTGAATAAAGAAGATCATCAAAAAATCATTCAAGAGTCCTTGAGCGAATTAGGTGATTTGAATTGAGACCTCATCCACTGGCAAAAAGATACGCGAAAGCTTTGTTCGAGCTTGCTGCGGAACAACGGCTTGTAGAGTTGGTTCGTGGTGAAGCTCATGCGGTTGCCGCTGTCGTCGAGGAAAATAAAAGGCTGCGCGCCTATTTGTTCTCTCCAGGGATCGAAAAATCACAAAAATCGAAAGTGGTTGAAACCCTGTTCAAGGAAAAAGTGTCCGCTCTCTTTTATCATTTTTTGCTGTTGCTGGTAAACAAGGGCAGGCAGGTTTTTCTGCCGGAAATTGTTTTCGAGATGGACAGGTTGTACGACAGTGCGCATCATCGCAAGCGGGTCGTCGTTCGAACGGCTGTGCCGCCTGGCGATGAAGCCTACAAGAACATCGAGAGCACACTGGCAAAAGCTTTCGACTCGGAGCTGGTCATAGAGCATAAAACGGATCCGGACATTCTTGCCGGAATGATCGTCCAGGTCGAAGGCAAGGTGATTGATGGGAGTCTTCGGCACCAGCTCACCAGGCTGAAAAGAAACCTGAAAAGTTAGACCTCATGGAGGTATGAAGCAGAGACAATGGAAATCAGACCGGACGAGATCACCGCTGTTCTCAAGAAACAGATCGAACAGTATGAAAAACAAATCGACATTGAAGAAGTCGGCGAGGTTCTTCAGGTAGGAGACGGGATTGCCCGTGTTTACGGACTTGAGAATGTCATGTCCATGGAACTCGTCGAATTTCCCGGCGGCGTTTTCGGAATGGCTCTCAACCTGGAAGAAGACAATGTTGGCTGCGTGCTTTTCGGCGAGGATCGCCACATCAAGGAGGGCGACATCGCTAAAAGGACCGGGCGAGTGATTGAAGTGCCGGTGGGGCCGGAATTGCTCGGCCGGGTCGTCAATCCTTTGGGCCAACCGCTGGATGGCAAGGGGCCGATCCATGCAAAACAATCAAGTCCCATTGAGAGAAAGGCGTTGGGCGTCGTGCAGCGGCAACCCGTCAAGGAGCCGCTTCAGACCGGCTTGAAAGCCATTGATTCCATGATCCCGATCGGCCGAGGCCAGAGGGAGCTGATCATCGGCGACCGGCAGCTTGGCAAGACGGCCATCGTTGTGGATACTTTTATCAACCAAAAGGACACGGACGTCGTTTGCATTTATGTAGCCATCGGCCAAAAGGCCTCCACCGTTGCCCATGTCATCAAAACCCTTGAGAGCTACGGCGCCCTCGATCACTGTATAATTGTCTGTTCAATGGCAGACTCTGCAGCGCCAATGCAGTACATTGCTCCATACTCGGGCGCTGCCATGGGCGAATATTATCGCGATAACGGAAAGCACGCCGTCATTGCGTATGATGACCTTTCCAAACACGCCTGGGCTTACCGGCAGGTGTCTTTGCTGCTGCGCCGGCCACCGGGCCGCGAGGCCTACCCGGGCGATGTCTTCTATCTCCACTCGCGTTTGCTGGAAAGAGCCGCCAAGCTGAATGATAAATTAGGAGGCGGCTCGCTCACGGCTTTACCGATCATCGAAACCCAGGCCGGCGATTTTTCGGCTTATATCCCTACCAACGTCATTTCGATCACCGACGGGCAAATCTATTTGGAGCCGAATCTTTTCTTCGGTGGCATCCGGCCCGCCATTAACGCGGGACTTTCGGTATCGCGGGTCGGGGGCAAGGCGCAGATCAAGGCGATGAACAAGGTCGCCAGCAGCCTTCGTTTGGATTTGGCGCAATATCGGGAGCTGGAAGCCTTTGCAAAATTCGGCTCCGATCTGGACAAAGCGACCCAGCAGCAGTTGAGCCGTGGCATGCGGCTGGTGGAGCTGCTCAAGCAGGATCAATATGATCCCATGCCTGTTGAAAAACAGATTATGGTCATCTACCTGGGAACGCGGGGATTTCTGGATGAGGTGCCGGTCAATCAAATCAGCAGGGCTGAAAAAGAATTTTTAAAATATATCGAATCAGAATATGCCGATGTTCTCAGTCTGCTGAAGAAGAAACAGGAGATGGACGATGATCTGGACAAGAAATTGAAAGATATATGCGAACGGTTTATCAAGAATTTTCTGACGGAATGAGTGGATGGCCACCCTGCGGCATATAAGGCGACGCATTGCCAGCGTCAGGAGTACGCAACAGATTACCAAAGCCATGAAAATGGTGGCAGCGGCTAAATTGCGGAAAGCCCAGAACCGTCTGGAAAGCACACGGCCTTATGCCGGCGAGATGGCAGAAGTCATCGGCCACCTGGCGGCGCAATTGAAACGGAAAAAGCATCCGCTGATTGAACAAAGAAGAAAACAGGATCAAATCTGTTTTGTATTGATCACGGCGGACAAGGGACTCTGCGGTAGTTTTAACACCAATATCATACGTCGTTTGGACGGCGAATGGGAGGCGTGCACAGCGCCGGAGAAATACCTTGTCACCGTCGGCAGAAAAGGCTATGACTTTTTCCGGCGACGCCGGTTTACGATTATAAATCACTATATGGACGTTTTTAAGGAGCTGGAATTCAAGCACGCCCAGACGATTGCCTCCGAATTGATTCGCCTCTACACGGCAAAAAAAGCGGATCGAATCCTCGTTGTTCACAGCCACTTCAAATCCGCCGCTCAGCACGAGGTTGTCGTCGAGCAGTTTTTGCCTATCCAGCCTGTCATCCGGGATCGCGAGCGGTTTCCCGTCGGCTTTATTTTCGAACCCAATCCGATGAAAATCTTGGATGAAATTTGTCCCAGGCACCTGGATGTACAAATGTGGCGGATGCTGTTGGAAAATAACACCTCGGAATTCGCGGCCAGGATGACGGCCATGGAAACGGCAACGGAAAACGCCGGAGACATGATCAAAGAGCTGGTGCTCTTTTACAATAAAGCCAGGCAGGCAGCCATTACCAAAGAGCTTAACGAAATTGTGGGCGGCGCAGAGGCACTGAAAGGATGACGGTTGATTTTGGAAGCAGAATGTGGATCTCATTTTTCGCTATCGGGAGATGCATTGATGGAAAATAGTGGTCGAATCTCACAGATAATCGGACCGGTTGTGGATGTGCATTTTGATTCGGGCAAACTTCCTGCGATTGACAACGCTTTGGAATTGCAGCGCAAGGATGGAACGAGACTTGTTTTAGAGGTGGCGCAGCATCTTGGAGAAAACACCACCCGATGTGTGGCCATGGACTCGACCGATGGATTGCAGCGTGGCCATAAAGTGGTGGACACCGGCGATTCCATTAGAATGCCGGTTGGCAAGGCTACATTGGGACGGGTCATGAATCTCATCGGCGAGCCCATCGATGAGCTGGGTCCCATTGAAACGAATGACAAATGGCCCATTCACAGGGACGCCCCGACGCTGGAAGAGCTGGATACCAATACGGAAATCCTGCATACCGGGATCAAGGTTCTTGATTTATTGGAGCCTTATTCAAGAGGTGGCAAGACCGGACTTTTTGGTGGAGCTGGTGTTGGCAAAACGGTGCTAATCCAGGAGCTTATCAATAACATCGCTATTCATGGAGGTGGATTTTCGGTTTTCGGTGGAGTGGGAGAACGCACCCGCGAAGGCAACGATTTGTGGCGGGAATTTCAGGAATCCGGGGTCATCAATATGAAGAAACTTGAAGAGTCAAAGGTATCCCTGGTCTTTGGCCAGATGAACGAACCGCCCGGGGCGCGGCAGCGCGTCGGACTCTCGGCGCTGACCATTGCCGAATATTTCCGCGATGTGGAAGGCCGGGACGTGCTGTTGTTTATCGATAACATATTTCGATTCACCCAGGCCGGTTCGGAAGTTTCTGCGCTATTGGGTAGAATGCCGTCGGCGGTTGGCTATCAGCCCAATCTGGCGACCGAAATGGGTGAGCTTCAGGAGCGCATTACCTCGACTCAAAAAGGATCGATCACCTCGGTGCAAGCCATTTACGTTCCTGCGGACGACCTGACCGATCCGGCGCCGGCGACGACCTTCAGCCATCTGGACGCCACGACGGTTTTATCGCGGCAATTGTCGGAAATGAGTATTTATCCGGCTGTCGATCCTTTGGATTCAACGTCGCGAATTCTCGATCCGAGAATTGTCGGAGAGGAGCATTACCACGTCGCCCGCCAAACCCAGCAAATTTTGCAAAAATATAAAGATCTGCAGGATATCATCGCCATCCTCGGCATGGAAGAGCTATCGGAGGAGGATAAAATCACTGTCAACAGGGCGCGACGCTTACAACGATTTCTTTCCCAGCCTTTTAGTGTGGCCGAGGCCTTTACCGGCTTTAAGGGGGTGTATGTGGAATTGTCCGATACCATTCGCGGTTTTAAAGAGATCATCGAGGGCAAGCACGACGATCTGCCGGAACAAGCATTCTGGATGGTCGGGACGATTGAAGAGGCTGTTGAAAAAGCGAAAAAAATGCAGGACGAGTGACCTATGGACGGCGAAAAACTTTTTACATTGGAAATTGTGACGCCCACCAGGATTGAGTTTCGTGGCGAAGTGAAACATGTCAGGGCGCCGGGTGTGGCGGGATACTTTGGGATACTGGCAAATCATACACCATTTTTAACAACGGTTAAGATCGGCGCTTTAACGGTGCAAGCAAAGGCAGAAACGTTTTACTTTGCCACCAGCGGTGGTTTTGCCGAAGTGCTGAATAATAAAATGACGTTGCTGGTACAGTCAGCAGAACAGGCGACCGATATTGACGTTCGCAGGGCAGAGGGCGCCAAAAAGCGAGCGGAAAAGCGCCTGGCTGAAAAAAATCCCGATACCGATCTGGAGCGGGCAAAAGCCGCGTTGCTGAGAGCCTTGAACCGGATCAGCATTGCTTCGCGGAATTGAGTGTGTAATTGATAACAGAGCTGGGATCGAAAATCGCCAATCGTCAATCCAAAATCGTCCCAACCTGATCTACGATTTACGATGGGCGATTTGTGATTTGCGATTTTTCAGAGCGGTTTCGATAACAGATCTGGGATCGAAAATCGTTAATCGTCAATCTTAAATCATAACCCATCATCCCGCATCTCGGGCCATACTAATAGACCCCGAGATTGGTTACGGAGGTTTTCCTGCAAATACAAATATCTCCTTGACATAATGGTATTTTCTTTATATAATTTACCTAACATAATTACACGGCGCCAGTGATCGTGGCGCCGTTTTCGGTTTTGTTTGTCATAAAAGGGTAGTAGTTTATGCGACAAACCTCCCGAAGCGATCGCATACGAAGCCGAATGATCTTTCCCTTTCTTCTGCGAACGACCTTTTTTGCCTTCATTTTATGTGCAATGGTGATGGGTCAGGGTGAGGGGCAAGATCCTTCCGAACAAGATAAAACGACCATCGACTTTCAGGAGAAATTACGATTTTATCTTGACCAGCAGACGCAGCACGTTGTAAAAGATTTGCTGGCAAGAGAAATTCAGCTCCTGCAGCTCGTTCAAAACGTGCATGAAGAAATTTCACTGCGTGGAAAAGAGTCCGTACTTGCGGATCATGCCGGATTCGAAACGCTCTATGCCAGGGGCGATCTGTTAAAATCCGAATATGCGAAAGAGCTTGACAGACTCCTGGAGATTTCGTCGGACTTGGATCGGCTTCAGCGTGTCGCAGAATATGGCGGCGATTTTGAGAACTATCAGGACTTGCTGAGCTCGAAACAACAAATCCAAAAAGCATTCGACGACAGGGCTTTATACCATATTGCCGGGTACTCGCCGGAGCGCGCAGGGGCAATGATCGATGAGTACGCCGTCGAGATGGACACGCTGATCGGAATGTTTGAAACCCTGGATTGGTTGAAGGTCCAGGCTGCTGCTTATAATGACGAACGCGCTCTTGGCGAAATTCAAAAACAACAGACCAACCTCTTCAAAGTCCTCAGTAAATGGCGCGATTTGGGGCCGCTTTCCGACGATGATTTCGCCGCCCTGAGATTTCAAATTCAGCAAGTCGATAACATCGTCCAGGAAATCGCTGCTTCAAGAAAAAACCGGTCGCAAGGGCTTTCCGAGGAATTGAGCCAGGTCAAAAAGGATTTGCTCAGAAATCTTGACAAATCCATTGTCGATTTTCTCAGTCAATCCGGTTATAACATTTCGCAGGATGAGGCTTTATCCAATATCATCAAAGCCTGGGAATCGGAGCGCTACGCCGATGTGAAAGTAAAATTCGCCGAATACCAGATCATCAACACCAAACTCGTCACCAGTGCTCAGGACGACCAGAGAGAACGCATGCTATCCCGTGAAGTCAGCACGGCTATGCTGAATTATGCGGACGGCCGGTTTATGGCCGCCGAATACCAATTGCAGGAAATTCTCGATACCTACGGAAAATATTACGGACCACTGACACCGCTGCAATATTATATCGCCGAATGCCGCTATAACCGAATGGCCTTTGATGCGGCCAAAGAGAGATACCAGGTTGTGCTTGCCGATTCCTCTTTTTCTCCTTACCGTGCCGAAACGCTGGTCAGGATGATGCAGCTCGAAAACCAGTTCGGCTCTTCTCAAAACGTATTTCGCTATTACGGCCAGCTTTTGCATAGGGATTCCCTGGCAACGCCGGATCTTGTCGCTTACGCCCATTATCTCGTTGCCAATAAATATTTCGACCGATCTCAATTCACCAATGCAAGAGACGTGCTGCTGCAGGTTCCGGCCGGATCCCGTTTCTCTTTGCCGGCGCAGCTTCTTCTCGGCGTGGTTTATACAAACCTGAATGACTATGACAAAGCCATCGTCATTTTTGAAGAGCTTTCCCAAAACAAGAATTACCCCTGGACCGGCATCAATACGGCCTACATTCGGAATACGGCGCTCACCCGCCTGGGCATGATCTATTACCAGCGCGGCGAATATGCCAGAGCGGAAGAGCTATTCTCACAAGTATCAAAAGGCTATCAAAATTATGATGCCACAATAATCGGCCAGGCGTGGTCGAATCTGCAAACGGGGCATTTGGATGCGGCACTTGAAAGAAGCCACACACTGCTAAAAAATTACCTCGCCTCCGATTTTACTTATGAGGCATTGGTGCTATCGGCCCATTGCAAACGGCTGCTGAATCAGCCGGAAACAGCCATGAACTCCTATCGCTATGTCGTTCGCGCCAGGGGCATTCAGGATCAACGCAAAAAGTACGATGCCGAACGGGAGCAGGTTCTGGACCAGGTCAAGCAGCTCAATCGCCTTGAGCAGGATGCTTTGGAAGGAAGGCAGGAAGACCTTTACCAGGAAATCGACAATATCAAAATAGAGCTCAATGAATACCTGCTGAGGATTAAAGAGAAAAGCGATACGGGTACGGAGCTCATTCAGGATTATTATGATGAGCGGACGACCATTGTCGAACGGATGTTTGAGCTGGATGCCATCGAGGACTGGGCCAATCTAAACGGCATGGCCGGCGTAGCCAATCGCGCCGTCCAGCAGCGAGCGAGACTGGTCAAAGTTCTGGAGACCTATCGAGCGGATGCGGATGTGACCAATACGGCTTTTTTGATGGATTATCCGTTGGCGGCAAAAGAGTCCGGTATGGTATATCAGCGCGAACAGATGGCTTCCACCTACCGCGATCTCGACGTGGAAAAAGACCGGATCGAGCAAAGTCTTGGAGAAATTGGTGAGATGAAACAGCAGGAGGTGGACGACGAATCCGCTCTCCTCCGGTCGGATTTGGAGCTTTTGGAATTCGATTTGAGCAGCTTGCGTGATCGCCTTTCCCAATTTAAATTGTGGGCGGTCGAAAACAGGCCTGAGGATCCGCAGTCCAACATCGATTATTGGCGGGACTATTCCGGGCTTGGCATGAGCGATATCGTTCATGAGCTTCGCAATAAAAGACGGGATGAGATCAACAATTATGCGGATCAATTGATGACCGTGGAAGACGCCATGGAGAACAGGCGGCAGGAGATCGAGCAAAAACTGGAACAATTTGAAAAGGAAATTCGCCAGTTGCAAGACCGTTTGATCTCCCGAAAAATCCAGTTGGAGCAATTGGAAAAGCAGACCTATTTCGATAATTACTATTTTGAAAACAAGGAAAAAGAAGAGGAGAGCTGGGAAGAAAAATTAAAGTATTTAAGCCAGCAAAACTAGTGTGGTCATTTTTCCGTCGTTTGTCACTACTTTTAGGTATTTGCCAGGTCCCAAAGACACAAAGATTTCTTATGAGCATAAAAAAATCGATTTACATAAAAAGAACGGCCCGGCTGGCCGGTGAGTGCCGTGTACTCATGCTCGTTTTATGCTTCTTGTTCAGTGCCTTTTTGCCGGTTTTCGCCCAGGAGCAGCAAGAGGATCAGGAAGAAGTGATCAGGATGCTTTCGTCAAGGGATCCTTTGCTCAGCGGTTATACTCTGGATGAGCTGCAACGTTACCGCAATTACTATATGCGCGAGATAACCCGGCTCGAAAACGAACGAAGGGATCTTCGGCTGCGGGGAATTCGGGACGGCGAGCTGTTCCTGCTCAGGAATCCAAAGAGCAAAGAAGGGGATAAAATAATGATGCGGCTTGCCGAGTTGTTGTACGAGCAGACCCAGGAAGATTTTGAAAATCAGATGAGGGAATTTGACCGGCTTTACAGCCTTTATGACCGCGGTGAATTGCTCGAGCAGCCCAAAGAGCCTGTCAAAGATATTGCGCAAGTTCTGAACATGTACATTTCCGTCATCGAAGATTACCCGGCAAGCGACCTGGTCGATGACGCATTTTACAACATCGGCTACCTCTTAGAGGAATCCGGCCATCCGGACAGCGCCTTTGCTTACTATGACAAAATACTGCTCGAATTTCCCGAAAGCTCTTTAAAGCCGGATGTCTATATGCGGATTGGGGAATTTTATTTCAATCCACCGGAAAACCAGCTTGAAAAGGCCATCAGCTATTACGAAAAGGTCGTGGATTTCAGGGATAGTCCGAGATACGACGAAGCGCTCTATCGACTCGGATGGAGCTATTACCGGCTGAGCGATTATGCAAAAGCCATTTCCTATTTCACGCTTTTGGCCGACGATATCGATCGCACAAAACCTTACGATCCGTTACAGCGATTTTCCAACCCCAGCCTTGCCGATGAGTCGGTCGAATATATCGGTCTCAGCTTTCTGGAATACGGCGGGCCAGGCGGGGCCGCCAATTACATTCAGGAAATCGGCGGGCGTAATTACGGCGTCGACGTCCTGAAGAGAATTGGTGATGCCTATTTCAATGAGAAAGAAGATTACACAAATGCGATAGTCACATATAATACGTTATTAAGGCTTTACCCCGATTCGCCAATCGCACCTTCCATCCAAAACAAGATCGTCACTTGCTATCGTCGGTTGGAAAATCAACCCATGGCCTATCTGGCAAGGGATTTGCTATTTAACACCTACAAACAGAACTCGGATTGGTGGAACAAAAATACTGATGAAAAAGTGCGCGAAGAAGCGATGGTCTACGCCGAAAGTGCATTGCGCGATAACATTTCCGTGTTGCTGAGCCGCGGCAAGGAAACCGATGAGAAAGACCTCTTTCGTCAATCGATCGTCGAAAGCCGCAAATACCTGGCGGCGTTTCCCCAGGACTCGAGTGCCGCGCTGATTCACTGGAACATGGCCTTGACATTCGATACCAAGCTCGATCAAAAAGCGGAAGCTTTTGAAGAGTACATCAGGATCAGCAATATCTATTGGGACTCAAAGTACCAGCGATTCGCGGCTGAAAATGCGGTGGCCGTCGCCCGCGAAGGTGCTTTAAAAGCCATTGAAGAAGCCAGACAGCGCGAAGAGGAGAAAACGCCGGTCACTATATCGGATTTGAAAAAGCAGGCGGGCGACAAGGCAGGTGCGGCGTTCAACTTTAGAGAAAAAATGAAGCTGCAACCGACCCCGCTTACACCGGAAGAACAAAAGCTGGCCACGGCTTATGATAATTTTATTCGTCTTTTCCCACACGCGCAAAAGACGCCGGTTTTCCTGGCCAATGCAGGCTCTCTACATTACACCCACCATCAATTCAAAGAGGCGCTGCGCTATTTCAATACGCTGCTAAAACACTTTTCCGGCAGCGAGGAGTACAACCAGGCTCGCTATGCCATCATGGAGAGTTATTTCGGTAAAGCGGATTTTAGCAGCGCCGAGATCGTCGCTCGTCGAATTGTCTATGGCGATGCTTCCGATGAGATAAAATCCAAAGCGAGACGGCGTTTGGCTGAATCCATTTATTTGAATGCGGAAGGCCTGGCGGAAGGGAATCTGCACCTGGAAGCAGGCGATGAGTACCGTCGTGTGGTGCAGGAAGCCCCGCGAAGTGATTTTGCCGATCTGGCCCTGTTTAATGCCGGCCTGGAATACGACAAAGCCGGTGAGTTCATGCGCGCCATCGACACCTACAATTACCTGTTGGCCAGCCACCCCAGCTCCGGTTATGTCTATGATGCGCAAAATAATCTTGCCTTTGATTATGTGGAGCTTAAAGACTATAAAAATGCCGCTTTGACATACCAGAGCCTGGCGGCCATTCATCCGGAAGAGGACAAAGCAAGGGATGCCTTGTTTAATTCGAGTTTTTATTTTGCCAAAGCGAAAGAATGGGAAAGTGCTATCAAAATAAATACGATCTTCCTGCAGCGTTTTCCGAAAGATGAGGTGGCGGACGATCTCGCCTTTGAGGTGGCCGGATTTCAATACAAGCTGGGTCGGGTTGATGAGTCGCAACAAGCTTATCAAAAATTCATCGACAGCTATCCCAATTCGCCCCTTGTTGTCGAGGCATTTTTCCGGCGAGGACAACACCTGCACCAGACCAGCCAGAATACGGGCGCCATAGTTGAATACCAAAAAGCCCTGTCTCGCAGCAAATTGTTCAAGGATCGCGGCATTGAAGGAAACGAATATTTTGCCGCCGAAGCTGAGCTTGCTATTGCCAATATTAAGATTGGAGAATTTGAAGAAATTCAGCTAAGGCTGCCTGAATCACAGCTCAATCAAAACAAAGAGCGAAAAAAGGATTTGCTGCTCGAAATCGTCCGGCATTTGGGGAATTGTGCATCTTATGGCACCTATCGGGTTTACGAAGCCACCTGTCTGGTCGGTTATGTTTACCAGGAATTCGCCCGCTCATGGGCGGCGCAGGATATCCCACAAATGGAAGATAACCGCTATATCGTCGCCCAAAAAGAAGTCAACGATGCGGCCACCTTACTTTATGACCGCGCCGGGGAGAGCTATCGCAATGGAATTGCCTCTTTGCGGCGTCTGGCCGAGGCCTATAAAGAACAGCTCTTGAAAGAGGCTTTGCAGGATTCGGCGGACAAGACAGCCGACGACACACTTCGGGTCGTGCAACAGGATAGCGTTCTTCGCATAGCGGATCATTGGATAGATCGGTCAAAGAGACGCTTGTCGGAAGTGAATTACGCCATCGGCGAGATCTCTTTAAAATCGGCCCGCGCCGTGATGGATGCGCCGATACCGAAAGGGTTGGGCGATTTTCCGACACTGGTCTATCGAAAACAGGTGCTGGATATTGCCGTAGATCCCCTGCTCAACGAAACGCTGGATGCTTTCCGCAGAAACCTGGTCGAAGCGGATTCTTTTCAAATAGAGTCGCAATGGATCGAATTGTCCAAACAAAAATTTATCGATTCAAAAAATATCATTCCGCAACAGTACACCCATTTATCGATCAGCGGATTGAATCGGCTGAAAAAAGAGTTCGCCTCCTACTCGGATTTGATCCATAGCGGTAATGAATTTGAATCTATCCTGGATGACTTGCAGGCCGATTCGGATGATATTCTGAACAGCATTGAATTTTGCGCCCTGACCATCAATAGCGCCAAAGACAGGTATGTCGAGACCATCCATGTGGCAACGGAGCTGGGGATCGAGGAGCAGTATGTGGTTTCCAGCAAAGATTCTCTCATGATCTCCCTGCTGAGTTTTGCCCTGAAATGCGACACATTGAGTATCGATGCTAAGAAACGTGCGGATCTGGCCCGAAGTGAATTTATCAAAACGGACAGTCCTTTGTTTGAAGAAGGGCTGTTTACCTTTGAAAGCAATTATTTTTCACTTCGCAAGCTGGAGCGTGAAATGCTGGTAGCCGGCTACGATATTGGCCGGGATTTGAACATCCAAAATATTTACTATCAAAACCTGGCTTTACAGTTAGTTCGATTCGATCCCGAAAAATATGCCGGGCTGCTCGATCTGGAAATCGAAACCACGACGTTCACAATGGACTCCACCTGGAAAGCATCGCCCCTTTATTACGAGGGGTGGATTACACCGGGCTTTGATGCCTCTGCCTGGAAATCGGTTATGGCCGTTCAGGGGCAGACTCCAGGTGACCGCTATTGGTTTTATATGGTAACAGAGCCAGCCCCTGTTGTCGATTCGACCGACATCGATGCGGCCGTTTTTCAGCCGGAATACAAACCGGCAAATCATGTGTTCTTTAGAAAGAGCTTTTCGGTTTCCGGTTTGCCCGTCGGTTGTTCGGTTAACATTGACGCCAAACAGCCGTTCAATTTGTATTTCAATGGTGATTTGATTCATAAAGGCAACCAGGGCGAAAATCCGGCGAAGGATGATACTTTTAGTCTATCCGAGCTGCTCATAAAGGGGGCCAACCTCATCGGCCTGGATGTGGTGGAAAGAGATCGGCAATTCGAAGGCATTCGTCTCAGCGTGGAAATAAAGAGCCTTCCCGATTGGGATGCGCGAGTGGAAGCGTTAAAGCCCGAGCTGACAAGTCAAGAAGCTCAGGAAAAGCCATCCA
>Ga0154721_1271_pt2 | contig 19316 bp, 13 predicted proteins | sample Rifle2008BG16ft_FD_105729 | JGI IMG/M metagenome (GOLD analysis project Ga0154721, IMG submission 105729) | candidate division KSB1 bacterium RBG_16_48_16 | reverse complement strand
TTTCGGCAATCCGGCTGCGCAGCCTGGGGTTGTTGATGAGGACTTTGAGCGCAGCCGCAAACGACTCCGTATCGTCACAATCGACAATAAAACCGAATTTGCCGTTTTGGATAATCTCATCGGTGATTCCGGGGATTAGGTGGGCAACAGAGGTCAAGCCGCAGGCCATGGCTTCGAGCAAGGCGTTGGGTTGTCCTTCCTGCCGGCTGGGATGAATAAAGAGGTCCGCCGCTTTCATATATTCATGCACGTTTGACCTGTTGCCTTCGAAACGAACGGCCTGTTGCAAACCAAAGGCGGAGATCATCTCGTGCATATTCTCAACATAAAAATCGACTTTCGGATCGGTGCGGCGGAAGGCCTGCCGCGTTTCCAACGGTCCCAAGACAACGAGCATAAATTTCTTATCGATTCGTTCCTGAAGCTTGTTCAAGGCCTTGAGCAACCGATCCAGCCCCTTGATGTAGCTTACGGTGCCAACGGTGAGCAAAACGATCTTATCCTGGGGCAGCAATAATTTCTCGCGCAAACAGGTTTTCTGCTGCTGTGTGGCCGGTCTGAATTCCTGGGTGTTCACGCCGTTGGGAATTCTGATCGTGTCGTTTTTCCCTCTCAGGACGAAATTGCAGGTATCCTCCAACAACTGGGACGTGGCAATGATGGCCCGCGCATTTTGAAACAGGTTTAGCCTGAAAAACCCGTAACGCCGCCCCCTGATCGTCAAAGGATCGTCCACGTTCAGATTGGTGATCTTTTGAACCAGCGGTATGCCGGTGAACATGGAAGCCAGATTCACCGGCGCATGAAAACCGTGAGAATGCAAAAGATCGTACCTGGATTTATTTTTGGCAATGAAGCCAAATATATTCCAGCCGAATTTCAAATGGCTGAACCTGGACGATTTGTTGCGGAGAACACGAATGACCGATATGCCGTCGACAACACTTTTGCCAACCAGCTCGGCGTTATCCGTCCCCGTCAATACTTCCACGCGAATACCCATCTTAGTCAACTGCAACGCCAACCGGTGGGCCTGCAATGCCGCTCCCGAAAATTCCGGGAAATAGATCCAATTCGTCATCAAGATACGCATAGCTCGCTGTGTTCTCCAATAATACCTAGGACTAGAACAAAATTTTGGTTGTCATTCAGGAGGAATCTTTGTTTTTACTCACTACCGGACACTTTTTGGAATCGAAGTGATTTCAACGTGTTTGTCATGCTCGAAAGCTTTAATCGGGCATCTAAAGTGGCTTAAAAATGTGGATTCCCGCTAAAAACATGCGGGAATGACACTTATCATCAGACAAAATGAAAAAGTGTCCGGTAGCAAGTGTTTTTATCGGCACATTGCTCTGAATCAATAAGATTCCTCCTGAATGACACTTTTCTTTTTTTAGAAAAATTTGATAATTTATTATTTAAGATAAAACTTTCGCTGTAGTACTAGTGAACCGATTGCTAAACAATATTACAGATAGTAGCTGTCATTGCGAGGCGCTTTATGCCGAAGCAATCTCCACCGAATAGGCAAGAGATTGCTTCGCTGAGAAGCGCTCGCAATGACAACAAAAGTCTATTCTAGAGTAAACGATAATTTGGAAACACTCTCCTAGTTCGATACCGTTCCGACTTGCGAGGGCGAGGACAACCAGTCCCTGAAGGCCCTTCTGATGCGGTATTTGTACGCACACCAATATAACCGGTCAGAAACTTCGAAAAAGATGCTCCTTAATGCCTGACCTAAGAATATAATGAACGGCATGGTGAGACGGTTTACAAATAACGCTCGAAAAATATATTTCAGTTTTTTCAATCTCGATATTTCAAAGGCATAGACGCCGTAGCGCGCCGCCAGGGCTTTTCGCAGCTCCGGTGCTTCGCGATACCAGCAGGCAACGGCTTTTCCGTACATAGAGCCTTTCCTCATAAAATCCAGAAGCGACATGGGGTGATAGTGAACGGCCTTGATCAAGTGATCGTAGTAAAATCGTACGCCTGCTTTGGATAACCGCGAAGCGATTTCCGTATCTTCCGCGGCAACGAGCCTGGAATTAAAACCGCCGCATTCGATATACTTTGCCCGGCTCAGCGATGTGTTGGCCGTTCGGAATATCCACCATTCCACTTCCTGCAACTGTTTCTTTTTCACATTGAGCTCTGTTTCCCAGAGCCTGGCCTGGTTGATCACCGCCAGATCTGGAGACATGGAGACGCGGCCAATGATACATTCCTTATCACCCGAAATGCCATTCTGCAATTGTAAATGGCGCCTGACCAGGTCCCGGTTGGGGATAGTGTCCGCATCGAGGAAGAGAATATATTCTCCCTGCGCCTCGGCCACACCCTGGTTTCTCGCCTCACCGGCGGAAACACCGGCACCTTGCAGAATTCGACAATTCATGTTCGTCTCTTTGCAAAATACGAGCAAGTATCTTGCGGTATCATCCGTTGATCGGTCATCGACGACAATGACCTCAAAACTGTATCGTGAACAGTCCTGTCTTTCCAGTGCGTGCAAGACTTTTTTCAACGATTCGAGCTGATTTCTGGCCGGAATAACGACAGAAATCCGCGGCGTTAAACCTAACGTTGTCATACTCATGATGCCGTGCTTGTTGTGTCAAAGATGTTATGCTGAACGTAGCTGTTTTACAAACCGAATTTCGTTGTCCGTTATTGTTTTCGTCAACCAAAGAAAAATGAGATAAAATATGCCTCCTGCAAAAGTGCTGAGAAACAGGCTTTCGTTCCTCAGATAAAATATGAAATAAGACATGATAACTACACCGAACAGCGGTACAAGGTGAATTGTGCGAACTTTGATTTTATAGAGCCACTTTTGTACCGAATAAATCTCCGCGGTAAAAAAGAGCACACATCCTATTAAAAGTGCGGCGGCTGCGCCAACTGCCAGATATTGGGGGATCAACAGGATGCTGAACATCACCAGGCCGACGGCGGCCACAAAATTGGCGAGCAGATCATACTTTTGCAGATGATGGCTCAACAATAAATATGCCAAAACCGGCACCGCACTAAACGGCACGATGATCCAGACCAGCATTCGCAATACCGGCACAGCATCCATTAAATAGGGGCCGTAAATGAACGGGACGATTTTGTCCGCCAACACTGTGGTTGCGCTGGCCAGGGCAATGGTCAACAGCATAAGATATTTTAACGATTTCTTATACAACTCATCCAAAAGAGCGACCCGGCTCGACGACAGGCGCGAGGTGATCGGGAAAAGAGCCTGGCCGTAAGACAGGGTCAGGGCGATGCACATATCCACAAGCTTGTAAGCGGCTGAAAAATAACCTGCCTGCGTTTCGTTGCCCAGCTTGGTCAACAGAATGACCGTCGTCGACCAGAAAATCCCATTAAAAATCGCGATCAGCGAAAAAGTCGGCACCTGGGCCAAGAGATGCCTGAGCACACCGACATTTACCTTCAAGACGGGTTTTGCCGTTCGGGCGGCATAGCTAAAACATACAATTGCGGAAACGCATTTGCTCAGGAGAAAAACAATGGCCACATGCAAGATACCGTATCCGCTCACCAGGACAAGAATTCCGGCGGCAACCTTGAACATATTTTCGAACGATCTTGATATGGCTACGCAGGACAGCTTTTCCTGGGCCCACAAAATTGTCCGGCTCCAATAAAAAGCCATGGCCGGAATGAGCGACAGGCCGATGATAAAACTGATCTTTAAAGTTTCCACATTGGGTTTGAGCAACAAAACCGTTGCGATGAGCAATCCGAAAACGACGAGCGATGACGCCAGACCCAGCAAGAGAGTCTGGCCAAAGTACAGCCCTGCCCGGTTTTTCTGTTTTGCCACATCGCGGATAACGGCCGAGCCCAGGCCCATAGTGGCCAAAATTTCAAAGAGCGTAAAAAGCGACATGGCAAAAGCAATGGATCCCAGTCCGGCCGCACCGACGTAGCGGGCAACAAATACCCAAAAGACAGCCGAGCCAAGCCGGTTGGCGATTTCGGCGCCTGACCGCGCGGCTGTGTTGGTTATGATCGACCGGAGCATAGACATTGCGTTGATGCTTCCTCAAATTTTATTTAGTGCTTGAAGGAATACTCCTTGTCAGCAGTGTCATTGCGGGGAGTGAGGAACGAACGACGAGGCAATCCCCTCACTTTTCAGGAGATTGCTTCGGCAAAAAAGCGCCTGGCAATGACAGCGAAATTCTAAATTGAATAGTCTCCATTCAGGCACGATTTTCGTATCAAGCCTTGCCGTTCTTGCTGGCAATGACCAGCAAACCGTTTCCCTGCTTGTTGTTTTGCCTATAGTCCGCCCACATGAGCAGCAAAATAAAAGGGTGAACCATCAGCAGGTAAAATGGAAACAGAAATTTGAATAAAAAATGGTATTGAACGGCTGTGACCACGTCGTAGGCCAGCCTGCCGTAATGGCCATAGGTGATAATCTGGCGGTCCACGGAAAAACCATTGTCGTTCAGCCGGGCGACCAGCTCATCTTTGCTGTAATATCGCACATGCTGGTGTGGCAGTTTTACACCGCTCTTTTTGAGCTGATTATGGATCTTTCTGCCTAAAAAAGCCAAAACTCTTTTTTCGCCGGTGGGGACGTAGATCAGCATTTTACCGTCCGATTTCAGCATGTCATAATAGGATGCGAGAACCGAATCGTCTTCTTTGATATGCTCCAAAACACTGCAACACATCAAGGAATCATATTTAGCATTTGTCGAAAAAGTGGACAAATCGGCCTGGTGGAATTGAAGGTTATTCAATCCCTCTTTTTCCGCAAACCAGCGGCAATCCTCGACCTGTTTTTCATCCAGCTCCACAGCCGTCACCCGCGCCATCGGATACCTGTTGGCTACAAACCAGGCGTGTTGTCCCATGCCGCTGCCGGCATCGAGCAGGGTGAATTCACAGCCGTTGCGAGGGATGATTTTTGCTAACGCCGCGCGGATGTACCACTCCCGGAGCGTTGTCAGCGAAATGATATGATACGCCAGCTTTCGCAACAGGTTATTTTTGCCTATAAAGCGGGCGATTTGTCCGGAATCCATAGGTCTTTCTCGTTTTCCAACAAAGCATAAAAAATGTTTTCCGATTCCCGGTTCATTCTATTAATGGCCTCGATAATGGCGGCCAGGGACCAAAAAACCAATAATAACGTAAAATTTTCCTTATAGCTTTTGTCGCCAAGAGCGGAGACCAGGTATCCGGCAAAACTTCCCATGATGCCGATGGCGACAATTTTTAAATAGGCCGAACGGCTGGCCATGGCGTTTTTTGCGGAGGAATAGAAGGCGATCAACAGCCACAAAAAAACCGCAAAACCGAAAATGCCGATCTCGGCCAGGTACAACAAATAGGTATTGTGCACCGCCGCTCTCCTGGTAAAGCTGTCCTCCGAATTCCAGTATTCGGGCAACATCGTGCCGTAATTGTTAATGCCGACGCCGATCAATGGATGGGCCTGAAAAATATTCCACGCCACTTTTGCCGTCGTTATTCTTGTCTTCGCCGATCCCTTATCATAGGTGGTTATTCGTCCCCAAATCACCTGGCTGAACAGGGCGATGATGACAGCCATGGCCATAGCGGTGATGGATATTTTAAACATGGTGCGCATGCTGATTAAATTCTTTCTAAAAATAAGATAGAGGACGACCAGAATGGACAGCGCCAGGGCAATCCATGAGCTTCTGGTCAATGTGTAGATCAATGCGACGATCCCGGCCAGGGAAGTCAGGCCGGCAAAAGCGCGCTGAAATCGGGTCTCGCCCGTGAGCAGCAGCGCAATGGATATCGGGATGATGAGACCGATGTAGCGGGCCAGGTGATTACAATGGCCGATGGTGCCTCCGGGACGGGAGAGATTGGCCGCTTCCATTTCAAAGTCGATGATCCGGCTCGCTTCGCCCAGGCCCAGCAGGCCGAGGTGCGATCCTTTGATGTACTGCAAATAGACGATCACGGTCTGCACGATCAGGCCGAGGAAAAGGGCATTCAGCACAAGCGAAATATCGCGGCGGCTTTTAATATTATTGGCCAAATAAAAGAATAGCAGAAATGTTTTGGTAAAATTCAGAAGGTCAAACGCACTCCACAACAAATCCCTGGCGGCTAATATGGAAACCGCGCTGAGCACTAAAAGAGCGAGGGTTGGCGCGGATATCCGGGGAAAGAATTTTACAGCCCCCGGCCGTTCGGATTTGGGCAAAGTGAACAGCCAGTGGGCGAGCAGAATAAACAGGAGAATATCCGTCAAGCCGACGCTGAAAGAATCGGCGCCACTGGTGCTTGGGTGAAACATAAAATTATAATCGGCATTGAGCGGGATGGCAAAGATGAGCATGCCGATCATGAACCGGCGTACATCTTGTGCGAGCATGAGCGCAAAAGGGAAAATCAGTCCGAGGAGACTGAATATCGCCCATTTGAGATCGAAAGACCCAAAAGTCCACGCAGCACCACTCACCGCCAAAGCCAGCAGGATGAGCAAAAAATATCCGCTCAGCTTTTTTGAATAGGAATTTTCGGCTATCGTGTGCTGCATTCTAGATTTCCTACTATGCCAATTCCTTAAGGAAAGACTTACGGTTTATCGGATGCGTCGTTGCGGTAGACCGGATACCATCTACCGTGTCCGAAATTCAGCGTGACTGTCATTCTCTTGAGAATCTTTGTCAATGTGTAATCGCACGCGCCGTAACGGCATTTGTTGGGAGGAATTCCCATATCTGTTTGCGTCTTTTTCAATTTGTGCACTCCTGACAAAGATTCCTGAAGGAATGACACCTTCTTTTCTGGTGAACTGAATTGATAGACTGGAACAAGACTTCCAAAGTCTCAGAGACTTTGGAAGTCTGAATATTATTTCTTCATAGAATAATGAAAAGAATCCCGAAGATCATTCGGGATTGGTTCATATAGTCACATAAAAATCCGGTCGTCCTGCAGGACGGGTGTCAGCGTCTCCGTTGAGAATCATAATTGATACCGTCCTGAGGGAATATTCATTTTGCTTCTGTTTAAAGTCACTCCCATCAAATTCGCTTGTGCGGCGACCAGCTTTCTTTTGGCGTTTTGGGCAATTTCCCAGCGGGTTTGTCCCGAACGCACCACCAGGATGACCCCGTCGGCCAGAGAGGCCAGGGTCAGGGAATCGACGTGAGAAAGCACCGGCGGCGCATTGAGCACCACATAGCGAAATGATTTTTTCCACTGCCTGGTGAGGATTCGAAAATAATCCGAGCCAAGCAATTCCGTGGAATTCACATCGGTCGTCCCGGCGGTCAGGATATAAAGATGTGTATTCTGTGCCTTGCGCACATAGCTCTTCCAATCGAGCTTGTTCTCCAGAACCTCGGCCAGGCCGTTATCCTGATCGATTCCAAAGAAATTGTGAATATCAGCGCCGTTTAAATCGGTGTCCACCAAAAGAACATCTCTTTGCGGGTCAAACTCGATCGCCCCTTGTTCCGCACTTTTTTTCAACAGCGTCGTATCGTTTGGCGGCTTGGGCACAGCCGCAAGGACGCTTTTGGGCTCCTTCAAAATGGATTTGAAATCGTTTTTAAAGACCTGGTCCGACTCGTCACCACGCTGCAAATCCTCCCTGGAAATGCTTTGGCCGAATTTGGCCAGGTGCGCGGCCGCCTGGCCGTTTTTCACACCCTGCGGGTTGGCCATCAAAAGCGCCAGGTAAGTCGCAATCGCGGGCGAGCCTTCGCCGCTGACCGAGCTTGTTATAGACACCAGCTTGGTTTCTTTCTGCATGTTGGCGATTCGAACATACTCGCGCAGATCGTAAAAATCATTCAAAATCTCACGGGGAAGATCGAACACATAAAGACCGCTTTTAGGCGCCGGGCCTTTTACCTTTTGAGGAGCTTTGATAATCTTTTCTTCATCCAGCTTCACCAGTGCATCATGTACCACGCTCATTTCGCTACCCTGTCTCTTTGTTGTTTATTCCAATGGTCAGTTGATTGCCAATGTCCCTAAATCCAGTCCGTCGAAACCGCTGCTGAGGACGGTATCGAGAATTTTGCTGCCGATGTTTGAGTGGCCGTTATTCGGAGTGGGGACATAAGCCAACGGCGGACTTTTTCTAATCAAACGGTCGAACTCTTGTACTGGCCGTGTTTCTTTTTTCGGCTTTGCGGGTTTGGAGGCCGCCATAATGTCTCCTCTCTCCAACAGCTCCCGCACCAGCACCGACTCGACCTGGTTACATTTCCGCTTGGCGGCTTCCATCAGGCAGTTATCGCAAACCTGGTTGATCAAGCGGGGGATGCCATCGGAGATTTCGTAAACGGCATCCAGGGCGGCATCGGAAAAGAGATCGTCTCTTTTTGATCCGGCCACCTGCAGCCGGCGATGAATGTATTCTTTGGTTTCGTGTAAATTCAAACGGCTAAGCGTTGCCTTGAGATTGATCCGTTGTTTCAACTGCTGCAACGCCGGATGTTCCAGGTGGGTGTCTAATTGCGGCTGGCCGGATAAAACCACCTGCAACAGTTTGTTGCTGGTCGTTTCAAGGTTGGACAATTGTCTGATCTCTTCCAGCACCTCGACCTTTAAATTTTGCGCCTCGTCAATGATAAGCAGTGTAAAGATCCCCTGTTCAAATTCTTTCATGAGAAAAGCATACAGGTCCATCAAAAGATCGCTGGTGTCCCTGCCTTTTGGCCTGAAGCCAAAATCGCGGCAGATGTACTTGAGCAATTCGCGGGCGTTCAGTGTCGTATTGAATACCCAGGCAAAACGAACATTTTCTTTGAGTCCGCTGAGCATCGTCCTGATGAGCATGCTTTTGCCGAGGCCGGGCTCGCCGATAATAGCATTGATACCGCGGCGCTGGGAAACGGACGTTACGATTCTATCCAGGGCTTCCTGGTGCGTTCTGCTTTTGAACAGGAACTTGGGATTGGGAGTCGTCGAAAACGGCTCTTCTTTGATTTTGAAATATTTTAAATACATCTCTCACCTCATAAAATTAAACTGACACACTCAACCCTGCTTTTTCAGGCCGCAGTAAGAACTTTGCCCACAAACAGCTCGTTTATGGTCGTTCCAAAAATCTCCGCGGCTTTTCGTTTAAAGTCCATCGTTGCTTCGACACGATTGTTTTCAACCAATGAGAGATAGGTCGAGCTGCAGCCGAGCAAAAATGCCAGCTCGTACTGTTTCAGACCGGACTCCCACCGTTTGACCTTCAAAATGTTTCTCATTCTTTCCTCCTTGCTTGTGATGCTATGCTGCTGTTTTGATGAATTACCATGTTGTTAAGTCCGCTTATAAGCCAGGTGATTTGAATTCGACCTTGTCACGCTTGTTGTGCGATGCCGTCACATCCGCATTCGGATTGCCTACTTCAATCAATCGCTGTCTCCTGGGAGTCGCACCGTCCGAAATGACCGCCAAAATCGGCAGTCCTAAACAATGTTGAGCGTCTTCCGCCGTATTCACAGAATGATCGAAATATTCGAGAAAGAATCCCATGCCCAGGGATACGAAAATTCCGAGAACCAGGCCAATTCCGGCCATCAACGGGCGGTTCGGCTTGGCCGGCGTATAAGGAACCATGGCCGGCTCGAGCAGGCGAACCTGAACCAGATACTCCTGCTTGCCGGAAGCAATACGCGCTTCTTCGCGCTGACGGATGAGCATGGAGTAAACACTGCGCAAATCTTCAACCCCGATGGTCAATTGGCCTAATTCGTACTCCTGTTGCGAAAGCTTTGCCACCGAGTTGACGACCTGGTTCATGCGCTGGGCCAGGGCATTTTCCGCCGCAAAGAGCGCTTTGATGCTTGTCTCTTCGGCATCGATAATTTCCCGCACTTCGGAACGTATTTTATCTTTTGCCTCGCGAATATCGGAATCCAGCGCGATGTAGCTGGGATGCCGCTCGGTGTATTTTTCTTTCATCGAGTTTTTTTCAAGCTCCAGGCTCAATAACGTTTTCTTCAGCTCATTGAGATATTCATATCGGCTCAAGCTTTCACTGGTCTCCAGCGTGGGAATAGTCAGCTCGTTTCCTTTGTCAAAGTGCTCACGAATGATTTGCAGCTTTGCCTCTTTGGAAATCCGTTCCGCCCTGACTTTGGTCAGCTCTTTGTCGAAATCGGAAATGGAGGTGAAAAGGATTCTCGTCTGCTGATCCGGAGAAATGACTTTTTCCTGGCTTTTATATTTCATCCCCTTCACTTCCTGCTCGGAAATTTGTTTTTTGATGAGTGTGATTTGTTTGTCAAAAAACTCATAAGCGCGGTCGTCTTTATCCAGACCAGGCCTTTGAGTGATGTATTCGGTAATAATTTGATCCACGACCCTCGACGCCAGCGCGGCGTTTTTTGATTCGTAGCCGATACTGAGAACATTGGTGTCTTTTTCCCGTTCGACTTTAAGTTTTTTGGACAGCTTTTCAAGCGCTTCCTCATGCCGTCGCGTCTGCTCCACAGCATCGGTGATGTCCTTTTTATCACTGGGTTTGTCCAGCTCCAGCCGCGTAACGACCGGCTCGAGAATACTTCGCATTTTTAGAATGACGACTTCCGACGCCAGCCGGTCGTATTCCATTCTGCGGTTGTCCTGGTTGATGCCCAACAAGTAGGCCTTCTCGTTATCCGTCTGATACTTGACCATCACCTTGGAGGTTGCCCGGTAGATCGGCGGCAAAAGAAATGCGGCGGCCGTCATCGATCCGACAATCACGATAAAAAGCACCAATATCACCTTGCGCCGTTTATGCAGCACGCCGAAGAAGCTATGCGGCGACATGGGGCTATCGTAATGCGTGTACTGAATCATTCTCTACTCCTTTAAACTTTCACCTCGATCAACACGCCTGAAAACAGACAACCTTTCTCATCTGTTCGACCAGATACTCCATCGACTCCACACGTCGAACGGAGGCAAGATGATGTCATACAATTGTGATATAAAATCGTTTACATCGGCAACGAATGTTTTCGGTATATAAACGATGTCATAAGCCTTGAGCGGCAGGTCGTTGCGGATGTTATCCGACAGGGAAGAAAGGGATACGTCCAGGCGACTCACTTCTGCCTGGCGCATATCTTCGTCGCTGCGGACAAGCATGATGCTGTTCATTTTACCGCTATGTTTCGCACCGCCGGCAGCGGCGATGGCTCGCAATACGGTCATGCCTTTTACCAGCGAATACATACCGGGCTTGTCCACTTCGCCCAGGACATAGACCTCCTGGCCGCCAAATTCCCTTACAAAGACCGTGACATCGGGATTGACCAAAATTTCGGCATAAGATTCCGTGATGATGTCGTCCAAAGCCATGGGCGTCATGCCAATGACATCGATATCACCGATGCGTTGCAGAGAGATTCTGCCATCCGGCCGGACTGCAATCGTCTCGTTATATTCGCCATTATGAAAGAATTTCACTTCAATGACATCGCCATAACCCAGCCGGTAGGACGTGGGCCGTGCGGATACATAACCTCTGCTATTCACGGGCAAAGGAATGATTGCTTTTGCCGCTTCCGATTTGGGTTCGGTTGCCCGCGGCTTGACCGTACAGCCGAACGACAGGGTCAACATCGACATCATCGCTGCGGCAACCACAACCTTTTTTACAGTATCCGGTTTCATAGCTCCCTCACACCTCACAAAAAGTAAATGGATGCATAAGTGTTTGTACAAGGCTCATGTGAACCCTCACATTTTTCTTATTTCGTCATCGCCATTTTGCGAGTAAATTTATGGCCGTTGACGTCAAGTACGTAGAGATAGGTGCCGCTTGGCACAAGGTTGCCAAAATTGTCCAGCCCATCCCATTCCACAACATGTTGGCCGGCCGGCTGTTTTACGTCGATCAATTCCCGGATCAATTGGCCGCGAATATTGTAGATTCTCAGCTTCACCGACCCGTCCTCTTTTAAGGTATAGGTGAGCGACGTACTCGGATTAAACGGGTTGGGATAGTTTTGATCCAGTCCATAAGCCGTTGGCCTCGAAACAGAAATCACTTTTTGCGGCCCGTGGACGGCTATCCTGCCATCGACTGCAATATCGGCGAGCCAGTAATAATAGGTGGCATTCTCGTCAACAGTTCTGTCTTCATAAGAGTAATCGTGCCGCACCTGGGAATTAATCGCTCCATCGACCATCTTTTTGGTTATCTGTATTCTCTCGCCTTCCGGCTCGAAACTGCGATAAACGTGAAATCCCAGGTTTTCCGTTTCCGATTGGGTGGTCCAGCGGATTTCGTTATAGCCCGGTTTGGCCTCGACAGAAAAGGAGGAAAGCTCGACCGGCACGTGGACGGGATTTGATACGGTCCATGTACCGAAATCGTGGCTGTCCATTTCGCTCTGCAGCTCGTAGGTATTGGAATCGCCATAATACTTGGTCGCGTCAACCACGCTGTCGTTCCAGGCACGGACGTAAACAACGGCGCCAACCGTCAACAGGTCGTGAGTAAAAGTTTTGCTGAATTTGCCTTCATTCGGATTAAAAGGGAAACCAAAGCCGACGTGTGTCGTGCCTAACAGGGAATCGTCTGACGTGGTACTTCCCAGCGTATCGGGAGGATCGATCGTCCCGTTGCTGCCAACACTGATGATTTGAATCAGATCGCCACTGCTGGTGTTGCCGGACAAATAGCTTGAGCCACCGACATCCCTGACGCCAGAGTTCGAATAAGCTTCCAATGTCCCGGCAAAGGAGAGTGAGCCTGCCATCGTTGTCAGCAGAGCCAAAGTTGTAGCAATTTTCCAAAGCTTCATTTTACGCCTCCTTGATCTTAAAGATCTGATCTCGATGCCTATAATTCGGGGTTAGGATAAGTCCATTCGGTTATCGGATTGGGATTTTTGATCCACAAGACATATCCGCGCCCCGGCTTGAATACCAGTGATGCTTCAGCCGTGCCTGATTCGTTCATCCATTTTCCGTCCCAACTGGTGCTGGTGCCGTCCACAAGCCAATATGCTTCAAACCGGGTTCCATTCCAATGGAGCAGTTTGTCGGCCTGCGCTGAATTGTTGGCACCCTTGACCACGCCGTCTTTGTACAAATCCGTCAAACTGAGCGGCACGTCTACCGGGTAACAGGAGCCGATGAAATTCCAACCCTGAACCAATTGAATGACTTTGTTGGAATCCGTGGGCACTGCGCCGGTAAACGTCAAAATGGAATCCGCATGATTCGGTCGTATCGTTATCCAGAAGGAATTCCTGGAGTTCAATTGAATTGAAGATTCGGCGGCACCGGATTCGGTGACCCATCTGCCATCCATAGCTGTGCCTGTGCCTCCTACTTTCCACGCGATCTCGTATTCACCATTGTTTTTATACAGCATAATTTTTGCCGACGCGGCGGAAAAGTTGCTTCCGGTGAGCTGGTTAGCCAAAACGCCGGAGAGTGAGAATTCGGCCGGAGTGAAAGGGAGGGATACCAGGTTTTTCCCCTTTGACATGGGAACACTAAAAGCGCCCGCCTTTTCGAATTCATGAAGGGTCTGTCCGCTCCCGTTCGCTTTAACAATATAAAATCTGCCGCCGTTGGCTTTTTTCGAATAGGATTGGTCGACATAATAATTTCCTGTCACGGTCGCGACCGGTGTGCTCGAAATCGTTGACACCGTCGATCCCTGGTATACATCATAGCTGGCAGCCCCGGAAACAGGTGTCCAGGTCAACTTGACACCCTGGGCAACGGACGTAATAAGAATTCGGGGACCGCCGACTTCTGCGCTCGCCTCATTTGAAGGGAGACTCTCATTTCCCGACGCATCGTAAGCCGTCAAAACCACATAATAGGTTTGTCCTTCCTGCAAGTCTTCAAGTATATACTCTGTCGTATTACCGACATCGACGGCTTGATCATAAGTCAACGACTGGGTTCCGTAATAGATTTTATACCCTGCCAGGTCCGTTTCCACATTGGCGTTCCAGTTGACGATGAGTGCGCCGGGGAAAGCCACGGAAGTGAGACATAAACCGATCAAAGCCGTTATAAGCCAAAAGTGTTTGCTGCCTTTCCGATTCCGTTTCCTGGTCTGCCCTCCGGTAGCAAAGGTTGAGGCACAAAAGATGCTCCACATGTTGTTACTCCTTTCGCTCTGCTTCTGCTGCGAATTCTTATAATGCTGGTAACTATTCAGGTATCGTAATTTTTTTGCCACGAAAACTCAAAGACACAAAGGTTCACAAAGATTTTTGGTGTTCCTTAGTGGCTTTGTGACTTGGTGGCTGAATAGTTACTAATGCTGCTGTATAAAAAATCTGCCGTGTTTTTGGAGAAAAATAAATCACATTGTCCACCTGGTCTGCCAAGGCCCCGCCTGAGCGGAAGCCTTGACAGACGCATGAGGGAACTCGTAAATCATTGGCTTGGCAACACAACAATCTGCGACACCCCACGCCATAAGAGGTTCCTCACAAGTGGTCAATATGTAAAAAGTGAACGAGGGCATGTCCATAATAGAGGTGCCATTTTCTCCAATTCTTCACAGGTGACACGATGGATCGTTCTCTCGACATCGTCCTTTTCATCCGCCTCAATCCACTTCATCATCGTCCTCACCACATCATCCTCACAATCTCACTTCAAGGATTCTGTCGATATGCCCTCGCTCAGAGTCTGCATAGTTTTAGAAATTATGTAAAAGAACAAAGACTATGGAATTTCAGCTTAAAGATGAGGGAGAGAGGTTGGATCAGGGTGAATCCCTTTTCCGTCTCACTCTGCTCGTCCTTCTGTTCCACAGTCGTCGACTGCTCAGCCGGACTTTTCACTTCGTGGTCAGGCAGAGATTATGCCATAAAAATCAGACGAACATCAGCAGGCAGTTGCAAGAAAAAAAGCGGTAAATTCCCCATGATATTTGGCTATTTTTTAAAGGGTTAATATTGCAAACCTACTTGAGATAAAAAAATTATTTAGTAAATAATATTTTCTTACAGACAACCCATAAATAGGACACCAGCACCACATCATGTTACCATCATGTCCCAATAAAACAGGATTCAATTCAGCTCCGGCAATTCCTCTTATTTTTGCCCTCATTTCGCACTGGACACGGACAATAAGAGAGATTTCATCCCTGCGGGACTTTATAGCAGAGGCATCTATTCTCTATAAAATATTGTACGGGTTCACCCGTATCAGATGTCCGACGCTGTTAATATTGGCACATATACTTGAAACCTTATTTTTGTCTTTTTAACCTTAGTAGAAAAATAGTCACCACCCCATTTTAACCGTATTACCTCATTCTCATCAAATAAGGTAATAAGGTGGGGTTTTACGATGTTGATTGCTACTAAGGTTCTTAAAGCAAAACAATAACCTGACTAATTCTTAATGCGCTAGAGCGCAAGTGAAACGTCAAACGTGAAAAGTGAAAGAGGGTTAACCGTTTTCAATGTTTTTCGTTTCACGTTTGACTTTTCACGTTTCACCAGAATTATGGTGGGCTGTCGTACAAAAATTTTGTAAGAAACAAATTTTCCCAGGATAATAGAATGAACCTGAATCTATTCCTGCTCCGGCAATTCCCGGAGATACTCTTTTTCAATCTTGTTGATCGCTTTTTTCAATATCCCCCGGGATTGCCGGATGGTTTTTTTCAGGTCGTTAAACAACACCAGTGATCTGCTTTTATGAGGATGCGGCTCGATTTCCAGGTTATCCGCCAGGTCATGCAAATAGTCGATGTTTATCGTATCATCTGCGGAAACGATGATTCTGTTTAAATTCCGCACAAGACGCAAAAGCTGATAGCTCTCGAATAATTTTTTAAAATCCGCTTTCATTGCCGGAAGCAACGTCTGCAGCTTCTGGAGTACGACATAATTTGAATTTTCCCGAATCTTGAACAGGGACTTGAAAATGAATAACAGCAGCTCAATATCCCGAACCCCGCCGGGCGTGTCTTTAATGTCAAGATGATCATCCTCATCCTTTTTAAAATCCCTCTCACGGCTTTTCAATTCGTTGATCATTTGCACGATGTATTGCTTTTGACGGGCAAAGATAAAGGGATGAATTATTTCGGAATCGAAGGTATTCTGTAAAACACTGCTGCCGACGATCATTCGGGTGGCCAGCAATTGCGACATATCGATGAACTTGTCACGGCTCGGCGCTGCCAGGATTTTCTTAAGCTGGCTAAAAGTACAAACAAACGACACCGTGTGATCGGAAAAGCGATAATGGGGCATGATGCCGCATTTGACAATCTCCCGGTGCATCTTCCTCATGATCGCCGTGCTGTACTGCAAGATCTCATGATCGTCGGAATTCAACAGGATGATCAAATCATAATCATCGTCGAACGCCAGCATCTGGCCGTGTCCGCCGGTGACAAATACGCCCAGCAGGTCCTTGGTTTGCAGCTCCTTATCTAGAGTCTCGTCGACAAACTCTTTGCTGATTTCGAACAAGAGTCGAATGTAGGTATCGGAAAAAACGGTAAAGTCATCCGCCGTGACAGGAGCGGGAAGGCCGGTGAGTGTGTTCAAACAAACCCGAAAGAATTCGAAACTATGGTAGTGGTGGATCAAGACCAGTTTTTGCCTGTTATTTTGCGCTCGTTCCACCCCGGCCAGTATCCCCCTGCCGATCAAAGCAAGCCGGCGCGAATCATCCAGGTAGCTCAAATACTCCGGATGATCGCCGAGTACGCGGGACATGATCCGTTTGAAATAGGTGCTCGTGCCATAATGGAGCCTGGTCAGGAGGCGCAGGCGATGGCGGTCCGGCTCGATTTCATCATCCCAGGGCTTGGCCGAAAGCCATTCATAGAACGATTTCTGTTGTTCTGTGGACAATGTCTGAAGGTATTCATACAACAATTCGGGCATGCTTTTAAATACAATGCTCAGGCGCTGTGCCACTTCCGGAGTGGCGCGCGCCCTTTCCAAAAACAGCTTGTTGTATTCCTCATAGAGATGAGGATCGGCAATCTCGTCCTTGAATTTATAAAGAAGCAGAATGAGTGAAAATGTGGCAATAAAAGAATTCCAGCCCCACTCGATGAATCCGTTCAAGATCAACCGCCGACGCTCCGGATTCATGGCATAGAGATCGTTGACCAACCGCTTGAGCACATAACCGTTCTTACGCTCGAACACATCTGCTATATCATCCCAAAAGCGAGTGCCCCGAAAAAATTTAGACTCTTGCAGAAATTGCACGGCCCAATTGCCAACTCTTTTCTTCCCATCTTCGGTCACTTTTTTATGTCGAGCCATTCTGCCAAAAACGGTAATAGATGATAAATGGTCGACAATATAAGGCAAAACATTTCTTACGGTTTCTTTGGCGTTTCTGATATATTTGAAATAGTCGGTCAAAAGGAAATCAACAGCGCCACCCGTGCCGTATTGGGTGTATCCCATAGCTTCGGCCATAAGGGACAGGTTATCATAAGTTATTTGATCGTTTACAAAAATATCTTCTTCCTGAGCGGTGAGCAGTTGAAAAAGGTAGCGAAAAATTTCCAGGAACGTCAGGGAAGCTTCCAGCTCCCTATAAAAGTAACCCCTGCGTTTATCATGATGCTGCAATTCTTCCAGGATAGCCCAGGCGTTGACCTGGCGTAAATTAAAAATGGTTTTGGCGGCATAAAGCCCGCTTTTAATCATCCTCAAGCCATCCAGCTTTGGATTGATCCGGTCGTTATAAAGCTCCCGGAACATCAATGAGCGGGTCTCGCCGACGATGCCTCGCAGATAGCCTTCATGGAATTTGGTGTTTTTGCTGTCGCGCGGATTATGATAGTAGCGAAAGGTCACCTGGCGGCGAAAATCGGAAAAAAGCTTTCGGCTGCCAAGTATTCTGGCGGCACCCAGCATCTCGGTGATGATGACAAAATCATGAATTTCTTTTTGCAAAAGCTCATCATACTCTTCAATCGATGCCAGGTACAACGAAGCTTTCCCCACATGCTCTGAAAGATGCAGATGCAGGCTGATGGCCTTTTTGAACATCTCCATGCTCATACGGCCAATCGCTTTGTTCAGCTCCTCCCGGTCCTCCTCCCCCCTGTCCACAACACCGATGTCAATGTCGTCCTGGTCCGAGCGCGTCCCGACACCCAGAACCACGAAGCTTTTCAATTCATTTGTAGCCAGGAATTGTTTCAAGAGCTGTTCCATATAAGCCGCCGTGAGCCTGCGGAAATCATGGCCGACGCGGAGCATAAATTGCTTGTACACATCCTGCTTACTGCCCTTTGTCGTCACTTCGTACATCAACGCATCGAGAGCCCCCAGGTTGAGCTGCAAAAACTGGTAAGCGAAATAGCAGCCCAGGTCGTCCAGCCTTTGTTCACGCGCATCGCTCACGCCGGCAATGGTCGACATCTCCTCACGGTAATCATGCGCCGTCGCCCATAAATGAACGCGCTCGATCATCCCGGCGTTTTCAAGCCTGCCCATTAACGCATCGATATACTTGTCGACAATCGTAATGTACTTCTGGTAATGATTGCCAAGAATCTTGGCGCGTTTTTTGAGCCGATCGATATAAATATCCATAGACCGTTTACCATCTACCCTGTCCACAATTCAGCGTGACTGTCATTCTCTGGAGAATGACACGCTCTTTTTATTAAACAAAATTCGATTTTGATCCTGCTTCTTAAAATGTTGTTAAACAAAACACTCAGATTACCCTGTGACCGGTTACCTGTCGCTTACGGGATATTATACCAAATAAACGGTGAATTTTCAAGTCAATTGATATTTCCCTTGACATCCTCAAAAAATGGCTTATATTTTCACAAGCGATATGAAGGGAGGTCGTATGAATGATCTGGCGACCCTCTCTCTCCTTCCTCTAAATCATACAAGGTGTGGTCTTAAGAATCTTCATGAAGAAGCCCGGATCACAATCTCACATCCCCTTCAACATCTCATCTTTCGTTAACGTATCCTATTATCAGCAAAGGGAGGCTTTTCATGGCTGAGCTATTGACCCATGATCTGGTAATCCTTGGTGCCGGTCTTGCAGGTTTGCGCGCGGCGGTTGAGGCATCACGCACGGCAATAAAACCCATCGACATCGCTGTGATCACAAAGGGACAAATGATGCGGGCGCATTCGGTCGCCGCAGAAGGAGGCACGGCTGCGGTGATGCGCCAGGACGAAGGCGACAGTTACGAGCTGCACGCCTGGGATACGGTGAAAGGGAGTGACTTTCTAGCCGACCAGGATGTCGTCGACCGGTTCGTTCATGACATGCCAGGGGAAATCCATCAGCTCGATCACTGGGGCATCCCGTGGACGCGCCGACCTGATGGACGGATCGCTCAACGG
>Ga0154721_1305_pt1 | contig 21877 bp, 18 predicted proteins | sample Rifle2008BG16ft_FD_105729 | JGI IMG/M metagenome (GOLD analysis project Ga0154721, IMG submission 105729) | candidate division KSB1 bacterium RBG_16_48_16 | reverse complement strand
ACAGGATCAAAAATGTGGCACGCATCATCGACGACGCGGCCCACGAATGCACTCAATCGGTCGTCGTCGTTTCCGCCATGGCGGGTGTTACGGACATGCTGCTCGAGGCCGCGCATGAAGCAACCGCCAACAGCGATAAGGCGCAATCGATCCTGGAACTCATAAGCCAAAAATATGAGTCCGGGTTTCATGAGGTCATGCTTGACCTGAATACAAAGAAACAAGTCGAGGAGATCACCACCGAATTAAAAGACATTGTTAAAGGCATCTCTTTTGTCCGCGAATGTTCGCCGCGAACCCTGGATTTTGTCCTGAGCTTTGGTGAAAGACTGTGCGCCTTTTTGATGAGCCGGCTTTTACAAAAGAAAGGAATTGCCGCGGAATTTATCGACGCCAGGAATGTCATCGTGACCGATGACAACCATGGCCGGGCGGGTGTTGATACGCACGAGACGAATATTCGCTTAAAGAAAGCAATAAAAGACGATAAGGTCTATGTCGTCACCGGTTTTATCGGTGCGACATCCGGCGGCGTGACCACAACACTGGGGCGCGGCGGCTCGGATTATACGGCATCTCTCATCGGCGCGGCCCTAAAAGCAGACCGGATCGAGATCTGGACCGATGTAGACGGATTCATGAGCGCAGACCCGCGTCTGATCAAGGAAGCCTTTGTCCTGCCTCGCGTCAGTTACGAGGAGGCGATGGAGATGTCCTATTTTGGCGCAAAGGTCATCCATCCGCAAACCATACATCCGGCGGTAGTGCAAGATATCCCGGTGCTGATCAAAAACAGTTTTCACCCGGAAAGGCCGGGAACGACCATCACAAAAAGCAGCGACGATTCCGATTTTCCGGTCAAGGGCATTGCCTCGTTCGGCGGCATATCGCTGCTCAATCTGCAGGGCAGCGGCATGGTCGGCGTTCCGGGAGTGGCCAGTCGCTTGTTCGGAACGCTGGCAAGGAATAAGATAAACGTCATCATGATTTCGCAGGCATCTTCGGAGCACAGCATCTGTTTTGCGATTCGAACTCTGGATGCGGATTTGGCCAGAAAAGCGTTGACCGAGGAATTTGACAGTGAGATCATCTCGGGCAAGATTGACAAAATTATCAGAACCGACAACCTGACCATTGTTGCCGCGGTTGGCGATAATATGAAAGGCACACCGGGCATTGCCGGCAAGCTGTTTGATTCCCTGGGAAAAAATTCCATCAATATCATCGCCATTGCCCAGGGATCTTCGGAGAGGAACGTCTCTCTCATCGTCAACAGCCAAAATGCCGAAAAGGCGGTGAACGTCATTCATTCCGCTTTTTATCTGTCGAAAACCGTGGCGAATCTGTTCGTCATCGGTGTGGGATCGATCGGCTCGGTGCTGTTGAAGCAAATTCAGGAGGAGAAGGATGAGCTGCTTCAGCGTAAGGGTTTACAGCTCAATATTTGCGGAGTGGCGAATGTCGATAAAATGGTCATCGATGAACACGGTATCGATCTGTCAAAATGGAAGGAGCTTCTTCAGGCCTCTGAGAACAAGACCAGTATAGATGAAATTTTAAAAAAGCTGAAAAGCTTTCGCCTGGTCAATACGATCATTATCGACTGCACGGCGGCTGACGAAATATCTCGCCGGTATGCGGAATTCCTGCGGGCTGGCCTTCACATCGTGACGCCGAACAAAAAGGCCAACACCATGGAACAGAGCTGTTACGACGAGCTGAAAAAGCTGACCAAAGATCATCGGCTGCATTATCGTTACGAAGCTACGGTCGGCGCCGGTCTGCCGGTCATCAGTACGCTTCAGAACCTGATTTACAGCGGCGACGATATTATTAAAATCGAGGGGATATTGTCCGGCACGCTGAGCTATATTTTTAACAACCTGGCAACCGGCAAGCCATTCAGCAGGATCGTCAAGGATGCTCATGATAACGGCTTCACCGAGCCGGATCCACGTGACGACCTGTCGGGCCTGGACGTTGCGCGCAAAATATTGATCCTGGCAAGAGAGAGCGGCCACAAGCTGGAGCTGGACGATGTTCAACTGACGCCGGTTTTGCCGGAGCATTATATGGAAGGCGACCTCGAGACGTTTTGGAAAAAGCTGCCTGCGGAGGATGCAAAATTTAAACAAATGCACGAGCATGCCACAGCCAGCGGCAACCGGCTTCGTTATGTAGCCGCTTTCAATGAAGGCGTCTGCAAAGTGGGCATCATGGAAATTCCGAGCGATCATTTGCTTTCCAAAGCAAGCGCCACGGATAACATCGTGCAGATTACCACAAAACGCTATTTCGAGTCGCCGCTGACCGTGCATGGACCGGGAGCAGGCAGAGAAGTGACCGCCGGGGGCATTTTTGCGGACATCATCAGCCTGGCGTTACATCTGGCCTAGCCTGAACATTCTTGAGGCGCCAAAGCGAAAGTGAAACGTCAAACGTGAAAAGTGAAACGGCAAAGACCGTTTTCAATGTTTTTCGTTTCATGTTTGACTTTTCACGTTTCACAAAAATTATTCGAGTGCCGTACAAAAATTTTGTTAAAAAAGTTTCCCTGGATGATAGAATAAATTATCGCCACGATGAAATTCTATAGCACGAGAAAAAAATCACCTGTCGTCAATTTTGAGGAGGCGTTGTTTACCGGCCAGGCAGTCGATGGCGGATTGTTTATGCCGGAATCGTTTCCACAATTGTATGGCGGGAAATCAACATCGACCAAAGATAAAAGTTACAACCAATTTATCTTCGACGTCGCACGGCCCTGGTTCAGCGAAGAGATTCCCGATGAGCCGCTTTATGAGATCATTCAACAGGCCTATACGTTTTCCCCGATCCTGAAGACCCTCGACCGGCAGACGTTATGCCTGGAGCTTTTTCACGGCCCGACCCTCTCTTTTAAAGATTTTGGCGCCCGTTTTATGGCACGAGCGATGTGCTATTTTCATGAAAAAAGACAGCGCGAAATCACCATTCTCGTTGCCACTTCGGGAGACACCGGCAGCGCCGTGGCCCGCGCCTATCACCGGATTGAAGGCATTCGGGTCGTGCTCCTCTATCCTTCCGGCAAAGTGAGCGGCCTCCAGGAAAAACAGTTGACGACCATCGGCGACAACGTACTGGCGCTCGAAGTGGAAGGAACATTCGACGATTGCCAGGCTTTGGTAAAAAAAGCTTTTGCGGATCGGAATTTAAAAAAGCGATTCAACCTCACCTCTGCAAACTCGATAAACATCGGCAGATTGTTGCCGCAATCATTCTATTACGGCTGGGCGGTATCGACGCTTCTCGATGCTGGTTATCCTAAAGTCAACGTCTGCGTTCCGAGCGGCAATTTCGGCAACCTCTGCGGCGGGCTGTTCGCGCAGCAGTCGGGATTGCCCGTGAATAAGTTCGTTGCGGCGGTCAATGCCAACCGCGTCGTCCCGGATTATCTCGAGACCGGGGCATACCGGCCCAGGCCATCCATCGAAACCCTTTCCAACGCCATGGACGTAGGCAATCCGAGCAACTGGGAGCGAATAATCCGGATTTTTGATCACGATCCGCAGCTTTTAAAAAAACATCTCTGGTCAACGTCGGTGAGCGATGAAGAGACACGAGCGATGATAAAGTCTGTCCATTCTTCGTTTTCTTATATTATCGATCCGCATACGTCTGTGGGATTTGCCGCGGTTGACCGTTTTCGCCAGGAGTGTTCGCCTGCGAGTGACGAATCATTTCTCATTCTATCGACCGCTCATGCCGGGAAATTTCATGATATTGTCTCCGGGGCAATAGAAAAAGATTTTCCCCTGCCGGAAGAATTGCAAAAGGCTTTGGAATTGCCCAAGAACGCCACAAAAATACCAGCCGATTTTGGCGCCCTGACCGATTTATTGTCATTTTGAGCAAATCACAAGAGGAGGAAGATGCAAACAGCGCACAGGAGAACCTCATGGAAGTAGCCTGCCTGGATTTGGAAGGAGTATTGGTACCGGAGATCTGGATCAATTTTGCCCATGCGACCGGCATTGACAAGCTCAAAGCAACGACCAGGGACGTGGCCGATTACGATGTTTTAATGCGGCAGCGGCTGGAAATTTTAAAAACGCACAAATTGGGTTTAGCGGATATTCAGGCTGTCATCGATAACATGGGTCCTTTGGAAGGAGCGAAGGATTTTTTGTCCTGGCTGCGGCAGCGGTTTCAGGTCATTATCGTGTCCGACACCTTCTACCAATTCGCCGCACCTTTGATGAGGCAGCTCGGTTATCCGACGCTCTTTTGTAACAAGCTCGTAGTGGATGAAAATGACAGTATATGCGATTATAAGCTCCGACAAAAGGATCAAAAGCGGCAGGCGGTGATCGCCCTTCATCAGCTCAAATACAAAGTCATTGCCGCGGGAGACTCTTTTAACGACACATCCATGCTCGGTGAAGCGGATGCAGGCATATTATTCCGCCCGCCTGAAAGTGTTAGCCGGCAATTTCCCCAATTTCCTGTGGCTAATAATTACGAAGAATTGAAGGCCGAATTTATCAAGGCGAGCAGTAGACTATGATATCAACGGATGCGGGTTTTTTGCAGGAGTTTTCTCAGGAATGTATGGAAATAGTGTTAGTTTATTTAGTGTGTTTCGTGGGCTGAATAGCTACTATAGAAGAGTCATGCCTTATTAAATGATTGCTTTGTTGATTTTAATTCCCTATTTTTGCCAAAAATAAATTGGCGGGTGGCCCGTGTTTGGGGCAGGGTGTTCCATAATAGAATATCCGACAAACCTGATAATTTTTTTCCAAACATCAACACGATTGCCAGGGGAGTTGCATGCTGTCAACAGTCTTGAGCGCCGCAGTTCTTGGGATCGATGCCTACATCGTAAAAGTCGAATCTCACTTAGAGGGTGATATGCCCTACTTTGCCACCGTTGGCCTGCCGGAAGGCGCCGTGCGGGAATCGAAAGAACGGGTCAAGGCGGCCATAAAGAATTCCGGATTTCGCTTTCCCATCAAAAGGATCACCGTCAATCTTGCGCCCGCGGATATTCGAAAAGAGGGCGCTGCCTTCGATCTGCCGATTGCCGTCGGTATACTGGCGGCTTTGGGCCATGTGAACGATACGAAGCTTGGACAATACATTATTTTAGGCGAGCTAAGCCTGGACGGAAGTCTGAGACCGATCCACGGGGCCTTGCCGATTGCTGTGGAGGTGGCTAAGGAAAAGATCAGGGGCATTATTCTCCCTAAAGAAAATGCCGACGAGGCGGCCATGGCCGTGGAGCTCGAGGTGATCCCGGTCGCATCCCTGTTGGATACGGTCAATTTTTTCAACACCGACGAGTCGAGGCTCTCGCACTCGGTCGATCTGAAAAAGATTTTTTCGGATAGAAGAAATTACCACCTTGATTTTCGTGACGTCAAAGGACAGGAGCACGTAAAAAGAGCGCTTGAGGTTGCCGCGGCCGGAGGCCATAACATCGTCATGATCGGGCCGCCGGGTTCCGGCAAAACCATGTTGGCCAAACGCATCCCGACGATATTGCCCGATCTCAGTCTGCGGGAATCGCTGGAAACGACAAAGATTTATTCGGTGGCCGGGCATTTACCGTCCGGCGATGCGCTCATTGCCACGCGCCAGTTTCGCTCACCGCACCACACCATCAGCGATGCCGGGCTGATTGGCGGGGGAACCATTCCTAAACCCGGCGAAGTGAGTTTTGCCCACAACGGCGTGCTGTTTTTAGACGAGCTGCCGGAATTCAAGAAAAATGTCCTGGAAGTATTGCGCCAACCGCTTGAAGACGGCAAAGTCACAATTTCGCGCGCCATGCTGTCACTGACTTATCCGGCGGAATTTATGCTGGCCGCCGCCATGAATCCCTGTCCCTGCGGATATTTTAGCGATCCGACCCACGAATGCTCGTGTGGCGCTATGAACATTCAGCGATATTTGGCAAGAATTTCCGGCCCACTGCTGGATCGCATTGACATCCACATTGACGTGCCTGCCGTCAAGTACAAGGAGCTCAGCAGCGAAGCGACCGGCGAATCGTCGCAGGAAATTCGCATGCGCGTGGAAAAGGCCAGGAAAAGCCAATTGGAGCGATTTAAGGATCATCCCCGGTTATTTTGCAACGCACGTATGGAATCCGCCGAAATCCGTAAATACTGCCAGGTGGACGCGCAGGGGGCAGAGCTGCTCAAGATGGCGATCACCAATTTGGGCTTGTCGGCCCGGGCTTATGACCGCATCTTAAAAGTCTCACGAACCATAGCGGATTTATCTTTATCGGAGAGGATCACCCCTGAGCATGTCAGTGAAGCCATTCAGTACCGTTCGTTGGACAGGACTGGGCTTTACTAAGACGGCGCGGACAAGATGTGCGCTTTATCCATTCAGCCCACTAAACACACGAAATAAACGAAAGAACTCTCCATGCCGTAATTGCTTTTGGTATTATTCTCATTCATTTTGTTTGTTTCGTGTGTTTCGTGGGATGAACAGTTGCTTTGCTTTGAAATTGCGCGGTAGAGATTTTTGGGGGCCGGGGACACATCCAATAAAAAATCCCTGGAGAAGACACAGGGCTTTTGAGAACCGGGTTAGCCACGGTGGGCACCGCCTGAACATTTTTTACTTCCACTCACTTCCAGGTGGAAGAGGAGGCCTGTAATACACGCCCAGAGCTAAGTTCCCAAATTAAAGGTGTTGGTTCTTCAATTTGCGACTGCGTCTTCAGACAGGGAATTTACTTGGTCAATGTTATAAATAATATCCTAAATGTCAAGTTATTTCTCGCAAATATCTTCCTTCCGACTTTCATAAGCAGGGAGATTGACAGGCTGTCATCCATTCGATCAATTCCTGGCCGAAAGGCATCGATAAAAAGAATTGATTTTCACTTTTCAGTTTAATACATTTGCACACAAATGCCGGAAAACAGCCGACGCATTCCCAAGAGAAAAAAGTATGAATAGATACGCCCATAAAATAGCACTCTTATTTCTTGCCATCGCCCTGTGTCATGCAGATTCCGGTTATAGCGAAACCGGCAAAGTACTCAAGATTGTCATAGACGGCGATATCAATCCTGTTTCTGCCAACTGGATCATCCAAAACGTCGAAACCGCAGAGCGGGAAGGTTATGAATGCCTGCTCATTCAAATGGACACGCCCGGGGGTCTGCTGGAATCCACAAAGTCCATCGTTAAAACGTTGCTCAGCGCCAACGTCCCGGTGGTCATGTATATCGCACCGAGCGGTTCGGGCGCCGTGTCCGCCGGTGTATTCATCACGTTAGCGTGCCACATCGCCGTGATGGCCGAGGGAACGAATATCGGCGCAGCACACCCGGTTGGGATTGGCGGACAGCAGGATACCTCACAAGTCATGGGCGAAAAGGTGACCAATTATGCGGCAACCTGGGCCCGTGGAATTGCGGAAAAAAGAGGCCGCAATGCCGATTGGGCCGAACAGGCCGTCAGACACAGTGTTTCGATCAACGAAAGTGAGGCGTTGAAAAGCAATATCATCGACCTGATTTGCCCTTCCGAGGACAGCTTACTCCAAGCCATTAACGGCAAAACAGTTGAGGTGGAATCGGGCACACGGGAGCTGAATACGGAAAATGCCCAGGTGGTCTTTCGCCAGATGCAATGGCACCACCGAATTCTCTACAAAATATCCAATCCCACCATAGCCTATATCCTGCTCATGTTAGGCATTTATGGCATCTTTTTCGAGCTGTCGAATCCCGGCGCAATTCTGCCGGGTGTTATTGGCGGCATTTTTCTCATATTGGCGTTTTTCGCGCTGCAGACGCTGCCAGTAAGCTCTGCGGGTATTTTGTTGATCCTGTTCGCCATTTTGCTATTTGTTCTGGAGGTTAAAGTGACCAGCTATGGCATTCTGACTATTGGCGGTATCATTTCCATGTTTTTAGGCTCATTGATGCTGTATGACAAAGCTCCCGGCTTTAATGTCAGTGTGGACTGGAAAGTGGCATTGGCCGTTGCGCTGGTCACGGGCCTCTTTTTCGTCTTTGCCCTGGGGATGGCCTTAAAAACAAGAATGACCAAGCCGACAACAGGGAGAGAAGGCCTGATCGGCGAGAAGGGAATTGCCATAAGCGACATTAACCCGGAAGGTGAAATCAAATTGCATGGCGAAATTTGGAAGGGTTTCAGCTCCGAGAAAATCAAGAAAGGTCAAAAAATCAAAGTCGTCTCAGTTGAAGGTCTTGAGCTTGAAGTAACAAAACTTGATTGATAAATGGAGTCTGAACGATAACTATTCAACTTGAAAATTTGCTGTCATTGCGAGGCGCTTTTTGCTGAAGCCACGCTTGGTAAGTAAGTGGATTGCTTCGTCGTTCGTTCCTCACTCCTCGCAATGACACCGCTGAGGAGTTTTCGTTCAAGCACGAAATACCAAACGTTCATCTTTAGCCTGATAGGAGGCCTGTCATGATCCAACCTCTTGGTGTTGTTGTTGTACTGTTAGTGCTGCTTTTGATCAGTGCGATCAAAATCATGCGAGAATATGAAAGGGGTGTCATTTTTCGCTTGGGGAGATTAGTGGGTTTCAAAGGACCGGGCATCTTTCTGATCATCCCCATTATCGATCGCGTAGTGAAGGTGAGTCTGCGAACCATCGTAATGGATGTTCCGCCTCAGGATGTGATTACCAAGGATAATGTTTCCATCAAAGTAAACGCCGTTTTATACTTTCGTGTCCTTGATCCCGGCAAAGCCATTGTTGAGGTCGAAGACTTTCTTTATGCCACTTCTCAATTATCACAAACGACTTTGCGGAGCATTTTGGGGCAGGCGGAGCTGGATGAATTATTAGCGGCCCGCGACAAGATAAACAGGGAGCTTCAAACCATCATCGATGCCCATACCGATCCGTGGGGAATCAAGGTAAGCCTTGTCGAAGTGAAACACATTGATCTGCCGGTGGAAATGCAAAGGGCTATGGCCAGGCAAGCTGAAGCCGAGCGCGAGCGAAGAGCAAAAGTCATTCATGCCAACGGTGAATTCCAGGCATCACAAGTACTGGCAAATGCGGCTGAAATTATGAGCAAACATCCGCTGTCGCTGCAGCTTCGATATCTGCAAACATTGAACGAGATTGCGGCGGAAAATAATTCGACGGTGATATTCCCAATTCCTATTGATCTGTTAAAACCTTTTCTGGATGTGATTTCAAAGGAAAAATAACTCGTTAAATGCTTAAATAGTTTCTGGACGAAAACTCCTTGATTTGAAATTTTGCTATCATTGCGAGGTGCTTTTTGCCGAAGCAATCTCCTGGAAAGTAAGGGGATTGCGTCGTCGTTCGTTACTCACTCCGCGCAATGACATCGCATAAAAAGAGTTGTCGTTCATGTACTAAATAGAACTGAACGAGTTCAGTAAATGTAAAAGGCGAGGGACGGCTGATACCTCGCCTTTTGTGTGCCAAAGACAGAAGAATGGCAGTATATGGATCTTGACAGATACAGAAAAGAATTTACCATAACGCAGACGCATGTGTTTTTGAATCACGCTGCCAACGCACCGGAGTCGAATTCCGTTATTGCGAAAATAAATGAATACCTGAACGATGCACGTTACGGCGACGCAAAAGAACACCAGTGGATTCAATACGTCGACCATTTGAGAGGTCTGGTGGCCAGATTCATCGGTGCCAGTGTCGACGAGATAGCATTTACGGCCAATGTTTCTCAAGGTGCGGCTCTGGTGGCAAACGGCCTGCCATGGCAGGAAAACGACAACATCGTCGTACCCGATAACCAGTTCCCGGCGAATATTTATCCCTGGCAAAATTTGATAAAAAAAGGCGTCCAGGTACGAAAGCCGGTTCTATCACGGAATGAAAATTATCTTGCGGAGCTGCAGCGGTGCGTGGACCGGCGAACAAAATTGTTGGCTCTCAGCCTGGTCGAATATGATGATGGTTTCAGATATGATTTGGAGAAAATCAGCGCCTTCTGTTCATCTAAAAACGTCCTGCTGTTCCTGGACGCTGTACAAGCGCTCGGTGCGCTAAAAGTGGATGTGGAGAAAAATAATGTCGACTTTATGGCCACATCGGGACACAAGTGGCTTATGGGGCCTTTGGGCCAGGGATTCTTGTATATAAAACAAAAACACATCGAAGACTTGTACAACATTTTCTCCGGCTGGCTCAGTGTGGTCGAGCCGTGGCAATTTCACAATCACGAACAGGTGGAGTATAAATCGGCAAAACGATTCGAAGGTGGTTCCTATAATTTGGCGGGAATTGCCGGCCTGGGTGCGGCACTGGAAATGATTTTAAACATTGGCATCGAGGAAATCGAAAGCCGGGTCTTGGGCCTGTCGCAATACCTTGTCGATAGATTGATTGAAAAAAACTACATCGTCTGCTCAAATTTAAATAAAGCGAGCAGGTCAGGGATAACAACTTTTGAGCATCCGCGGCTTGAATGTGAACTGGTTTATGAAGCTCTGAAAAAAAGCAGCGTGATCGTTTCAAAAAGAAATGGCAGAATCAGGGTATCGCCTCATTTCTATAATAATGAGGATGACATCGATCGTCTCATTGCCGCATTGCCAATGTGAAAATGCATGATCGAACATTGTATTCAGAGAAAGGTAAAGTACAATGGCAAAAATATGGTGGAAGGGTTGTGTAGTCTTGCTTGCGCTCAACACGCCTCTCGTGGCTCAGAGCTTTCAAATCGATCCGCAAATACTTTATGATTCACAGAACGGCCCGCGGGCGTCGGCAATGGGTGGCGCCTATACCGCCATTGCAAACGATGCCACTGCTCTTTCGTGGAATCCGGCCGGCTTGCCCGAGATCAAAGAGACCAGGTCGTTTATCTCCAGCTCGCTGGTTTTCGGTGATCTTGAAATTACGCCTCCGCAACAAAGTGCAAACAATAAAACCTATCGCGCCAGCCGGGCAGAATCGTTCAGCCTGGACTATATCGGTTTCATCATCCCTCTTCCACTCGAAAAGACCAACGTCGTCAGCTCGGTGGCCGTAAGGAACCTCGCCGATCTAAACGATGAGTATACCATTTCCACAGTCGATAACGGCACAAATTCTTCTGTGGACTCGACGTTTAAATCCAGGGGCGGATTATTTACGCTTTCGGCAGGCCTGGGCGTAGAGGTGATCAAAGACCTTTCCCTGGGAACATCCCTGAACTTTATCTCCGGCAAAAAGGACTTTAGAAGGCAGGCGAGTACGAATGTTAGCAACAATAAAATTGAAAATTGGACGAGCTGGGAAAATAAATATTCCGGGTTTAGTATTGACTTTGGCGTGTTCTGGCGAGCCTCGAATATTTTGTGCCTGGGCAGTAAAATGACGTTTCCGCACAAAATCAACTTTACCGATGTAAGCTACACGGATTCCGATAATAATAAAAGAGAGCTGAATGCCGACATATACCTGAAACGGCCGATCTCTTTTTCCTATGGTCTCGCCTTGCAGCCTGCTCGCAATTTGATTCTTGCCTTTGATTTTAACCAGCGTCCCTGGCGTAAGGTGATTCTCAACATGGGCGATCATGAGAACGACCGGGTGTATGAGAATGCCCATTCATTTCACATCGGCGCGGAATACACGCTTGTGGGCAAAAATTACCTGCTGCCCTGGCGGATTGGCTTTTACACCGAACCGGAACAAATTTTTGATTACGCTGCAGCGGAAGACGATGAAAAAGGCGAGCAGGTGTCGTCACATTTTATCACCGGCGGACTTGGTTTGAATACCAGGAAAGCGCAATTTGGCCTCTCAGTCAATTACCAGGTTCTGCAATACAGAAGTGATTTTGGCGTCCCGCTCAGTCCTTTTGATGTCAAGCACAGTAAATTCAGGATCAACTTTGGTCTTGAAATTATCATTTGAAATATTGAAAACAGTTTTCATGTTTCATTTTTCGCGTTTGACCTTTCACGTGCGCTTTGACGCACGAGGGAATATTATACAAAAGACCAGGACGATCAGCAAAGGATAACCAGGAACTCCATTCATGGCAAAATTGGAAGTGATTAAATACGGGCACCCGACCTTGAGGAAAATTGCCGAGCCGGTGGACGCGGCTGAAATCAACCAGGAGTTTATCGATGACATGATCGAAACGATGGTTGAAGAGGATGGTGTCGGATTGGCTGCCCCACAAATGAATGTGTCAAAGAGAATCATGATAGCCAGCGACCTTGAAAACATCTATGTGATGATAAATCCTGAAATCGAGGCGTATAGTGAGAAATCGGCGACTGATGCAGAAGGCTGCCTGAGCTTACCCGGTTTGCAGGCTATGGTTCAGCGGCCCGAAAAGGTCATTGTCAAGGCGCTGGATCGGGAAGGCAAGCCTTTGAAAATAACGGCAAAAGGGTTGCTCGCCAGGGTTATTCAACACGAGGTGGACCATCTCAACGGCGTGCTTTATGTCGATAAAATGGACGACGATTCTCTGGTTTGGCTAAGAAAAGTCGAAGGGGAAGAGGAAGTTGCTCGCGACACTACAAACGTTGACGAGGTCATCGAGGTCTTTAAGAAGAATTACAATGGACAGCTAGAAAAACTGGCCTTTGATGTTTCTCAAAAAGAATAACGATCTCAATATACATCCCTAGTCCATCCAACAAAAGCAGAGCCAGCAGCAGGATTCTATTCTATTTTTTGCCGAGGAGAAATGGATACCCCTCACCCTGGCCCTCTCCCCACGAGTGGAGAGGGGACTGATTTTTTCGACTTTTTTTGAATCAGCAATAGCGTGGCATGCAGGAATCTCTTTGCGTGTCAGGATTCAGAACCCACTCGTGAATGCGGAGGTTCCAAAGCGCCAATTTTTGACTTGACAATTAGTCCATTTATTGCTAATTTTCGCACCGTTTTGGAGGTCGATCTTCGTGTTAAATTTGAATATCGCTAATGTGGGCGAAGGGCTGAAAAAGAGCGATAGCATAGCCCAACCGGCCGAATTAGATCTGGATAAAACGGAAGAATTTCATTATCCCTTGCACATTGCGTTCAGTGTTGAAAAGATTGGACGCAATATTTTTGTTGATTCGGAAATACGCACAAAAGTTGATTTTCTATGTGACCGGTGTGGCGAGCTTTTTAACCAGCACATGACAGAGTCGGCCAGGCTGATTTATACTTATGATGGCGACATGGCAAACAAAGAAGAAGACGATGTTTACGTCATCAGTGAATCGACAACGATAATCGATGTTTCCGAGCCCATTCGACAAACACTGCTGGTCGCCGTTCCGCAAAAGAAAGTGTGCCGGCGTGAATGCAAGGGACTTTGTGACAGGTGCGGCGCAAACTTGAACGTGGAAAGCTGTAACTGCCATACGGATTCTATGGATCCCCGCTGGGAAGCTTTACGAAATCTAATAAAGTAACAAGGTTTAATTTTTGAGGAAAAAATGCCATTACCAAAACGCAGACATTCGAGATCGAGAAGAGACAAGCGCAGAGCCAATTATAAAACATCCGCCCCGACCGTAGCCGTATGCACCAACTGCGGCCAACCAAAACTGCCTCACAGAGCCTGCCCAAGCTGCGGCTTCTATAAAGGACGTTCAATCTTTTTGCCTCGAGAATCCTGATGCCATATCATCCCACCTTACTGGATGTTCATGGGCGCCAATGCCTTCATTGCGCTGACGAACGAATTCCTTTGTCCTCTATTCCGGAGTAAATGTGATAGAAATAGCATTAGATGCCATGGGGGGCGATAATGCTCCGCATGATGTTGTCCATGGAGGAATAGAAGCAGCCCGGATTTCAAAAGGGCGATATAAAGTCGTGCTGGTGGGAAATGAAGAGGCAATTCATAGAGAGGTTAGCAGGCATTTTCGCACGGACGATTTACCGATGTCAATCGTGCATGCCGACCAGGCAGTTGATATGAACGAGCTGCCCTCGATGGCGTTAAAAAAGAAAAATTCTTCAATTGCCGTAGCCATCGATTTGCACAAGCAAGGCAAAGTGAACGCTGTTGTCAGCGCGGGTAACACAGGCGCCGTTATGGCAACAGCGATCTTCGGCTTAAAGAGAGTGCAGAACATCCGACGCCCGGCGATTGGCTCGATCTTACCTACGGAAAACGGTCGCACGCTGTTGCTCGATGCCGGCGCCAACGTCGACTGTCGACCACAAGATTTGTTAGAGTTTGGCATGATGGGCAGCGTGGTTTTTTCACACCTTTTCGGTGTCGAAAAACCAACCATCGGACTTTTGAGTATCGGGAATGAGAAATCCAAAGGAAACGAAGTTACCCATAAAGCCCACGATCTGTTTTCCGCAAGCCCGCTTAATTTTGCCGGCAACGTCGAAGGCGGCGATATATTAGGGGGCGCTACGGACGTGGTGGTTTGCGACGGATTTGTAGGGAACATCGTTCTCAAGTTTGCTGAAAGCCTGCATGGCTTGTTCAAGTCCAATCTGCGGCGGCTGGTGAGAAAGTATCTCTTCTCGCAAATAGGCGCCGTTCTCATGAAGCCGACCTTTGATGGTATTCGGAAGGTATTCGATTACCAGGAATACGGGGGCGCTCCATTGATCGGCGTGCAGGGGGTTTGTATCATCGCTCATGGCCGCTCGACGCCAAAGGCCATCAAAAATGCCATTCTTGCTGCCCATAAGATGGTTATCGAAAATGTGAATAAAGAGATATCTGAAAAAGTTGGATTGTTGGAGTCACCGGAGCTTGTCTGTGGTTCGCATAATTCCGAAAATTCTGGTGAAGCATAAATGTGGAGTTTGCCTTGGATAAATCACTACACTCGATGATTGTCGGAACCGGGGTCGGGATACCGAACAAAATTCTCACAAATCATGACCTCGAACAAATCGTTGATACGACGGACGAATGGATCCGCACCAGAACAGGAATTGAAACAAGACACATTGTCGAAGATGGCCAGGCGACCTCAGACCTTTGTGTGGAAGCCGCAAAAAACGCTCTCGATGACGCCGGACTCTTGGTGGAGCAGGTGGATGTTATCATCGTCGCCACCATCTCGGGTGACGTCGGGTTTCCTTCTGCCGCCTGCTTTGTGCAAAAGAAGCTTGGGGCGGTGAACGCCTATGCGTTCGACATCGCCGCCGCATGCTCCGGATTCATTTACGGGCTGGATGTTGCCGATTCGATCATCGCGATGCAAAAAGCGAAAACGGTGCTGGTCATTGGCGGAGAAACATTATCCAGAATTACCGATTATACGGACAGGGCAACCTGCGTTCTTTTCGGTGACGGAGCCGGTGCCGCCGTATTGCAGCCCTCTGACGGCAACAGAGGCATTCTGGCGACGTTACTAAAAAGCGACGGCCGTTTGGATCACTTGCTCTATATGCAGGGACTGGGGACGAAATGCCCGCCCTCTCACCAGTCGGTAGATGCAGGGGCCCATTTCATAAGAATGGCGGGAAAAGAAGTCTTTAAATATGCTGTAACCGCCATGGGCGAAGCAGCCGAGCAAATCCTCAAGCTTGCCAATATCACTGTGGAGGAGGTCGATCTTTTAATCACCCATCAGGCGAATTATCGAATCATCGATGCTACCGCGCGCCGGATTGAGGTGCCTTCGGAAAAAGTTTTTATCAATGTGAATAAATACGGCAATACATCATCAGCGTCCATTCCTATTGCCCTGGACGAAGCAAGGAAAAGTGGCCTGCTCAAGGAGGGCCAGATCGCGGTCTTTGTTGCGTTCGGGGCCGGGTTTACATGGGGCGCTGCGGCACTTAGAATGTAAGCAAACGACGGCGCAGGTTTGTCCGGCAGGCCCTGGTAATTTTTTCTTGAGTATCACTTTTTTGTCAGGTATATTTTAGCAAAAATTCTCTACTCAATACGATTAGGACAATAGTGCTCAAAAATACCGCCTTTATATATCCTGGTCAGGGTTCGCAAATTGCGGGAATGGGGAACGATTTATATGATAAATTTCAGCATGCAAAAGAGATGTACCGGCATGCCGAAAGAATATTACATTTTGATATCGCAGATATTTCATTCAACGGCCCCGAGGAAAAGTTGCGGGAAACCCAATTTACCCAGCCCGCGCTTTTCGTACACAGTGCCGTTTTAACCCGGATGTTGCTTTCAAAAGGCGCCAGGCCCGCATGCGTTGCGGGTCACAGCCTGGGCGAATATTCCGCGCTCCTTGCCGCCGAGGCATTGAGTTTTGAGGAGGGAGTGAAGCTCGTCCGCTCCCGCGCTGAGCTCATGCAAAACGCGGGAAAGGACAACAAAGGCACAATGGCCGCAATTATCGGCCTGGCGGTTGCTGAGGTTGAAGAGGCTTGCCGCCAGGCATCCGTAAAAGGTGTTGTCCGGATCGCCAATTTGAATTCACCGGTTCAAACGGTTATTTCGGGCTCGGTAGAAGGCGTGCAGCAGGCCATGAAACTGGCGCAGGAAGCCGGAGCGAAAAGAGTCATCCGGCTCAATGTCAGCGGGGCGTTCCATTCCGAGCTTATGCAACCGGCTGTACCCGTGTTTGAGAAATCGATCGAGTCAGCCGGGATTATGAATCCTGCCGTTCCGGTTTACGCGAACGTCACGGCAAAAGCTACGACCGATAGAGAAGAAATCAGGCAATTATTGGCGAAACAGCTCGTGAATCCGGTACGCTGGACGGAGACGATAAACAATATGATTTCGGACGGCGTGGATCGATTTGTCGAGGTAGGCTCCGGCACTGTGCTGTCGGGACTGGTGAAAAGAATTAGCACAGATGTCCGGGTTGAAAATATCAGCAGCGTGGAAGAACTGGAAAATTTTGATCACCGAGGAAATTGAGGTGGCAGTTTTAGATAATAAAGTTTCCGTAGTAACCGGTGCTGCTCGCGGTATCGGCAAGGCGATTGCTTTGCGGCTTGCAGAACATGGCAGCGACATTGTCGTGTCCGACATCGATCTGGCAGGGGTACAAGGTGTTGCGAAAGAAATTGAAGCCATGGGCCGGAAAGCCATCGCGGTTGAATCGAATGTTTCCATAAAACAACATGCGGACGCCCTGGTCGAAGCAGCCGTTGGCGAATTTGGCAAGATAGATGTTTTTGTCAATAACGCCGGGATTACGCGCGACAATCTGATCATGCGAATGGATGAAGCCGAATGGGATGCGGTCATTTCCGTAAATTTGAAAGGCACGTTCAATTGCATCAAGGCCGTGACGCGACCCATGATGAAACAGAGAAACGGCAAGATCATCAACATCTCTTCCATTGTCGGGGTGATGGGGAATGCGGGGCAGGCCAACTATTCCGCCTCAAAAGCAGGCGTTATCGGATTGACGAAATCGGCGGCAAAAGAACTGGCCGCCCGAAATGTCCAGGTAAACGCCGTAGCACCGGGTTATATTGAAACGGAAATGACCAAAAATCTGCCGGAGACAATCAGGGAGAATTATCTGACTGTCATCCCGTTAAAAAGACCAGGCGCGCCTGAAGATGTAGCTAATGTAGTCTTGTTTTTGGCCTCCCCCCTTTCCGACTATATGACAGGCCAGGTGTTGCATGTGGATGGCGGGATGCTCATGTGAGATCAATTTTCGAGAGATAATAGAGAAACCAACTCAGTACATAAACTAAGGAGGAAACAAAAATGTCAGTCGAAGATCGGGTAAAGGAAATCATCGTTGAGCAGTTAGGAGTAGATGCCAATGAAGTCACTCCGGAAGCATCTTTTATCGACGATTTGGGCGCAGATTCTCTTGATACCGTAGAGCTGATTATGGCCTTTGAAGAAGAGTTCGGTCTGGAGATCCCTGATGAAGAAGCGGAAAAACTGACTACAGTGGGAGATGCCCTGAATTACCTGAAAACGAAACAAACGGAAGAAAAATAGACTCGTGACAAGAAGGGGTAACCTGTGGATCACCCCTTCTTGCACTCTTTGCTTTTATCGGGCATCGTCAGAGGAGATGCTCGATCCGATGATTGAAAGTGTATCACTGGCAAAATCAAACCTGCCGAGGAGTGATACAATGTCCGGGCAATTCCCCCGGTTTGAGCTAAAGGCTGCCGAATTGGTATCGCAAAGACAAACGCATTGTCAATTTTTGATTTCATGAACTATGTTTCAATTGAAAATATCGATTTTAGTCATATAGATGAGGTCCAGCATGGAAGTACATAGAGTTGTCGTTACCGGGATGGGAGTTGTTTCTCCATTGGGACATACTCTTGACGATTACTGGAACAACCTTTTGAACGGCAAAAACGGCATAAGCAATATTTCCCTATTCGATACGACCGAGTTTACTACCAAATTTGCCGGCGAAATTAAAGACCTTGATATCAATGAGTACATCGACCGCAAAGAAGCCCGCAGAATGGATCGGTTCACACATTTTGCCATGATCGCCGCTGATAAAGCCATAAAAGACGCACAAATAGATCTTGACAACGTCGACCGGGATCAGTTTGGCGTCATTGCGGCTTCGGGCATTGGCGGGATGAATATATTCGAGCAGGAATGCAAGGTGCTGCAGGAAAAAGGCCCACGGCGAGTCAGCCCGTTTCTCATCCCAATGCTCATTGCCGATATCGCACCGGGATATATTTCCATAAAGCACAATTTAAAAGGCTGCAATTATGCCACAACCTCCGCCTGTGCTTCCTCTGCGCATGCCATCGGTGAGGCATTCAATCATATCCGCTATGGCAAGGCGCTTGGGATGTTGGCCGGTGGCTCGGAGGCTCCGATAACGCCGATGGGCGTTGCCGGATTTAACTCGCTTAAAGCTCTCTCGGTGCGCAACGACGAGCCGGAAAAAGCCAGCCGGCCGTTTGATCTGGAGCGCGATGGTTTTGTCATGGGCGAAGGCGGCGGCATTCTCTTATTCGAGCAACTGGAGCATGCCATAGCGCGAGGTGCAAAAATTTACGCAGAAATCGTGGGAGTGGGCTTTACCGCTGATGCCTACCATATCACCGCTCCAGTTCCCGGCGGAGAGGGCGCTGTCCGCTCGATGCAACAGGCCATCAAAGACGCCGGTTTGCAGCCGCAGGACATTGACTATATCAACGCCCATGGAACTTCCACCCCGTATAACGATAAAGTCGAAACAGAGGCCATTAAAAAAACTTTTGGCGATTACGCTTACAATATACCCATTAGCTCCACCAAGTCCATGACCGGCCATTTGCTTGGCGGCTCGGGCGCGATAGAGTCTATTGCGACGATCCTGACCATCACCACCAGCAAAATTCATCCGACCATCAATTATGAAAAGCCCGATCCGGAGTGCGATTTGAATTATGTACCCAATGCGGCCATCGACAAGCAGGTTGATTGTGCCATTTCCAACTCGTTCGGTTTTGGCGGGCATAACGTGACACTGGCTTATAAAAAGTACGAACAATAGCCGCCATTCATCTCACCAATCCAAATTCGATTTTCGATTCAACACGGAACTGAAACAGTAGCGGAATTGAATGGGTTTCCAGATTCTCAAGAACGGCTTTGCCAGGTTCTTTAGCAAAAGCTCGTCCGATCAAAAGCTGCAAAAAATGTTGAAAAGCCTGTCCGAAAAGTTGGGACACTCTTTTACCGATGAGGTTATCCTGCGCCAGGCTTTAAAACACCGGTCGTATCTCACCTATACCGGCGAGCTTAGAATTGAATCGAATGAACGCCTGGAGTTATTGGGCGATTCGGTATTGGGACTTGTGGTCACGGATTTTCTGTTCCGTACTTTTCCCAACGAAGAAGAAGGGACATTGACAAATTTCAAGTCCCTGTTGGTGAATCGCCGGCACCTGGCCAAAGTCGCCAGGCGATTCGGCCTGGGCAAATTTCTTCTGATGAACGATGCTGAAGATCGTTCCGGCGGCAGGAAAAGAGAATCCATCCTGGCTGATTCGATGGAAGCGATCATCGGGGCGATATATTTTGACGGCGGATTAACGGCTGCTCGCAAATTCATCAAGAGCAATATCACCAGCCATCTCGAAAACCTGCTTGCCGAAGGGCAAATTCTAAATTATAAAAGCATTTTGCTGGAACATTGCCAAAGCGCCAATGGTGACGGGCCGAGATACTGTGTGGAAAAAGAAGACGGACCGGATCACGAAAAAATATTCTCCGTTTCAGCCATCGTCGATAATCAGAAGATTGGTTTTGGCGCAGGACCATCCAAAAAAATTGCAGAACAGAATGCGGCGAAACAGGCTTTGATACACCTGAGCCTAATGTAAGGAAGGGAAGGACCATGAATTATTTTTTGACTGAGGAGCAGGAGGCTATTCGGGACTTGGCTCGAGAATTTGCGCAAGGTAAAATTGCGCCGGTTGCAGCCGAATACGATAAAAAGGCCGAATTCCCCTGGCCTGTTGTCAAAGAAATGGCCAAAATGGATTTTTTCAGGCTCTGGATTCCCGAGGAATACGACGGCATGGGCGGAGGCGTGATGGAGCTGGTGCTGGTAACGGAGGAATTTTCCAAAGCATGCGGCGGAATTTCTTTAGCTCTGGCAGGCTCGGCTCTGGGAACTTTTCCCATTCTCATCGACGGTAGTGATGATCAAAAGAAAAAATACCTGCCGCTGCTGGCCAGCGGAGAGGCGCTCGCCGCTTTCTGCCTGACGGAGCCGGAAGCAGGCTCCGATGCAGGAGCCATCCAAACCAACGCCAAGCTGGTGGGCGATCATTATATACTGAACGGCACGAAACATTTTATCACCAATGGAGGCGTCGCCCAATTCTATACGGTCATCGCCTCGACCAATCCGGATAAAGGCAGCAGAGGAGCATCCGCATTTGTCGTCGAAGCGGACCGGGAAGGACTGGTGTTAGGCAAGAAGGAAGACAAGATGGGCATTCGCGCATCCGCCACCTGCGAGGTGGTTTTCCAGGATTGCAGAATTCCCAAAGAGAATGTGATCGGCAAAGAGGGCATGGGATTTTCCGTCGCCATGAAAACTTTGGACAAGTCCAGGCCAGGCGTAGCCGCCCAGGCGCTTGGTATTGCCCAGGGCGCGTTCGATCATGCGGTGCGCTATGCCAAGCAGCGCCACCAGTTTGGCCAAAGCATTGCTTCTTTTCAGGCCATCCAGTTTATGCTGGCGGACATGGCCACGGACATCGAAGCGGCACGGGCTTTGATATACTCTCTGGCAAAAATGATCGATGCCGGTGATAAGGATTATGGCAAGGAATCCGCCATGTCCAAATTATTTGCCGGCGACATGGCCATGCGAGTGACGACAGACGCCGTGCAGATTTTCGGCGGATATGGTTACATGAGAGACTATCCCGTGGAAAAATATATGCGCGATGCCAAAATAACCCAAATTTACGAAGGCACTAACCAGATCCAGCGCAACGTCATTGCCAGGCATGTCATTCGCGAGAGCGCGCGAAACGCCTGACGTTAAGAACTCAGCCCGATGAAAGTCGGGCTTTTTTTATGGATGAGCAGGCAGCGGTGATCTAAATATTCGTAACCAATCACAGGGTCCATTAATTTGTCTCTCGATGCTGTCATTCCTGCCCCGCAGACGGGGTAAACTCCTGCAGGAATCTCCATATTTCGTGCACGACAGCAGGAGACCCCTGCATTCGCAGGGGCGACGCTTGATTGGACACCCCGTGATTAGTTACAAATATTCTCATTCAACTACCTTATTTTTGCTTGAAAAACCTTAGTAGCGACCAGCATCTACTAAAACTCTACCTTATTGCCTTATTTGATGAGAAGGTAATAAGGTTAAAATGTGGTAGTGATCGTTTTTCTACTAAGGGGGTGTGAAAGAATAACTTGGGAATCTGCCTTTCCCAAGCTCAGTTAAAATAGTCGAAGTATGCTTCAAAGAATGCCAATTTATTTTTTCACACCCCCTAAGGTTAGAAAGACAAAAATTCT
>Ga0154721_1251_pt3 | contig 22282 bp, 19 predicted proteins | sample Rifle2008BG16ft_FD_105729 | JGI IMG/M metagenome (GOLD analysis project Ga0154721, IMG submission 105729) | candidate division KSB1 bacterium RBG_16_48_16 | reverse complement strand
CGGTTTCAACGGCTGATCTTGCCAGGCGGCTGCGCAACTCCGGATGCCGGATGAGTCTTTCGACACGCTCCACCCACAAATCGATGTTCATTGGCGCGATCAGCAGGCCGTTTACCCCATCTTCGATAATATCCAAAATCCCGTCGCTGCGATTCGCTATCACCGGCAGTCCGGCAGACATGGCCTCGATCAGCACCAGGCCAAAAGCCTCCGCCCGCGAGGGAAAGACAAATATGTCCATAGCAGAAAGCAGGGCGGGAATATCCGCTCGAAAGCCGGTGAAAACAAGCCGGTCTGCCAGCGCGGTCTCTTTTGCTTTCTTATATATGATTTCCGCTTTATCTTCTTCGCCGTGCGTCGGCCCTCCGACAATGATAAAGCGGCTGGCCGGATATCTCTTGCCGATAACGCCCGCCACCTCTAAAAACTCCAGATGGCCTTTGCCTTCCTGCAGCCTGCCGATCGTGCCTATGAGAATGTCATCGTCTCCGATGTTAAATTCGCAGCGGGTTTTTTCCCTGTCGCCGCGGGAGCGTCTGTAATAATTCATGTCGATTCCATGGTGAATGACGCTGACGCGGCTGGCATCTAGCGGATGGGTATTCAATAAATTGTCCTTGATGACTTGCGAGACGGCAATCGTATGAGAAACGTTTTTGTAGATAAAGCGATGCAACGGATCGCGTTTTGGCTTTTGCGTGCCGATGTGTTTTATAAAAACAACCGGGATAGCGCGCGAAAATTTACACGCCATTACGATGCTCCACAGGTCTTTTGAATAATGAGCGTGGATGACATCAATGGAAGAGCGTTTTAACAGCTCGATCAGTTTTATGGTCGAGAATACATCGAAATAGGCTTTGGGTGAAAAATCGTGCGTGCTAATGTGCTGCCGTTCCAGCTCAGCGAATAACCGGCTATTCCTGGCGGCTAGCGCTGTTACCCGGTGGCCTCGCTTGCTTAATTCTTTGGCAAGAACCGCTACATGCATTTCCATCCCACCCCATGAGCGGGACGAGCAGACTTGAAGGACATGTAGCCGGCGAGCAGTCATCGAGACCAGTTTAAGTCAGGTTTTGCTGGTAAAAGGTTGCCAAAAATAGGGTTTGTTCGGATTTAAATCAAGAAAATTATTGGCGGAGGGGCAACCACTCACAGGGTGATCCGGGTGTTTTAGCCGCATCTAAGAATCAGGATCAAAATGAAGTGGCTTGAGTTATGAGTGACTTGAGTGGCTTGAATGACTGGCCTTAAGATGGTGTCTTTGTGAGGCCATCACTCAAGACACTCTAACTACTCCAAGTACTCCAGGCACTCTCATTCCTCCAGGCACTCAAAGCACTCTTTGGCATAACTTACAGTTTGCCATGCCCCATAAAAATAAAACACAGTTCCCAAACCCCAGAGATCGTTGAATCTATTTTGCGATGCTCTTAACCTGTTTTTGAATGGTCTTTTTTACAGTTTCCCAATCGATGTCCCGGAGAAGCACAGGTATCGGTTCATTCTCCGCATCGGTAAAATATGCCAGGGCGTACAGGAGATGTCCAATATCGGTGGTCTTGTACTTTCTCTGATACAATGAAATCATTTCATCGAGAGTTATATGCTTCTTAATCAGGGCGTATATATCGATAAAATCCTTTCGCGAGCCGCGTTGTGCAATTGCCGATAATTTCATGCAGCAGAGATCGTCAAGAGAAGCAAGATCGCACCCCGGTTGTTTCAGCCTGAGCGGCTTCTTCAGATGCGGATAACGATACTCAAGGAATGTAACCCTTACGCCGCGGATTTCCCCATGCAGCGATACTCTCTCTTGCCAGAGGCGAGGATTTTTCGATTGCAGCCATTCGTTTACCATCTCTGCGTCGATGTTGAGTATCAGCCCCCAGAAACGCAGCTTACGAGGATCCAACTTGGGGCCATTTCTTTTTATCAGCCATTGTTTTAGCTTATGGTCGCCAAGTATTGAGCGCAGCCATTGTACGGCATCCCAACGTCCTTCATTAAGAATGCGGGAAATGATAAAATCACTATGCTTTTCCCAGGACAGCATTCGGGCGTCACAGTCCCAAAAAAGACAATGTACGAAATCAGGGAACTCGGCTGTTTTTTTCCTGTTCATCGATGGACGCATAATTGAGTGTGGGTGACAGAGTGCACCTCAGTGGTGGTAATTTATTAAAGAATTATTGGAATTACAATTTTTATCAAGTCTATCAAGACTGACGATAAAGCTGGTGGGAGACAATATATTCTTCGACGGCAGCGGGCACGAGAAAAGTAATCGTCTTGTTGTTTTTTACCCTCTCACGGATATCAGAAGAAGAGATATCCATCAAAGGAGCGTCGATATAGAAAAAATCCGGATGTCGCACCGGATCGTTTTCGCTTAAATTCACATTCGGCCTTTTGACGGCCACGATGCGGCACAACCGCAATATTTTGTCCGGATTCTTCCAGGTGTTAAATTCGACGACATTATCTTCCCCGATGATGAGAAACATTTCCTCCTTTGAGCAGGAGTACATGCCGTGCAGCGCCTGTAATGTATCCACGGTGAAGGAAACATTGCCGCGGGCAATTTCCAAATCAGAGACTTCGAAACGAGGGTGATTGCGGGTGGCCAGCTTTAACATATCCAGCCGGTGCGATGCGGAAGCAACTTTTTGCGTTGTTTTATGTGGGGGGATTGCGCAAGGCATGAATATCAGCTTTTCGAGATGCAGCTCGTCTCGAGCTCTTTCGGCTATAATCAGGTGAGCGATATGAACGGGATTGAATGTGCCTCCGAATAATCCGATTCTCAACGATCACTCCTCTTCCGAAGCTGACAACTCTGAAATCAGCATTATCGCAGATCGGAATTGCTCAGTTGACCAGCTTCCGCAGGCTGCTCCTTTAGCCTGTTGTTTATTTCGGCAATTTTCTCCCTCGCTTTGGCGATATTCTCATCCTGGGGATATTTCTCAACAAAAAGCTTCAGCGCCGCCAAAGCCTCGTCATATTGCTTGAGTTTTCTGTGGCACTCTCCCATCCAGTACTGCGACTTGGCGGCAAATTTTGAATCGTAATACTTTTCCAAAACAAGCTTGTAATAGATAATCGCCGAGCTATGAATCCCCATTTTCCGATATTGCTCAGCCGAGGAAAATTCCTTTTTCGCGAGCTTGTTGCGGATGTCCATCAGCTTTTTCGAGACTTGTGGGGTCAGATCGCTTGCATAGTAATCTTCCATAAACTCCTGGAATTGCCGCAGAGCCTTTATCGTGTATTCCTGATCCAGCGAATATTTAGGTGACAGCTCAAAATAGCTCAGACCCAATTTATATTTTGCGTCGTCGACATACTCCGAGTTTGGGTAAACCCTGATGAGTCGTTCGTACTCGCTTGCCGCCAGGATGTATTCTTTCATGTTAAAGTGCGACTCGCCCAGGTAGAATTGTGCCTTATCGGCAATGGTGCTGCCGCTATAGCTCAACGTAATGATACGAAACTGCGTCTTGGCATCATAGTAGTCGCCTTTGTCAAAAAGCTTCATGGCCAGCTCAAGCCTTTCATCCGCTGTCAGGTTTGCGGGTATTTTCGTTGTGCCGCAAGCGAAGAGCAAAAAGATTATTGCAGAGAGAAAAAGTCGATACCATACCGCGCTTTTCAGCTTTTGCATAAAATGTCCCGTCATTTTCATCATTTGCTGCGAAAAGTATAAAACGAATAGACGATGCCGCCGGTTATTACCGAAATAAGAACTGGCTCGATCAAGCTTTTCAAAAACTTTTTCCGGGGATGGGGCCCCACAGTGAAGGCGTAGTGTTTATTTTCGACACTTTCGATTTGATCCACATTGATATTATCCGATATGGAATCGTTTGCAACTTTCGAAACCACGACCTTTCCATCACCATCATATACCGTAAGAGATAACGAACAGGAAACGAGCCGGTTTATTGGGCTTTTTGAATCACGTTTATCTTTTTGATAAAGAATGGCCAAATCGACCGGATTGTATTGCAATAAAAACCAGCTTGTGCTGTCCGGATTTTGCTCCTTCGACAAACGGTAAACAGCAGCGAACCGGCCTATGGAAGGGAGCTTTTTTATTTCATCCTCAATAATCCAGTTATAACCCGCGTCCGTCTTCGCCGGCTGGAAATACAAACGTGCTGAATCGCCATCGATCTCCGCCAGCGTTGCCAGCAAAATTTTGGAAAAAAGAGCCTGAATCACCTCCAGGTTGGTTCTTACCTGGCTCTCACTCAACACACGTTGAGAACAGATAAGAATTTGACAAAATAACAAAAATGCGATAGCTCTTTTCAATGGCCCGTTCAGGTTGATTGTCCAATAACGATCACGAAAATTAAATGTTTCCTCAAATTATTCCGCACCATAAACTGAAAGACTCGGCGGATTTATCAAAGGAGATGGAAAGATTATTTGCCTGTGTTGATATGATCTCTGCGGCAAGGCAAAGGTTGGGAAATTTTACACCTGTATTACTCAAACCCAGGGCAATAGTTCCCTAAATTCTGATACTCAGCATCAGGTACTGTTTATAATCCGTACTGTCACCAAAATTTTCAACACAAAGGCTGTAATTTAGTAAAAATTCATTTTGATGAAAGTATTTTTTTAGGCCGTATAAAAGATCGGCGGGAAGAACCCCTAAACCAACGGAATAGACATTTTTGTCCCTGGCTATACGGTACATTCCCGAGCGAATCGCCAATAATGAACCCAGGCTAAGCTCCGTGCCAACATGCAGCTCTCTCTGAACGGGCTTTTGATCGTCCGACGCATTGCGAATGTCCAGGGCCAGGAGCCATTGATCGATTGGTTTGTAGGAAATGCCGATGTTGATCGTTTCATCGAAAATTCGATCCACCGGTTGAAACAAAAGGGCAACGTCATTATTTAAGTCAGAATAAGCCATGCCGATAGTCAGGCGAGCGGTGGGTTGCAGCGCAACACCGTAGGAGCTTCCGTAACTTCTTCTCCTGTCGGCAAAGCCGTCGGCTGTTATCAAGTAGACGGCAGCGCCAATAGCCACCTGTTGGGCCAACTGCAGACTGGTCGCCAGTGTGCCAAAGTTCCAATCCAATAACCCGGATAAATCGATAAAGTCATTTCCACGCCGGTAAGACGGAGGGTAGGACAACGGTTCAGATAAGATAAGCGACGTGCGAAAGACCGTATGGGAAAAGGAAACGGACCGCACCACCAATCCCGCGGCATTCAGCCAATCCAGGCCATTCAACTGTTCCCTGGCCGCAAGATCGTCGTATTGCCTGATTCCCGAAAATGTTTCAGCCGGGTTGATCAGAATTGAAAAGCCGTTCGGTTTTGAGCGCGGTATAAATCCGATCAAAGCGGGATTAAACATACCCGCGCTGGTTTTGTCCACAACCGCGGTAAATGCGTTGCCCATTCCGCGAAGCCGTGTCATAACGGACGAATTCGCAAAACGAAAATCACTGCCCTCACTTTGAGCCAAACAAAGCGAGGAATGGCTCAAAGTCGCATTGACCAGCAGTATGGCAAAAATTGTTGTACGAAATCTCGATGTCAATTTTTCAATCCCGGTGAAACGCTTTTTTAAATATACCAACGATGAAGACAACAATTGATACAAGTGAGACAATTTTTGCAAAAACATTTCCGTGCGTGGTATAAAATGTGGTCGCCAGTCGGGGAGAAATGTCATCCACAACAATGGTTTTCACAAACAGCTTTGACTCGTTGCGAATCCGACCAAAAGGATCGATAAAGCAGGAAATACCAGTATTGGCGCACCGTGCTATCGATATTCTGTTTTCAATGGCCCGGAACACGGCGATTTGAGCATGCTGATAAGGCGCCGAGGTTTTGCCAAACCAGGCATCATTGGTCACGACGGTCAGGAAATCGATATTTTCTTTTACAAAGCGCCTGTTGATATCCGGAAAGACGGACTCGTAGCATATCGCCGAAGAAAACCGGGTAATGTTGACCGAAGACGAGTCCGCATTCTCTTCCTCATCTTTCATCGGAAGATAGAATACCGTATAATCCTCTCCTGAACTATAATCACCTATGCCAAGTTCCATATCGAATAACAAATTTTTGAGCACATTGAAAGGGAAATAATTGCGATAGGGTACCTTTTCCGAAAACGGGACGAGCTGCATTTTTCGATAAGATTGGATACCAAGCGAGTGCGGCTCGATGAGAAACGTCGCATTATAATGATGATTACGTCCACCCCGGTTGTATTCATAGTCCAGGCCGCCTGTGAATATTGCTACATCCAGGGAATCCGCAATATGCCTCAACCTTCGCAAATACTGTGGCTCGTATCGCAGAAAAAATGGCATGGCGGTTTCAGGCATAATAATCAAATCGGGGCGATTCGCCGCCGCTTCCCGAATTAGAGTTTCATAGATGCGCACGTTATCTTCATCGGTATATTTTTGCCACTTTTCAAACGGATCGACATTCCCCTGCAAAAGTGCGATCTTGCATAATTTTTCCTTTATTGGCAGGCTCACCATCACTTTTTGGCCGTATAAATATGGAAAAAAAATGAGCGCAATAACCGCCACGACTATGATGCTCTTCTGTCTCCTGGTAGTCGATTTTTTCCACAAAAACAGCAGCAGCACATTCAAGGTGACAACGAGGAAGCTGACGCCATAAACCGAGGTGAACTCGGCGAACTGGATAATCTTGGTATAGTAGGTTTGGGAGTAACCCAATGTCACCCACGGAAACGCCGTTTCGCCAAAGGACTGTATATATTCGAATGCCGTCCATAGAAAAGGGGAAATCAGGTAAGCGACTTGATGAAACCGGCGGAATAAAAATGCGTGCAAGATGCCGTAAAGTGACGTGAACAAAGGCAGTATCAGGAGCGCACCAACAAGCCCCGGGATGGTCACCCAGCCGATCCAGAACAGGGATGTCACATTAATACATAAACCGGTGACATAACTCCAAACGCAGGATTCTTTTAAAGATTTATTCTCGATGAGCAAAAAAAAAGGGATCAGCGCCACATACGCAAGAAATCCCATCCTGAAAGGCGGGAGAGAAAGGGCGACCAATATCCCTGTCAATGCTGAAAGCGCCAAATTATTTCTCATTGACGCCTGAGAAAAAAGTAATGAACAAAGAACGATTGCTTATAAAGAAGGTTCGAGGGTGCATTTTAACATCTATAAAATGAATGGCCATCGCGACAAAAATAACTATCTTATCTCAGCTCGTATCAGCATCATCTTTTATCATGGATGATCGAAGAATCTTCAACCGATCTAAAAATGTTTGTAAAAGTATTGCCGCGGCAATACGGTCAATTTTATCTTTATTCCTGGAAGGAGATTTTCCGCTTAGTATGAGCACCTGCTGGGCACTCACGCTGGTCAGGCGTTCGTCCCAGGGAATAACAGGCAGTTGGAGTCGATCGTTAATGACATTCATGAAACCTATGGTTTCTTCTCCTCGAGGCCCAACCGACCCATTCATATTCAACGGCATGCCGACGACAATCGCGGGTATTGAATTTTCAGTAACAATCCTTCGCAATTCCGCTACAACGGCATTGATCCCTTTATTAGTAATGGTCATCAAACTCGATGATAAAGTCTGTGTCGGATCGGAAAGCGCGAGTCCGATTCTTCGCTGTCCGTAATCGACACCCATGATGCGTCCGGAAGGTATTGTTCCGGCCTCATGTTTCAAGTCCTTAATAATAGGCAACAGGGAATCCTTTTATCGAGCCGATAGCCTTGACGTTCAATCTTCATTCTCAAGTGGCTGTTTGAGAACCTCTTTCAATAGCTTGCCAGCCTTAAAATGCGTCTTCCGCCGAGCAGGTACATAAATGATTTCGCCGGTCTTGGGATTTCTTGCTTTTGGTTTTGGCTTGGTTTTTTTGACCTCGAAAACGCCAAAATCTCGAATTTCTATACGGACTTCCGGATCAGCTTCAGACATGAATTCACGCAGTGCCTGGAAAACACCATCAACAACCTTTTCAGTGAGATAGATCTTTTCGCTAACTATTTTTGCCGTTCTCTTTGATACATCCTTTTTGGTTATCGTTTTTTTGGATTCTGTCACCATAGAGTATTCTCCTTGCTTTTTTTTTGATGCCTGAACTTTCTAATTTACAATACCATGAATAAAAATCAAACATAAAAATTGTAACACTGTAAAAAAAATAGTGGCTAATTTTAACAATTGTGCCATTATTCAGCGTATCAATCGCGTAAACGTCCGACAGAAATCACACCGGGAATCTTTTTAATTTTACTTATAAGCCGATTTAAATGATCGAGGTCATACACCTCGATATTCAAGCTACAGTTGACCAGTGAATTTTCGGAATTCATGGCAACCTCAACAATATTGCAGTCCGAATTGGCGATTGAATCGGAAATTTCACTCAGGAATTTGTTCCGCCGTTCTCCGAGCACAAAAACAGCGGCTAAGAAACGCGAGCCTTTTTCAACATCCCAGGATACATCGACAATTCTCTCCGGCTCCTGCATCAGTTTTTGCAAATTATTGCAGATGTTTGTATGAATGACAATGCCTTTACCCCGGGTGACAATTCCCGTTATGGGCTCGCCCGGTACCGGATTACAACACTTGCCAAAGGTAATCATGATGTTGTCCATTCCGGCAACGCGAATGCCGCGACTGGATTTCCTGGCCCTGTCAACGAACTTTTTAAAGACGGATTGCTCAGGCAACTCTAATTGTTTCTCAGGCACAATTTTTCTGATCACAGCATCGGTCTTAATTTCACCTCGGCCAACCTGGGCAAATAGCTGGGTTTTTTCTCTCAATCCGAAATTTTTGGCAATCTCATCCAGGTTCAACGTTTTGAGCTTGATTGAGTAGCGGCTCAACGCCCTGTCGAGCATTTCCAGCCCGAGATTGATGCTGTTTTCGAGCTGGGAGTCTCTAATATATCTCCTTATCTTGCTTTTTGCCTTGCTCGTTACAACGAATTTCAGCCAATCTTCGTTCGGTGTCTGGTTAGACGAGGTTAGAATTTCAACCGCATCGCCACTTTTCAATTGGTAGCTCAGCGGTACGATACGACCGCTGACCTTTGCCGCGAGGCAGTTCATTCCTATATCCGTATGGACTGCAAAAGCAAAATCAACCGGTGTGGATTGAGCGGGCAGTCGGTAAAGGTCGCCTTTGGGGGTAAAAACGAACACTTCATCCTGAAACAAATTTATCTTCAAGTGCTCCATAAAGGAGCCCGAATCGATCTGCGCTTCTTCCGTATCCAATACCTGGCGCAGCCAGTGCAGATGCTTGTCCAGGTCGTCCTCTTTTAATTTGCCTTCTTTATAGCGCCAGTGTGCCGCGATCCCTTCCTCAGCAGTTCGCTGCATTTTCTCCGTGCGAATCTGAATTTCGATTTTCCGGCCTTCCGGGCCAATGACGGTGGTGTGAAGCGACTGGTAGCCATTCATTTTGGGAGTGGCAATGTAATCCTTAAATCGTTCGTGTATGGGCGTGTAAAGAGAATGGACAATCCCCAGAGCGTGATAGCATTCTTCGACCTTGTCAACAACAATGCGAATAGCGAGAAGATCATAAATATCTTCGAAGGGCACTCCTCTTTTGGTAATCTTGTTATATATGCTATAAAAATGTTTTGGCCTGCCTTCAAAATGAGCCTGAATTTTTGCCTCAACCAGATTATTCCTTATCGGTCTGGTTACGCGACGGATCAGGCTTTCTCTTTCCATGCGAGTTCCCTCGACCCTGCCGACGATGTCATTATAAATTTCAGGCTCCAGGTATTTTAGCGTGAGATCTTCCAGCTCCCACTTGACTTTGGCTAAACCAAGCCGATGAGCCAGGGGGGCGTATACCTCGCGGGTCTCCAAAGCGATCCTCCGACCTTTTTTGGGCGGCAGATATTCCAGGGTGCGCATGTTATGCAACCTGTCGGCAAATTTAATGAGAATGACCCTTATGTCCTGCACCATGGAGAGCAGCATTTTTCGGAAATTCTCCGCCTGGCGCTCCTCGAATTCCAATAGCTTTAATTCGGATATCTTGGTCACACCATCGACCAGGAGTGCGATATTCGGACCAAATTCTTCCTCTACCTTCTGTATGGTAATATCGGTATCTTCGGCGACATCATGAAGCACTCCACCGGCAATGGTCTCATAGTCCATCTTTAAATTGGTCAAGATCTTCGCCACCTCTAACGGATGGGCAAAATATGGCTCCCCCGACTTTCGCAGTTGGTTTTTGTGCGCACTAAAGCTGAATTCGAAGGCGCGCCTGAGCAAATGGGTATCCACCGAATGGTTATATCGAATTATTCGGCGCAACAGGCCTTCAAACACTTTTGTCGAGGCGGTATCCATAAAAAACGGCTCAATCCGTAAGTACCAACTATATGTTTTCTAGCATATTAAACAACGCTCACAGACCGGTATTCCTGAAAATAAATAATGCCAAATCCGTCAGAGGTCTAATCTGCATAATTCATTCACAAAAAGCGAAAAATGTGCGACGCACTTTTTGAAATGACTGAAGTCATGCCTACTTATTGCTTCACAGCAAGAAAACCAAGTGCGTCGCACATTCAGTCAATTCATGAATTATGCGGGCTAAAACAAGTCAGGCGTAACCGTTGGCAAATGTTCGGCATATTCTTCTTTGTTTTCGAACTGAACATATTCCTTGAGAAACACAAGCTCCACTCTATCCGTAGGTCCGTTTCGCTGTTTGGCCACTATTATTTCCGCAACGCGCTCCATCTCGGGTTCCACTTGTCCGTAGCCTGCCGGGCGATAGATGAAAATGACAACATCAGCATCCTGTTCGATGGCACCGGATTCCCGCAAATCCGAAAGCAACGGCCGTCTTTCGCCGCCACGCGATTCCACAGCCCTGGAGAGCTGGGATAAAGCCAGAATAGGAATGTCCAGTTCTTTTGCCAATGCTTTCAGAGATTGTGAGATCATGGATATTTCGATTTGGCGGCTCTCAACTTTGCCTACGCCATGAAGGAGCTGCAAATAATCCACCACCAACAGGGCAATATCGAATTCCGCTTTCAGCCTCCGGGCTTTTGAGCGGAGCTCAAGTATGTTCATGCTCGGCGTGTCATCGATGTAGATCGGGGCATCTGCCAAGCCCCCAACGGCCATACTCAGTCTCATCCATTCGTTATCGGGGAGCTTGCCCGTCCTCGCCTTGTGAGAATCCACCCGCGCTTCCGAGCAGAGCATTCGCATGGCTAATTGCACCGATGACATTTCCAGACTAAAAATACCCACCGGGCGACCCGTCTTTGCTGCCCTTCTGGCGATGTTGAGTGCAAGAGCCGTTTTGCCCATCGACGGCCTGGCCGCCAGAATGATCAGCTCCGATTTCTGCAGCCCGGACAACAATTCATCCAACTCTTTGTAGCCCGTCGGTACGCCTGTGATCCCGCCGGCACGCCCATGATAACTTTCGTAGGTCTCCATAGTCTGTTGCAGGACCTTTTTAATGTGATGATAGTCCTTGCGGTGGCGGGTCTCGGCAAGCTCGAAAATTTTGCTTTCGGCCTTGTCGACAATATCATGGGCCTCTTCTGCCGCTTCGTAGCAGTCCTGCTGGATTTCAGAGGAAACAGCGATCATTTTCCGCAATACGGCTTTATCCAAAACAATATTGCAATAGTATTCAACATTCGCCGCCGAAGGAATCCGTTCGACCAGCTCGGTCAAATAATATCGCCCACCGATAGATTCCAATTCGTTTTTCTTTTCCAGCTCCGTAGACACTGTCAGGATATCTATCGGCTCATTACGAAGGTAGAGGCTGGTGGCAACCCGAAATATTTTATTGTGCGCCTCGCGATAAAAGCACGCTTCATCAAGTTTTTCGATTGCCATATTTGCAGCCTCCGGCTCCATAAGCATGGAACCCAGGACAGCCATTTCGGCTTCTATCGATTGCGGCGGCATGCGACCTATCGTGTCGTTGTCTTTTGCCATTTAGCAAAATATCCCAAGCTTATTTTTTTGATTCAATATAAATCCTTTGCAAAAGCTGAACGTCCTCCCATGTATCCCGCTTGTATTGCGGATATCTCAGAAGCGCTGCGGGATGATACGTCACAATCAGCTTTCTGCCAAAATAGTCGTGCACCTTTGAACGCAACCGGCCTAACGATTCGGTAGTTCTCAAAAGCGTCTGGGCGGCGATACGGCCCAGACATAAAATAATCGTTGGATCGACCAATTCAATCTGTTTGTGCAGATAAGGGAGACACGCCTCGATTTCCTGGGGCAATGGATCGCGATTTTGCGGAGGTCGGCACTTGATGATATTGCCAATATAGACTTCGTTTCTATCGAGCTGGATGGCCGCCAATATTTTGTCCAAAAGTTGTCCTGCTTTGCCGACGAAGGGAAGGCCTTGCCTGTCTTCGTCCGCTCCGGGGGCTTCGCCGATGAGCATGATTTCGGCAGCGGGATTGCCACTGCCGAATACAAATTTAATGCGGTTCCCGCCGAGAGGGCATTTTAAACAATCTTTGATCGCCGAATGGAATTGGGCCAGATCGCCGATGCTCTGCCAATCCGCCTGGGACTCATGAACATCAAAGAGCGCTTGAACTGCGTCCCTGGGCAGCACCAGCTCATCGCCATAAAGCTCGATCTCGTTCTTTAAAAATTGCTCAATCCGGTGTTGATATTCTTCAAAATTCATAAGCAGTGAAGTGGAGACATCTTTTGTGAGATAAGAACTTTGTTGTCTTGCGATTTGTTCGGAGAATGCTTTAACTCTACGCTGAGGCAGGTATATTTTCTATGAGAATAATCTAATGGTGCGATTCATTGCTCGGTTTTCAAAAGCCCTATCATCTTGTCAAGAATCCTGTCGGCCAGCTCCGATTTACTCAATAAAGGATAACGCTCCACACGCTCAGCTTTATCAATCAAACAAACTTTATTCGTATCCCATTCAAATCCCGAGCCGTCCTCCAACGGATTGTTCACCACAATAAGATCGAGATCCTTTTTTCGCAGCTTGCACAGAGAATTCTCGATTTCATTCTCCGTTTCAACGGAAAAGCCGACGTGAATTCTGCTGCCTTTGTTTTCGCTCGCCTTTAGCAGGATGTCATCATTTCTTTCGATCTCGATGGCGAAACCGACATCGTCCTTTTTGATTTTCCGTGCCGAAGATACTTTGGGGCGGTAATCACTTACGGCCGCCGCCATGACCAGCACATCCGCTTCAGGCAGGCAACCGGCCACCTGGTTTGCCATTTCCGTTGCGGTTTGCACGGAGATGAATCGAATGCCCGGAAAAGGCTTTAGACAGCCTGGACCGCTGACCAGGGTGACATCAGCCCCCCGCATAACCGCCGCTTCGGCCAGGGCGAATCCCATCTTGCCTGACGATCGGTTGGATATGAAACGCACCGGGTCTATAGGCTCGCGCGTGGGACCGGCGGTTATGAGCACCTTCTTGCCTTTCAGCGCCTGATCACCAAATAAAACACGTTTTGCCTCGGACAAAATATCTTCAAGCTCGGCCAGCCTCCCCCACCCTTCTTCTCCGCAAGCCAGCTCTCCTTTTCCAGGCGCGACAAAATGATAGCCGTTGCTGATAAGCTTTTCCTGGTTCGCCTGGTAAATTTTATTGGCATACATTTCTTTGTTCATCGCCGGACAGAATATCACCGGCGCCGTCGATGCCAGGATGGTCGTCGTTACGGCGTCATCGGCAATGCCGGAAGCGATTTTACCCACCACATTGAGTGTCGCCGGGCATAGGATGATCACATCAGGCCAGCGCGCCCAATCGATATGAACGGTTGACTGGTTTTCCTCCTGGGAAAAAAGATCGAGAAGAACCGGGTTTTCCGACAGGGTTCCGAGCGTCAATGGAGTTATGAAATTCAATGCCGCCTGGGTCATCATCACCCGCACTTTTGCCGAGTTTTTTTTAAATTGTCTTACAAGCTCCGCGGCTTTATAAGCGGCAATTCCCCCCGCAATTCCAATAAGTATTTTTTTTTCAGAAAACATTACGAACAAAATCGGTCTATTTATTCTGCTTCAGGATACCTTGTCTGCAATTTTCCTTCCAGCATCTCCTGAAGCGCGATGGTCGTTGGCTTGGGCAATTTTATATATTGCCCATCCATGAAATCTTTGTTCACTCCTTCATCGTCAAAGTCGCCGTTCGACAGCGCGTCGGTGTCAGCATCGATGAGCTGTTTCTGTATTTGATTGATTTGCCTGGCTCGTTTTGCCACCGCTACGATGGCTTCAAAAATGTTATCAAAATGCCTGTCGAACTCGTCCAGGGGAAGTGTTTCTATCATTCAAAACCTCCGTGAATTTATAAATAGAAATGTTCCATTAATTTTCGTATCTATTTAGTATCGTAACTTTTTGCCACGAAAACTCGAAGACACAAAGGTTCACAAAAATTTTTTGTGTTCCTTAGTGGCTTTGCGACTCTTGGTGGCTGAATGGATACAATTTTTACTTGAATTGTACGTGTTGCTTGATAATGTCGATCACTTCGCTGACCGTCTTGCGCAACACATCATTGACCACCGAATAATCCAACGCTTCACCGATTCTCATTTCCATTTCAACACGGGACATCCTGACATTCAGTTGACGGTCGTCTTCGGTCGCCCTTTTCAACAGCCGCTGCTTTAATACGTCAGGATGCTTTGGCTTGAGAAAAATAGCCAAACTCGAATCCGGGTAAAGCCTTTTTATTGCTAAAGCGCCGTTTACATCCAAATCAAGCAGAACGACTTTCCCTTCATTCTGCCAAAGCTCCAGGGGTTTTTTGGGCGTGCCGTAAAAATAGTTATGAACTTTTTCGTATTCGACCAATTCGTTCGACTTTACCTTCTCAAAAAATTCATCTTCACTCACGAACCAATAGTCTTTGCCATCCTTTTCCCTGCTTCTTTTTGCGCGGGTGGTCATCGAAACAGAGAACACAAACGGCAGGCTCTTGTCCTTGAGAAGATGTCGAATCACCGTTGTTTTTCCACCACCTGAAGGAGATGAAACAACGACCAGTATGCCATTTCGCAGCTTCAAAAAACGAATGAATTGTTCTGGTTAATTCCTGAATGATCCGGCTGAGCGGCTCTATTCCACATTTTGTATCTGTTCGCGAATGCGCTCGATTTCTTCCTTGATCTCCACAACAAGATGAGAAATTTCGGAGCTGGCTGCTTTCGAGCCGATTGTGTTCGCCTCCCGGTTCATCTCCTGCAATAAAAAATTGAGCCTCCGTCCGGAAGATTCATGGCTCTCTAGCAACTCTGAAAAAAGCTTATTATGGCTGTGGAATCGAACGCATTCCTCGGTAATATCGAGGCGGTCGGCAATAATGGCCAATTCCATTTCTAACCGGCTCGCATCGACAATTTCATTTTTTATCAACGGTTGAATTCTGGAGCGTAATTTGTCCAGCTCTTCGACGGGCCTGCTTTTGGCCAATTTTTCTATGCTAGTGACAGCTTTATCGAGGAGCGCGATTCTCTTATCTATGTCCTTTTTCAGCTCTGCACCTTCCCTGGCCCTCATGTCCGATAACTGTTCAAGAGCTTCGATTACTGCTTTTTGTACAAGCTTCCAGGTTTCTTCGTCGGCTGTGCCAGCACCATTCAGGACAAGTACATCCTGCAAATCGAACAGCCGGTTTATATCCAGGCTCCCCTGGATGTCAAATTCCTTTTGAATCTCTTTTGCCAATCTCGTGTAAGCCGAAAGAAGCGGCTTATTCAGCGCCAGATTCTGAAACTGTTCCTCGCCGCCGGAAAAGGTAATCCACACATTCAATCGACCGCGAGAAATGGAGTGGGCCACCTGTTCCCTGATCTTTTGCTCATAGTCCAGCAAAGATTTTGGCACTTTGATGACTACATCCAAAAAACGATTATTCACCGATCGTACTTCTGCATTGATTTCCAGATTTTCACTGTGATAAACGCCTCGTCCATATCCCGTCATACTTGATAGCATTCTGAATCCTCTAGTCAGAAACCCTGTAAATTTTGGCCATTATATTAGTGATTCTAATGGTCATAGTCAAATGAATTTTTATCACTTAGGGATTGCTTGGAAACCGTCATCGACGCCCGAATTTTTCCTCTTCGATGCGCAAACGGAATGATATGCGATGCGTCGCGTCAAATTCATCGTGACTGAGGAACGCATAATCGATATCCAATCTCGGCAGCTTTATGCCGGCGCCGGCTGTAAAATGCCCTATATCCGATCCTACCCGAAGAGAAAATAAATTTCGTACGCTCCATTCCCCACCAACATGGAAATCCATGCTCATATCGCCAACATAAGTTTGCGCGGCAAAATGCCTGCCTTCGAACCTCAGATCGGCATCCGAAACAAAAAGGAGATCGCTATCAAGCAGAGGTAGCTCGAATGGGTAAGCAATGCCGGTTTTCAGCGTCGGCGAGATAAGCTCTCTTTTTCCGGTGTTCCAGGCCAGCAACGTCGTGGTGACATCCTGCAGGTTTACACCGATGGACAAATCACTCACTGGATTCCAGCGCATACCCAGGTCAAAGCCAATGCCCCAGGCGGAATTATCGCCGACACCTTTTCTGACGAATTTGACGTTTGCCCCATAAGCAAAGCTAGACTTTTTCATCGCCGAATAGCTCAGGTAAAAGGCCCATTCGGCATCATTCACCGTCTTTTCCACATAAGGTCGGTTCGGCAGGGATTGCCCGTTCTCATCCTCGTAAATCGCATTGAGGTCAAGATCGGGACGCGGTAACGCCGTAATAGGGATGTCATCGACGGCCAGACGTATAAAGGATAGCGCCAGACTCGAAGAGGATTTGAAAGGCGTCGCAAAACCGCCATAGTCGTAATTGACAACTCCTCCGAAACGCCGCGAGTGCATGGCGGAAACCTCTGGATAACGAATCGATGCCAGGCCAGCCGGATTCCAGTAGCCGAAAAGAACATCGCCTCCGACAGCGACATAGGCGCCACCCATGGCTAGCGCCCTGGCGCCAACTCCGGTGCTCATAAACTCGCCGGCGTATTTGGCAATCTCTGCAGAAAAAAGAGATGGATAACCGGATAAAAACGACAAAACAGCTATATATTTAAACACACGTTTGGTCATCACTTTTCAGCTCCGTTTAAATTGCTTGTTCCATAGAGTCATTCTTGGTAACCATTTAGCCCACTAAACACACAAAATAAACGAAAGTAATCAACATTCATTCTTTTGTTTCGCGTGTTTCGTGGGCTGAATAAATACCACTCTTGTTTCAAAATGCGACATAAAAAAATGCGATATGTCAGATTCTTGGGCACCAGGAAAGCAGCTTGTATTTCCTGAAAATCTTCTCACAAAAAACGTCTATTTATCAAGATGATGCGCCAGTTGTTTGAGCTGGTCCAATTTTGCCAGGGCTTCGATGGGCGTGATTTTGTTGGGATCGATTTCCGACAATTGCTTCCGCAAACTTTGTTCCAGTTCTGCGAATAAATCCATCTGGCTGGATGTGGTCTCTTTTTTTTCGTGATGCTGCGCCAGCTTGGGCACGTCCGCCGAGTTGAGCGCTTCTTTCTCCAGGTTGGCAAGTATTTCTTTGGCCCTGTCGATGACCCGGCGGGGCAGGCCGGCCAGTTTGGCCACCTGAATGCCATAGCTGTGATCGCAGCCGCCTTCGACGATTTTACGAAGGAATACGATATGATCCCCCCATTCCTTAACGGCAACATTGTAGTTTTTTACACGCGACAGTACCAGCTCGAGTTCCGTCAATTCATGGTAATGGGTGGCAAAGATGGTTTTTGCGGCAACGGCCGGCTTGTTATGCAAATACTCCGCCACAGACCAGGCGATGGACAGGCCGTCAAAGGTGCTGGTTCCGCGCCCTATCTCGTCCAGCAGTATCAGGCTTTTGGGCGTTGCGTTATTCAAAATGTTTGCGGTTTCATTCATCTCTGTCAAAAACGTGCTCTCACCGGCAGCCAGATTATCGGAGGCCCCGACCCGCGTGAACACCCGGTCGACGATGCAGATGCTGGCGGATTTTGCCGGCACGAAACTGCCAACATGGGCTAAAATAACGATATGGCCGATCTGCCGCAAATACGTGGATTTACCCGCCATATTCGGCCCCGTTAAAATGATGATCTGCTCCTCGTTGTTGTTTATTTTAATGTCATTGGCCACAAACTGCTCGCCGGGGGGAAGAAGTGTTTCAATCACCGGGTGCCTGCCGTCGCGGATGACGATCTCATCCCCATCATGCAGCTCGGGCCGGTTATAATCCCTCTCAAAAGCAACCGTCGACAGGGATGCCAGGCAATCGACCTCGGCCAGGTGATGCGCGTTTTTTTGCAATGCCTCCGTATAACCGAGGATATTTTGCCTGATCTTCTCAAATAGCTCGTATTCAAGGCTTGCCATTTTTTCTTCCGCACCCAGCACCTGTTCTTCATACTCTTTGAGCTCCTGGGTGATGAACCGCTCGGCGTTGACAAGTGTCTGCTTGCGATGATAATGGGAAGGCACTTTTGCGATGTGCGGTTTGGTCACTTCGATATAATAGCCAAATACCTTGTTAAAATTCACTTTTAATGAAGGAATGCCCGTTGCCTCCCGCTCTTTTTTTTGCAGCCTGGCAATCCAGTCCTTGCCGGAATAGACGATCTGGCGCAGCTTGTCCAATTCAGCATCATAGCCCCGCTTGATAATGCCGCCATCGGTGAGGGACAGCGGCGGCGTATCAACGACGGCCTTTTCAATCTCGTCGGCCAATGCGGTGCACGCATCCAAACCATTCATCAATTCCTGCGTCAAGTGGGCGCTATAACCGTCGCTCATTTTTTTTATCTCATGGACCACCTTGAGCGTCGCCAGGATCGATTTGGCATCCCGTGCGTTGGCGCGATTACAGGCAAATCTGGCAACCAGCCGTTCCAAATCGCCGGAGCCGTCCAGCACATCGGCAAGCTTTTTTCTTTTATCGGGACTTTTCACCAGCTCTTCGACGCTGTCATAGCGTCTGTTGATTGCATCGATTTCCAACAACGGATGCTCCAGCCACTGTACCAGCATGCGTCCGCCCATCGGCGTTCTGGTCTTGTCGATGGTATCGATGAGCGTCCCTTTGCGCAATCCCGCGTTCATGGACTTGAACAATTCAAGATTCCGCTTGGTGATGCTGTCGATGATCATGTAATCATTATCGGAAAAACGGGAGATTTTGTTGATATGGGCGAGTTTTTCCTTTTGGCTCTCCTGCAGATAGACCAGGATCGCTCCCGCTGCGCAAACGCCCGCGCGCAAATCTTCTACCCCAAAACCTTTGAGGGAGAGAGTACTGAAATGCCCGGTGAGCATTTCACGGGCATAGTCGAATCCGAAACTCCAGTCGTCCCGTTTGGTGATGGTGATCTGATTACGGCTTCTTATTTGGCCGGATATTTCTTCCGTTTGATTGGCGGGAAGCAGCAATTCCGCTGGCTGAATGGACTCGATCTGTTCACCAATTTCACCATGCCCGATTTCAGCCACCTGAAACTCCCCGGTGGACACATCGATCTTGGCCAGGCCGACGTTTTTCTGATCGATATAAATCGAGAGCAGGTAGTTATTGCGTTTTGTTTCCAGCAGCTCATCCGCTACGGCCGTACCGGGCGAAACGACCTCCAGCACCTCCCGTTTGACAATCGTTTTGGCCAGCTTTGGATCTTCCACCTGCTCGCAAATGGCCACCCTGTATCCCGCTTTGATCATCCTGGCCAGGTAGGTATCCAACGCATGGTGCGGAAATCCGGCCAGGGGGACATTGGCCGATTTCCCGTGCGCCCTGCTGGTCAGGGTAATGCCCAGCACCTCGGCGCCGGTTTTGGCATCGTTATAGAACATTTCATAAAAATCACCCATACGGAAGAACAATACGGCGTCTTGATGCTTTGCCTTGATGCCGAGGTATTGCTCCATGAGTGGGGTTGTGGCGCTGGATGTTAACATGAAAAAGGTGGAACCTCCTTAAAATGAGATTGAACGGATACCACGAAAATAAAAAGACAATTGTATGAACGCAGAGATATTATGCAGAGAGCTTAAAAAATCCGTTAATTCTCTTATAGCTCCTCACAACCACAGCGAAAGTTAAAAGTCGAATAACAATCTATCAATTCCGTCTACTAAAGAGAGAGTGTCATTCCTTAAGGAGCTGACATGAAAAGTTCCGCTGAAGTCCTGGTTATCAACGAGGATCGAATATCTTTCTCTGCGATCTCAACGTTAGAGCTTATAGTCATCTGCCATAAATAACAATCAACTTTTTGGTTCTGGCTTGCCCCGTAGGATAGCAAACATCCAACGGCGCTTATCCGGATTAGGATATTCGAATTAGAAATTGTCTGTTTAAATCATACAGGTGATTCAAGAACCTGTGTTTGCTGACCTATTTCACTTGCTGTTTCCTTTTTCAGGAAAGTTGACCCAATCCGCACCCCAGTTCAATTTCGTCCGTAAAATTTCATAAAAATCTCTCTTGCCCATAGAAATCCATTTCAACGAATATTCAGCCCGTTTTATTCGCACCACATCCTCACGGGACAGGTTGAATTGAAATTGCCCGTCGATATTGATTTGCGCCATGCTGTCCCCGGACAACAGGCAGATTTTCAATTCGCGGTCGCCCGATAATACGATGGGCCGGACCGTCAAAGAATGGGGACAGATAGGCGTGACGATCACCGCCTGCATGGTCGGTTCCAGCAGCGGGCCACCTGCGGACAAAGAATAAGCCGTTGAGCCGGTCGGCGTGGCGATGATGACGCCGTCACTGCGAATGCGATTCAAAAAAACATCATCCACACTCACCTCGACGGTGATGAGGCGAGCGCCTTTGCCTTTATCCACGACGACGTCGTTCAGTGCCTGGTATGTGAAGCCTCCTCCCGGCCTCTCGACCGCCACATCCAAAACCATTCTTTCAAGGATGGCATAGTGGCCTTGAACCAGCTCCTGTATACTGGAGCGCAGCTCATCGACAACGACTTCCGTCAAAAAGCCCAGCACACCGGTATTGACCCCCAGAATCGGAACGCCCGATTCGCCAACTTTGCTGGCGGTATATAAAAGCGTTCCGTCGCCGCCAAAGGCAATCACCACATCACAATGATTGCCGATTTTTTGCAGCGGCACTGTCGGCTGGTCGTTTTCCAGCCTGAGAAAGCTCTTTAGCTCGGAAGCAACCACATAACCGACATGAATCGAATGGAGATAGTCCACGAAATCACATAGGACTTTTTTCACATTCGGTTTGCTGGTATTTCCGGCGATTCCGATAATCATACCTGTCTCAGGATCGATGTGAGGTAAAAAAATCCTTAAATTTCTTTTTTTTGATGAGATCGCTGTAACTGTTTGAGGTTCTCACCGCCCTTACGATGCCATCCACGTCCAGTCCGGCTTGAGACAGCAGAATATCCCGATCGCCATGGCTTATAAAGCGATCGGGCAGGCCCAACCGGATCAGCTCGATATAAGAGGCTTTGCGGTCGGCGAGGAATTCCGCCACCTCGCTTCCCAGGCCGCCTTTTAATACACCCTCTTCAACGGTAAGGATCAGCTTGAAGCGGGAAATGATCTGCTCCAGAATTTTCGTATCCACCGGCTTGACAAATCTCATGTTGACGACTTCCGCATCGATGCTGCAGATTTCTCTGAGTTTTTGTGCCGCACAAACCGATTGAGCGACAAAAGGGCCGAGCGCCAAAATAGCCAGATCCCTGCCTTTTTGTATCACCTCTGCACAACCGATTGGCACATCTTTATAAACATCCGTAATCGGTGTTCCGAGTCCCCGCCCGCGCGGATACCTGATGGCAATGGGGCCGTCGGCATAAACGCTCGCCTTCCACAACATGTGGCGCAATTCCTCTTCATCCTTTGGAACCATGATGACGAGATTCGGAATGCAGCGCAAATAGGATAAATCAAAAACGCCGTGGTGCGTGGGGCCGTCGTCGCCAACCAGCCCGGCGCGGTCGATGGCAAAGATGACCGGCAGCTTTTGCAGGGCCACATCGTGGATGATTTGATCGAAACTTCGCTGCAAAAAACTGGAATAGACGGCCACAACCGGGCGAAGCCCCCTTACCGCAAGTCCCGCCGCAAAGGTGACAGCATGTTGTTCCGCAATACCGACATCGAAGAAGCGATCCGGGAATTTTTCGGCAAAAGTGCACAAGCCGGTGCCAATGGACATAGC
>Ga0154721_1308_pt3 | contig 24165 bp, 37 predicted proteins | sample Rifle2008BG16ft_FD_105729 | JGI IMG/M metagenome (GOLD analysis project Ga0154721, IMG submission 105729) | candidate division KSB1 bacterium RBG_16_48_16 | reverse complement strand
GGACGTTGGGGCCTAACGGGTGAGGACGATTTTCAATGCTCTTGACCGTTCCCGAAATGGATGCATGTGACGGCACGGATACGAATCCCTGGCTCCGGCTGACCGGATCGCCGGCTTTGACGGATTGGCCTTTTTCGACAACGGGTTCTGAGGGCGCCCCGATGTGTTGCTGAATCGGAATGATAACGACCTGCGGAAGAGGACATTTTTCTATGTGTTTTGCTGCCGTGAGTTTCGATTCGGGCGGATGAATTCCGCCGTGAAATGTTCGCAGCTTAAAGCTAGCCAAATCAATCTCCATTCAATTTCATCGAAAAAGCATTCACAAATTTACTGCTTCCGGACGTACGGTCTTGGCACACTCTTTCCGTAGCTTCTGCGCACATCAACGGCAATTCACTCGCATAGGATTGCACAGCGAAAAAATCGAAAACGCGAAATTATCCAAAAAATGGGTAAAAGCGAAGTGAAAAAGACAGAATGGATGAGGCTGACTACGCGGCTGGAAATATTATTTTAATCGTTATTTGAGTTGTTTTAATTCGCTTAGAAATTCTTCTTTGACTTGAAAGTTCCTGTAAACCGATGCAAACCTCACATACGCAATATCGTCTAACTGCTTTAACTCATCCATAATTCTTTCGCCAATTTTGCTGGATTCGATCTCTTCCAGCCCTTGATCTCTAAACTCAAATTCCAGGCGCGTCGCAATGTCCTCGATCGTGGAAACGGATACAGGTCTCTTGGTGCAAGCCATCTGCATGGATCTGATGATTTTTTGTCGATCGAATTCCTCCCTTGCTCCATCCTGTTTAACCACATACAGAGGAATATCATCGACCGTCTCGCGGGTCGTAAAGCGTCTTCTGCATTTTTGACATTCACGGCGCCGCCTGATCGTCCGAGCGCCATCGCGCGTTCGGGAATCGATGACCTTCGTATCGTGAAAGCTGCAAAAAGGACATCTCATCGAATTAAAGATCTTTTCCGCTTTTGTGACTACAGCTCATCATCCAATCAACGGATCGGATGATCTTTAAACGGTACAAATTTATAAGAACAAAGATAAAAATCAAACGAATTTATTAGTTACGAATAGAGCGGAAAGCGACGGCACAGCTCTTTGATTTCCTTTTCGACTTTGGCTTTCACCGAGTCCGAATCGATCTGTTCGAGAACCCGGTTGATCATATCGGCGATCTGCCGCATCTCTTCTTCCTTCATGCCCCGCGTTGTCAGCGCCGGTGTGCCCAGGCGAATACCGCTTGTCACAAAAGGGCTTTGCGTGTCAAAAGGCACCATGTTTTTGTTCGCCGTAATTCCGGCATTTTCCAGCGCACGCTCGGCATCCTTGCCGGTTAAGCCTTTTCTTCGCAAATCCATTAAAAAAACATGGGTATCGGTGCCGCCCGAGACGATTTGAAAACCATGCCCCATCAGGCGGTTTGCCAAAGCTTGTGCGTTTTTAATGACCTGTTTTTGATACTCGACGAAATCGGGCTGAAGCGCTTCCCGGAAGGCGACGGCTTTTGCCGCAATAACGTGCATGAGCGGACCACCCTGAAAGCCGGGAAAGACGTTCGAGTCAATGATCTCTGAAACGTTTTTCAAACGGCCTTTTGGCGTTCGAATATCCATATCATTTTCTTCGTCTTTGCCAACCAGGATCAGTCCGCCGCGAGGGCCGCGCAGGGTTTTATGGGTGGTGGAGGTCACGATGTGGCAGTGCGGGATCGGGCTCGGGATCAGGCCCGTGGCGATGAGACCGGCAGGATGGGCAATGTCCGCTAAAAGCCTGGCGCCAATCTCATCGGCTATCTCTCGAAAAGTTTTATAATCGATTGCCCTGGAATAGGCGCTCGCCCCGGTAATGATCAGTTTGGGTTTTTCCCGACGGGCTATGTCCCGCACCTGGCTCATATCGATGTAGCCCGTTTGGTCAACACCATAATGAACCATCTTGAAAAACCGTCCCGAGAAATTGACCGGACTCCCGTGAGTGAGATGGCCGCCATGTGAAAGGTCCATGCCCATGACCGTGTCGCCGAATTGGACAAAGCTAAAATAGGCCGCCATGTTGGCCTGCGAGCCGGAATGCGGCTGAACATTGGCATGCTCGGCGTCGAATAGTTTTTTCACCCTTTCGCGCGCCAGCTCCTCGACAATGTCCACATTCTCGCAGCCACCGTAATAGCGCTTTGCCGGATACCCCTCGGCGTACTTGTTGGTCATCACCTGGCCCATCGCTTGCAGGACGGCCGGGCTGACAAAGTTCTCCGATGCAATGAGCTCCAATTTATCATTCTGGCGGCCTATCTCTTTGACTATCGCCGAATAGACCTCCGGATCACATTCTTGTAAAGGAACCATTTTTATATCCATTCGAATAAAAGATAACGCAACAGTGAAAACCTGGTGCGGAAGGATGTATGACGATTACCTTTTGGTAAGACTATGAATTTTCCCGACCCGAACCGAGTGCTTTCCCCCTTCGAAATCCGTGGATAAAAATATATCGGCGATACGTTTGGCGATATCCGGGGAAGTCGTCCTGCCGCCCATCGCCAGCACATTGGCATCGTTATGCTTCCGCGCCATTTCGGCCATATATTCGGAACAGCACAGCGCCGCGCGGATTCCCTTCAGTTTGTTGGCAACAATGGAAACTCCTATCCCCGTACCACAAATGACGATCCCCCATGCCGCTTCTTTTTCCGCTACGGCGCGGCCTACCTTCACGGCATAATCCGGATAGTCCGTCGATTGTTCATCAGCCGTGCCAAAATCAATGATATCTATATTTTTGGATTCGAGATGTTTCCTGACAAATTCTTTCAGGTTAAAGCCAGCGTGATCGGAACCGATTGCGACGGACATTAACGTATCTCCGGAAGCCAGGGTGTATACATTGTTCAGTGAGACGTGGCGGGGCCGCGTAAAAAGCTTATTTAGTGTCCGAACGAAAACTACGTATTAAAAAATTTGCTGTCATTGCGAGGCGGTTTTTGCCGAAGCAATCTCCTGAAAAGTAAGGGGATTGCTTCGTCGTTCGTTCCTCACTCCTCGCAATGACGCCGCTGATAAGGAGTTTTCGTTCAAGCATTATTTAAAAAATCCAGTTATAGCATTCCAGACGCGGCTGCTTCTGTTCCTGGTGCATAAAGCGATCCTCGTTCGTCGGAATGTCCGGGAAAATATAATTCATTTTGCGTCTGGCCAGATCGGTGTATTGAACGTCGCTGGCGGCTTTTTGATATTGCTTGTAAGCCAGCTCGTACACCAGCTTATCATCAAAGGTCGATCTTTTTTTCTCTCTTGCATTGATGCAGTCATCGACAGCAGCCTCGTAAATTTCGCCCAGAACCATGTAAGCCAGCCCGTAATTGGGATCGATATCAATCGCTTTCTTCACGATGTTTCTTGCTCTGACAAAATTCTTCAGCTCTTTGTTACAGGTAGCAATTTCACAATAGAGCTTTTTATGATCCGGCTTCACTGCCAGCGCTTTCTCATAAGTCTGGATTGCCTGGCTGCATTGACCCAGATTCTGCTGGGCATTGCCGAGATACTCCAAAGCAAAAATGTCCTCCGGCTGGCGCTGTAAAAACATCTTGAACTTGACAATAGACTTTTGGTAATCGCCCCTCTTAAAATACGCCTCGCCCAGACTGAACATCAATTTGGTATTTTCAGGATCGTTCGCCAATGCCTGCTCCTGGGCTTCGAGGGCGGCATCTTCGTCTCCGGTGGATTTGAGCAACTGCGCCAGGACGCCTTGCGCCTCCGCATTCTCAGGCTCCATCTCAACGAGTTTTTGATATACGGGAAGTGCTTCGTCGATCCTGTTTTCCTGCACCAGCAAAGTGCCCAGGGCGCGATAGTCGTCCGCCTGAGCCTCGGGTTCCAATTTGATTGCCTCTTGATATTCTACAATAGCGTCCTCATTTTCTCGCTTTCCACTCAAGAGCCATCCCAACGTTCGATGGTAATAAGGATTATCCGGGTAGGCCTCCGTGCCCATTTTAAAGACGATCTCGGCACTATCGGGTTTATCAAGTTTTATATAGCTGTCGCCAAGATACCGATAAAGCGTAGTGAATTTTTGAATGGTATCCAGCTCAACGACTTTCCAAAAATGCTTAATCGCATCGGCATACAGCCTGCCTTTATAGTTTTCAAACCCCAGACTCCAGGATTTGATCAGCTCAAATTCGTACACCTTGCGCAAAGAATCATCGATTTGTTTTTGTCTTTCCGAATCAACCGTTGATGCCTGCGGCGCACCGGTGGTGGCGCAGCTTGTAAACATAGAGGAAGCACTCATCCCGATAATGATCATAAACAGCGAAAGGCCCAGAATGATACTGGAGGTATTTTTCTTTAGCACAACGAATCCTCCTCATTTTAACGAGTTAGGTTTTATTTTATGGTTCCTTCAGCGAACGAAATATTTTTCCCTGATGATCGAGCTGTTGATTTAATAAAATGAAAAGGCAGGCTATTTTTGACGATGTTAAAAATTTAATTTTCAGGCGGTTATTTTAACCAAAAGTAAGATAAAAATCAAGATTTTTTTAGAAATTGATTATCTCCCCCTGCGGAACCATCTTTCACCCGCGGTTATGCTTCCGCTCAGCCTAAAGATGCTTTCTTTGAATAAGCTGTTCGGCAGCTCTCCTCTTGTGCCGATTTCCAATGCCACATCGACACGGCCGGCATCACTAAAAAACGGCAAGCCAATACCAAAGGTAACAAACTTTTCCCTGATCGGATCATTGTTTTTGTCCGTATAAGGAAGGCTCATCAGGTAACCGCCAACCCGTAATGAAATTCGCCGGCTGTATCTGCTATAAGGGTCGTGACTATCGGTGTATTCCAGGCCGCCGCCGATGCGCCATAAATCGTTGAAATCCGGGTTCGAAGCATTTTGGAATTTATATGTCGTCCAGGCCTGGTTATAATAGTCCGCCGTGAGGACCATTTTGTTCAGCGCGTAAGAAAGGCCGATGCCGTAGGAATAAGGATAGGTCACGGATATGGCAACCGGTTCATTCTCTCCGCTGATCGAAGATATCAATTGCGTTTCACCCTTCAAATCACTTCCACCGGAGAAAACCAGGCCGAGCGAAAAATCGTTTGGCAAACTCATCAACGTTCCCAATTCAAATCCTAATCCGTGCATATTGCTGGTGATTCTCTCCGTCGTATTCCTGTAATCGCTGAGGTAAAATGTCGTCTTCCAGTCTTCGCGATAACTGCCAAAGATAAAATTAAAAGCAGCCCCGACATCTATCCATTTATACGGCTTGAATTTTGACCCTAGCTGGATACTGCTGAGCCCGCCTGAAGCTCGAACGGATTTCGTATATTGGAGATCGTCATCGAATTGGTCCGCGCTGATCAGGTAGCGCGAAGAAACCAAAGGCTTTATCCCGGCAACAAAAGCAATATCACCTTTAATGGGCATTAAAATCCGAAATCCGACAGGCTCACCCTGTTTCGTGCTGGTTTTATCATTTTGGGTAGAATTCTCAATCGATTCGTATTGAAAATTCACCGCTATTGTCGTCATGCCTTTTGTATCATCTGCCGCGAGATTCAAGGCGTTGAGCGAAAGTCTATCGCGAAGACTAATGCCGGCACCGCCCAGTCCGGCGGATCGCGCCGAAATATAATAACGGGGCAGGCCCAGGCCGATCGAAGAGTAATAAGAATCGGCAAAAATTTGCTGTGCTCCGAGAGAGAGTGACAGAAAAAACAGAATAAAAACAAAACCACGCTTCTTCGAAAAGGGATTCAAGAGTGTTCTCCTCATCGCTTGATATGGATTATTGCCCATCAAAGCGAGGTGTGGGCGAGGTTGAATAGGAAATTTCCAGGTACGGCTGGGTTTCGGCGCTCTGGTCGTTACGAAGTATAAAAAACAGCTCTGAAACGTTCTTGCCATGCTCCGCCGGCTTTATCACCACTCCATTGTTTTTTTGCCCCAAAGCCCACTTTTGCACCAGGGTGGTTATGTTGAACTCGTAGGCTGCATAGTTGTAATTCATGTAACCTTGAGCCAATACATCATCGACCGTAGTTATGTCGCCGCTGTTATCGGGCCAGGTATCCGTTTCATCACCGACAAGATAGGTATTGGCAGTCATCAACTCTTCGGGGGTTTCGCTGTTCGTGCTGTCAATATCCAGGTAGATAAACGCCCGGTGAATATTGGCATTGGCCGGTAAATTCGCTATATCGAATTTCAACAGGGTATTGAATCCGCTGGCATTGCCCACGCGCAGCACGTCCGTCTCCTTTACAATCACCGATTCCCCAACATTCGAATCATATTCTATGAGGCTGGCATCACTGGCAACGTTGACAGTGACCGTATCCAGATCGCCGCTCGTTGTTTCGTAGGCAACGCTTAGCGAGCCGCCGCCGAGCGTATATTCCGATGATAGCAGCTTATTCATAAAAGTCGCCTGGTCGAACTTGAGCAACAAGCCATAATTGGTATCGCTATTGTCGATCCAGTCATTGACCAGCTCAGGCGAAATGGCCAGCTTGTTATCAATGCTATCGATGGAATTCATCCGGAAAGATCCGACGATGTTGGACTGGTCGTAACCAGCTTCAAGGTCCGACCAGAGGACGGTCGTTTCGTCCCACTCCTTTTCAATTCGGTAAGCGGAGACCAGGAAAGAGTCGCCTTCGCCATAATGAAAACTTTTGGGCAAAGTCAATTCTGCGGATTCCACTGTAGCAGAGGTGATCGATGAGGAAACCTGAAACATCACGGCGACGTAGGAGCGGGTATTCTTGTATTCCCCCAGGAGCAGAGTCGTAGTCGAGCCGGCCGGTAAGGTTCCCCGATATACGGCAAAATCCGACAGAGGAAACCTGGCCGTTGAGACGTCACCCCTATTCGCGCGGTCCAGATTCTCAAAACCGCTTGGTAATGACTTGTCGGTCGTACAATGAACATAGATAAATCCCAAAACCAGCAGTGCCGCAACGAAAGGTTTCATAGGAGAGACCCACCATCAATACGAAAAAGTTGCATTATCTTGTACACTTGTCTTTTCGATCCGGTTAAGAAAAATTCAAATTTGTAACGTCCTGCCTGCAAATATGTTCCGGCGCTTCGTTACCCAGTTGGGCGTAACCAATCACAGTGTAACTATATAACCCACTAAACACACGAAACAAATAACATAAATGAAAATAATATAAATACCTCTCGAAACGTGCACCGACAATCGCATGACTTTCCACAGGATAAAATAGCTCAGCCCTCTTGAGCCCTTTCGTTTATTTTGTGTGTTTAGTGGGTCGCATTATTACAAAAAAAGGGCAATTGTGATATCGAATTGCCCTTTATTAAATCGCGAACAGCGATGTCATTTTTCTTCTTTTTCTTTTTCTTTTTCTTCTTCCGGCTCGGGCTCGGCCTTTTCCGTTTCTTTTTCCCTCTTTGCTTTCTCTTTTTCTTCAGCTTTCTTTTCCCTGGCCTGCCTCTTCTTTTCAATCTTTTCCGCCTGAATACCCTCGTAGCCGACGAGCTCGAAAATAGCCATCGGAGCATCATCTCCCGGCCGTCTGCCGATTTTCACGATTCGGGTATAGCCGCCGGAACGTTGTTCATATTTTGGCGCAATTTTCTCGAACAATTCCGTGACGAGATTTTTATCCCTGACCGTCTTGAGAACCTGGCGCCGGGCAGCCAGGTCGCCTCTTTTGGCAAAAGTGATCAATCGCTCGACAACGCCTCTTGCTTCTTTGGCTTTGGGCGTGGTGGTCATTATGCTTTTATGCTCGATTAACGCAGCAGCAATATTCGCTAACGTCGCCTGTCGGTGGCTTTTTGTGCGGCCAAGCTTACGTCCGCTTTTTAGATGTCTCATTAACGCACTTCCTTACATCAGAGTGTGATGAACCGGTGTCACTCGAATATCAGTTATCGGATTTCTTGAGATATTTTTCCACATCCATTCCGAAATGGAGGCCTTTTTCTTCCAGAATCTTGTTCAGCTCGGTCAAAGACTTGCGGCCAAAGTTGCGGAATTTCAGCATCTCCTGTTCGTCGCGCCGCACCAAATCGCCGATGCTTTTTATATTTGCAGCCGTAAGGCAGTTGTGCGAACGAACGGAAAGCTCGAGCTCATCGACGTTCATCTTGAGCAGCTTGCGAATTCGTAACGTTTCCTCATCCACTTCAACGGGCTCTTCTTCTTCCGTATCGATATCAAAGTTGATGAACAATTGAATGTGATCTTTTAAAATTTTACCGGCATAACTCAGCGCATCATCCGGCGTAATGCTGCCGTCGGTAGCAATTTCCAGAATCAGTCTTTCGTAATCTGTTCTTTGGCCTACACGAGTGTTTTCCACGCGATAGGTTACTTTGACGACAGGCGTAAAAACAGCATCGATGGGGACCGTGCCAATCGCCATGTCCGGCACCTTGTTTTCCTCGGCAGGAACGTAGCCTCGGCCGCGAGCCAGGCGCAGCTCCATCTTGAAATTGGCATCGGCATCCAGCGTGGCAATATGCAAATCCGGATTCAATACTTCGAATTCATTGGAGTTTTGTTGAATATTCGCTGCGGTAAACTCCATCGGGCCTCTCAGATCGACAATGATCTTTTCCGGTTTTTTTTCGATAAGCTTGATGCGGACCTGCTTGAGGTTGAGAACGATTTCGGCGACATCCTCTTTTACGCCATCGATGGTAGAAAATTCATGAAGGATGTTATCAACTCGAAACATCGTAATCGCGGAACCGGGAATCGAGGATAATAACACTCTTCGCAGGGCGTTGCCAATGGTGTTGCCAAAACCTCTTTCCAGAGGTTGTACGATGAATTTGCCGTAAGTATTACTGTAAGTTGACTCGTCCAGTTCGATGCTTTCGGGCATCTGAAAACTTGGTAAAGCCATTTAATTCTCCATACATTTTTGTTGACTGTAAAAATGGATTATAGCAGAAAACGACATTACTTTGAATAAAGCTCGACGATGAGCTTTTCGTTTACATTTACCGGGATGGCATCGCGAGATGGCTCTTCCAGGTAAGTGCCCCTCATCGCCGCTTTGTCCAGCGCCAGCCAGTTGACGAGCTTGCCGTCGCGCACTCGCTTCATGGAGTTGTGTATCAGCTCCAACTGGCGGCTTTTCTCGCGCACCTGAATCTCATCGCCCGTTCGAATCTGATAAGAAGGAATGTCCACCAGCTTATCGTTCACCATAAAATGTCGGTGGCGAACCAGTTGGCGCGCGGCCGCCCTTGACGGCGCCAGGCCGAGGCGATAAATCACGTTATCCATTCGCGATTCCAACAACTTGAGCAAATTCTCGCCTGTTATTCCTTTTTTCTGTTCCGCTTTCTCAAAATAAGTCCTGAACTGTCTTTCGAGCAAACCGTATATCCGCTTTACTTTTTGCTTTTCCCGCAACTGAACGGCATATTCGGATTGCTTGAAACGGCGTGTACGCCCGTGTTGCCCGGGAGCATACCCTTTTTTCTCAAAAGGGCATTTATTGGTACTGCATTTGGTGCCTTTGAGGAATAGCTTCATTCCCTCGCGTCGGCACATCTTGCAATCAGCACCAGTATAAGTTGCCATGAAATAGACCTCCAAAAAAACGGCTTTTCATTTTAAACCTTGTGAATAAGACAATTTTTCGAAATCAATCCTAGTACTACAGCGAAACTTTTATTTGCAAAAATTAAAAATCAAATCACACTCTCCTGCGCTTGGGCGGCCTGCAGCCGTTATGCGGAATCGGAGTTGCATCTCTGATGGCGGTTATCTCCAAACCGGCTGCCTGCAATGCCCTCACCGCAGCCTCTCTGCCCGAACCGGGACCCTTGACCAAAACTTCCACACGTTGCAGTCCCTGGTCGATGGCTTCCTTGGCAGCCGTTTCTGCCGCGAGCTGTGCCGCAAACGGTGTGCTTTTTCGCGAACCCTTAAAACCGACACGCCCGGCCGTTGCCCAGGATATGACGTTGCCATACACGTCGGTCAGGGTGATATTCGTATTATTGAACGTCACTTTTATGTGTGCGACACCGCTTGCCTCGACCCGTTTCTTGCCGCTCTTTTTCTTTCCTGTAGCCAATGATCACCTCGATAAAATACTGTCTTAGATTTTTTTCTTAATATTAATCGCAACCCGTCGCTTACCGCGCCTGGTACGCGCATTGGTATGCGTGCGCTGTCCATGAACCGGCATGCCGCGGCGGTGTCGAAGGCCGCGATAGCAGCCAACATCCATCAAACGCTTGATATTCATCTGTACTTCGCTTCTGAGCGCACCTTCGACTTTATATTCGTTAGCGATCACATCACGAATTTTCGCGACGTCTTCAGCCTGCAAATCCTTTACCCGCGTTTCCGGTTTGACGCCGGATTTTGTCAAAATATGCCGCGATGAAGAAAAACCGATACCGGTGATGTAGGTGAGCGCTGCTTCGATCCTTTTTTCTCTTGGTAAATCAATACCTGCAATTCGAGCCAAGGCCTTTTCCTTTCTTAAAAAAGCTTATTGGGTTATCCCTGCCGCTGTTTATGGCGGGGATTTTTTTTGCATATAATCCGAATTCTTCCTTTTCTACGGATGATCTTGCAATTCTCACAGATTTTTTTCACTGAGGATCTTACCTTCATTTTCAGCTCCGCATGTCATTCGAAACGATAGACTGTTACAGACACTTCATTTATATCTATAGGTAATTCGGCCTCGCGTCAAGTCGTACGGCGAAAGCTCCACGGTCACCTTGTCGCCCGGCAGAATTTTTATAAAATGCATTCTCATTTTACCGGAGATGTGCGCAAGGACCACGTGGCCGTTTTCCAGCTCGACGCGAAAAGTGGCGTTGGGCAGTGTCTCTAAAATCGTACCATCCACTTTGATGGAATTTTCTTTGGGCATATAATTATGCTTCCGTTTTCAGTTAAATGCCGCTCGACAGTATTACAGGCTCATGGTCGGTAATGAGCACGCTATGCTCGAAATGCGCCGAAGGTAAACCGTCCGAGGTGACCACTGTCCAACGATCGCTTTCCGTCCTCACTTCCCAGCCACCCATATTCACCATTGGCTCTATCGCAAGCACCATTCCGTCTCTCAACCTGGGGCCTCGGTGAGGCTCTCCGTAATTCGGAATCTGAGGCGGTTCGTGCAGCTCTTTGCCGATGCCATGCCCGACCAGATCGCGGACAACGGAAAAACCGGCGTTTTCCACATGAACCTGAATGGCATGGCTGATGTCATAAAGTCTGTTTCCCTGCCTGGCTTTGTCGATTCCCTTGAACAGCGACTCGCGCGTGATTGCTAATAACCGCGCCTTCTCTTTTGAAATTTCTCCAATAGAGTAGGTTTTTGCCGCATCGCCGTAATATCCCTGGCATTCCACACCTATATCCAGGCTGACGATTTCTCCTTCCTTGAGACGGCGCGCTCCGGGAATACCGTGTACGACCTGGTCGTCAATGGAGATACATACATTTGACGGGTATCCGTTGTAACCCTTGAAAGCCGGCCGGCCACCACAAGAAACAATGAATTGTCCGATTTGTTCATCCAATTCATCAGTCCGCACACCGGGGCGAATTCGAGATTCTGCAAATTTGAAAGCCTCGACAACAATTTGATTGGCTTTTTTAAGCAGCTCAATTTCTCGCGAATTCTTCAAAATTATCATAGAACACAAAGTGGCTTATCGTTTATAAAGATCAATGATTGCCTCGCGAACTGTTTTAACGGCGCGGGAAGCATCGATCGAATAGAGTTTGTTACGTGCTTTATAATATTGGTACAAAGGCGACGTGCTTTCCTGGTACACTTTGAGCCGCTTCCGCACCGTTTCTTCCTTGTCGTCATCGCGCTGGATAATTTCTCCACCATCGACCTCGCAAAGATTGTCCGCTGGCGGAGGGTCGGTGATGACATTGTAGGTCTTGCCGCATTGAACGCAAACGCGCCGACTGGTAATGCGCTTTACTAAATCATCCTCCTCGACGTCAAAGTATATGACAGCATCGATCTGTTTGCCGTTTCTTAGCATTTCATCCAGGCTTTGAGCCTGTTTCAGCGTGCGCGGAAAGCCGTCCAAGATGTAGCCATTGTCGCAGTCATGAAGCGACAGGCGTTGCTCGACCAGCTCGATCATAATATCATCCGAGACCAGGCCGCCTGCTTCCATGATGGCCTTCGCTTTTACGCCGAGCTCCGTACCATCCTTAACAGCTTTGCGAAGTATATCTCCGGTCGAGATTTGCGGTACACCGTATTTTTTAGCAATATAACCAGCCTGGGTGCCTTTTCCGGTTCCGGGGGCTCCAAGAAATATTACGCGCATCATCACGCAGCTTTCGATTGACAGAATTTCATTAACTTAGAATCGCCGCCTTCCTCTGATCTTGCCGCTCTTTAAAAATCCATCATAGTGCCGCATCAGTAAATGCGACTCCACCTGTTGCAGTGTATCCAAAGCAACTCCAACGACGATCAGCAGCGACGTGCCACCGTAAAAGGACGCAAAGCTATAAGAAACGTTGGTAAATGACGTCATAATAGATGGAAATATGGCGATAAAAGCCAGGAACATCGATCCGGGCAAGGTAATCCTGGTTAAAATATTATCGATAAATTCAGCGGTCTTTTTGCCGGGCCGAACGCCGGGAATAAATCCGCCGTGTTTTTTCATGTTATCGGCCACGTCGACAGGATTGAAGGCGATGGCGGTATAAAAATATGTGAAAAATACGATCATCAATCCCGACAAAAGCCAATAGAACCACGAGCTGTAGTCGAAAAGAGTGTTTACCGAGGCCATAAAATCGCTGTTGGGAAAAAACTGCACGATGGTCTGGGGGACGAACAGTATGGACTGGGCAAAGATGATGGGCATAACACCCGCGGTGTTGACTCTCAGCGGAATATGCGTGCTCTGGCCGCCATAGATTTTTCGACCGATGACCCTTTTCGCATACTGCACCGGGATCTTGCGGGTGCCTTGAGTTAAAAGCACCGTTCCGGCTACCGTGCCGACAAATATCGCCCACAGGAACAATTCGGTAATCAGCGTTCGGTTGCCGCTGGCAACCTGCTGAATTTCGTCAAAGATCGAATTGGGGAAGCGGGCGATGATGCCGATGAAAATAATAAGCGATATGCCGTTGCCGATTCCCCGTTCCGTGATCAACTCACCCAGCCACATTATCAGAACGGTACCGGCAGCGAGCGTGAGCATTGTGATCAGTCGGAAGCCCAAGCCCGGGTCCGGCACCACCAGTTGACCGGTTGTAGAAGTGATCCTTTCCAAAAAGACACTCACACCGTATCCCTGCAGAGCGGAGATTCCAACCGTCCCATAACGTGTCAATTGGGTTATTTTCTTGCGACCGGCCTCGCCTTCCTTTTGCAGCTTCTGGAAATAAGGGACAATAGCGCCGAGCAACTGAATGATAATCGAGGCAGAGATATAAGGCATTATGCCAAGCGCAAACACGGTAGCCCGGCTGAAAGCGCCACCGGCAAATAAATCATACAAGCCCAGGAGGCCGCGTTGGGCGCTTTCAAAATACTCGAGCAGGGCCTGGGCATTAATACCGGGAACCGGAACATGGCCACCAACTCGATAGACAATCAGAATGAGCGCTGTGAAAAGTATCCGTCGCTTGAGTTCAGGAATTTTGAATATACTTCTGACACTCTCCATCATAGGACAATCGCCCTCCCGCCTGCTGACTCTATCTTTTCTATTGCTGCTTTGCTAAAGGCATTAGCTGTTACAATGAATTTCTTAGCGATCTCTCCATTTCCCAGAACTTTAATCGGCACATTCTTTTTTCGGACGATCTTTTTGTCATACATCACTTCCGGGGTAATTTCCGCCACATCCTCACATTTTGCCAGCTCGGCTATATTGACAACCTGAAAATCCACCCGGGAGAGATTGGTAAAGCCTCGTTTGGGCAAACGTCTTTGGATAGGCATTTGGCCTCCCTCGAACCAAAGTCGTCGTTTGGCGCCAGAGCGGGAACGCTGGCCGTTATCTCCCCGGCCGGCGGTCTTGCCTCTTGCACCGCCGCGACCCACTCTTTTTCTGTCTTTTGTAGAACCTTTCGCGTATTGCAAACTTGATAAATCCATCATATCCTCGGAACGTTTTCTGATTTGAAAAGGATCGGTTGCCTGTAATTCCTCTTGGCCTTTCAGGCTTTATTTTTTGACAGAATGCTCAGGATTGACTGGATGATGCCTTATTTTGATTGACCGGACAAAACCTGGTTGATCCAGCTCATCATGTAAATTCCGTCAAAAAAACCTTAATAGTTACAATTTCTCAACCTTCACCAAATGCGCAATCTTGTCAATCATACCACGAATGACAGGAGAATCGTCATGAACGACGTTTTGATTTAATCTTCGCAAACCTAACGCAATGGCCGTTCGTTTCTGGTTTTCCAAACGTCCTATTGTGCTTCTTTTCAGGGTGATCCTGAGTTGTTTCACACTCTTTTTTGCCGCCATTATGATATCCTAAACGTCTTTTGATTCCTCGACTATTACCTTGGGATCGGTATTGAACATTCTCATGATACTCAAACCCCGCTTACGTGCAATCACCCGGGCATCCATCATGTTTTCCAGGGCGACCATGGTTGCTTTGACCACATTGTGGGGATTGTCCGATCCCCTGCTTTTAGTCAGCACATCGGTAATCCCAACGGCTTCCATAATAGCTCGTACCGGGCCTCCGGCAATGACACCTGTTCCGGGCGATGCCGGTTTAAGATAAATCCTGCCAGCACCAAACTTTCCCTCTATTTCATGGGGAATGGTGCCGCCAAGAATGGGCACACGAATGAGACTTTTCTTCGCCGCTTCGGAACCTTTTGCAATGGCGTCGGTCACTTCGTTGGCTTTGCCAAGACCTGTGCCAACGTGTCCTTTTCCATCGCCGACAACAACAATGGCATTAAAACTGAACCTTCGTCCGCCTTTGACAACCTTGGCAACGCGGTTCACATGTACGACCTTTTCCGTAAGCTCTAATTCGTTTGGATTGATTCTCTCCAAGTCTTATTCCTCTACTTAATGACTTTCGGCCTTTGGTTAAAATTTCAGTCCGCCTTCGCGTGCACCCTCTGCCAGAGCCTTCACCCGGCCGTGGTAGAGATAACCGTTTCTATCGAAAACCACTTCCGATATTTTATGTTTCTTTGCCAGACCGGCAATCTGTTTGCCGACCAGCGTGGCTTTTTCGACTTTTGATTTTGCCTTGCCAACGTCCTGGGCGATATCTTTTGTCAAAGTCGAGGTGCCGAATAAAACCTTGTGGCTCACATCATCGACGAGCTGGGCAAAAATATTTTTATTGCTGCGAAAAACAACCAGCCTCGGACGATTCGGTGTGCCCTGGATTTTCTTCAGGATATGCTTATGCCTTCTCAATCTGATGGCTTTAATTTTTTTTGCTTTTTTGAACATCGTTTCCACTCATCCATTAGCATGAATTTTATTAAGCGGCTGTTTTACCGGCTTTTTTCCTTACATACTCGCCCTGGTAGCGAATGCCTTTGCCCTTATAGGGCTCCGGTGGCCTGAACGACCTGAGCTTTGCAGCAATTTGTCCGACCAGCTCTTTGCTCGTTCCTTGCACGCCGATAATGTTGTTTCCTTCCATGGAAATATCGATGCCTGCGGGTGGGGTAAATATGATCTGGTGTGAAAATCCCAACGAGAGCAAAAGCTTTTTCCCGCGCATTTCTCCTTTGAAACCCACACCGACGATTTCCAGGCGTTTGCCAAATCCTTTGCTCACTCCCTCGATGATGTTGGCGGCCAGCGTTCGATTCAATCCGTGCAAGGAACGATGTATTTTATTATTGGTCGGGCGCGAGACCGTCAAAAATCCGTCCTCGACCTTGAGCGACAAATCCGGGCTTATCTTCAAAGACAACTCACCCTTTGGGCCTTTGGCCGTAATGAGATTCTTTTTAATATCAAGAGTGACGCCTTCTGGTATGGGTATGGGTGCTTTACCGACTCGAGACACGATGAACTCCTAAAATCAAATTTTGTTATCTACCAAATAAGGCACAGGATTTCTCCGCCAACACCACGCCGTTTTGCTTCCTGTCCGGTCATGATGCCCTGTGATGTCGTCAGGATGGAGATCCCTAAATTATTAAACACCCGCGGAATACTCCTTTTGGTGACGTAGTGCCTGTATCCGGGCGTACTGATACGTTTCAAGCCAGAAATCACACTATGATTGTCGTCATCGTATTTGAGATAGATGCGAATGACACCTTGTTTGCCATCTTCGATAAAGATGTGATTTCTGATGTATGCTTCTTCCTGTAAAATTTTCGTAATCTCTCTCTTTAATCGAGAAGCAGGAATATCGACTTTTGCATGGTTTGCCCTTGTCGCATTTCTGATACATGTCAGATAATCTGCGATAGGATCTGTCTTTGACATCTATGATCTCCCTAAGAATCCATCAGAAGATAATATTATTATTAATTTTTCTTTAAAAGGATTACCAGCTCGCTTTTGTCACGCCTGGGATTTGCCCGGACAAAGCGAGCTCTCTAAAGCAAATCCTGCAAACTCCAAATTTTCTCAAATAGGCTCTTGGCCGACCACATCTCGTACACCTGTGGTATTTGCGCACTTTGAATTTTGGCTCTTTTTTGGCCTTGACAATTAACGCTTTCTTTGCCAATTCAACTCCTTACATTAATATGTCTCTTACGGATTGCGTCTTACGAAGGGCATGCCGAAAGCACTAAGCAGCTCATAAGCCTCTTCGTCGGTTTTTGCCGTGGTTACTATGGTCACATTAAAACCACGAATTTTATCGACCTTGTCGTAATCAATCTCAGGGAAAACGATTTGTTCTTTAACAGACATATTATAATTGCCGCGTCCGTCAAACTTGATCGTGAGGCCGCGAAAGTCGCGCACGCGCGGAATAGCGATACTTATCAGGCGATCCAGGAATTCGTACATCCTCTCCCGCCGCAGCGTGACGCTGCAGCCGACGGGCATTCCGGCGCGAAGCTTGAAATTCGAAATGGCCTTTTTGGCTCTTCGAATGACCGGTTTTTGGCCGGAAATAATCATTAAATCCTCCGCTGCCGAATCCACGTTTTTCGTGTTCTCGGTTCCCTCTCCCACGCCCATGTTGAGAATGATCTTTTCGATTTTGGGAACCTGCATAATATTTTTATAGCCGAACTTCTTTCGCAGTTGCGACACGACGTCCTTCTTATAAAAACTGACAAGTCTTGGTTTGTATTTTTTTTCCGCCATTTCTCTATCCACTATTGCCATTATCTCCGCTTATGCGGAGCAGTTCATCTCTCTTCCGGTCTCGCTTATGTTTGTAAACCGGCGAATCCACAGCATCCACCGGGATTCACACGCTCTCTTCTTAACTGCCGGAAGCAAACATTTCACCACTTTTTTTTGCGTAACGAACCCGTACGCGACGGTTGCGCTGGTCATCAAAAACCACCTTTGTGCCGACTCTCGTGGGAACGCCGGTTTTGGGACACAACACCATGACATTCGAAACATGGATGGGACCTTCCTTTTCCACAATCCCTCCGTGAGGATGCTGTTGTGACGGCCGGCTGTGCTTTTTAATGAAATTCACGCCCTCTACAATGATCCTGTCCTTGTTCGGAAAAACCTTCAGGACTTTGCCTTTTTTCCCTTTGTAATTTCCGGCAATGACGATAACCTGGTCATTCTTTCTAACTCGCATGGACTATCTCGCTTTTTTGAGCCAAATAAACATGTTTACTCATAACACTTCCGGGGCCAATGAAACAATTTTCATAAATTGTTTCTCCCGCAATTCCCGGGCAACAGGACCGAAGATACGCGTCCCCTTGGGTTCCATGGCATCATTAATAAGAACGGCGGCATTTTCATCGAAACGTATATAAGAGCCATCTTTCCGTCGCTGTTCCTTCCTGGTGCGCACGATGACCGCTTTGCTTTTTTCGCCCTTCTTAATGGCGCTGTTTGGAATAGCCTGTTTTACGGTAACAACGATGATATCGCCAACAGAGCCGTAACGCTTCCTTGAGCCACCCATAACTCGAATGCACATGACCTTCTTGGCACCAGTGTTATCGGCTACGTTTAATCGGGTGTATTCCTGTATCATTGCTCTAATCCTTCAATTAGCTCGCAAGCCATAAATGAGGCTATTTACCTGGCTCGCTCCAGAATTTCAACTATCCGCCATCTTTTCAAAGCGCTCAGGGGTCTGGTCTCCATTATTCTCACACGGTCGCCAACGTTGCTTTCATTGTTCTCATCGTGGGCCATAAACTTGGAAGACTTTTTTACATATTTCTTATACATGGGATGCTTTACATTCCTTTCCACAGTGATAACTCTGCTTTTGTTCATCTTATCACTGGTCACAATCCCTACTTTTGATTTTCTTTTTCCTCTTTCCACAAAAAGTTCTCCAAATCAGATATTAATAAACACCCATTCTCATTTTGCTCTAGGAGCGAATTCCCAATTCAGATTCCCGGATCACTGTTTTCAAACGAGCGATGTCTCGACGAATAAAGCGAATGCGCAACGGGTTATCCAACTGGTGCGTGGAATGCTGAAGCAAAAGATTGCCCAACTCTTCCGCCAGGTCTTCTAATTTAAGTTTTATATCATCCAGGGATAGCTGGTTAATTTCTTCCATTTTCATGCTCTAATCTCCAAAATCACGAGCCGATACAAATTTCGTCCTGATGGGCAATTTATAAGCGGCCAGGCGCAACGCTTCCTGGGCCAATTCCTCCGAAACACCATCGATCTCGAACATAATTCTTCCGGGCTTGACCACCGCAACCCAGTATTCCGGTGCACCTTTACCTTTTCCCATTCTTGTTTCGGCGGGCTTTTTCGTAACCGGCTTGTCGGGGAATATACGAATCCAGATCTTTCCGCCTCGTTTCACGTGCCGGGTCATTGCCACCCGAGCCGCCTCGATCTGGCGCGAAGATATCCAATGCGGCTCCAACGCTTTTAATCCATAAGAGCCAAAGGCCAGCCGCGATCCTTTTACCGCCATGCCCTTCATTCTGCCGCGGTGCTGCTTGCGAAATTTTACCCGTTTTGGCATTAACATCGGTGTGTCACTCCACTACATGCGAAATCCATATTATTCTTCACCTATTATCTCACCCTTGCAAATCCAGACCTTCACGCCAATGGCGCCATAAGTCGTTCTGGAAGTGCTGGTCGCGTAATCGATATCAGCACGAAGCGTATGGAGAGGAATGCGGCCTTCCTTATATTGCTCGCGGCGCGCCATTTCTGCTCCGCCCAGTCTGCCGGAACAGCTAATACGAATTCCTTCGGCGCCCATCCTCATTGCGGACATGATCGCCTTTTTCATCGCCCGTCTGAACGATATTTTCCCGGCAAGTTGATTGGCAATATTTTCAGCCACCAGGAATGCATCGATCTCGGGACGCTTTATCTCATTGATGTTGAGCTGCACATCCTTCTTTGTCAATCTTTGTAATTCTTCTCTCAGCTTATCAACCTCGGCGCCTTTCCTGCCGATGACGATCCCCGGTCGAGCCGTATGTATGGTCAACGTAACCCTTTTGGGGGAACGCTCGATTTCGATTTTGGAGACGCTTGCCCTTTGCAGACGATTGCGGACATAACGTCGAAGCATCAGGTCTTCTTCCAGTTTCTTGCTAAAATTTTTCTCGTCGAACCAGTTTGAATCCCAGTTCCTGTTGATTCCTACGCGAAATCCAATCGGATTAACCTTTTGTCCCAAGCTTATCTCCTATGCTAAAAATTATTCTTCAGTTTCAGCCACAACGACCGAAATATGACTCGTTCGCCGTCTTATGCGCGAGGCCCTGCCCATGGAACCGGCGCGAAATCTTTTGAAAGTAACGCCTCCGTCGATTCGCAGCTCTTTGATGTAGAGGTCCTCGGGAGATATTTTTGAAGCGTCATCGCTATTCATCAAATTTGCCACTGCCGACCGTACCGTCTTTTCGAGAGGCTCCGAAGCACTTGTGTTGTTGAAATGCAAAATATTAAGCGCTTCATTAACCTGCTTGCCCCTGACCAGTTTGGCGACCCTTCTCATCTTTATCGGTGATGTTCTCACCCATTTTGTAATCGCCCTTGCTTCCATTCATCTCGCTCCAATATACGTTCAGCTCATCATCGAGCTATTTTTTTGCCTTCTCGCTTTTTTTCACATGCCCTCTAAAAGTCCGCGTCGGTGCAAATTCGCCCAGTTTTTGCCCGACCATATTTTCAGTGATAAACACCGGGATAAACTTGTTACCGTTGTGCACCGCCAGTGTGTGGCCGACAAATTCAGGAGGAATGGTTGATCGCCGCGACCAGGTTTTAATGACCCTTTTTTGACTGCTCTTGTTTATTTCCTCAATTTTCGCGAGCAGCTTATCGTCGATGTACGGACCTTTTTTAAGAGACCTTGCCATGTATTTATCCTATTATTTTCTTCTTTTAACGATCAACGAACTAGTCGACTTTCTCTTTCTCGTTTTATAGCCTTTCGTAGGCTTGCCCCATGGCGTGCAGGGATGGCGTCCGCCCGAGCTCTTTCCTTCTCCACCGCCCATTGGGTGATCGATCGGGTTCATGGCAACACCTCTTACTTTGGGCCGACGACCCATCCAGCGCGCACGGCCCGCCTTGCCGATCACTATGTTTTCATGCTCAGTATTACTGACCTGCCCGATGGTGGCCATACATTCCACTCTTACCATTCGTACCTCCCCGGACGGCAGCTTCAGTTGAGCGTAATGTCCCTCCTTGGCAAGCAGTTGAACGTAGGAGCCGGCGCCGCGGGCGAGCTGCCCGCCCTTGCCCTGCTTCATCTCTACGTTATGGACTGAGGTACCTAACGGTATCTTTGCCAATGGCAGGGCATTGCCGATGCGAATTTCCGACTGATCCCCGGAGACAACGGTATCGCCGACGTTGATGCCGAGCGGTGCAAGTATATACCTCTTTTCGCCGTCAACATAGTTTAAAAGAGCGATATAAGCGTTTCTATTCGGATCGTATTGTATGGCCGCAACCTTTGCAGGTATGTTCACTTTGTCTCTCTTGAAATCGATAATACGATATTTTCGTTTATGGCCGCCGCCTCTGTGCCGGGAAGTCACTCTGCCTAGATTATTACGGCCACCACTCTTTTTAAGCGGCATAACCAGGGACGCTACGGGCATGCTCTCCGTAACTTCTTCGAAAGAACTTACGCTTTTAAATCGCGAGCTGGGTGTATATGGCTTAAAAGTTTTAACAGGCATTTATAATCTCCTAAGACTCGGCCATCAGGAGCCGGAGCCCTCAAAAAAGTCAATAGAATCACCTTTTCTGAGCTGTACGATGGCTTTTTTCCAATCCGAACGTCTGCCACGGGTAATCCCTCTTCGGGTATTCATCCGTTTCGATTTTCCCTTGACGTTCAGAGTCCGCACATTATCCACAGTGACGTCAAATTTCTTTTCCACAGCCTTTTTGACTTCTATTTTATTGGCGCCTTTGTCTACCACAAAGGCGTATACACCGGTGGATTCCTGCATATTGAGTATCTTTTCCGTCAAGATAGGTCTGATGAGGATGGGTCGATCCTTTTTCATGATTTCAATATACCTTCCAATTTTTTGACGGCACCTTCCATAACCAACAGGACCTGGCAATCCAGCAGATCGTGGGCCGATACGTCCGTCGCTATCGATACCTTCAAATGCTTAATATTACGACTGGCCAATAGCAGCCTGGCATCATATTCAGGGACGAGAATAAGCGTCTTTTGGTCGATGAGGTTGAAGCTCTTGAGCACTTTGTAGACCTCTTTGGTCTTTGGCTCTTCGACCGAAAAATTTTCCAACACTTTAAGATTTTCTTCTTTGGCCTTTACCGAAAGAACGGATATCTTGGCTAACCGCTTCACCTTTTTGGGCAGCTTCATCAAATAATCATGCGGCTGTGGCCCATGAGTGATGCCGCCGCCTCGCCACAAAGGCGATCTGATTGTGCCAGCCCTGGCAGAGCCACGGCCCTTTTGCTTCCAGGGCTTTTTCCCGCCGCCGGAGACCATACTGCGACTCTTGGTCGCCGCATTGCCCTGACGCAAATTTGTCTGCTGAGCTTTCACCGCCAAATAAACGGCATGCTCGTTGGGCTCCGCGCCAAAAACTTCTTTGGATACCGTGAGCTTTCTTCCTGCTAACTCGCCGTCTTTTGTGTATACATCAAGTCTCATCTCTGTTTACTTTCTGACTAAAACGATACCTTTGCTTGGGCCAGGGACAGCACCCCTGATGATCAACAAATTATTATCAGGATCGACTTTTACTACACGAAGCGTCTTGATAGTGACTTTTTTTCCCCCCATCCTCCCTGCCATTCGAAGACCTTTGTAAACCCGGGAGGGATAGGACGATTGACCCAGGGAGCCCGGAGCTCGCAACCGATCACTTTGTCCGTGCGTCTTGGGGCCTCCACTGAATTTATGCCTTTTTACCACGCCCTGAAATCCCTTTCCTTTGCTGATCCCGGCTACGGTAACAATGTCGCCAACGGAAAATATATCGGCTTTGATTTCGTCTCCGACCTTGGGAGGCTCTTCGCTTTCAAAATCGCGAAACTCCTGCAACACCTTGAATAGTTTTAATCCGTTTTTCCTGAAATGACCCGTTTCCGGCTTGTTGGTGTGCTTTTCCGATTGCTCGCCAAAACCGACCTGGATGGCGCTGTACCCGTCTCGTTCGACGGTTTTGATCTGCGCGACCACACAAGGCCCGGCTTCTATGACGGTTGCCGCCATGGCATTGCCGGCGTCATCAAATATCCTGGTCATTCCAAGTTTTTTACCTAATAGTCCCTGCATCCGTATACCATATTTTAAAAGTTACTGGTTATCCAGCGGGTTTCATAAGCTGCTACATTCGCGCGATTATCAAACCTTGATTTCCACGTCCACACCGGCCGGCAACTCCAGCTTCATCAATGCATCGACCGTTTTGGGGGATGAATTTAAAATATCAACGAGCCTTTTGTGAACGCGTGTCTCAAATTGCTCTCTCGACTTTTTATCAACATGCGGAGAGCGCAAAACAGTATATACGGTGCGGTCGGTTGGTAAAGGAATCGGACCGGAAATCATTGCACCCGTCTGCTTTGCGGTTTTTATGATTTTCTCCGTGGATTTGTCGATAAGCCGATGGTCATAAGCTTTAAGCTTGATTCGTATTTTCTGACCCGCCATTATTTGACTCCGTGCATGTTACTATGCTGTTTATGTAATTTCACTCTAATATCTTGGTAACAACTCCGGCGCCAACCGTTCGGCCGCCTTCGCGGATGGCAAAACGCAATCCCTCTTCCATCGCTATCTCCGAGATCAACTGTCCCGTCATCTTGATGTTGTCGCCAGGCATGATCATCTCCACTCCCTCAGGTAGTCTCACGTCTCCCGTCACATCCGTCGTCCGAAAATAAAACTGCGGCCGATAACCGTTGAAAAACGGCGTGTGCCGACCTCCCTCTTCCTTGCTCAACACATACACCTCTCCCTCAAACTTGGTGTGCGGCGTGATCGAGCTCGGCTTGGCGATCACCATCCCTCGCTCCAGCTCATCCTTGTCAATCCCGCGCAACAACAAGCCAGCGTTGTCTCCGGCCTGGCCTTCGTCCAGACTCTTGCGGAACATCTCCACTCCCGTACACACCGTCTTTTTCTTCAAGCCCAATCCTATGATCTCCACTTCATCCCCCACCTTGATCATCCCGCGCTCGATCCGGCCCGTACCTACCGTCCCTCGTCCCGTGATCGAAAAAACATCCTCTATCGGCATCAAAAACGGCTTGTCTATATCCCGCTGCGGCATCGGGATGTAACTGTCCACCGCGGCCATCAATTCCAGGATACACTTGGTCTTCTCCGCGTCCGTCGGATTCTCCAAAGCTTGCAAGGCGCTGCCCTTGATCACCGGTACATCATCCCCAGGATACTCGTACTGGCTCAACAGCTCCCTCACCTCCAGCTCCACCAGCTCCAACAGCTCCGGATCGTCCACCTGGTCCACCTTGTTCAAAAATACCACCAGGTACGGCACATTC
>Ga0154721_1314_pt2 | contig 29587 bp, 28 predicted proteins | sample Rifle2008BG16ft_FD_105729 | JGI IMG/M metagenome (GOLD analysis project Ga0154721, IMG submission 105729) | candidate division KSB1 bacterium RBG_16_48_16 | reverse complement strand
ATATCGTGCGGAAGTCATTCGGCCGCCTATTTGCAGGATGACATCCGGCTGATGTTTTGACATCAGCTTTTCGGAAAGCATGAGCAGATCGAAATGGGACAACAGGTATTTGCTCTTGTTGCCAAGCCGCAAGCCGGAAGCGATGTCGGCGTACACCGGCCACTGAAGCTTCTCCGCCAGTCCCCTTGCCGCTTTCGCGTCCTCATGCCGGCGCAGCCTTCCGACAGCCAGCATCGGCCTGGTGGCTTTTTGAAATACCGCTCTCAGCCGGTCGTTGGTGCTCGATGCCGTCCGGCTTGTTTTTTCAGCATAGCATGTATAAGGGGAATCCTTCTCTTGCCACTGCCGAATGTCACGGGAATAGCCCGACGGCATCGGAGCGGGCGACGGCGCCAGGGGCTCGCGAAACATGCAATTTATATGGACCGGGCCGGCGGGATTTCCCTTTGCTTTGTAAACGGCCTGGTCCACCGTAGTCAAAACCATTTTGGAAGAGATGGCGCTATCCGGGCACGGAAAGTTAACGAACCAGCGGGTATGATGGCCGTAAAGATGCGACTGGAAGATGGTCTGGTTGGCGGCGGTATCCTGCAATTCGGGCGGCCTGTCCGCCGTGAGGACGATCAAAGGCACATAATCCATAAAGGCTTCGACAACGGCGGGGAAATAATTTGCCGCCGCCGTACCCGAAGTGCATATCAGGGCTGCTGGCCGGCCGCAGGCTTTTGCGTATCCAACAGCATGAAAAGCGGCGCCGCGCTCGTCATAACAGACAATCATATCAACGGCCGGATGGCGAGCTGCGGCGACTGCGAGTGGCGCTGACCTCGAGCCGGGGGAAATACAAAAATAGACGACCTGGTTTCTCACCAGCTCTTCGACAATAAGCGAGCACCAATACATATTGATGTTTTCGTCAGAGAGCTTCACTGGGGCGAAAAAAGCCTGGTAAAGTTCAATATCTTGTTTTCGGTTTCTTCCCATTCCTTTTCAGGCAAAGAGCCTTTGACGATACCCGATCCGGCGAAAAGCGATAACGTCTGTCCGATCGCCAGGGCGGAGCGAATGGCGACGACGAATTCTGCGGACTCTTTGCTCATCCAGCCGACCGGGCCGGCGTACCAGCCGCGATAGAAAGGTTCCATTTCGGCAATTTTTGCCATCGATTTTTGCCGGGGAATACCGCCCACGGCCGGCGTTGGGTGGAAAATAGACAGAATCTCGCCATCCGAGGTGTTGTTGTCTAGCACGCCTCGATATTGGGTGTAAAGATGCTGCACGTGCGACAGTTTTAACAGAATTTCCTTCTCAAGCACATCGATGGTGGTGCAAAGCGGCTTCAAGCTGTCATTCACCATATCACTCACCCAGCGATGTTCGCGAAGGTCTTTGTCGCTGTTCAACAGATCGTCGCCAAATGCGTTATCTTCCGCATCGCTTCCTCCCCTGGGGCGAGTTCCGGCAATGGCCTCACTGAAGATTTCATCGCCGTTTCTTTTATAGAGCAATTCCGGGGTAATGCCCAGGAACGCATAATTACGGCGTAACTGAAAATAAAAATGAAATGCCTTAAAGTTGTTGACAGCGAGCAAATGCAACAATTGGGTGGGATCCATTTCCCGGCCAAAGCGCAGTATCGATTTCCGGGCGAGAACGATTTTTTGCAGCTCGTTTTCATCAAAAAGCCGTAATGCCGTTTTAACGTTGTTCAGCCAACTGTCCAGGTCCGGCAGGTCTTCACGCGACAGAACCTTGGGAGTAGTTTTAAGAACTAATGGTTTCGGAGGACGCAGCCTGAGGATGTCATTGCGCAAGGAGCCGGTCTGCTCCTGGAGAGCCCGGCTATCGTCAATCTCAAAATTGAGCGCCAGCATGTACCAGTTTTCATTTCGGACAATTTCGAACTTTGGTACCGCAAAGCGATATTTGGAAAAGTGTTGCCACGCCTCATCCGGCTGCTGGCTCTGGTCGAATACCAGCCCGCCAAAACAGCGCACGTTTTGGTCGGACGATTTGAGCAGGGCATCGATGCGGTCGAACAGGCAAGGATAATCCACAGCTTCGTTGCCCGAAATCAAGCAGGCGGAACCAACGCCGCACATCTCGAATGTACGATTCCGGTTCGACCAGTAAATTTTTTCTTCAAAATCCTGGTGATGCAACCAGCTAATTAGATCGACAGGCTCGACAGGAATTTCAATTCGATGGATTTTATTCGAAACCGCTTCGGTATCTTCGGATGCCATCTTGATTGTTTCAAGCTCGAATGCGTCGTGCAGTTGTCGGTATGCTGCCTCTAACTCGTGCAAAAAATCTCCTTATGAAAAGTTACGTCCAAACAATTTAACCATCCCTGGGAAAACAATAAAGCCAATTTCCTCTCCCTCCGGAAATCCGGGTCTCTTAGCGCTTGTGGCCGAGGTAGATTGTGGCAATGCCGAATGTGAGCGGATGGGAGGTGATGTCTGCAAAACCGTGGCGTTTCAACAAGTCGCAAAATGCCGTTCCATAAGGGAAGGCTTCCACGGAACGATTTAAATATCGATAGGCGGCGGGATCGCCGGAGATGACGCTGCCGATGAACGGCAGGATATTGCGAAAATAAAACAGATAAAAAGATTTGAAAGCGCCATTTGTCGGCAGGGAGAATTCGAGAACGATCAAACGGCCATTTGCTTTTAGAACGGTGTAAATTTCATCAAGCGCCTGATCCACATCGGTAAAATTGCGAATACCAAAAGCTATGGTCACGGCATCAAAGCGATCGTTGTGAAATGGCAAATGCGCCGCATCGCCCGGCAGGAGTTTTAATATGGAAGCACTTTTGAGTCGCGAGATTTTTCGCCGCCCTATGGCCAACATCCGGGTCGCCATGTCCATGCCCACGCCCAAGCGTATTTTATCGTTTTGTCGGGACAGCATCACCAGAACATCCGCTGTGCCTGCAGCCAGGTCGAGAATGTCCAGATTATTTTTATCGGGCAACAAGGCCGACATGCGACGACGCCAGCGAACATCCTGGCGCAGCGAAAGAAGCCTGTTTAAAAAATCATACCTTCGGGAAATACGGTCAAACATCATCCCTACATTTTGCCGGGAACTATTCTTCTGTATAAAATCCACAAATTCTTCTAATTGGATCCTTTCCCTAAAAAAGCTTGTTCATATTGTTTTGATTTTAAAGTGACTAATATAATTACCATAAAAATCACCCACAAGCGCTTTTATCGAACAAAAGTAAACCCCACTGACGGGACTATTACTCCCAAGCTTTTTATGTCATGGCAGAATATTTAGTACAGTTCACTTGATCTATATAGAAGGCATCAGCGATCCAAATATTCTCATATAAACTACCTTATCTTTTTAAACGCAAGAATTATAGCAAGGTAGGAAATGCCGCGACGTATTTCATTGTTACTGTGAGAAAGAATGATGCAAAACGGCTTGCAGCGTTGAAATAACTCCTACACATCAAGAACCCCAACCGTCAAGTTTCAGGTCCCCGAACAGCAGTAACACCCCTCAAAACGACTTTGAAAAGCATATTCAGTAGAGATCTTGATGAGTGAAAAAATATGAATACTTTTGTTTCAACCGCTCGAGCTCTATCCTGACCTGGGCAAGCCAGAACCGAAAATTTGAATGAAGATTTACGCAGTGCAACTCTGACAGGGTTTTGAACCCTGCCGGAGTTACAAGCTCTTATGGATATAATGGGTATTAAAAAATATTTTGCCAGAAATAGTCGAAATTTTACTGCTTAGATAGTAACCTGGACAAAGTAGAACCAGGATGGAACACAGATTTAACGGATGAGACGGGTAGGACGGATTTTGACAGAGGGAATTAACATGCAAAAAGACAATTCGTCCGTCAAGGACAATATGCACTCGCAACTGCTTTTTCAGCAAAAAGAGCTGGCGCAACGTTGTCTGGATATTGCCGGCGTCATTCTGGTCGCCTTGGACGGTGAACAGAAGGTTGCGATGATCAACCGCAAAGGGTGCGAATTATTCGGACATCGAGAAGACGAAATCATTGGAAAAAACTGGTTCGACGAATTTCTTCCTGACGAGGATCGGGAAAGAACTCGCACCGGCTTTAAGAAGTATATTGGCGCTGATATCGAATCCATGGCGAAATTTGAAAATTTCATTCGTACAAAAAGCGGCGAGAACCGGCTCATTGCCTGGAGTAACACTCTTCTAAAAGATGAGAACGGCAGAATCATCGGGACACTGAGCTCGGGCGAAGATATTACAGAACGAAAAAAAGCAGAGGAGGCCCTGCGCACAAGCGAAGCTACGATGCGCAGTATCTTGCAGGCTGCCCCAATCGGCATCGGCATTATCAAAAATCGAACTTTTTACTTCGTAAATGATTATGCATGCCAGGTGAGTGGCTACGCAAAAGAAGAATTGCTTGGCCAAAGCGCGCGAATGATCTATGAAACTGAAGAAGAATTTCAAAGAGTGGGAGAGGAGGTGTATAGGCATATCGCAGAAAAAGGAGTGGGCATCATTGAAACGCGGTTCAAAACGAAAAACGGAGACCTCATCGATGTCTATCTCAGCGCGGCGCCGCTCGACCCATCTGATTCAGAACAGGGCTTTACTTTTACAGCCATGGACATTACCCGACAAAAACAAAACATAGAATATCTGAAAAAATCGGAAGTGCAACTTAGATCTCTGGCGGCACACCTGCAAACCATCCGGGAGGACGAAAGAGGGGCGATCGCCAGAGAAATTCATGATGAGTTAGCTCAGGTGCTCACGGCATTGAAAATGGATTTGTCCCTGATCGAGATGGATATCAAGGAAAGAGATGAAATATTCAGCCTGGCAAAACTGTCAAAAGATATTGTCATGATGCAATCGTTGATTGACGCGACAATTAAAAAGTTGCGCAGGCTGATTACGGAACTGCGGCCCGAGGCCCTTGATAACCTGGGGCTTGTACCCGCGATAGAATGGCAGATCAAGGATTTTCAATCCAGGTCCGGTGTCCGATGCGATTTTCAAATGAATCGTAAAGAATTATCTCTTGACAAAAATAGAGAAATAGCTATTTTTCGCATCATTCAGGAAGCGTTGACCAATATCGGCCGACACGCCCGGGCAAAAACTGTCAAGGTCACCATAGATCAGAAACTCCGGCACATTGTCATTCGGATTATCGATGACGGTGTGGGCTTTTCCATGGACATCCTGGACAATCCAAAATCGTTCGGACTTTTGGGCATGAAAGAACGGGCGATTGTCTTCGGCGGCTCTTGTATCATAGAATCAAATAAGGCAGCAGGCACGACAGTTACTGTCACGTTGCCGACCGGGGAATGAATCACAAAAAAAATTACACGAAATATCATCTTGCAGGAATAGGAACGAATCGTCGCCAGGTTTTAATAGGCAGATATCGGTCATTGAGTAACAGGCCGCGGTCAACTTTAATGCCATTAAATTTCCGTATAAAATAGTTATAACAGAGGGGAAAAATATATGATCAGAGTTCTTATTGCCGATGACCATAGCCTCATCCGGGAGGGATTTAAAAAAATCATCTCCAGAGAGGTTGATTTAAAAGTTGTGGGAGAAGCTCAAAACAGCAATGAAGTGCTGCAATTCCTGTCCAGGAACGAATGCGACGTGATTGTGTTAGACATCAGCATGCCGGAAAAGTCCGGCCTGGACTTGCTGAGCGAGCTGGGGGAATACTATGGCCGAATTGCCGTGCTCATTCTCAGTATGCACCCGGAGGAGCGTTTTGCCATTCGCGCCTTAAAAGCCGGGGCCTCGGGATACATTACCAAAGAGCGTGCGCCGGAAGAACTGGTGCAAGCCATCCGAAAAATCCATAAAGGCGGCAAATACATCACCAGCACGTTAGCCGAAAAGCTGGCCATGAATATCGGTCGGGATGCTGAAAAGCTCCCTCACGAGCGTCTGTCGAATCGTGAGTTTCAGGTCTTTTTATCGCTGGCCATGGGCAAGCCCGTGGCGGAAATTGCCAAAGAATTATTTCTCAGCCAAAGCACTATCAATACCTACCGGGCGCGGATATTTGACAAGATGAACATGAATAACCACTCCGAGCTCATTCATTATGCCATCAGAAATAAGCTGATTGATTAAAGAGTGTCCGAACGAATACTACTTATTTAAGAATTTTCTGTCATCGCGAGGCGTTTCCTTCGACAAGCTCAGGACAAGTTTTGCCGAAGCCATCTCCTGAAGAGTTAGGGGATTACTTCGCTCCAATAAAGCAAATCGAACGGGAAATGGCTCATTTCCTCCGCACGCAATAACAGTAAATTTTCAAATTTAATTCTCGTCCGGACTCTGAATAATTCCCTCCCGAAAATTTTACGCTACTCCTGTCATAAAAAATATGACAAGAAATAGATAAAAATTGGGATTTTTTTTAACTTCTCACCTCATAATATTACACTAATGAAATCCGTCATAAGGGAAGGTCTCGCTGTGAAAGTTCTCATTGCAGAAGATGCCGTACACGTTCGTCGACGAATTCTGAAAATGCTATCCACCATCAAAAACATTGACATTGTCGGCGAAGGGAATAACGTTACGGAATCCATCCATTTGCTTAAAAAAACCGAGCCGGATATCGTTCTTTTGGACATTCGCTTTCCGGATGGAAACGGCTTTGATATTCTCCGGGAAATGAACAGAATGGATATTTCATCGATTCCTATAGTGCTCACGAATCACGCCTCTCAACAATTCAGAAAAAAATGTAACCAGCTAGGGGCGAAATATTTTTTCGATAAATCGACCGAGTTTGAAAAAGCCATCCATTTAATAGAACAGTATTCCGCTACTTCGGAGGAAATAAGATAGGCGCTCTTTGATCATAACGTTGTATCCCCACTTGCGGGTAAAATCTCACACTCTTTGGAAGTGTGGGGCTTCATCAACCATTCTTCTTACTTAGGGGGTGTGAAAGAATAACTTGGGAATCTGCCTTTCCCAAGCTCAGTTAAAATAGTCGAAGTATGCTTCAAAGAATGCCAATTTATTTTTTCACACCCCCTTAGCCAATCGACATCGGCCATGTCAAGAATACTGTGACACAATTTGTGATTCCTGCGTGACATAATTTTCAAACGGCCTGCTATAGCGGCAGACTGTCGCTATTCTTATATTGTCCCTGCAAGTGGAAAGCATACTATGAGGACAGCAATGCGTGTCGCCATCATCCAGAATTCTGCGATCATCGCGGAGCGGCTCAAAAAAGTTTTATTCATATCACAGGCAATTTCCTGTATCGATATCATTACCGAGAGCCGTTCTTTAAAAAGACATCTTTTGGAAAACAGTCCCGAGACTATCATCATTGAATCGGGACTGGATGGTAAAAAAAGCCTGCAGCTTGTTAAGCAAATAAAAAAAATCAACAGCCGGATCATCATCATCGTATTGGCCGATTCCGGCGATGTTCAATACAGATCGTACTGCACGGCAGCAGGTGCGAATTTCATTCTGGATATTTATGACGAATTTCATCAATTGCCGCTTTTGATAAATACATTGATGAGGCAAAAGCATAACGTGAAACAGCCTTTGCACAGAACTCAACAATAGAGGAACGGAGGGATTATGCAAAACTCCTTTGGCTCGACAAAATCGGCTATTAATGGCTGGGCGTGCTTGAACGGTTTGCCTTTAAACGAGATAAATCATCACAATAATATCAATTTTACAGATGAAGATTGGCGGCTCCTGACGACTATTTCTAGCGGAAACGGAATGCTTGTGGAACAGATGAGGCGGAACGAAGAAGTGAAAAAGAACGAAGAACAGGAGAGAATGCTTACGGAGTCGATAGAGGATACGGTTGTACGAGTCGGCGATCAGGGCCGTCATCTTTATCTGGATCTGGAGAGGAATGTTATGGGAGTCAAGGGCACGGAAGGTGACATATCGGTCGATAGAAAAGATATGGAGGCCCAACAAAATGCAGCGGAAGAAAGGGAGGCCATTCTTAGAGAAGCTCATCACAGGATCAAAAATAATCTGCAAGTCATCTCGAGTCTCATCAGTCTCCAGTCCGAGCTTGTGTCCGATCCGAAAGCGCTGGATGCATTTAAAGCGGCACAATGCCGAATTAAGACATTAGCCCTTCTGTACGAGCTTTTATACACCTCGAAAAATGTCGTACAGGTAAAATTTGATGACTATGTCCAAAATCTTACGACAGCCCTGCAGAGAAGGTTCAACAGTGCACCAAAAATCAAGGTGAATCTGGATGTTCAAAATGTATTCCTGAGTATCCGCGATGCCGTGCCCTGCGGATTAATTATCAATGAATTGTTGACCAACGCATTCAGGCATGCTTTCCCCGGCGATAAAAATGGCAGAATTGACATCTCTTTCAGGGCGGCAGAAAACCGCGATTGCGAGTTAGTTGTTGCCGATAACGGGATTGGCAGACCCGAAAATTCTGATATTGACAGCTATTCCACACTTGGATTGAGATTGGTTGATATATTAATCCAACAGCTTGGCGGCCGGTTGCAGATTGAAAATAAGATCGGCACAAAACTGACCGTCACATTCCAATCGCAAAGCGATAGGTTCTGACATATAAAAAATCAGGCTGAACCCAGCGGAGATGATGAGATAGTCCTGAGGATACAAGCGGAGATGACGATGCACAATGGATCAAGGGATTCGGCCTGATTTTTTTATTTACCGATGTTGACGATATATCGGATTGGAAAATTCACATCTCTACTCGGTGTAGAGATACCGTTTGATCTTCTTGGTCGGCGTCTTGACAAACTCCTCGGGCTGCTCGATAATTTTGTGAATACGTGAATACGCCGAGATTTTGGTGTTCACGTCTTTGCGAATTTCCTCGAGCAATTTTTGAACTTCCCTGGAGGCCTTGGACTCATCCACCCCGTGCTTACCCAGCTCCTTATCAATGGTTTCATAGTCCAAAAACACCCGCGCCAAAATTTTACCGTCTTTTTCATATACAAGCGCTTCAAGTATGTAAGGATTTTGTGACAGGTGAAATTCAATCTCTTCCGGGAAAATGTTTTCACCACTGGGACCGACAATGATATTTTTCGACCGGCCTTTGATAAATAGATAGCCGTCCTCATCAATATAGCCCCTGTCTCCGGTGATGAGCCATCCGTCCTCGGTAAAAGTTTTCTTTGTCGCTTCTTCGTTGAGGTAGTAACCCTGCATGATATTAGGCCCTTTGGCGACTATTTCGCCAATGCCCGTGTTCGGATCGGGATCATCGATCCGTAGCATAACCCTCGGCACGACCACTCCCGCCGATTGTATCTTCTGTTTGCCGACAGGATTGGCAGTGAGCAAAGGCGCTGTCTCTGTCAAGCCGTAACCGCTAATATACGGAAAGCCCCCCTCGGTCAGGAAAATCTCTACCTCAACCGGCGTGGCCGCGCCACCAAATACCATGATGCGCAGATTACCGCCAAAAGTTTTGTACAATTTTTGGCCGGCAATGCGATTCAAAAGCTTTCTCCCCGGAGCGGATTTATACAGCAACCGTGTTGCGAATTTGCCATTGATGTGCCCCAATACCCGTTTTTTGTAAATTTTATCCATGATGAGCGGCACGGCCAATATGATCGTCGGCTTGACAACATCGACCGCAGGCAATAATGTTTGGGGCGTCGGCAATCCTTTGATGTAATAAATCTTGGCTCCCATTAAAAAGGGCGCAATGAATCCGCAGGTGCCTTCATAAGAATGGGACATGGGAAGGATGGACAACAACTTGTCATCTTTCGTGATCTGGATAAGCTCCGTTGCCGACAGCGCGTTGGCCACAATGTTCTTGTTTGTCAGCATAACCCCTTTGGAATGTCCGGTAGTTCCGGATGTGTATAAAATTTCAACAAGATCGTTTTCCTTTATCTCAACTCTTTTCTCAACAGGTTCTTTCGATTTATCCTCACCCGCTCTGACGAGGTCGGAAAAGAGGCGTACTTTGAATTTGCCAAGCCCATCTTTGACATCATCAATCGGAATCACATATTCCAGCTCGGCGAACTTGCCGTCCTCGATTTTGTGTACGAGCTTGCTGGAAATAAACATGACTTTGGATCCCGAGTTTTTTATGATGTGGTTTATTTCCGAGCTGTGAAAATCCGGCAGGATAGGGACATTTACCGCCCCGATGAGACAATCGGCAAAATAAGCTATGCCCCATCTCGGGCTATTTTCGCTCAAAATAGCCACGCGGTCGCCCTTTTTCACCCCAAGCTTGAGCAAAGAATTGGCCAGTGCTTTGGAATATCGCTCGATTTGTCCGTAAGTAAACGGCTCTTCATCAACGAAAGAAGTGGCTTGTTCGTTGGCAAATTCTTTGGTGCTGTAAAGAAACAGCTCCTTGATAGTTTCAGTCGTTAGTTTTGGCATGTGGGCTCTCCTTTTGTGATTTTAGGAAAATGTTAAAAATAAAAAACCGAAATACAAGAATTCCGGTTTCATTTTTATAACACCTATGTTAAGACGAAAAAAAGGCCCAATTTCATTTCGGTACCATGCGGTAAGCTTAATCTGCTCGTTTTTCTTCAATTCTGGCCGCTTTGCCGCGCAATTCACGCAAGTAGTAGAGCTTGGCACGTCTCACCCGGCCTTCTTTGATCCGCTCGATCTTGGCGATATTGGGGGAATGTAAGGGGAAAATCCTTTCGACACCCACACCGTTAGATATTTTGCGGACCGTAAAAGTGGCGTTGCTGCTCGATCCTCGCCGGTTGATGACGACGCCTTCAAAGGCCTGAATTCTCTCTTTATCGCCTTCAAGTACTTTCACATGAACCACAACAGTATCCCCACTGTGAAAATCAGGAATGTCGCTTTTCAACTCCGCCGCAGAAACAGCATCAAGTTTATTCATTGTTCTTACTCCTCATCTCTATCAGAATCGTTCCAATCTTCCTGAATGAATTTATTATACAGATCGATACGGCGCATTTTGGTGCGCTGAAGAGCCATATCCGCTCGCCATTGTTCGATCTTTTGATGATTTCCTGATAACAAGACCTCCGGCACTTTGGCATTGCGAAATTCCTCGGGCCTGGTATAGTGCGGATGATCCAGCAAGCCCGTTTGAAACGAATCCGTCACGGCTGAGTCGATATCGCCAATAGCACCCGGCAATAACCTCACGACGGAATCGATGACGACAAGTGCCGCTAATTCTCCTCCGGTCAGAATATAATCGCCTATGGAAATTTCTTCATCAACGATCTGCTCGATGACTCGTTCATCAAGGCCTTTGTAATGCCCGCAGAGCAAAATCAGCTTTTCGCGCAAAGACAATTCGACAGCCGATTTTTGCGTATAAACCGTGCCCACCGGCGACAGCAGCGTCACCGGTGTACGGTGAAGATTATATTTATCGCGAACGTCTTCAATACAGCGGTAAATAGGCTCGGGCTTTAAAATCATACCTGGGCCGCCGCCGTAAGGATAATCATCTATTTTCTTGTGTTTATCCGTGCAATAAGCACGAAAATCGTGTAAATAAAAAGTAACCAGATTTTTATTCACAGCCCTTTTGACGATACTCTCATTCAAAGGGCCGTCAAAAATCTTTGGAAATGCCGTTACAATGTGTATTTCCAAAGCAACCAATCTCTGTTTTTCTAACTTAGCAATCCCTCAATAGGATTGATGATGATTTTTCCGGAACTCGGCTTTTTTTCTTCCACGATCTCCGGCACATCCGGAATCAAATATTCCCGGTCGTTACAGGTAACAACAAAGACATCATTGGCCGGGAGCAGCAGCACATCGCTTATTTCGCCCACAAATGCGCCGGAATTCGTATAAACCTGCAAGCCGATAAACTCAAAGATATAATGGCGGCCCTCAGGCAGTGGTAAACATTCCTGGCGCGGAATTTCGACATAAAAATCCCGGTATTTTTCCGCCTGCTCGCGTGAATCGATTGACTCCAAAGCCACGATAACGAAACGCGGGCCGACTTGCACACCGGTCATTTTCGCTTGTTCCCGCGACAAGCCATCCTTGCTGAGAAAAACTCTTTTTAAAAGATAAAACCTGTTCGGATCATCCGTGATCGGCTCCACCCGCATCTTGCCCGCCACTCCATGCGGTCTGAGAATCTGGCCTATGACAACATAATCGGGCAACCTGGAATGATGTTCATCGGAGTCCGTCATGGATGAATCCTCTATTTACGGAAATGGGAACAATCGATAACGGGAAATTACTCTTGCTTCTCTTCCTGGCTGATTGTATCTTCCTGCGACTTTTCCGCTACAGCTTCTTCTTCAGGAGCTTCACCGCTGGGCTCCTCTTCCTGCTTCTCGCTCTCTCTCGCTTTGGCTTCAGCTTCCTGCTGTTTTGCCAGTTCCCTGGCCTGGCGCTCCATTTCCTTATCGGCTTCGCGTTTCTTCATGGCCGATTCGGCTTCGATCCGTTTTTGATTTTCAAGCTGGATGGTTTCCCATTTCTTCAGCTCGGAGGTAATCCGTTCTTCGTCAAAGCCTTTCTTGCGCAAATCCCATTCCATCAGCAGACCGTCCTGGCTCAAGAAACTTTTGACGGTGTCCGTCGGAATAGCCCCTCGATCGAGCCACTTTAAGGCTTTTTCCTTATCGATAATGATTTCCGCCGGTTTTCTTAAGGGATTATAATGCCCGATCTTTTCCAGGTATTTGCCATCGCGACGCTTTCTAGAATCGATAGCGACAATGCGGTAAAAAGGCTGCTTCTTTTTGCCCATTCTCAGCAGCCTTAGCTTAACTGCCAATGAGTTCTCCTCCGGTTAGTTAAAATCCAAATGGTATTCTCATTCTTTTTCCCCCGCCTTTTTTCATCATTTTGATCATCTTTTGCATCATATTGAACTGATTGATCAGGCGATTCACGTCCTGCACCGTGGTGCCACTGCCCCTTGAAATTCTCTTTTTCCGGCTGCCGTTGATGAGATTCGGACGGCGCCTTTCCTCTTTGGTCATGGAATTTATGATCGCTTCGATCATAACAAGTGCCTTGTCGTCAACGGTCACACCGCGCAGTGCCTTGTTCATTTGTCCGGGCATCATGGCGAGAATATCCTGTAACGGACCCATCTTCCTTACTTGCTGAAGCTGATCATAAAAATCTTCGAGAGTGAACTCTTCCCTGGAAAGTTTTCTTTCCAGTTTGATGGCTTTTTCCTGATCTATCGCTTCCTGGGCCTTTTCAACCAAAGAAACCACATCGCCCATGCCTAAAATCCGCGATGCCATTCTCTCGGGATGAAATACTTCGAGCCGGTCGAATTTTTCACCAACACTCAGGAATTTAATCGGCTTGTCGGTAACCGCGCGAATGGACAGGGCGGCGCCGCCGCGTGCATCACCATCCATCTTGGTCAATACGATGCCGTCAAAACCAAGCTTTTCCTGAAAGGCGCTGGCGGTGTTCACCGCGTCCTGGCCGGTCATGCCGTCGGCAACAAAGAGTATTTCACTTGGGTTGGTCACTTTTCTGATATCTATCAGCTCGCCCATCAAATCGTCATCGATGTGCAGCCGGCCTGCAGTATCGATGATCACGGTGTCAAACATATTTTTTCGCGCAAAATCTACGGCGTGTTCACAAATTGCAGCCGCATGTTGGGATTCTTCCGAATAAGTCTTCAAGCCCGTTGCACGACCGACGACCGAAAGCTGTTGAATGGCCGCGGGTCGATAAATGTCGGCGGCGACGAGCAGGGGATTTCTGCCTTTTTTTCGCAGGTATTGTCCTATCTTACCGGCCAAAGTCGTCTTTCCGGATCCCTGAAGTCCGACAAGCATGATGACACTAGGCGGGACATTTGAAAATTGGATCTGATCCGCTTTCTCACCCATGAGAAAAGTGAGCTCATCATAAATGATCTTGACCACCTGCTGGCCCGGCGTTATGCTTTTCAGAACTTCCTGGCCTAAAGCCTTTTGCTCCACGCCGGCAATGAACTGCCTGGCGACTTTATAGTTCACATCCGCCTCCAGCAACACCCGGCGGATTTCTCTCATGCTCTCCGAAATATTTTTCTCGGTGAGCTTGCCGTGTCCTTTTAATTTCCTGAGGACGGTTTCTAATTTTTCAGTGAGATCCTGGAACATAGCCTTTTTCGGTTTTCAGTAATTATAAAGCCGGTAATTATAGTAAAAAAATTGTTTTATTGCAAGCTGTTTTTGGCCATAAAAAAAGCCGGTTCCTGAAGCCCGGCTTTTTGACACTCAATAGCCAAATGTGAACGTCTGGCGGTAGACCTCCGACGGGCCGTTCGGATCACCCTGGCCAAAATCATTCCATCTTTTGATGCGTCGCAACATACAATCATGCAGCTCGTCACTGCCCAAAGTAGAATGGAGTATTTCCGCCCACTCGACTCGTCCTTCTTTATCGATCGCGAAACGAATCTCAACTTCCCCTTTTAAATCAGGCTGTTGCTTGAGAACTCTTTTATAACAATCAAGGATTGCGGCCTGATGTTGAGCGATTATGCCTTGGACATATTCGGATTTTCGTCGAAGACGCTGTTGGTCATCAAGGTAGGAAGCTTCAACAGGTAAATCGTTGAGAGCACCCAGCGTGGTGTTCAACCCCTCTTTATCGCGCTCGATGTTTTCAAAGCTCACGGTTCCTGTCGGCTGCAAAGCGCCGATCAACTGGTCCGCATCCAGAGCGCGGGATTCACGTCTTGTCCCTCGAACAACCCTCCCCCGGGTCAGATCGGTGGAAGCATCGCCTGGTCCTCCCTGTCCTGTTCCCCAGCCTTTGCCATCAGGGCCGCGCGAAACTTGCATAGCATCCAGAGAAGACAGAACGCTTCCCAGCCGTTTATGCTCGTTCTCGCTGTAATCGTTAATAGAGTCAATATACTGCTGCGGAACATAACCTGTACCCGACGTTAAAATACGCAAAAAACCGATCTCCCCGACTTCATTCGCAATATCGTTCACGTTTCGCCTTCTGCCGCCACCTCTCCCCCCGGCAGCAGCCATCTCGCCGGCCGTAGGCAGATTCGATTCCGCACTACCGGAAATTTCAAATCCTCTTCCGCCACCGGCGGACGCCAAACCCGAAGGCGCTTCCAAGACCTCCCCCGCTTCGGCGGCAGCCTCACTGCGATAGCCGGCGTACAGAATATCCTCTTTCAAAAGGTCCATTTGGGAAAGCTCAGTCGAGGGTCGTGGATGAGTCAAATCACGCTCCAAAAGCAAGTTGGCGTACCTCTGTTGAATTTGCATAATTGTATCAGTTCTGAGAATGGTAGACAAATGCGTACCAAAAAAATAGATGAAACCGACGTGAAAAATAAGTGTAATGAGCACTATCGCTGCAAAACGCCAATCAAAGGATACAAGTTTTTGCTTTCTGAATTCCCTAGGGAATCGTTGCGCTCTACTGCTTACCATAGGTCACTATCCATTAAAAGGATAAAATCTGATGATGCATTCTCTCTTGCAAGACAACTGATTATCTAGTAACAAGCTAAAAAAATGTAATTGCTCGTTTGCTAAAAGTCAAGATTAAACTTGAAAGAAACCGGTACTTTTCGCAGAGATTTTACGAATAAACGGATAAACCTCTTTTCTGTGATTAATCCATAATATCTTTTGCCAGCGATTGAGCTTAGCGTAGAACGAAAGTATCAAAAATTATACCATTATGATTCCCACAATAAAACAATAAGGTTGGAGTGCGTGTTGTATGCCCGGGAAACATAACTGTTGTGTAAAAATTCAACCGTGCTTTGCTCAAAACATTTCTGAGAAAAAGGCTATTCCGTAAGTTTACTATGAAATACTGCCTAATTTAAGAATTATTGCGATTTACACAATATAAATTCATTGTGTCGTGTGAAATTATTTAGCCCATAATCGGTTTATTTTTACATCGAGGAATGGCCTGTCCTTTTGGACGAACATTTGGCAATCGACCCCGGAGGCTGACAGGACTTCAATGCAAGGCAATCTTTTCGCTTTGAGCTTAAAAGCACGGCACCCGTACGGGAAAGCTTGCTCCCATGTGATTCGGAAATGCTGACACCGGTAACAATTAATTTCTTTCTTCGGCTGTTTCATAAACGGAACTTTGTACTATAGGTATTGTTCGACCTGCTTCCAAACGCCGTTAATTTTGGCCTCCCAGACTGAGTAATTCTCACCCGGCATCAGGAACACCCTTTTCAGCAGCAAAGGATTATCGCCGGATCGAACGCGGCCATATTGAGCGGTTACCGCGCTCTTGTAGAATCGGCCGGCCACCTCTAATGTTTTTTGATTGACGCTTTCGCGCGGTCCATAAGGATAACAAAAGCATTCCGATACTTTGCCAAAAAGCAGTTCCAGCCTTTTCTTCGAACCCCCTACCTGGTAGATTATCTCCTCTTCGGTCTGAAGCGCCAGCCACGGATGATCCATCGAGTGGCTACCTATTTCAAAGAGACCTGTTTTCATCAACCTGGTTATGTCTTCCGTCTTTGCCATGCGAATGGAATGGTGAACGGGAAGATCCTCCCTGCCGATGTCGCAGGCTTTGTGTAACTGCACCAGCCGACTTTCAATCTCTTCCTGGCTTTTTGAGTAAAAGCCTTTGTTGATCTTTTTGAATGCGGAGAATCTTTCGTATTTGTTCTTCAACGAATAAAAATTGCCGTCAAACTGAATATTCATCTTCGAAGTAAAAGAAAGCAGCAATCTTACTTCTTCCCACCAATAGACATGGTCCGAATCCAAAAAATCGGGGCAAATAAAAAAAGTTGCCGGCAGGGACAATTGCTCCAATATCTGTGCAATTGTCCTCACCTGTATTAAAATGCCGTCGTCCAATGTGATGGCCACCGAGCCGGAATCGAGCCGATCATCGAGCAGGTCGTTTGTTAACACAGACAGCGGGATGACACGATAGTTCTCTTTCAATTTCGCCAGACAATCATATAAAAGCTTTGACTCATAATCATGAATGGCAATTATGGCGGCGGACTTTCTCGGAATATGACGAATGAATGGAATAGTGGAATAGCGTATGAGGGGAGGAGCGATTTTCTTTAGCGCACTGTAAACGAGCTTGGCCATGATTGGAGTATTTTTACCTAAACTGGTTTATGAAATAGAGCATAAAAGAACACAAATATCTACAAAAATTACTCAGGAATGCAGAAACCGCGCCTTGTGTAAGTTCATGGATCGCCTGGCATAAACGAATGAACAGGATGAAAAAACAGCAAAAAACAATGAGGGGTGATACTCAAAGGAGGGCTAAACGCATTCATCTTGGGATTTTTGCACCTGATCTCAAAATAAATCTCAAAAAATTACTTTTTACTCGATATCTCTTCTGCGATAATTTTCGATACCTCGCTAATAACCTGCTCTTGTTCATAATATCCATCTTGAATATTGATTTTGATTTGCTCCAGCCTGTTCGACGGCGTCAAATCCTGCTCGCTCTCTGGTTGCATCACGCGGTGCTGCTCCTTCCCTTCATTGGTGTCCACTTCGTATTCCCGCGGGCCTGGTGCTTCGTTGATTTTTTGGCGACTGTAAATTGAATCCGCATCGTTTTCGCGAACATTCTCTCCCTTTGTAGAGAGAGTGATACGATCCCTTTCTCTCTCTTTTTTCGAGTCGACGTGATCGGTCTTTGATTTATCTCTCGAGTTGTCCAGCCGAGAATGAAATTTTAGCAGGTATGCGCTTTCGTTTGAGATCTTCATTCAACTATCCTTTTCGTAGCAAAAAATAAGCAGGGGCTGTCTTACATATTCTGAGCGTACAGGCGTATTTTCTGATTATTTTTCGAAATTTGCAATGTTTTTTTTGATAATCCATTACGCCGACGACTGATTTTTTCCACCAGCAAATCGAGTGTTTTTCTTATCGAAATGGCCTTGTTACGGATGTTCATCAATGTTCGCATTTTATCCGCATTGCCCTGCCCGGTACATTGGCTTTCGGCTCTCTGAATAGCCGTTTTGACAGTTTTTTCACACTCAAAAAGCTTTGTCAGGTGACGCTCGCAATCTTTGAAATAGGCATCAATTTGATCGTGACTGACCGATTCACCGTCGTCAATATCAAACCTTGCCAGCAAAGCATTGTTCATCATTTCCAGCGAACATAAATTTTCGTACTGCTCCTTCAGAACGAATCCTAAATTACTTGAAGGTTCTTGGGCCATCTCACACGCCTTTGTCAAACAGGATCCCGATCACTTCGGTCATTTTTGCAGACAGCCTTAAAACCTCTTCCGGCGGTATCTGGCGAATGATTTTTCCGGAATCTTCCTCAAGGACCGTGATAACCGTCTTTCCAGTCGATTCATCCGTGCTAAAACTGAGACGAGATTTGAGATTGGCGGCGACCTTTTGCAAATTTTCTACAGTCCTTTCAAGATGTTCCCCAGAGATTTGCTGATCATCCGCAAGTTTCGTTGGTTCGCTTATAAGTCGATCGCTGCGGTTGTTATTCCCACTTTGCACACCATCAGCCATAGACAAGCTCTTGCCTGTGCTTTGGCTGGAGTCATTTTCCAAACTATCGACTTTCATAATAGCACTCCCTGGGGCAAACCGGTTCTAGGTCAACCCCAATAATGTATTCACGCTCTCAAGGATAGAGCTCATTAAATTCTGCTGCTGAATAGTACGATTGAGCAGATTTTGAACAGCATACAACTCGTTTCGATATTGTCTCTCCTTGATAGATAATCTTACCTGGTATTTGTCCACCCTCTTATCAATATCCTGTATCTGGTCTTCAATGATATCTTTTCGCCCATCAATGATGCCGTCAGTTTCCGTATAAAGATCCAACACGTCATATAATCTGGTCGCAATACCATAAGTCGAATTAAAAATAGCTGCAACGGCAGAGGGATCACTCTCGATCACATCATTCATGGTGGATTCATCCGTAATACTTGCATGCAACTTTTCATCAAAAGTAATCCCGATTTCATAGAGCGTTGACGGATCATTCGCACCCACACCTGAAACCTGGTCGAGAATAATGGTCGTCATATTTGTCAGTAGATTTCTAAAAGTCGTTTCACCCGCCAGAGCGCCTCTCGAATAGGTGGTCGGATCGACACTCAGCTTGTTCTTCAGATAATCTCTGACCGTATTGAATTTGGTGAGAAAGGACGATATTTTTGTTCTAATGGCCGATGTATCCTGCGTCGATGTTATTGTTACGGATGTCGTGCCGGAATCCGCATAGCTGCCGTTGGCTACTGTTATATCTTTTAAAGTAACAGACAGACCGTTCAGGGTAAATGTATTTGATGTTTTTGTTATCTCATCTTCGCTATCGGCACTATTGATAGTAAATTTGGCGTCATTGCCCACACTTTGCGTCACGCCCGTGAGCTTGAGCGCATCGCCCAGGAATGTTCCGGTAACGTCTTCCCATTGGATTTCTTCGCTTCCGGTTTCATTGGCCGTGAAGGTTACTTTATCCAATGATTCATCGTAAAAAGCCGTTACATTTGCCTCGGAGGCGTTTATCCTGGAGATAATCTCTCCAAGCGTGTCCGAATCAGCATCCCAATCAATCTCAACGCCGTTAATGGTAAAACTGCCCGTCTCTGCGGCTGAGAAAGCGTAATCAAAGTTCGCATTCTTTAAAAGTACATCTGTTTGAACGCCGGTCGTATTTGCTGCATAAGAACCGGCCGTTATATTAACTTGCGTCAAAAAACCGCTTGCAGATTCTGCCAAAGTCAGCGTTTCTCCCGGCGTATCGTGCTCGATCACAAACCTGTCGGTACTCCGGTTGTAATAAATGTGAGCGTCCGCATCCTCGTCATTGTTCACAGCCGTCATAAAGGCGTCAACTGTCGAATAATCGGATAAAGTAAAAGTCTTGCCGTTAATCGTTGCCGTACCGTCCGGGACTGTAGCAAATCCTGCCAGAGCCCAGCTTCTGCTTGTAGTCAAATAACCTGTTCCCGCGACAACTTGCGAGCTGCTTTTTACCGAAGCGGCTGTATTTAAATACCCCGTGCTTTTCATGGTCGTCGATGTCGCTAACTGCCTGACTCTGAAAAGGTAGGTCCCTTCTGCCGCTCCTTCATCCGCGCTGACAGTTATGGTATCCGTATCGCCGGAAGAAGCCTGAACGGTATTGAAAACAGACTCATCGGCATCCGTTTCTGCCATTTCCTCAGCCAAATCCTGCAAATCCTGCAGTTGGGTCTTTACGTCATCAAATAAGGTTGACTTTGTAGAAAGAGAATTTCTGTTCGCCTGCATTGTCGTCAAAGGTCGCCGTTCCAGGGTCATGTACTGTTGAATCAACGATTCAAGACTCCCTGTACTTCCAACAGATGCCGTGCCAGCCATTTAATTCTCCTTTATGCAGCTCTTGCTTTTTGGATTGCTTCCGTCCATGTCTGCCTCAGCTCGGTAAGTATTGGCAGAGCCTGGCCGAAATTTTTCTGTCTGACCATCCTCAGGGCATATTCGTACAGTCGGAATAATCCGGCGGAAATTTCTGCGTATTCAAAATTTAAAGCGTCTATTAACCTTGCGAGCGCAGAGGACGCTTTCCCTTCATCCTGTTTTTTGCACCCCAAAATCGCCTGATCATAAAGAGTGAGCAATAACTGTTCGGGTCTTGCCACAAAAATCTCATTCTCATGATATTTATCGAGCATTGCTTTCTTTCCATTGCACCGGGGATAAAACATGTTCGATCCTCTCTGTCGTTCCATTTGCTACGTTTATAAACACGAATAGCGCGCCCTTTTCAGGCCGCGCTTTTGATCTTGTGTGATGAATTCTACTGGAACAGGCTCAACACACCTTGCGGCGCGGCGTTCGCCTGGGCCAACATGGCGGTTGCAGTTTGTTGCAGAATCGTAAGTTTTGTAGCTTCCAATTGTTCCAAAGCCATATCCGCGTTCATGATCTGGTTGTATGAAGCTTCGGTGTTCAATTTAGCTACGGTCAGTGATTGTTCCTGGAATGTTAAACGGTTCACCTGGTTACCGATATAGGTCAGACCGTCGTTCACATTCTCAAGGGCCGTATCGATCTGGTCCATAAAGGCCTGGGCATTGGCCATGGTGTCGACCGCCTGACCGCCCTGTGCATAGTCGACGTGCATAACACCTGACCCGGCCGCTCCTGTAGCAACGTTGGCGAGATCGATAACAATGCCGACGCCGAGATTAACAGCGGCTGGATTGGTGCCTGACCCGGCAAAAGTGGTCGAAAGACTTGTGCCTACAGCTCCACTCGCAGCGCCGTCAGCGTCTATTGTGACCAAATCTCCATTGCCATCCCGAACGGTGATGGTTATCGTGTTGGTGCCGCTGCCTGCGCCATCCGAGGATATTTCGACGGTATAATGCCCGGTTTCCAATTCACCTGCCAGGCTGTTCAGGTTCGCCGATGTGTCTAATGGCGTGGCGCCAAATCCGATGTTCAGCGTCGCGGTAGTCGTCGTGGTTGCCGCGGTTCTGACGGTCGAAGAAGAAGCTGTTACATCGAGTCCGGCGGAATTAAAAGTAGTGTTTGTGCCGTTGCTCCAAACAAACTCGGCAACGTTAAAGGTCAATTCCTCGCTCGTCGAAGTGCCCACACCGATTTGAAAGTTCTTGTCCGTTGACAGGATGTCAATGCCGGACCAGGTGGCCTGGGCTACTTCAGAATTGATCTGGGTGTTGTAGTCCTGAAGCTCTGCGAGAATGGCGGCTCGCTCATCTGTGCCTAAGGTATCGTTTGCCGCCTGCTGGGCCTTTGCTTTCATCTCCGCCAAAATATCACGGATATTGGTCAGGTGGCCTTCGGCAACGCTCATCAGATTCTTGGCAGATCCAATGTTGTCCAAAGCAACGCCAAGTCCGGTGCTTTTGAGACTTAATGTAGAGCTAATCGTCCAACCGGCTGCATCATCAGCAGGGCTGTTGATACGTTTACCGGTCGCCAGCCTTTGCTGATGAATGGCCAGTTGATTATTCACATTCTTCAGCGAATTTAAAGCATTCAAGGCGCCGATGTTGGTTGCGATACGGGTAAAATCTGCTCGTGCCATGACTAGTACCTCCTTGTTGGATTTCGAGGCTTCCTTGCCGCTATGTTGTTGTGAGTTTGAGTCAGGATTTATCTATGACTCTCATTCACTGTTATCGACTCGAGTTCGACAAACTTTAGTTTTTTTTCCCGAATATTTATTTTGATTAAAGAGCTAATGAAAAAATTGGATAATCAAAAAGGCATTCCCCGCAAATAAACAGATCACCATATCGAATTTATTTTGCCATCAAATCATTTTGCTTTTGGGGATTTCAATAAAAAGCGCTTTCTGTTTTCGGAATAATGCCAGGCCTTCATACAACCGCTCTCTTCCTTTGCAACACTATAATCACTTTAGCCAAATTATCCCTGGCACGGCCATTTTCAGGCGCTATCCCCAAAACAGCCTGAAAACCATACATGGCAGCTTCAATATGCCCTTGTTTTGCATAGCAGGTGGCCACGTCTGTCAAGACCTCGACATCGTCAGGTTTTTTAGCCAGGTATTTGCTGAACAAATCGATGGCTTGTCGATACAGCCTGGCGTGCAGACAGTATCCGCCGACTTCTTTAAAGACAGGTGGACTATCGGCTTTGTTCAGGATGGCCTCCACATAATTTTCCAAATCCTGCAAATGTCGATTTTTGGCGGCAATTTTTGCCAACCCTACATAGGCTCCCACATGATCGGGATTAATCCCGATGACGTTTCGCCATACTTTCTCCGCTTCCTGCGGATTCTCGTTTTGCAGTGCATAAGCCCGGTAGTTGAGCAGCTCCTCAGAATGAGGAAAGCGTTTCAAACCGAGCTCGATCTGCGCCATTTCATCGCCCAATTCAGGATTTCTCTTACAAAGAGCCGCCCATTTCAAATAAAACAGCACATTCGTCTGGTCTGTCCTCTCCACCTCGGTCAATTCTTTTCGTGCCTCATCGACGCGATTCAATTTGAGCAACACCCTTGCCAACGTCACCTGATAGGCTGGCGGGGTCTTGCGCGCTGCAACAGCCTTTTCGGCTGCTTTTAGGGATTTATCATATTCCTGCAATTCGTAATAGCAATCTGAGATATGTCCCCAGGCTTTATGATCAAAATTATATGTGTCGATGATCAGCCTGGTATGTTGAGGCTTTATTTTCAGTTTTTGCTGAATATCCAAAAAACGATGAAACGTTTCAATCGCCTGTCGATATTTTTTTTGGCTGATTAAAACGGTCGCCACAGTAAAAAGAATGTCGATATTTTCTGGAAACTCTTTGAGAATTTCCTGACAAAGTTGTTCCGCCTTTTCTTCCTGGCCGGCATGCAGGGCGCTGTAAGCCGTATCATAAAAGATCATTTGGCGGTGAATCTCTGTCATACGCTGTCGGCAAATCTCCAGTGCCTTCTCCCCCGTTTGCACGGCCTCATCATATCGCTTCTGTGCTCTCAGAACCCGTAAGTAATTCACATAAGAAAAAGGATTGGTTTCGTCCTCCGCCAGTTGTTTTAGCAACAGCTCCTCGGTGCGGCGCATTTTCGCCGCCATTTTTTCTTCACAAAGATTGTATCCCCAGTGGTAAATGCGGACCTCTGTTCTCAGATCGGCGCCTTTGTAGGCCAATTGATTGTGCACGATCCCCTCGTAATGCGCCTTTCCCCGGCGAAATATACGTTGAAAATAATGTTTGGCCCAACCCTCGGGACTATCATTCAACAGAGCGACAAAAATGGCGTCATACAAATCGGACCGGAGTACCTTTTTTAAAATCGGGATATCGGCCTTTTCCAGCTCCTCATCCGCGTCCATTTGCAGGATCCAATCGCCGGTAGCGTATTGCAATCCATAATTCCTCGCCTCGCTAAAGCTGCCCTGCCAGGGATGATGAAAGATTTGAGCGCCGTATCGCCCGGCGATTTCGACGGTACTGTCCGTCGAGCCTGTGTCCACTATGATCATTTCATCAACAATATCCTGCACGCTGTCCAGGCATTGTCCGAGGAATTGTTCTTCGTTTTTCACAATCATGCAAAGAGACAGGGTTGGCCGGGGCGACTTTAATTTATACTTTGCTGTTTTCGCCATGTGTCATTCTCCGAATTTTACGAACGCATGATTGCATGGATGTATGGTTGCATGCCGTCACGCCGCCATGCATTCATGCAACCATGCACTCAAGCATTCAAACTGAAGCTTCCGGCAAGGTCATGAATGGCTTGATCTCCGAGATGGCAACCTTGAACCGGGAATCGTATTCCTGCTCACTTTTATCGCTTGACATACTAAGGGCGATTTCGGCTCCCTGCCAATCTCCGGCAGCCGCCCTGCATCCGGCCAAGTCGTTCCAGAGCTGCCGCGCAGGAATCTTCCTTTCCACTATGTTTTCTTTTGCCGAAAGACGAATCAAATTCTCCAATCTTTCCACTGCTTGTTGATAGTCTTTTCTACAAACAGAAATGGTAGCCTGAATATAAAGGGAAATTAGATTTCTCGAGTTTATTAAAAACGCCCAGTTGGCATGCGATTCGGCCAGGCCGAAATGATTAGCTTGCAAAAAGAGCTGACTCAGAGCCAGATGCGAATTGGCAATGATTTCTCTTTTTATCTTCTTATCGTCATTTTCAATCGCCTTTTGCAGCCAAAAAATTGCTTTTGTATTGTTCGCCAATTCCCGAAAAGTCATCCCAAGATTATAGCAAATAAATGGGTCGCAGGGATTTTCATCCGCATCTTTTAACAGCAACCTCATATTGCGTTGGGCCCGCTTTTTCTTCTTTTCCGCTGTTGCGCCATAAGCCCAATGATCGATGACAATGTCGCTTTGCAATACCTTGCCATTGAGTTTTTGTATGGCCGGTAAAATTTGCTCATGAATGCGGCCTTGATAGCGGATTTCAGGATGGTTGCGAAAAAGCCGGCAATATTCGCTATCGACAAACGGCACCAGATTTTCATTTGCCTGGGGAATGCGCTGAATCATGGAAACCGCGGCAATTTCGGAGTAATATATTGCCTGCCGAATTTTTGCCAGCTCACTGCGCGGGATGCGCTCGTCAGCATCGAGGCTCAAGATCCAATCACCGGCGGCGTGATCAAGCGAATAGTTGCGCGCCCTGGAAAAATCGTCGCACCATTCGAAATGGAATACGTGGGCGCCGTTTTTCTGCGCAATTTCCACCGTCCGATCCGTAGAACCGGTATCCACGACAATCATTTCATTGACGATATCTTTGATACTTTCCAGAGCAGTTGGCAAGTACATTTCTTCATTTTTGACAATCATGCAGAGAGACAGGGTCGGTCGGGCCAATTTTTGTTTATTCTTCTTTGCAGTTTTCGTCACAAGTCGTTCTCCGAATTTTATGAACGTATGATTGCATGGACTCAAGCATTCAATCCATTAGCAGGTTTTATTTTTGCAGCTCATCGATCTGATACTTTCAAGCAACCGTCGCTTTCACCGCGCAACGCAGCCGGTTTAAGACCTCCACGTCATAGCCGCAATCATTTAATGTCTTTTTCAAATATCCCATCGATTTTTCTGCTACGTGCTGCCAGTTGCCGTTCATCTCGGGGATATTGATTTTATTGTCAGGCAGTCTCTCTAATTTTCCCATGTACCGCATTCCATTGGGTGTCTGTATATATATCCTGCCGCCGGGTTTTAAAATATTCTTAATCTCTTTTAAAACCGCTACGAGCTCGTTATGATAGAGGTGTTCCACGATATCCATCATGAGAATGACGTCAAACACCTGCTTTTTAAAAGGTAGCTGTTGTGCCAACAGTCCTACGTAGCCTAAGGGCTGATCATGATGCGCTTTATAAAATTTCCTTTTCAGCCCTCTAAGCTCATTCACCGCGACATCGGTAGCCGTAACATTCTTCAGCAGGCCGTGTTGAGCCAGGACGTGTAAAATCTTGCCGGCGCCTGTCCCGATATCAAGAATGCGGTCATTTTTTTGGATCTTGACGCCAAAAAATTCCATTGCAAGCATTCGAGCTATGTGATCGATGTATTGTTTCATTTGTTCTTCAGAAAATTCATGCCGTGTTCGTACAGCGTTCCAGTCGCCCCCAACAAAGCCGGTCCAAAAGGCATCCAGAGCTCTGGCGAAATTTACATCATCGATTTTATCGCCGCGTTTCACCAGCAGCTCGTCTTCCGTTGTGTAGACGATTTCTTCCTGATAGCAGGATAACTTTTTGCCGGTTTTGTCAGCGAATCGTTCCAGCATGACGCGGTTAAAAATCCCGGCGTAATAGCGCGCAATCGTATTTTCAGGATCCAGATCAAGGCTTGTTTGGATGGCGGCTATGGCCGAGCTCATGTCGCCTTGCCTTTGAAACATCATCGCTGTTTTTATCCATGTTAGCGGCTGGTTATAGTCAACATTTATAGCGAGATTGAAAAGCGTCCGGGCTTGCTGTAAATCATTTGCAGTGAGAGCGGCACAACCCTGGTCATAGTATTTCTTCCAGGAATCCGCCCTCCGATCCCGATTCCCGTCCGCTCCATGAGCAAGGCCTTGTTGCGCGACAGCAGGAGATGTTGTGTTATCTTTCCAATCGTCTGCTAAAGCCATTGAAATAATACCTCGATGATCGGTTAACATGCAGCACACGTCGCTCTTTTACCAATAGCAAAAACATTCTCATCATTCGATTGCTTCAAGACAATCCTGGCAAAAAAGACAATTTCAAATCCAGCCGTTTTCATCAGAGCCTGCAGGCTATAGCCCGGATAAGCCCTTAAATGTCCATGGTCCTCGACCTTGTCCGGTATTTCCGTGACCGTATCGATAAAGGCCAGTCCGTCCGGCTCCAGATGAGTGCAGATATTCCTCAGCAATTCAAAGTCCCGGGCGACATGTTCGATCACCTGCGTACAAAGAATAATATCAAATTTTCCATCCGGAAAATTGTTGTTCAAGTCGCATGGAGCATACCTTACAGGAATATCGCGCCTGGCAATATCCAGCACTTCCGGCAGATCTACACACAAGACATCATGGCCCATTCCGGCAAAGTATTCTCCCCATGCTGCAGTAAAGCAACCGGCTTCCAGGATTTTCAAAGGTTTATTTTTTGGAATGAATTTTTCGAATATCTGCTTTTTTGCCATGTTAAAAGGACGGTCTAATTTTTCGGCTACAGGCTTTTGATTCTCTCGCTGGGCGAGGTGAAATTGAAGCTCATTCCAATCTTCTATCGACTGTAGTGTATTAGCAGGATTCATATAGGCACCTTATTTTTAATTTATTGATTCTACATCCAGCCAGCCGGTTAAATCCCGATTGATAATTTTAGATAGATTCAATATAGACGGCCTGTACAAGTCGATGAGTTTCTGTTTCTGCTCCGCAGTTGCTGTATTTCTTTTTTTATAGGATTTTTCCACCAGCGCCGGCTTGACCGGTTTCTCAATATCCCGAAACTCAAACCCCTCGTCGATGTCAAGAAACCGGCACAAACGACGCAACGCGACTTTAGGATTTTCTTTGATCTCTTCAAACAAGATAATATGTACCTGGTCGATTGGGAAATATTGGTAAAGTTTTTGGATGCTGTTATGATAAAACCCGGTCAGAAAAAGCCGGTTGTGATAATCCACCGTGTTGACCTGGTTATTTGACACACGCCAGGCAATGGTATTGACGCACGCTTCAAAATCAGGATTTTCCTCTTCATTCGGCGGCCAATGAAAAAAGTCGCTGATCAAACGCTCGACCGGGTTGCGGATGGTGAAAAACAATTTGACATGGGGCAGTATCTTTTTAAAGTCGCCAATGAAATTGCCATAGGTCAAAAACAGCAGGTAAATCGCTGAGACTTCTCCCGCTTTCTGCCAGGGTTGGGCATGCTCAAACAGCCGCTTGTAGGTGTTTAGATACCCTAACTTTTGCTTCCAATCTAAGTAAAAAGGCGTCCACATGTGCGATTCTTTTAAAATAAAGGGACCCTCTTTCTTCAATTTCTCAAAAAAGCCGGGATCGCAACAGAATGGGACATCGGGCGAGATTCTTGGAAACGCCAATTCCGGGTGCTGCATGAGCATGTTTTGCAGGTAGGTGGATGCGCACCTGCGGACGCCCAATCCGATAAAATCCGGCAGGCGTCCCTTACCTTCGTCTGGCGCATTGAATCCCTTTTGGATAAATTTTGTGTAATCTTGTTCAACGGCTATCATGTGTGTTCCTTTTGCGAACTTGCTCCATTTCATAAGTTCATGTTGGGTTTTTTGTCTGTAGTTCAAGCTTTGGCTTGACAATTTCGGCCTAAAGGCTGGACTATGAACTTTTTGCTTTTTCCATAACCCGGCAAATAATTCTGAAATGGACTACTTGTCTGAACGAAAACCCAAACGGTTCCGAGATTGCTTCGCTCCAAAAAAGCAAATTGAACGGGAAATGACTCATTTCCTCCGCTCGCAATGACAGCTCTTTTTTATTTTGCCAGTTTTCGTTCAGACACTTAGGCCGTTTCAGCAATCCAGGCACGTTGAGCAACAGAGAGACCTGTGCCGGGGACGTGATCAATGTTCTCGTGGCTCTTCTGCAATTGTTTAAAATAGTCAACCAACAGGTGATCCAGCGCTACATGCACGGTCTCGATGAGTCCGTAATCATCAGACGGTACGACAATGGAAGTACCGCACATTTTAAGCAATTTTCCACCATCCATCCCTAAAAAGCCAATGGTAATCATATCAAGCTCATTCGCTGTTCGAACGGCTTTTATCAGGTTGGGAGAATTGCCGCTGCCTGAAATGGACAAGAGCGCATCGCCGTGTCTGGCTAACACCTTTAACTGCCGGGAAAAAATTTGGTCATAGTTTGTATCGTTGGCAATCGCCATCGTCACGGCAGCGTTGTCGCATAATGATATGGCTTTAAATCCCCTCCCTCCTTCCCTGGCTGCTCCCAGCATCAAATCATTGGCTATATGCGAGGCAGTAGAGGCGCTGCCGCCATTGCCGATCAGGAAAATTGTCGCATTCTCGTAAAAGACCCGTTCCAGCTCTTGGAGGATCTTGGACCAAACCTTCAAATTGAGATTTTCCAGAACACAGGTTAACTCTGCCAAGTACCGTTTCGAAAAAAGCTGATCGTTCATGATTATCCTTCATTTCAATAAAGTCTGAATAAATTTAAAAAGCGCGGTGGGTTCTATGGATTCCTTATTTCCAACAATACGAACCGCCAGTGCGCCCACGGCGTTGCCAATGAATCCGATCACATCCGTCGGCTGGCCTGCCAGAGCTGTTAAAGAAGTGATAGCTAAAAACGCATCTCCGGCGCCTACTGTGTCGATAACCCCGTCTGAAAAAATCGGCACAGTGCTAAAGCCATTTCCGGCGCGATAAGCCAGGGCGCCTTCTTCGCCGAGCGTGACGCTGATAGTCTCGGCCTGCATACGCCCGGCAATATGATAAACCATATCCTTTATCGAGCCATGCTTGCTGTGCTCCGCCAGTCGTATTTCCCGCTCATCGATGCAAACATAATGAGACTTTGGATATTTGGTCACAATGTTGAATCCCAGGTTGGCGCTGTTTGCCT